>FWPV01004067.1_pt1 | contig 31786 bp, 23 predicted proteins | sample 2228371 | NCBI WGS metagenome assembly FWPV01 (sample SAMEA103939776, study PRJEB20133) | metagenome
GTGTCTCTGTGCCTCCGTGTTTTGCCTTTATTATGTTCTGTGTGGTTTATTTAGAGTTTGTGGACGAAAACTTTATGCTTGGACAATTGAGAAAATCATTGCTAATACTTAGCTTATAGCTGTATAATTATTATGTAATCTTTTTTAGCTGTTTCATTGATAATGAGATAGAATTTGTTTAAATGACAGACATAATGACCTGTTTTATTTATTTATACAAAAGCAAATAGGATTAAATAACGAAAAATGATGAAAGATTATCAAGATGCTTATGGTCATGGACTCTACGATTGCTTTCAAGGGAAATCTAATTATGCAATTATAGAAAGAGATGATGGTTATATCGATATTGATTTTTCTCTAAAAACTTATTTTTCTGAGTGTAAGGATTGGCAACAATACCAAAGAGAAGCAATGAAATATGTAAAAGGGCGTGTTCTTGATATAGGTTGTGGTGTCGGAAGACATTCATTGTATCTTCAGGATATTGGTTTTGAAGTTCAAGGTATCGATATTTCACCGTTAGCTGTTGAAGTTTCGCGTCTCAGGGGATTAAAGGAACCAAAAGTAATCTCAATAAGTCAAATAAGCCCAAAATTAGGCAAGTTTGATACAATATTGATGATGGGAAATAATTTTGGACTATTTGGAAGCTTTAATAAAGCCAGGATGTTATTAAGAAGATTCCATAGAATGACAACTGAAGGTGCGAGGATCATTGCAGAAAGCAGCGATCCCTATTTAACAGATAATCCATTTCATTTAGAGTATCATAAACTTAATCAAAAGCGCAAAAGGATGCCCGGTCAGGTTAGAATAAGGATAAGATATAAAAGATATTCTACTCCGTGGTTTGATTATCTTTTTGTTTCAAAGGATGAAATGATTGACATTGTGAAAGGAACTGGATGGAGAATTGATAATTTTATTGATTCTGGTGAGGCAAATTACATAGGCATTATCACAAGAGAATAAGGAGAAAACCAGAATGTCTATTGATAAACGACCTAATATTGTCTTTTTCTTTACAGATCAACAGAGATGGGATACATGTGGTTGTTACGGACAGGAACTGCCCATAACTCCAAATCTTGATAAGATGGCATCAGAAGGGGTTATGTTTGAGCATGCGTTTACATGCCAACCAGTCTGTGGACCTGCTCGGGCATGCCTTCAAACTGGCAAATATGCAACCGAAGTTGGGGTTCATACTAATCATAGGATGTTACCGATCAACGAACCGACAATAGCTAAATGGTTAGCCAGCGCGGGATATGAAACTGGCTATATAGGTAAGTGGCATCTTGCTTCATTTGGTCCGATAGGTGGTGATGACGATTTCCGCACTCGTCCAGTTCCTCCTGAAAGGCGAGGAGGATACAAAGATTTTTGGCTTGCATCTGATGTTCTGGAATTTACCAGTCATAGCTATGATGGTTATATGTTCGATGGTGATATGAAAAGGCGGGATTTTCCAGAAGGAAGATATAGGGCAGATGTTCTTGGTGATTGGTCTTTAGAGTATCTTGAAACACGGAGTGGAGAAAAACCATTTTTTCTTTTTCTATCGTTCATAGAACCGCATCATCAGAATGACCATAACCGTTATGAGGGACCGATAGGTTCAAAGGAAAGATGGGCAAATTATAAAATACCAGGTGATCTTATTGGCACTGATGGAGACTGGAGAGAAAATTATCCTGATTACCTAGGTTGTTGCCATAGCCTGGATGAAAACCTTGGAAGAATAATTGATAAGCTCAAGGAACTGGGTATCTATGATAATACACTTCTAATATTTACGAGCGATCATGGTTCACATTTTCGAACACGAAATGCTGAGTATAAGCGTTCATGCCATGATTCTTGCATTAGAATTCCAATGGTTATATATGGTCCTGGATTTACAGGTGGTAAAATAATACATGAATTAGTTAGTTTAATCGATCTTCCTCCTACTATCCTTTATGCAGGTGGTCTTGAGAAACCATCATCCATGCGCGGAAGAATTTTACAACAACTTGTTAATGGTTCTATAACTAATTGGGAAAATGAGGTCTTTCTTCAAATAAGCGAAAGCCATTGTGGAAGAGCTATACGAACTCAAAAATGGAAATATTCTGTGAGGGCTCCAGGAAAAACAGGTTCAGATGCTGATAGTGATGTTTATGTTGAGGATTATCTCTATGATCTTGATTCTGATCCTCATGAAAGAAACAATCTTGTTTTAGATCCATCTTACAATGATGTTCGTATCGAATTGGCATCAAGACTTAAAGAAAGGATGATGCAAGCTGGGGAGAAAATACCCGAAATCCTTCCGGCAAAAGCTTAATATAAAATAATAAAAAATTTTGAACAGCCTTTCAGATTTATACGATTGTATGAGTTTGGAACTACAAATCCATTCACATTAACTTAATATCATTTATACCGATCTCATGTCCGAACTCAGTCCCAAGCATAAATTTTACGTCTACGAACTATAAACAACAACTCATACAGAACATAATAAAGGCAAAACACGGAGGCACAGAGACACGGAGATATTTAATATTTAATCACGAATGTCACGAATTATTAATCACGAATATCACGAATATGACGAAGGACACGAATAATTTTTTTATATTCGTGCTATTCGTCTTATTCGTTTAATTCGTGATTCATTTTTTCTCCGTGCCTCCGTGTCTCTGTGTTTTTTTACTAAAAAGATGCTGATAAAAAGTTTATGCTTGGATCTCAGTAATTTTAATTGACATTGGATATTTTGCTATGTTATAGTATATACAAAAGTTTTTATTAAAAATATTTCAATAAGGATTACATAATGTAATATGGAACAAGTTTTTGATTTAACAACAGGTCTTAAAATCAGAAAATCAACATTGGACGATGCAAGCTCATTACATACCTATTGCTTTCCATCAGAGACATTAGAAGAAGTTGAAAAACGTCTTAAACGTGATATTGAAAGGATGGATCGTGGGGAAATTTATAGATTAGTTGCTGATATAAACGGCTATGCTATTGGTGTGATAGTGCTTGAGTTTGATAAGAAGAATAAAAAGATTGCTCAAATTACTCAGCTTGTCGTAGCCGGACCTTTTCGCGGAACAGCTATAGCGGAGAAGTTAGTGGAAGTAGCTTCTGAAATGGCAAAGCAAAATGGTGTGGAAATTATGCAAATAGAAGCAAATCGTTCCGATGGAAAAATAATAGAAAAGTATAAAAGCTGGGGTTTTATTGAAAGAGAAATTATAATTTTGGAAAAAAAACTATAAAACTTATATCTTTTCTGGATTTGTAAATTACCAATTTCTAAGGGGAGGAAAAGTTTGTGAGAAAATTTATATTTATGATATGTATATCAACCATCATACTATCATTATTTGGATGTGGCTCTCAAAACGAGCATCTTTCCAAAGGTAAAGAATGGGTAAAATCCGACAAGAGAGGAAGGATCGGAAGAGCAGTTAAGCAATTTGAACTTGCTATTGCTCAAGAACCAGATAATGCAGAGGCACATTACTTACTCGGATATTATGATGAAAATTCAACCATCGAACGCAGAGCAGAGCAAATGGTTCTCGCTTATAAATATGATAAGAAAAAATATCTTAAAATACTTATTGAAGAGGCTTTGCGTGATAGAAATGAAGACGTAAGAAAAAGTGCTATGAAAGCCCTTCTGATCATACATGAACAGATGGATCCAATAATAAAGCCTCTTGTAAAATCTCTTAAATCAAAAAATTCAAGGGATCGCGACAATGCTGTGCTGGTATTAAGCCAGCTATCCAATCATAAAGAAGTTATAGATCGCTTGACCCAAAAAGATATAATAAAACATAAAAGAATGGCGACTAGATTTGATGCTGTTAGAGCTTTGGGAAATATTGGTGACCCAAGAGCTATAGACCCATTAATGGAAAGAATAACTGCTTTAAAAACAGAGGATGAAAAAGGAGAAGAACCTGAAGTTAGAAAAGCAGCAGTCATAGCCTTAAGGCAGATAGCAAGAAGAGATATAGAAATTGATGATGGAAACGCATTATTGAATATTCAAGTTGAACCAACAGACGAGGGAGTTAAAGTATCTCAAGATATAACCGGGGAACTTGCAAACAAAATAACTCTACAAAAAGGAGAGATAATTTCTCATGTTATTAATAATATGAAAATTGCTTCTAAAGAAGATTTTCAACAGTATGTTAGCCAGATAATACAAAATAAATACGAAAATGTAACTTTAGGAATGCCTAAAATAGTTAAAGTAAGAATATCAAAAATTGATGATCTGGGCATTGTCTACGAAAAACTGAAGTCAGATCCCAACGGTAAGGGTGTAATCATTGATGAACTAACTTTTGATAGCAAAGCAGGTAAGATGGGATTGGAGAGCGGGGAAATTATTTCTAATATAAATAACAAACCTGTTAGGACTCCCGAAGAATATGAAAAAGTGATAAACGAATCACTATCTAAAAGTGAAGAACTGGAATTCAGGATAGCAAATGATGATAAATACAAGTTACTAACTATTACAATTCCTGAATATGCTAGCGATATTGGAATGACAGTTGAATCACTACCTGATGGAGCTGAAGGTGTTATTGTAACATCACTTCAGCCACAAAGTCCGGCTGTTGAAGCTGGAGTAAGAGTGGGTCAGGTCATCTCTTATGTAGTGGATAGTCAGAAGGTGACAACTCCCGAGCAATATAGACAGCTTATAGCAGAAGGGCTTGATGACAATAAAGTCACTATTTCCGTGCTTAACATGTCTGCTGTTAACAAACTAATCGAGGTTTTACGTAATAAAGGACTCATAGTTCGTTTTGATGCAGCTATTGCCTTAGGAGAGATAAAAGCCAAGTCTGCTGTTGATTCTCTTATAGAAATGCTAGGGGAACAAGTTAATCCCATTGAAATAAAGTTATAAAGGAGAAATTTTATGATAGATTTAAAAATTAGGATCAATGATAAAATGAATTTAGGATTAAAGTTAATTTCGCATGTTATTATAATTATTACTTTATTATTCTTTATATATGGTTGTGGTGATGAGTATTATGAGGATCAGAAGGTAGGTATAACAATAAAAAAATTGGGATCAGATCTCGATAAACGTTGGGCGCTTGAGGGTGTTATTGTTGAGGCTGTGAAACCTGGTTCTCCAGCAGATAATCTAATACGTGCAGGTGAATTAATCTCCTATATAATAGATGAAAGGCAAGTAAAAGATGAAAAAGGGTTCAAAAATTCACTCGGTGATGCATTAGAGGAAGATGAAAAGGCTATTCTGAGAATAACAAAGACAATTTCTTTATCTAGCATTGATGATTTTGGCATAAATATTAAACCTGATCCCGAAGAAAGAGGTGTAGTTGTAACTGAAGTAATTCCGGCTGGAAAAGCTCAGAGATCAGGCATTAAAATTGGCACCATCATATATACTATAAATGGCAGACCAACTAAGAACATAAATGAATATAATACCGTTCTTTATGAAGAATTACAAAAATCACAGAATATTACAGTAAATATGGCTAGAACGATCGTTGCACAAAAATTAAGCAAAGTTGGTATTGGCAACGTTGAGAATGGAGACGGAGGAGTTATCGTAAAAAAACTTGAAAAAATTGAGGTTGAGGGAAGCCCTGCCAGTATGGAAGGTATAAATGAGGGTGATATAATAACTCATGTAATTGATGAAATGAAAGTAAATGATATAAAAAGCTATAAAAAAGCAATAAAGAAAGCTGATGATGCTGATAGAGTTATATTCAGAAGAGGGGAACTCGGAGGAATTAAGCTTACAATTGTAAATGCTCTTGGAAGTATTGGGGATACAAAAGCAGTAGAACCATTATTAAAGTCACTTAATAGCAATGATAGATGGATACGCCGTGCTGCTGCAAATGCCCTAAAAGGTATGAACGATCCAAGGATAATACAACCTCTAATGGAACATATACTTGAGGCAAATGAGCCTGATCCGGAAGTTAGGAAGAGTGCTATAGAGGCAATGGCAATACTAACACCAATAGAAGCAATAGAGCCTTTAGCACAAGCATTAAGGGATTCTTCATTAGGAGTGCGTTTGCTAGCTGGAACTGCACTTGGAAGAATAGGTGAGCCATCCATTAATGTGCTTTTACAAGCACGGCATGATAATGATAGCAAAGTCAGGGATATAGCTGTTGCTACATTAGGAAAAATTGTTGGAAAAGATGGTCGTATACCTCAAGTAGTTAAAAGCGAATTAAAGAGCGTCTTAGTAGATGAAAAAGAAGAATCAACAGTAAAGCTCACAGCAATCCAGGCACTATATAAGATCGGGGATATTGAGTCAATAGCTGAATTGAGAAAAACTTCTGCATCCAAGGATCCCGCTTTAAGTGCATTCATAAATGAGCTTCTTGTAAAAGAGCCGACAAAAATGTAATTTCATAAAGTTAACATTGAATTAATTTGCATTTATACAATTTTTACAAGTTATCCCTATCCGCCTTATAATCTGATAGAGATCATAAGTATTATACCATTTTTATAAGTCGGTTGTGCAAAAATATAGCGATGATAGTTCATAATATAGTGACCTGGATATGGATTATATATGCAGAATTATTATGAACTATCATTTGCACATTCAATTGAAAGGAAGGGTATTACATCCTTTTCTTTGTTGGGTTTTCAACCCAACTTACCGGCTGTGGAAAAGGGGGAAATGATGTTAAAGTATTATTCAGTGTTTACTATGCTTATACTTTTTATTTTAATCATATCATATAAATCTTATTCAGCAGAAGAAGGTCTTGTTGGCTATTGGACACTTGATGATGGAAAGGGTGAAAAGGCAAAAGATTCAGGAAATTTAGGAAATGATGGGACTATAAAAGGTAACGCTCAGTGGGTTGAGGGAAAGAAAGATAAGGCACTCTTATTTGTAAAACAGTCCGCTATATATGTTGAAATAGCTAATAACCCATCTCTCAACATAAAGGAACAAATAACAATGTCTGCGTGGATAAAACCAACTTCTATTTATCTAGGTGGAGATTGGAAAGAAAGAAACTGCGTAATGGCAAAAAGAAGAGCATATTATTTAGATATAAATGAAGAAGGTTATCTTGCCAGTTATCTTTATGGCGTTCAACCACAAGAATGGCTTGTTGGTAAAACTGATTTGACCAAATATCTAAATAGATGGATTCATGTTGCCACAACTTATGACGGTAAAGAGCATACATTATATGTAAATGGCATAACTGATATATCAGTCAAGAAAAGCGGAAACATTTCAGAAGTTACAGAAAGCTTTTACATTGGTTGGGTTGATAATAATCGGTATTTTGATGGTATAATAGATGAAGTTATGCTATGGTCTAAAGCACTTTCTGCTGGAGAATTGGCAAAGTCGCTTTCAGTTTACCCGGAAAGAAAATTAGTGGCTTGTTGGGCAAATTTAAAGGCATCAAAGAATTAAAATAACTAATTTTGCTTTGTTTGGTTTACCAAATTAATTTTAATTTAAGAATTACCTGAAGATGTTCCAGAATGAAAATGGATTTTATACATTAAAATGAGATCGCCTTCCAGGCTTTGTAACTTAATTATCTATGCCAGCTTATGTTAAATAAAGAAGGAATTCCTAAACAAAGCAAAATTATCAAAAATGCATCTTTCCTTTTTATTGCACACCTTATTGGTAGAATACTTTCCTTTGTTATTACGATAATACTTCCAAGATACTTTGAAGGTGGATTTGATGATCTTGGTAAGCTTTTTTTTGCAATGTGGCTTACAAACTTATTATCTGTTATAACAGAGCTTGGTATACACACGCCCATTATTCGCGAAGTTGCCGCAGAAAAATCAAAAGCAACCACCATTATTAGCAACGCATTGATCATCCGGTTAATACTTTCTGTTATCACGTTGTTAATTATGGTTATTTTATCAACATTCGTTTATGCTGGTGTTCTATCCATTCTTATCCTTGTAATAGGTTTATCTGAAATAATAAACTCAATAGCGCAATTATTCAGATGTATATTTCGGTCCTTTGAAAATATGGAATTTGAGGCTTTAGGTGTGATATTAGAAAGAGGAATTGTCTTTCTCGCTGGATTAGGATTTACACTTTCAGGTTATGGTGTCGTTACATTTGGCGTGGTCATACTATTTGCTGGTATTTCTAATCTTCTTGTGACTACAATAATAATGTGGGTAAGGTTTAGTAAAATTAGCCTGGGGCTAATAAACATGGATATTTGTTTAGACCTACTTAAAAAATCATTACCGTATGCCATAAGTGGAATTATATATATGGCATACTTTCGTGTTGATGGGATTATGCTAAAGAATATGATAGGTACAGGTGGCGATCTGGCAATGGGATGGTATGGAACTGGTTATAGCTTTGTTAATGCTTTAACGATAGTTCCAGGAGCTTTTATGGGTGCTGTTTTTCCTGTAATGTCATGTGCTTTTACTTCATCAAAGGAAGAAATAGAGTCTATATATACAAAATCCATGAAATTAATGCTTATTATAGCAATTCCTATGGCGTTGTTAATAACTTTTCTTGCTGATAATATAGTAAAATTATTATATTCATCATCACGTTTCGGGGCACAAGACCATCAAGCAATAGGAATTATAATGAAAATACTGATATGGTCAGGAGCAATACTTTTTCTTAATACTGTTATTATAACTGTCTTTCGCGCAGCAGATAAGCGTAGAGCATTTGTTGTGTTAACAACTCTAAGCCTGTTGGTTAATGTTATATCTAACCTGATTTTAATACCCAGATACAGTTACATTGGAACATCCATATCAATGGTAATATCCGAAATGATATTCTTTGTTCTTGGAGTATTTTATGTAAGAAAATATATAAGCAGAATTAATGATTTCAGAGTTATTATTAAGTCAATTTTTGCTTCATTTTTTTTGTTCATAATTTTGTTTTTCTGGAAATATATTGATTTCATTAATGAGAATGTAAATTCTATATTAATAGCATGTATATCAATTTTCATTTATTTTTCATTGTTATTAGCGTTTGGAGTAATAAAAAAAGATGATTTATTCATGTATTAATTGCTAAATGTCCGTTTAAAAACTCTTGACATTATCTTAAAAATATGAGAACATATTTAAGTCAGTTTATAGTAAATTAAAATTACTTTGCAAGAGTGTTGGAAGTGACTTCCCGCTGCTTATTAATATGATTCGGAGGTGAAGCTTTTGGTCAATGAATCGATAGAAAAGATCAAAAAAGCCGAAGAAGATGCTAGAAATTTGATAAAGGAAGCTCAATCTGAGTATGAAAGAATAATAAGAAATGCTAGAGAGATGTCAGAAAAAATAGTTCAAGATGCAAAAAAGCAGGCATCAGATGAAGCAGAAAAGATTATGAAATCCGCAGAAGCAGAAGCGGCAAAGGAAGTTGCTCTGCTTAGGGAAAATAATGAAAAGACTTTAGGCAAAATTCGATCAATTGCAGAAAGGAATAGATCGAAAGCTGCTTCTTTTATTATTGAAAGGATAATTGGATAAATGGCAGTAAGCCAAATGCGTAAGGTCCAGATATTTACCCATAAATCTCATCGAGAATCATTGATAAAAGACCTTCACGATTTGGAAATAATACATATCAATGATCTAAATGAGAGTAGCGAATCAACTGAAGAAACAATCCAGGACACTGAAATAAAGACGATCCGTAATATACAAAATGACCTACTAAACCTTCGTTCCGCCATAAATTATCTGGCTAGTTATGAACCTAAAAAAGGATTTATTGCTGGCATGTTAGGCGGAGGCAAACCAACCCTTTCTCCCGAAGAATATAAAAAGATATCAATTGAAGCTGAAAGCAATGAATGGCGTAATATCTGTGATGAATGCCAATCAATGCAAGACCAGATAACAAGGCTAGCCGGTAGAGAAGGCAGGCTTATAGCTGAAAAGGAAAATTTGTCACTTTGGTCAGGACTTGATGCAGATATTGAATCTGTTCGGGATACGGAAAAAACAGCAATAAGAATTGGTATCATACCATTAAATACCTATGATCTTCTTACTGCTGAAATTAAAAATCAAAATTTGAACGTAGCACTTGAAACTGTCGGTAGCACAAGGACAGATCTGAATATTGTTGTAATATTCCTTAAATCTGAAGAGCAATCAGTTTCATCACTTCTTGCCCAATATGGTTTCTCACCTGTATCATTGCCAATAAGCACTGGTAAAATATCAGACCAAATAAAACGAATTGATGAAGAGATACATAGTATATCCCTGCTTAGAAAAGAAATAGCAGAAAAAAGTGAAAAGCTGGCATCATACAGAAGTAAGCTAATGGCAATCTATGATTATATGTCTGAGGTGCTGAATCGTGAAGAGATAAAAAGCTCTTTCTTACATACCGATTATACACTTATGGTAGATGGTTGGGTTCGCAAGAATGATGTAAATAAGCTTCAGGATAAATTAACAAAGAAATATGATGAAATAGAGATCATAATATCTGAACCTACTGCGGATGATGAACCACCCGTTGATCTTGAAAATAGACTTCCGGCTGACCCTTATCAAATGGTAACTCGCCTTTATGGCATACCGCGTTATAGGGAGATTGACCCTACACCGCTTTTAGCCCCATTTCTTACTATGGGATTTGCAATATGTCTTACAGATGCGGGTTACGGAATTATAGTGGCTTTAATTTCATTTTTTGCTATGAGAAAAACTTCAGGGGGAAATAGGAATCTATTTAGAATATTATTCATTGCAGGACTTACGACTTTACTGGTCGGTGCTCTTACGGGTGGATGGTTCGGAATTAGTGGAGATAAATTACCATCTTTTCTCCTTAAAATAAGGCTACTTGATCCAAATGTAAAACAGCTTACATTTTTATCTTTAATCGTTGCTTTTGGATATATACAGGTGCTATTTGGATTTATTGTTAAGATGTATATATGCTTCAAGGAACGAGATTGGATCGGGGCATTCTGTGATCAGCTTACCTGGGTATTGTGTATGATACTTGTTCCAGTTTTCATCTTACTACGTCGTTCAGATGCACCTTCCTTTATTAGTTCAATTGTTCTTATAATTGTCTTACTGTGTGCTTTTGTAATATTAATATTCTCTGGTAGAGAAATAAAAAATCCTGCGGGAAGGATAGGCACAGGATTTTTTGAATTATATAGTAAAATCACAGGCACATTTGGTGATACATTATCTTATATGAGACTTTTTGCATTGGGATTAGCAACCGGAATAATTGCCAGTTCGATAAATGTAATTGCAGGTATGTTATGGACAAATCCTATCGGTAAGATCGGAGCTGTTGCTGTGCTTCTGTTTGGTCATCCGTTCAATATAGTAATCAATTCATTGGGCGGTTTTATCCATTCAACAAGACTTCAGTTTGTTGAGTTCTTCACTAAGTTCTATGAAGGTGGAGGAAGGGAATTTAAGCCATTCAGAAGAAGGCATGAATATATAACGGTTTTGGATCTGGAAAAAGCTGGGTCCGTAAAGCAAGTAACGAGGTAATTGATCGTTACTAAATAATTATCACTTTCATAAGTATGGAGGCTTAGAAGTATGGAGCAAATTGGTTTGTTATTAACAAGTATATTCCAATCCGGGTTAGTATACGCACTGGTAGGTGCTGCTGTGGCAGTGGTTTTATCTGGTATAGGCTCGGCTTTGGGTATAGGTTCTGCTGCTGCTGTAGCTACCGGTGCAATGACTGAAGACCCGAAGAACTTCGGTAAATATCTGGTCCTTGTTGCATTGCCAGGAACACAAGGTATATATGGTTTCGTAGGTGCCTTCTTAGTCATAACAAAATTAGGATTAACTGCTGGTGGTGCAGCTGCATCTGCTTTAACTACGGCTCAAGGACTTCAGATCATGTGGGCTTGTATGCCTATAGCTTTTGCTGGTCTTGTTTCTGCTATACATCAAGGGAAGGTATGTGCAAGCGGTGTAGCACTAACATCAAAACAACCTACAGAATCAGGAAAAGCTCTTGTTTTTGGTGTTTTCGTTGAATTTTATGCTATTCTCGGATTGATAACTACTATCTTCCTTCTTAATGGAATTCAAATCGGTTAGCCAAAGATAGAATTTTGAAGGTTAAGTAAGCGTTGAAAAATGCTAAAATACCATTTCAAAAAGCATTTTTTCAGCGTTTACCTTAATGGAGAGTTAAAATGTCTCTGGAAAAGATTATAGAACGTATAGAACAGGATGCTAAAGGGCAAGCTGAAGATATAAAAAAGAAAGCAAGCTCTGCTTCTGAAAAGATCATACAGGAAGCTAATGAACAGGCAGAAGCTCTTAAAAAAAGTGCTCTAGAGGATGCTAAGAACCGAGCGGAGCAACATAAGCAAAGGATAATCTCCGCTGCTAACCTCGAGTTCCGCAAAGAAATTTTAGCAGAAAAGCAGAACGCTATCGATGAAGCATTCAAAGAAGCTATGAAATTACTCGTTAATATGAAAGATGATGAATATAAAAAAATTATTAAGAATATGATTTTGTCAAATGTGCAAACAGGTGACGAGGAAATCATACTTTCGGAGCGTGATAAAAGCAGGCTTGGTAATGGTTTTCTGAGAGAGATCAATAATCAACTTGCAAAAAACAAAAAGAAAGGCAATCTAACTTTATCCAATATTACTTATGATATGCCTGGTGGATTTGTTATGAAAAGAGGGAGCATTGAATTGAACAATTCCTTTTCGGCATTGATGGAAGCTCTCAGAGAAGATCTAGAATCAGAAGTATCGAAGATATTATTTCCAACAGAATGATAATTATTAAATAGGAATCAACTTTATGCAGCAGGTTTTAACATCATATAAAGAAAATCGTAAATACGCTTATGCCTCAGGAAGGATTAGAGTTCTTGAAACACGTTTGCTAAATAGATCGGCAATAGGCAGATTGCTTGATGCTGATTCAGCCAGCGAAGTAATAAGGTTCCTGTCAGAAGGTGAATATGATACTGCTTTCGCTGATATAAGAGACCCATCAGAATTTGAAAAAGCTTTAGAAATTGAAATGAATCGTATCTATGATTTTGTTGATGAACTTACTTATGATCCTGAACTGACTGAGATATTCAAGATTAGAGAAGATTTCCATAATCTAAAGGTTTTGATAAAAGCAAGCTATTTACAAGGAACAAAAGGCAATTCCTATAATAATACTTTAAAAAAAGGAACAATACCAATAGACGATATTAAGCTTGCTATTGATCCTGAAGCTGAAAAAAAGGATGTTGTTCCTGATTTCATAATGAAAGCGATTAATGAAGCCCGATCACAATATGAAGCAACTCAGAATCCTCAGATGATTGATATTGTAATTGATAATCAGCTTCATAGCTTTATGTATCAGCGAGCTTTGGCTTATTCAAATCTTTTTCTTGGTGGTTATCTTGAAGCACTTGCCGATCTTAATAATATAAAAAGTTTTATTAGAATAAAGATGTTGGGGGAAGGTATAAGATTATTGGATTCAGCTCTTCTTCCTTACGGAAGTTTAGATAAAAAGCTGTTTTTAAGAAAGTTTGATGATACTGTTGAAAGTTTCTCAGCAGACTTATCAAATACTACTTATGCTGATGTTGTAGCTGAGGGACTAAGAAGATGGTCGGATGATCATTCTTTAGCCATGTTTGAAAAACTTGCTGATAACTATCTTATAAACTATATAAAGCCTGCAAAATATATAATTTTTGGTGTAGAGCCATTAATTGGATATTTTTTGGCAAAGGAACATGAAATAAAACAAATAAGAATAATTATGATAGGTAAAATTAATGGTCTACCGACAGAGATCATAAATGAAAGGTTGAGAGATACTTATGTCTGAAATCGCTATGATAGGCGACAAAGATTCAATATTAGGATTTAAGTCCCTCGGAGTAGTTATTTATCCTGTTAATAACAAAGAGGAATCTGAAGCCGCACTTGTGGAAGTGATAAAACAGGATTATAAAGTTGCCTTTATTACAGAACAGATGGCTCCTGATGCTGATAAAATTGCCAAATTACTGGGTGATAGAACATTTCCAGTTATAACCATGATACCTAGTAATAGAGGCTCATCTGGACAAGCAAAACAGAGACTTCAGGCATTGGTAAGAAGAGCAGCAGGTGCCGATGTATTATAAAAGATGAAAATAAAGGATATTAGATGAGGAATTTTCACTTATCTTAAATCCTTTAGGAGAGGGAGAGTCGTTTTAAGATGAAGCAAGGTAGAATAATAAAGGTTTCCGGTCCCCTTGTTGTTGCAGAAGGGATGGAAGGTGCCAGAATGTTTGATGTCGTTAGGGTCAGTGAACAGAGGCTGATCGGAGAGATCATCGAACTTAAAGGCGATAGGGCATCTATACAGGTATATGAAAATACTGCCGGTTTAGGTGTAGGAGAACCAGTGATTTCAACTGGTGAACCACTTAGTCTAGAATTGGGACCCGGATTAATAGGATCTTTTTATGATGGAATACAACGCCCTTTGGATGAAATTCAAAAAATAGCTGGTGATGTAATTCCTAGAGGGATCGAGGTTCACGGTCTTAACCGTGAAACAAAATGGCACTTTGTGCCTAAAGTTAAAACAGGTGATAAAGTAGTTTCCGGTGATATCATAGGTGAAGTGCAAGAAACAACAATAGTGGTCCATAAAATAATGGTTCCATTTAATGTTGAAGGTGAAATCGTTGAAATAAATGAAGGCGATTATACCGTAGAAGAACCTGTGGCAAAGATAAAAACCAGCGAAGGTATTAAAGATATTACAATGATGCAAAGATGGCCTGTGCGTGAACCCAGACCATATAAACAAAAGCTTACACCCAAGGTTCCACTTTTTACTGGTCAGCGCGTAATTGATGCTTTGTTCCCTGTTGGAAAAGGTGGAACAGCTTGTGTCCCAGGTCCATTCGGGAGTGGTAAATGTGTAACTGGAGATACACCTGTACTTCTAACCAATGGCGAAATAAAATCTATTGAAGAACTTTTTGAGCAATATAAGAACGAGGGCAAAAAGATAGCTAACCAATATGAAGAATATACAATATTAGATAAGCCTTTATCTGTTTTTACCTATCAAAATGGCAAAATAACGCCCCAGCAAGTAAGAACAGTTTATAAGGGAAAAACAGAAAAACTGCTCATTGTAAAGACACGAACTGGCAGAGTAGCTAAGGTTACTCCTATTCATAAGCTCTTCAAAATAGATGATAATTTAAATATAGTTGAGACCAAAGCTTCTGACCTAAAAATTGGTGACTACTTGATTAATCCAAGAATACTGGACTTGCCTGAACAAATACAAAGTATTGATGATTTTATAGATGGTCAAGAAAGAGTTATTACCAGAGGGATGTCTCCATCACCAAAGGAAGTTATTGTAGAATTGTCTAAAAAATATGGCAGTAAAAAAGCATTATCAGATAAATTGGGAGTATCTTATGATACTTTGATCGGATATTATACTGAAAAGAACAGTCCAACGGTGAACTTTATCAGAAAGCTATATGAACTTGCCGGCTATGATACTCCAATTTTGAATGAAGTTAAAACACAAAGACAGAGTAAAAGCATAAAGATACCTGAATTTATAGATAACAATCTATCCATGTTTCTAGGCTTGCTTTTAAGTGATGGAAGCCTGAAAAAGAATACAGTAAAATTCTATAATAACGATGAAGACCTGCTAGACCTATTTAGAGATTTGACCTATAAGATATTTGGCATAGAAACTAGCCGTATCCAGATGAGAACCGTGAAATGCGAATCTTTTAGTAATAAAATCATAGCTGATCTTCTCAAAAGATTGAATTTCCCTGAATATAAAAAATCTCAAGAATGCTCTATTCCCTCTAAAATATTTATCAGCCCAAAGGAAGTATTATCAGCATTCCTGGGCGCATATTTTATATGCGATGGATATTTTCATTCAGAGAAAGGTGAAATAGAAATTGTTTCTGCAAGCCAGAAAATGGCAAGAGACTTAGCATATCTTTGCTTGCGCATAGGTATATTAACTCGTATGCAGGAAAGAATGGTCTCTGGTAAAACCTACTATAGGTTGTTCATTTCTGGAAGAGAAGAGATAGAAAAGTTTTATAATTGCTGTAATATAGGCGATTATGAAAAGCTAAAGAAAGTTAAATCCTACCTTGAAAGTGATAAGAAAGGTTATTCCAGTATAGATGTTGTTCCTTTATCATCAAGCAGGATTAATGAATTGTATGACCATAAAAACAGACCATATCAGGAGTTAAAAGATTCGGGAATAGAGATACACAATTATCTTCAGGGAGAAATGATGAGTCGAAAAGCGTTCGCCATTTTCTCTCAGCATTTAGGTAATGAATACATGCAACATTTTGCAGTGAACCATATAAGTCATATTTATTGTGATAAGATATTAGATATTGAAGAAGTTTTCGGGGAAGAAAATGTATATGATCTGGAAGTTCCAGAAGGTCACAATTTTATCGGTGGCATTGCTCCAATGTTTTATCATAATACTGTTATTCAGCACCAACTAGCAAAATGGGCAGATGCTGAGATCATCGTTTACGTTGGATGTGGTGAGCGTGGAAATGAAATGACAGATGTTCTTATGGAATTCCCGCATCTTTTAGATCCAAAGAGTGGCGAACCACTAATGAAAAGAACAGTTCTAATCGCAAACACTTCTAATATGCCCGTTGCTGCCCGTGAAGCTTCTGTCTATACAGGTATTACGATTGCAGAATATTTCAGAGATATGGGCTATAGTGTTGCTCTTATGGCAGATTCAACATCCAGATGGGCAGAAGCAATGCGTGAAATATCAGGAAGACTTGAAGAAATGCCCGGAGAAGAAGGATATCCTGCTTATCTCGGAACAAGAATAGCTGAATTTTATGAAAGAGCTGGAAGAACTGTATGTCTTGGTTCTGATAATAGAGAAGGTGCATTAAGCGTTATCGGTGCTGTATCACCAGCTGGTGGTGACCTTGCTGACGCAGTTGTGCAGGCAACTTTACGCGTCGTTAAAGTCTTCTGGAGCCTTGAAGCCCAATTGGCTTACAGTAGACATTTCCCTGCAATAAGCTGGCTTAATAGCTATTCTCTTTATACTGATGAGCTTGCGGATTATTATAAAAAAGAATCTCCAGAATGGATTGAAATGCGAGAAAAAGCTAGAGAAATTCTTCAACAAGAAGCCGAATTGGAAGAAATTGTGCGACTTATAGGTATTGATGCTATATCTCCAGATAACAGATTAATAATGGAAACAGCCAAATCAATTAGAGAGGATTTCCTTCAACAAAATGCATTCCATGAAATTGATACCTATGCGTCTTTCAAAAAACAATATAAGATGCTTGAGCTTATTATGTTATACCATCAACGTGCTCAGCAAGCTCTAAAATCAGGTTATTCTATTATTGATCTGGCGAATCTTGATGTCCGAGAAGAAATAGCAAGGATAAAGTTCGTATCTGAAGATAAATTTGATGAAAGCTTTGAGCAAGTTAAAAAGAATTTAATTTCACAAACTGAAGTTTGATTGAGGTGATCTTATGGTTAAAGAATATCACACAGTATCTGAAGTTGCCGGACCTCTAATGATCGTTGAAAGAGTAGAGGAAGTAAAATATGAGGAATTAGTTGAGGTTGAATTACCAAATGGAGAGATTCGGCGCGGAAGAGTGCTGGAAGTTTCTGAAGACAGAGCATTAGTTCAGCTATTTGAAGGTGCCAGAGGCGTTAGCGCACAAGGCACAAAAGTTAGATTCTTAGGCAAAGGGGTTGAATTGCCAGTATCAGAGGATATTCTTGGAAGAGTCTTTGATGGACAGGGGAGACCTATTGATGGCGGTCCGAAGATACTTCCTGAAAAAAGACTGGATATTAACGGTAGCCCACTTAACCCTTATGCTCGTGATTATCCTTCAGAGTTTATACAAACAGGACTTTCATGTATTGATGGTCTAAATACTCTTGTCAGAGGGCAGAAGCTTCCAATATTCTCTGGCTCAGGATTACCCCATTCAAAGATGGCTGTCCAGATTGCCAGACAGGCAAAAGTTTTAGGAACTGGAGAAAGCTTTGCTGTCGTTTTTGCTGCAATGGGGATAACCTTTGAAGAAGCTGACTACTTCATTTCCGATTTCCGTGAAACTGGAGCCATTGATAGAGCAGTTCTATTTATAAACCTTGCAGATGACCCTGCAATTGAAAGAATTTCTACTCCAAGAATGGCTCTAACAGCAGCAGAATATCTTGCATTTGATAAAGGCATGCATGTTCTGGCGATATTGACAGATATGACCAACTATTGCGAAGCACTCCGTGAAGTTTCAGCCGCTAGAAAAGAAATTCCAGGCAGAAGAGGCTACCCAGGCTATATGTATACTGACTTAGCTAGTATCTATGAACGTGCAGGAAGAATAAAAGGTAAGCCCGGTTCAATCACTCAATTTCCTATACTTACAATGCCTGAAGATGATAAAACTCATCCAATACCAGACCTCACAGGCTATATAACAGAAGGGCAGATCGTTCTTAGCAGACCTCTTCATAGAAAAGGAATTTATCCTCCTGTTGATGCTCCGCAATCGCTTTCACGATTGAAGGATAAAGGTATCGGCGCTGGTAAAACAAGAAAAGACCATGCTGACCTATTTAATCAACTTTATGATGCTTATACGAAAGGGCTGGCTGCAAGAGAACTCGAAGCAATTCTTGGTGAAGCAGCTCTTAGCGACATGGATAGGCTATTTTACCGATTCGCCGACCGATTCGAAAGAGAATATATACAGCAAGATGAATATGAAAACAGGTCTATAGAATATACTCTTGACTTAGGATGGAAATTATTATCGATGATACCTGTTTCAGAGCTGAAACGTATCAGACCACAATATCTTGAAGAATTCTTACCAAAATTCCTTGAACAACCCAAAGAGGAGGAAGCTTTAGTTGATTCTGGAAGTTAACGCTACACGCATGGAACTATTAAAATTGAGGAGAAGGCTTGTTCTTGCTAGAAAAGGATATAATCTCCTTAAAAGAAAGCAAGATGAGCTTATGCGCCAATTCCTCGATTTATTAGGGCAGATCGGTAATCTAAGAACAGACATAGAACAACAATTGGCAAATGCTCATAGAAACTTCCTTATGGCTCGCTCAGTTATGGATAACGAAGATATGGAAGAAGCCATTATGTTTCCGAATCAAAAACTAACGCTTGATGTATCAACTGTTCCTGTAATGAACCTAAAATTGCCCAGGTTTGAAGCTAAAACAGAGGGGAAGGTCTATTCTTATGGATTTTCCAATACTTCTGCCGATCTGGATTCTGCATTAGGGGCTTACTCAGAATTGCTTCCACAGATGCTTAAATTATCACAGATAGAAAGATCTTTAGAGCTCCTTGCCAATGAAATTGAGATAACACGCAGGCGTGTTAACGCATTAGAATATGTGCTTATTCCAAATCTCATCGATACTATTAAATATATAACCATGCGTTTAGACGAGATGGAAAGGTCTAACCTTTCTCGCTTGATGAGGATAAAAGAAATCGTCCGAAGCCACTAAGTAGATTAATCACATATTGCACGAGTTGAATGATGTGAAGGATGGTTTTTGTTAATATCCATAGACATCAATTTATTCCTCACCTTAATGGTAAGGTAGCTGCTTGCTTATACCATTTTAAGCAATTAAGCATACAGTGTTGTAGGGCAGGTTTTGTATATTAAACTAAGTTTTATCGCCAAAAGAAAGGCTATTTTAGTAAAGATCATTAAAAGATACTAACAAAACCTGCCCCTACGTGACAATCGCATCATTTAACCTCCCAGATCGTATCTTTACATAATTTATGTGTCAGCTTGGAAGGTTAGGAGGAATTTTGTATTATTTTTCACTTAAAATGGTATTGCTGCAATATTAATATCTATAAGATTATCGTTTGTATCCACTCAATTTAATAAACGTATTAATAACGCCCGATGAATCGTGAGGCTACGAATCTAATATAATATAAGGAATATTATCATTTTTTGCCTCCCTTAATCCCTCCGTAAACGGAGGGGAATATTCTCTCCCCGTAGACGGGGAGAGCTAGAGAGGGGTAACAATATTATTTTCACCATTCGCGTAATTAAATTATTATAATCCCTGACATTCATGATTAAAAATATAATAAAATATCTCCGTGTCTCTGTGCCTCTGTGTTTTTTTCTAAAAATTTGCTCATAAATGCACATTCAATTGAAAGAAATGGTATTACAAGCTTTATACGTATAATTAAATTTTTTAAATTGGTATAAGATGTGCAATCCCTTATACTGCTACTTTTTTGGTAGTAAGCTAGCTGATATGCATGCAGCGATAGCTGCCTTCATCAGATCAACAGGAATAAACGGGATTACTGCTAATTTCATCGTTTGCACAAAGTTTGTTTTCATCAATAATGCAAATTGGAATGCACCAAAGATGTAAATTATTAAAACTCCAGCGAACATTAGTAACAATTGAAAATGGAAATGCCTTATAAAATTGAATTTTTTAGTTAGCCATCCAATTATAAACGAAGCAGGAACAAAGCCAATAAGATAACCACCAGTTATACCCAAAAGACCGCTAGCAGGAGAACTAAACCACGGCAATCCTGATGTTCCAAGAACTAAATAAAATATCTGGCTCAAACAACCAAAATATCCACCAAGGAAAATTCCACTTAATAATACTGCCAATACTTGTCCGGTAACAGGAACAGGAGTAAATGGAAGAGAGATTTTTATTTGAGCCATCAAGCCTGTTAGGCATGCAAATCCAAATGATAAGATAAGCTTGTTTAATAGGCTAAGGCTATCCAACCAGTTAAAAAGTATATAACCAGAATATCTATATCTACTAATAACATTATTTAATTGCATAAATAAGTCTCCTTTAATGTAACAAAGCTGTTTCATTTTTATGGGTAATTTTATTTATATATTTGATAGGTTCGTAGCCTCACGATTTATCGGGCGTTTGATTATTACGCTCAATAAATTAAGCGGATACAAACGAGCTGTAGGGTGGGGTGCCCACATTACTATCTATGAGAAATAAAATGACTTAATATTTACGAAGATTTTAGCTTATTTTTTCATAAAAATCAACCTTCATTTAGAACATTGTGAAGCACTTCGCTTAGTTCAGTGATCTTATAAGGCTTAGCGATAACGCCTTTAAATCCGTATTTCTGCCAATCAGCCATTATTGGATCATTTGAATATGCACTGGAAACGATTGCTTTAACATCAGGGTCTATCTGTATGAGCTTTTGTATAACTTCCTTACCTCCCATACCTCCAGGAACAACCAGATCAAGTATAACAGCATCATAGGATTGTCCCATTTTCTTCGCCTCTTCATACATCAATAGGGCTTCGTTTCCATCTATTGTAGTTATTACCTTGTATCCTATATTGCTAAGCATTTCACTTGCTATATCTCTGATATATTTTTCATCATCCATTAGTAAAATTCTACCTTTACCCATAATAGGCTTTTCTATTCTTCTTATTTTCTGTATAGCAATAGTTTCTGGATAAGCTGGCAAATAAATGCTAAATGTCGTCCCATAACCTTCTAACGAATCAACAGTAATATGCCCATCATGCCTTCTAACGATTGAATATGCAGCAGCAAGACCTAAGTCTCCTCCCTGACCTTTAATAGAAAAATATGGATCAAAAATTCTGTTTATATACTCTTTTGGTATTCCACTTCCATTATCTTCAATAGATATTTTCACATATTTACTTTCTTTGAGAGGAAGACCAGAGTTTGCTTTAATATCAACATTTTGTCCATATACTTTAACTACTCCGCCATCAGGCATTGTGCGTATTGCATTAATGACAAGGCTATTTATGACCTGGTTCATCATACTTTCATCTATATCTACAGCCCAGAGATCATCAGCAATATCGAACTCAAATTTAATTTTAGTTCCTTTTGATGCAAAAATTACGGAATCTTTTATAAAATCTGATATATGAGCAGTTTTCTTTATTGGAGCTCCACCTTTTGAGAAAGTATGTAATTGTTTTGTTAAATCCCTTGCTTTTAAAGTAGACTTTTCAGCTTCTAAAAGCCTTTCCTGGATTTTATCTATATCTTTATATATCCTTGCAAGTGATATATTACCAAGTATTGCAGTCAGAATGTTATTAAAGTCATGAGCAATACCTCCTGCAAGTGTGCCTAAAGATTCAAGCCGTTGAATCCTTAAAATTTCCTCTTCTGTCCTTTGTTTTTCTGTAATATCGCGAAAGACTAATACTGCACCAATTACATTTCCACTTGAATCTGAAATAAGATTACAGCTTGCAGAAACAATTCTTTCTAAACCATTCCTATCCATTATTGTGAAATCATGAAATAATGGATTATCTGTTTTTAGCAGTTTTTCTTTATAAATTTCATGGTCATGACCATTTTTAATAGAGAAAATCTCACTTAGTCTCTTACCCACAGCATCTTCTGAATTCCAACCAGTTAGTATTTCCGCAGATTTATTAATTAAAATAACGTTATAATTAGTATCTATTGCAATTACTCCATCACCAATTGATCGCAAGGTTACCGCAAGCCATTCTTTTTCATTTGCAAGTTCTTCTTCAGCGCGCTTTCTTTCGGTAATATCAATCCAACTTGATATATAGCATCTGACCATATTGTTACTTATAATAGGCGTGATAGTATTTTCAACCCAGAATTTTTTTCCATCTTTATTTTGATATATTTCTTCAAATTTTTTAGGAACCTTTTCTATTTCAATATCAAAATCACCATGATGGTCATAAGATATATCTTGTATAAACCATGGATAAGGTATTTTTTTGAAGATAATATCATCAAATGTAAATCTGGTTATTTCCTGTAATGCTGAATTTGCGAATATAATTGAGGAGTCAGGATTTACAACCAACACCGGATTGGGTGAATTGTTAAAAAGACTGAAATCAAGTTCTTCATTTTCCCATGTGACGTTATCAGAAAAAAGTAATAGCCCTTCTTTAGCAAAATATAAAATGTTATCGACAAGAGGAGAAATTTTAGATTTAGCGATACTATTTTCATATTCAGCAATACGTTTACGTAAAATCTTTAATTCATCGATCAATTGATCTTTGGTTTTTTCTTGATCCTCCATTCTATGAGAACCTCCAGAAACAATGATTTTCTGCACATATCAATTATTAGGTCATATTTATTACTTTTTGGATCACTTCGATTACTTGCTTAATATTATAAGGTTTAGTAATAACACCTTTAAAACCATATTGAGTGAAATTAGACATTACCGGGTCTGTTGAATAACCACTGGATACGATAGCTTTAACGTTTGGGTCAATTTCGATAAGTTTTTGAATGGTTTCCCTACCACCGAGCCCTCCCGGCACAGTCAAATCCATTATCACCAAGTTATAAGGATTTCCAGATTCTTTGGCAGATATATATAGTCTTATTGCCTCATTTCCATCTGCACTGACATCAACTTCAAATCCAAAACTGTTGAATATTTCATAAGCTAAGTCTCTAATCATGGCATCGTCGTCCATAATAAGAATTCTTCCATTGCCCCAAAAGCTAATTTTGTCATGATCTTGTTGTTCCTTTACAAACTCCTTCAAGCATGCTGGAAGATAAATATTAAACACTGTTCCAACGCCCAATTCAGATTCTACGGTAATGTGTCCATCATGATTTTTTATTATAGAATGAGTAATTGTGAGTCCTAATCCTGTGCCTTTTTGTTTTGTGGTAAAGTATGGATCAAATATTTTTTGTAAATGTTCTTGAGGAATGCCAATTCCTTCATCCTTAATAGATATTTTAATATAGGTTCCTTGTTTAATAGGCATACGATCTTCTTCTTTTATAATAACATTTTCTGCTGAAATAAGAATTTTACCACCGTCTGGCATTGCCTGGTCAGCATTAATAATAATATTACTGATGACCTGGCTTATTTGACCTTTATCAACCTCTGCTGGCAAAAGATCATCCGCAATATGAAACTCGCATTTATTTTTTGAACCCCTTAATGAAAAGCTTGCTGTCTCTTTTAAAATATCACTAATATGAACTAACTCTTTTATTGGAGAACCACCCCTGGCAAACGTAAGGAGTTGCTGTGTTAAATCCTTAGCATTCAATGATGCCTTTTCTGCTTCTTCCAGTCTCCTATCTCTCTGAACAGGGTCTTCATAGATTCTAGCAAGTGAAATATTGCCCAGGATGGCAGTTAATATATTATTAAAATCATGAGCGATTCCACCTGCTAAAAGACCAAGAGATTCAAGCTTCTCCATCCTTTGCAAATCTGCTTCCATTTTTCTTCTTTCTGTAACATCACGAAACACCAGGACTGTGCCAATCAAATTTGAATCTTTATCGTGTATAGGTGCGCAACTATCGTTGATAATATATTCTGAGCCATCACGGGAAATAAGTATTGAATGATTAGAAAGGCTTGTGACCTTGTTAGTTTTTAATACCAGATCGACAGGATCATCTAATATCTCTCTTGTGTCTTCGTGGATAATCTTAAAAACATCTTTTAACTGCTTTCCGACTGCTTCTTTTTCGTTCCATCCGGTATATATTTCAGCTACCTTGTTCATTAAAACCACATTTGCTTTTGCATCAGTTACAATTACGCCATCACCTATAGAGTGTAAGGTTACAGAGAGTTTCTCCTTTTCTTCTGAAATAAACTTTTCAGCAAGTTTATATGCAGTTATTTCTGTTGCAACACCCAAAACGCATTTCCGACCATCTATGTATTTAATGGGTATCTTGACTGTCTGGAACCACTTAACACTGCCATCAGGAAGATTGAATGTTTCCTCACGAATATATTTCGGAGTTTGATTTTCAATGACTAATTTATCTTCCTCCATGAATCTTAATGCTTCTTCTTCACCAATTCTTCCGATCTTTGTTAGTTCATAATCTGTTTTACCTTCCATAACATCAACATCAACTCCATAGAGGTCTGTTATTGCCTTATTTGCCAAAATATATTTTCCGGATTCATCCTTTACAAAAATACAGTTTGGGTTTATATCAATTACATTTCTCAAAAATCTTTCATTTTCTTTAATTGTATTCAAGATTTTACTGTTGCGTAATGATAGTGCAGCAAATTCACCAAACATAGTAGCCATTCTTGCATCTGTGGAAGTAAAATCCTCAGGCTTATTAGCAATACCAATAACTCCAACCGCCTTTTCATCAATTATCAGGGGAGCAAATAAGACATTCTTAAGAGCCACATGCCCTTCAGGGATGAATTTCATCCACTCACTGTTCAAAAAGTCATTACAATAGACTGCTTTTTTCGTTTTATAGGCTTCCTCACGCAGTCCACGAATAGGCATCGGTAGCGATGGGTCAACTGAACATGGCAGACCGCCAGGATCCAAAAAAAGAACGTCATTATTCTTTCCATCAGGAGAAAGCAGAGCAACATATCCCGAAGTAGCACCTATAATACTTTTACATGCGGTAAATATTATTTTCGCTGACTCTGTGAAATCAGTATATTTTAGAACAGCTCTCGCACTATCAAGTAAAGCAGATATTTCTTTTCTTCGCTGATTCGATTCTTCAAGAGCAGACTCTAACTCTTTTTGCATTCTTTTCCTGTTAGTAATATCATGAGAATATTCTATTATTTTTGAAACTTTACCATCATCAAAAAGTGGATAAGCATGAATTTCAGTATCAATTTCGTTGCCATATTGATCATGATGAACGTGCTCTATGGTTACTGGCTTACCTGTTTTTCTTATTTCATCAATCGGGCAGTTGAATCCATTTTCAGAACAAGGTTTATCACTTCTGTGCATCAATAAGTGACACTGAGCATTTTTGTGTATCTCTCCTTCATAGTATGATGATTTATTTGCCATCTCAACCATATAATTATCAGCGTTTATAACACAAAATGGATGATCTAGAGCATTAAGAACATTATTTAAGAACTTGTTTTGCTGGACAATTTTTTTGTTTGATGATTTAAGTAATTCTGCAATTTTAATATTTTTTGACATTATATAAGCAATAATAACACCGAAACCGATAAAAAGCATCAAGACTGAGATTCTAATATATAATTCATGGACAGGTATATAGTAAAGGACAAGTTCATTAAAAGACCTCTGGTTATGATAGAAATATAAGCGATCCAGAATAGCATCAGATATCCAAAAAACTACGCCCAGAAGTATGAAAATAACAACAATTTTATACCCAGTTTTCATATAAGTCTCCTGCTACCCCAATTTTATATATTTTCAGTAATCAATTACTTTTTTTTATCTTTAACGTAAAATACATAAGTTATATTCCATTCCTTCTCTTCCCCAACATCTAGACTGGCATCTATGAAAGGTTCAGGGCATATAGTAGTATCAATCGCCCAAAAGTTGAAGTGAACAAGTGGAACATCACCCTTTATTACTACACCTGCGGAAGTTTCGGTATTTTCAACAGTTATTTCATAATCTTTCGGACTTTCTCCGAATCCTTCTAGCTCAGTGAATATTGACTCTTCTTTTAAATCTCTTTTGAAAATAATTTCCCTGCCCTTTGCCTCAATTGTAGCTGATAAATCACGCACTATTTTTACATCGAAAGGAAAGCGAAGTATATAATTCTTTCCTACTGTTGCATTATCTATAATGAAGAAATTATGGTTATATTGTGAGGTTTCAATTGGTTTTATGCCTATATTTTTCAATTGATGAAACATTGTAAATTCAGGCATTTCTTTTGCAAGAATAATCTTTTTAGTATATAGGTAATGCCATCCATTTTTCCCATCAAAATCTTGAATAAATTCTATCCAATCCTTGCCATATTTTACTTCCCATTCACCAGGTCTAATTATCCTATAAGCATTCCAGAAACGATAGTCGGGTTCATCAGGTTTTTCCAATAGTCCGATACCAATTTTAATAAATGCTTCACCTGGTTTTGCCTGATCATATCCTAATGCGGATGGCTTATCAAATGAACCTGTTCTAAATTCTTCAACAGGACCGGTAATATCATCGTGATTATTAGGGTCGTGAGTTTGTTTCCATTCACCGAAGTATGTATGACCATTATATTCGACTTGCGATATTATACCTGACCAATCAAATCTTGTGCCACGATAATATCCTTTTTGTGCATCAGGGAGATAGACACTTACTTTTATCACGTCATTTGACAATTCAACTGATGGATATTTGTTTTCTGTATTTTGTCCAGCTACTGATAAAACAGAACAGAAAATAAAAAGCCCTGATATAAACATACCTTTAAACATATCTGATACCTCCCATTTATTTCCCCAATAATGCAATAATAACCAGACCAAACGTAATAGCAAATATTGCGATAATACGCAAGGCATAAGCTTTTTCGCGACGTAAAGTAAAAGCTGCGATTGCTCCAATAACAATACTGAATTGCCTGAATGTAACTACATAACTTGCCTGCTTAACTAATTGATATGCCCACAAAACAAGCCAGTATGCACCGTAACTGAATATTCCCCCTAGAGTTGGCTTAATCCAACCACGCTTATTTTGTATTTCATTATTTCTTTTTCCCAAAACTAATTTAGTTAATATTATATAAAATATGCCAGAAAAAGTAAAAAAGAGATAACAATATCTTGCAGCAGTAAATGGACCCTGTCTGACAATCTCAGAAGATATTTTATCAAACGTTGAATATCCAACAGTTCCGATAGCAGTAAGGAAAATCCAGAGAATTGCCTTATTAATGTATCTTTTGATATGTATTTCTCTAATTGAATTAAGCGGAGATAGCACACATCCAAAGGCAACCAAAAACATACCTACCCATCCAAAAAAAGTCGGTGTTCTACCACGCAAAAGATCAACCAGACCCATTATCAACACTGGAAGAGATCTCGCAACAGGATATACTATCGTGAAATCGCTTGCCTTATAAGCATTACCTAAAGTATAATAATATGTTCCACCGAATATTCCAGATATAGCTACATAGACCCACACACTAATTGGAAGTGACCTTGTAAAAAACTCACTTAAAACGAAAGGAATTAATCCGATAATTATAACTCCGAACTGCATTCTTTTAAAGAAGTCATGTTCAGATTCACCATTTTTTGCCATCAAGTTCCATGCTGCATGCATGAAAGTCGAAGCAAGAACAAGTAGAATAGCAAAAGGACTCATTATTTTTATTTAATCCAGAATATTCAAAATATGAAAACTAGTCAGTTCTGTTTTGTGATATATGCACATCTCTTTGGGGAAACGGAATAGTAACGTTATTTTCACGGAACAAGCTATCAATAGCATAATGAAGATCGCTAGTAACCTTTATCCTGTATATCGGGTGTTGTATCCATGCAGATAATCTAAAATTCAGTGATGATTCGCCAAAGCTCTCAAATATAACAATAGGTGATGGTTCTTTTAGCACATCTTCATGTTCATCTGCTGCTTTTAGCAAAAGTTTTTTTACTAACTCTGTATCAGACCCATAAGCAACTCCAACGTTAATTGAAATTCTTATCTTTGGGTCACTTACAGACCAATTGGTAACAGTATTCTGAATAAATTGCGAATTAGGAACTATCAGGGTAACATTGTCAATAGTAACTATTTTAGTTGCGCGTATATTTATTGACTTCACTTGACCAATGACAATATTGCCAGAAGTATCTTGAACAGTAACATAATCACCAACATTTACATGTCTTTCAAAAAGAAGGATAATTCCAGAGATAAAGTTTGATGTAATATTTTGTAACCCAAAGGCAATACCAACTCCTAAAACTCCAAATGTTACTGTAAGACTTGTAAAATTAATGCCTATTGAATTAAAAGCGATCAAGATACCAATAAGCATTATGGTAAAATGAAATAATCTAAGTATTGCAAATTGGGTTCCATCGGCTAGTTTTAGATGAGTTAGAATGCGCTTCCTTAGTAGCCTTCTTAGAACTTTTGATAAAACAAAGAAAATAATAATAAGCAGAACAAACTCGAATAAAACTAATGGTGTTATTTCTGTCTGTCCTATGCTGAATAGTTTTGTTTCTAAGACAAGCTTAGATTTTTTTATAAAATCAGTCATTTCAAATAACCTTTATTTACTTGTTATTATGCACCTTTTGTTTCCATCGTTGTTTGCTTCTCTTCTGACCTTTCATCGAACCTGAACCACAATGAGACAGTTCCACTATCATATTCTGTATGGAGTATATAGCCACTTTTCTGGAAAACACGCATCATACCTGTATTAGAAGCTATAACGGTGGCTCTAAATCCTCTAATACCTCGTTCTCGTGCTATTCGCATTAGAAATTTCAATAAATGAGTGCCTAATCCTCTTCGTTGATATTCATCTGCTACTGAAAAGGCAACTTCTGCCATATTTTCATTATAATCAAGCATCCAATGACCAGCTGCAACTATCGGTGCTGTGTCAGAACTACCAAGTGTTCCTACTATGCCTAAGTTTTCTTCATAGTCAACTGCTACCAGCTCTTGTGCGAGGTCATGCGGGAAAGCCCTCCGAATCTGGAAGAATCTAAGATAAACTGAACGTTCTGAAAGACGATACAAATACTCTTGAAATAGCCTTTCATCACTAGGTTTAACAGGTCTAAAGAAAACTTCAAGATCGCCAAATCTTTCGGTATGTTCCATTTCTACAGGATATATAGCTTTCTCGGGTATTATTTGATCAGAGTATATATATTTATTGGCTTTTGCAGCAGCTATAAGTTCCTCGCGAAATTTTGGATGAGCAATCTGGATAAGTGCAACAGCGCGTTCACGAAGGCTTTTACCATGCAGATACGCGACACCGTATTCTGTTACGACGTAATGAACATCACCACGAGTTGTTACTACACCTGCGCCTTCTGAAAGATGTGGGACGATTCTCGATATAGTCCCATTTTCAGCAGTAGAGGGAAGAGCAATTATAGGCTTCCCTTGAGGAGCAAGAGCAGCACCACGAATGAAATCCGCCTGCCCTCCTATACCACTGTATATCTTATAGCCAAGTGAGTCTGCGCAAACTTGACCAGTTATATCAACTTGAAGAGCGGTATTTATTGCTACCATTTTTTCATTCTTTGCAATGTTTATAGGAGAAGAATTGTATTCAACTGGATGAAATTCGAAAATTGGATTATTATCAACATAATCATATAAACGCCTGGTTCCGATACAAAAAGTTGCAAGGACTTTACCCGGGTGAAAGGTTTTTTTCGAATTGTTAACAACTCCTGACTCTATTAAATCAATAAGGCTATCCGAAAACAGTTCAGTATGTATACCAAGGTCTTTCTTATTATCTAAACCATATAAAACAGCGTTTGGAATGTTTCCGATACCTATTTGTAAAGTTGAACCATTTTCAATCAGCCTGTTAATATGACGTGCAATTGCCATTGCTACATCATCAGGTTGAACAGGAGGAACTTCAAGAAGTGGTTGATTATATTCCACTATCGCATCTAACTCCTCAACATGTATAAAGCTATTTCCAAGTGTCCGTGGCATTTGAGGATTGACCTGCGCTATCACAAGGTCTGCGCATTCAGCTGCTGCTTTCACTGCTTCTACAGAAACACCAAGTGAACAAAAACCATAATTATCAGGTGGTGTGACCTGAATAAGTGCAACATCAAGTGGCATTCGTCCACTTCTGAAAAGTCCGGGTATTTCTGAAAGAAAAATAGGAGTATAATCAGCAGAACCCTCGGATACAGCAGAGCGGACCCCTGGTCCAACAAAAAGTGAATTGTGTCTAAAGTTTCGATCATATACTTTTTGGGTATGAGGTGCTGAGCCAACGGTGAGCATATGAACAATTTCAACATCATTGAGTCTTTTTTCCGTCCCGCCAAGTTTTACAAGCTCATCCAACAAATGCTGTGGTTCTCCGCATCCTGGACTTAAAAATACTCTACTACCACTGCGAATCCTTAGTAGGGCATCTCTGGCACTCATAAGACGATCATTATAAATTTTTCTCCAGTTTCCTACAACAGGCATTTCCTATGATTCCCTCCATTTTAAAGCTATTTAATAATCCGCATTTCTTTATGTTAAAATTTAACAAAATGCAGACTTTTCATTGTAAACCCTATTATAACACACTAAAATGATTGAATCAAGAAACCAAACATAAATTTTACGTCCACGAACTCTAAACAACAACTCATACAGAACATAATAAAGTTAAAACACGGAGGCACAGAGACATGTAGATATTTAATCACGAATGTCACGAATAAGACAAATTACCCGAATAATTATTTTTTTATATTCGTGCTATTCGTTTTATTCGTGTAATTTGTGATATTTTATTCGTGTTTTTCGTGATTAATTTTTTTTCTCTGTGCCTCCGTGTCTCTGTGTTTTTTCTTGAAGAGATTTGGATAAAAAATTTATGCTTGGTTATATTGATTTTATATTGATTTAAGAAAGACAAAAAGTTATAATAAAGATGTATGGAATAATGACTTATATTATTTTTAATTTCATAATGATCTGTGCTTTTTGATCTTTTGAGCTTTATGCTACTTTTGAGTAAAATATGCTGTCTAGCTTGTTAGTATAATAGTCACAAGCAAGACAGCTTGTGTTACTTAAAAT
>FWPV01004070.1_pt1 | contig 31784 bp, 26 predicted proteins | sample 2228371 | NCBI WGS metagenome assembly FWPV01 (sample SAMEA103939776, study PRJEB20133) | metagenome
GTATCACGTGACAAATCCACAACGTTTTGGTGTAGTGGAACTGGACGCAGAAATGAAAGTGCTGAGTATCGAGGAAAAACCTAAACAGCCAAAATCAAACTATGTAGTCACAGGGCTGTATTTTTTTGACAGCACAGCAGTTGACGTTGCTAAGTCGCTTTCCCCCTCTCAAAGGGGCGAACTCGAGATCACTGATGTGATCCGAAGTTATATGAACAGCGACAGGCTTAACGTAAGTTTGCTGGGTCGCGGTTTTGCGTGGCTGGATACAGGAACCTATGACTCATTATTAGATGCGGGCCAATTTGTCGAAACCATAGAAAAACGCCAGGGCTTAAAAATTGCCTGTCTTGAGGAAATTGCTTATAGAAAAGGCTGGCTTAGCAAAGATCAAATTATCGCCAGAGCACAACTGTTCCAACAAAATGCTTATGGAACATATCTGTTGGATACAGTAGCACAGCATTAAAATGGGGCAGACCACATGCCAGCTATTTGTCATGTGGTCTGGTGCTCTTTGTGGTTTAGTTGTAACCGTTTGGGTTATTTTTTTGCCAATTCCAGCTGTCGCGGACTATATCCTCCAGACTTTGTTTTGTTTGCCAGTTCAATACAGCCTTGGCTTTAGATGGATCGGCAAAATAGCGGGCCACATCACCAGGACGGCGTTCAACAAACTGATAAGGCACTGCAACCTTATTCACTTCAGCAAAGCTGTTCACTATGTCCAGCACAGACAAACCTTCACCACTGCCTAAGTTAAAACAATCAAAACCTGCCCCTTTGGAAAGATGCTGCAAAGCCGCTACATGACCAGCAGCCAAATCTGTTACATGAATATAATCTCTCACCCCTGTGCCGTCTGCTGTTGGATAATTATTACCAAAAATCTGCAGCTGTGCACGTTTACCCACAGCGACTTGCGTGATAAACGGCATCAAATTGTTTGGAATGCCATTGGGGTCTTCGCCGATACGACCACTGGCATCAGCACCCACAGGATTAAAATAACGCAGCACAGCGATGTTCCAACTGTTATCTGACTGATACAAGTCTTTTAATACCCATTCCGTCATCAGCTTAGACTGGCCATAAGGGTTCATTGCAACAGTAGGAGTGGTTTCTGGCAAGGGGCTATTTTGCGCGTCGCCATACACTGTGGCAGATGAGCTAAACACCAGATTTTTTACACCAAACTTCGCCATCACCTGACAGAGTTTAATGGTGCCACCGACATTAGTTTCGTAATACCATAAAGGTTTTTGGGTCGACTCACCTACAGCCTTTAAACCTGCAAAATGCACGACAGCTTTAATTGGATACTGTTCAAAGACAGCTGCTAAAGCCTCAGCATCTAAAACATCCCCTTTAATCTGGATCACAGACTTGCCAGTCAGCTGCTCTACCCGCTTTAACGACTCTGGGCTAGAGTTGCTGTAATTATCAAAACTTACTACCTGTTCACCCGCACGTAGCAAGGCCAATGCCGTATGGCTGCCGATATAACCGGCACCGCCAGTTAATAAAACATAACTCATTGTAGTCCCTTCTAATTAATCTGAACGGCTGAAAACGAACGTAAAGCCCGTTCCAGTTGTTCTTGCCAGGATAAAACCGGCAAAGATAATGTATTTCGCAATAAAGTACTGTCCAAAGCGCTAAACCTTGGGCGCATTGCCGCTTGAGCAAAATGACCGGAGTCGACAGCTCCGATTTGCGCCTTGTGACTGAGCAGACCCAGTGTTAATCCTAAGGTCTGAATTTCCAGAGCAAATTCATATCTGGAACAGTAGCCTGAATCGGCCCAATGATAAATCCCTGATGTGACAACATTGGTGTTTATAAGGCGCCAAATCACACCAGACAAACCATAGGCCCAGCAAGGTGAGCCCTGCTGATCCTGAACCACCTGTAACAGATCTTTCGTCTGCATCAGCTTCAACATAGTCTTCACAAAATTAGAGCCGTAAGCTGAATACAACCAACTAGTACGGATAATAACGCTGGAATCAGCATACTCTTGTAACAACCAAAGTTCTGCCGCACTCTTACTTTTTCCGTACTGATTAACAGGTTGCGACTGATCATGCTCCCTGTAAGGTTTGTTCGCCGAACCATCAAATACATAATCTGTTGATATATGCAGCAATTTACTCTGCGTCAAACAGCAAAGCTTTTGCAGCTTTTGTACCAGATAAAAATTACCCGCCATAGCGAGCTCAGGATAAAGCTCGGCCTTATCCACCTGATTATAAGCCACAGCATTAATCACCCAATCCGGAGAGAAGTAAATAAACAACTGTTTAAGTGCAGTGTCAGTCAGACAACAAAACTCAGCATAACTCAACACCTTTAGTTCAATAGAGGCTGGTGCAGTCAATCTAAGTTCAGACGCCAGTTGCCCGGATTGCCCTAGCAATAATACCTTCGTCATTAAATGTGATCTGACCCCATATTTAAAAAGATATCAGCATTGGCAAAAGTCGTAGCGTTAGCATCTTTAGCAGAAAGAATTGGAGCCTCCTTCAGAGGCCATTGTATTGCCAATTGTGGATCGTCCCATCGAATAGAGCGCTCAGAAGCCGGATCGTAATACTGGTCGGTTTTGTATGCGATTTCAGCATAAGAACTTAAGGTTAAAAAGCCATGAGCAAAACCTGCCGGAATAAAAAGTTGCTGCTTTTTGTCACTACACAACTCTATACCAAACCACTGACCAAAACTTGGTGAGTGTTGCCTTAAGTCCACTGCCACATCAAAAATACGACCTGTTAATACGCGAACTAACTTCGCCTGGGGTTTATCAAGTTGATAATGTAATCCCCTTAAGACATGCTGATAAGACCCCGATTGAGACTCTTGAACAAAGTCTATTCCACTAAAAATTTGTGTCAGTTCAGATGAACGACTTACCTCGAAAAAGTAACCTCTCTCGTCACGAAATAACGGTGGCTCCAGTAACAGCAATCCAGGTAAAGATAGAGAAGCAATTTGCATAATAAGTGATCTGCCGAAACAATCAAGAATCTAAACGACTGAACTAATAAAGCTTTAACCTTAAAGTAAGAAGCCTCAGAACTATAAGAGGCTCTCTTTATTATCTAGCTAAAATTCAACGTAAAAATGGTGAGCGAGCTTCCGTTAAATCATTGAGGTTCATAGGCCTATTCAGCATTTGTCCACCATCCCTTGAAATTGGGATCCAAGGGATACGTCCTCTGCCTGTGGCTGATTTTAACGAGAACAAGTCAAATGGAATAGACACATAAAAACCTTTGGTAAAACTGCCTTCACCATATTCTTCTGACGACATATCAGTAATAGCAGCATAAGCCCCCACCACAATTCCGCTGTCAAAACGTTTGGCAAAATCTACTGTTACACCTTTATCTTTAGCTAAGTACTGGCCCACGCTTGTTGTGAGCAGAGAATCTTTTAAGAAAAAAGGTTCCCAATAGAAACTGACATGACCAGTCATAGTTTTATAGTCAAACAATGCAACTTCACTGTCATAATCACGTTGGCGTACATAGTTCAGGTCCACACCAATGGCCAGCGATGAATCTATCGGCTTATATAAAACCTCGCCACCAACACCAGCATACATAGTTTCTAAATAACCACCATAAGCTTGAGCATACCAATTATCGGCAAGCTCATCTTTCCAATGCCCGTATAAATTCTCCATTGTCACGTCACTGCGACTTACATACTCGCGTATGTAAGTACGGACACGTGGCACGTTATTATTAAAAGCATCAACTTTAAAATTAAAATCGTCGTAGTTAGTTATCAGGTTTACTTTCGCGGTAGTTTGTACACTAAAGTTGTTGTTAAACTGATAACCGGCACCGACTAACAAACCGCCCTGATACATATAAAAACGTTCAGGATTACCAAAAGTCTGGCTCCAAAATATTTCAGCTCCATAACCAAAACCACTGTCACTAAGTTCAACAGCCCAAGGCTCGTTGCTCACTTCTGGCTCTTTTCTGCTGTAACTATCAGTGACAACTGCAGTTAAACTTTCTTTACGCACTGCTTTCACAAACTTTTCAGCGTCAATTACAGTTTCTACCTGTGGTAAACCAGCTTCCACTTCTACTATTCGATACTTTTGTACTTCTGCCGGTAAATGACTGGCTAATACCCTACCAATACGCTCTAACGCGACATGTTCATCCCGATAAGATATCTGACGACCAGTCACCACTATTTCGTTATCTTTTAACGCATAGTTGATCACCATAAAACCAGCATTTAAATAAAGGTCCCTGTTCATCTGGGTTCTATCTAAATGATCTGTATTAGCCACTTGTACCGCTGGCACTGCTTTAGGGGCAGGATCAAATTTCACCTGTGTGATGGAGTTAAAATCAACTTTATAGTTCACGCCAAAACCAAAGGTATTACCACGCATATAGTTCACATTAAAATCAAGTGCATCTGAATAGGTATAGACAGCAGCAATGTTGTAACCTGAATCCTGAACTAATGCACCGGCAAAATCATTAACGTAATTATTACCGTCGTATTCCAATTTTAATCGCAATGGATCCCAAGGCGTTTGATATTCAACGCCGCCATAAAGAGAGGCTGTACCTTTAAAAAACTTCTGGTAATCAACCTTGCCACCGGAACCACTGAATTCACCAGGCCGCACGCAAAAGCTATCTTTTAGATCACAGAATGGGTTAGTGATGTTACCTTTGCTACCTAAATAGCCCCAGCCTAAGCCAATATGGAAATCAAAAGGACCAATACGTTTACTGGCTGCTATATATTCGCTTTCAAATAGACCTGTGCCGCCAAAATCGCGAAAACCCGCTGAGAGTTCAGGCAAAAACTCGCTTTCCTGCCAGAGCCTGAATTTAGCATCTATGCCTTTATCTTTATAAGTTTGATCACCACTGAAATCAGGGTCATCACTATAAAGCTGAGTTCTAACATCAGTGTAACGCACTGTAGCTTCCATCCAGGGGAACAGCTGCACAGAGGCTGACCACAAGCGGTATTCCTGACTGTCCTGGTAATTTAAGCTAAATTTACCAGGTTCATTGTGCCGAGCTGTAGGCATTTGAATTAAACCTACGCCACCATGGTTCATCTGGCTGTAGCTTTTAGTTAATGGCTCAAAGCCCTGCTGCGCAGCTACCGAAGCACAATACACTGACACTAAAGCGGCTATATAAGACTTTTTCATGGTGCTACAACCTTATGAACCAATAAGTCTACAATTTGCTGATTGATATCTTCAAATTCGGACGGTAAATGTCTAAGTTCCAGTGGAACAAATAAAGTGGCTCCAGCAGGAATAGCTTTAAACTCTCTGTTCCATAAGCCTACTTTAGCGATAAAAGGATCTGCATTAGCGGGTACTACATAAAGGAAAGAAGTACTTGCGCCCTCTAGTAGTTTTAAGTCAGTCAAATAATCTGCCGCCTCACTGGCGTTTAGCAATAAAGTACTGCTATTTTCAACCGCGCCGAACAATGCAACAGTAGCAGGCCTCTCTGCAACGACCAACAAATACTGTCCCACATCAATTAATGGGTTTAATGAACTTTTAATTCTCACCGTATCAGGATCAAGCGGAAGCACTATCTTTTTGGCTAATTGAAGTGGCGTAAGCTCAAGCACTATTTTTTTAGTAGTTGCCGCCAAGTCCTCATCACCATGCTGAGCACAATAGTTATGTAATTCAGTTAAGCGTTGCAAAAGTTTAGCTTTTTTCTGCTCTAAACTATGAACTTCTGTCGAAGATAACCTATAAAAACTGGCAGACGGCCAATACAAATTAGCACTACTATTCACACCAGCAACTAAATCACTTAATCTTGGCTGCTGTGCATAGTCTAAAAACACATCGTTAAATTGCACTCTTACCACTGGATTCGCCTGAAGCGTTAAGCTCCAGCTAACGACAATAAACAACAGCAAAAAGCGATAGATCATTTTCTATTCCCTGCATTCCTGATACCTAGAAGACGACCTGCCGAACTGATAAAAGTAAGCTCAAGCTCAGGCCAAAACGGTGCAATAGTCTGTTTAGTCTTTAGCAAATAACCACTGTTCAAATCATACCAAAACAGATTGATAGCTGTTGTACCATCGGCAAACGTAACTTGTTCTGTGACTAATTTTGTTTGAAAACTATGCTCCAACAACTCAAGGCTTGTTACTTCAACTTGTATAATTTCATAGCTACTTTGATAACCAGTTTCATTATTCTCAGACCAATCCGAGTGACTAGTCCATTGTTGTCCCTGGTTAATTTTTACCATAGCTTGCTTTAGTGGGTCTTGTGCTCTGTTGGACTGAAACATCAGGTTATTACTAAAACCCGTTGTTTTTACCACACGGCCTTTTTCTATGACCAACATGGCTTCATCCGCCGAAATCCATTTTTGTTGGTTATGCTCTAAAAAAGCTAAACCTAACACAGCTGTTGGTTTGTTACCTACTTTGGCATAAAGCGCGTCAGCTTTACGTTCAGCTAGCTCTGCTTTAGTCAAAAAAGCGTCTTCCCCCTGACTAAAGGCTAATTTCAATGTGTCGGTGTAAGTGCGTACTGTGCTGGAGCAACCTGACAACACCAGCATAACTGTTAGCAAAAAACATACAGCTGTTCTTAACATTGTGCATCCAATTCAACAAAAAACAGATAATAAAAAGCCGCCTGAAGGCGGCTTTCGCGTTAGCTTATCAGCTAAAATTACTGAGCTGGGCGAGTGATGGCCACAGTAGTAGTTTTAGTATTAGTACCGGTACCAGTCACTGTCACTGTGCTGCCAGTACAAACACCATTTACAGGACCTGAGAAACCTGTAGCACAAGTTTCTTCTTCGACTTCTTCGGCAGGAGCTGAATCGCTACGGTTGTTAGAAACAACAGCAGCTAAAACGCCAGCAGCGATAGCTCCGGCTACGATAGTACCAGTAGCGATACCACCGATAGTGCCAGCAGAAGCGCCTGAACCAGCAGCACTTGATTCTTCATCTTGTGCCATAACAGCACCTGAAGCTACTAATAAAGCAGCCATTACAACACTTAATTTCTTCATCACATCATCCCTTTTAAAAAAAGTACCTCTAGAATAGAGGTTTTTCGCACAACCGACAAGCATTTTTTTGCCAGCGGTTTACAACATCCCCACCCAAAATAAGCAGGAAACCTTTTTTGTCTCAACTATTTAGCTAATGAACCAGCTCCTTTTTCACTGTTTCACGGGTATGGCCACTGACAAATAATAAATCACAAATTTCACTATTAGGCGCAAAGCCCGTTGGGGCATCCAGTAAAATTTGTCTGAGCATTTGTTGATCAAAGCTCTGGCATGCAACATCCAGACTATTTAACAACAACATAGTTGCTGGCCATGACAGAAATTGTTCTTTTGCTGCTCGTATTCTGGCATGTTGTGTTCGGCTCTCATTGCTGCCAATCAACAATTCTTCATAAAGTTTTTCGCCTGGGCGTAAACCTGTGATCTGGATCTCAATATCACCATTTGGGTTAGTTTTATCTTTTAGCTTTAACCCTGCCAGCTGGATCATGCGTTTAGCCAAATCGTAAATGCGCACGGGCTCGCCCATATCCAACACAAAAACTTCGCCCCCTTTAGCCATAGCGCCAGCTTGTATCACCAACTGTGAGGCTTCGGGAATCGTCATAAAAAAACGGGTAATGTCTTTATGGGTTAAAGTGACAGGCCCACCTGCTTTAATTTGCTGTGCAAACAAAGGCACCACCGAGCCAGAAGAACCCAACACATTACCAAAACGTACCATACACATCCGAGTACTGGCTTGTCTATTCGCCAAGCCTTGCAGCACAAGTTCGGCCATGCGTTTGCTTGCCCCCATTACATTGGTAGGTCGTACCGCTTTGTCAGTAGAAATTAATACAAAACTCTCAACTTTTGCCGCTATGGCTGCTTCAGCGCAGGCCCAGGTACCAAAGACATTATTGCGAACCCCTTCAACCATATTGTATTCAACCAAAGGCACATGTTTATAAGCTGCGGCATGGTAGACGGTTTGCACTTGAAAATTAGTCATCACCTGCTCCAGCAATTTCTGCTGTTGAACCGACCCCAACACAGGCTTGATAGCACAATGATAACCAAAGCGCCGTTTCACGGCATTTAACTCGCGCTCAATGGAATACAAAGCAAACTCAGATACATCGAATAACACCAAAACATCAGGTTTACAACGGATGATTTGCCGACATAACTCGGAGCCAATAGAACCACCAGCTCCCGTGACCATAACTACTTTATGCCGGATATTAGCTTGTAAAAGTTGTTGGTCAGGTTCAATGACTTCGCGGCCTAACAAGTCTTCAATACGAATATCCTGCAAATCGTCAATTTTCATATGGCCAGCGACTAAATCAGCCATGCCCGGAATACTTTGCACTGGTACAGGAAGCTTGGACAAATATTCAAGCAATTCACGTTTACGGCCACGCCCGGCTGATGGCATGGCTAACAAGACCCGATCAATACGATAACGCTGAATAGCTTTTTCTAATAGCTCAGAAGGCAGCACAGTTAAACCACAGACCGTGGTTTTTTGTAGCTCGGTATTATCATCAACAAAAACCACAGGCTTGTATTCGTCACCACTTTGCAGCGCGTATAACAATTGACGGCCAGAACAACCTGCTCCGTAAATAAGCACTCTGCTCTTTGTTTTGTGACGCTGCATTTGTAAAGCGCTGCGAAATCCCCATCTGCTGCCGCCTACGAACAATACAGCGATCACTGAAAAACATAAGACTAACCGAATAATCTCATCTAAAGGCAAAAACCAGCACAAAGCCACCAAACCTAGGGAGCTTGCAGCAACACCATTTACCACTGTAGCAATGGCTTGAGGAGCCATATAACGTAAGATTGCACGATACAACCCAAGCACCGAAAAAACGACAAGGCTAAACGCAAGCCAAACCAACAGGCTCACACTGTGCGATAAAATAAATACAGAAGGCTGTGCAACGCCTGACAACCAGCTGGCTGCAAACAAGGCACTCAACAAAAAAACTGAATCTGATACTACAGATATAACCCGCTTTATAGTGCGGGGAAGCGACATCATCCAAGTCACGCTCTCACTCCCTCTTTACTCATAGAGTTATCTACTTTTATCAGCGATATGACTGGTTTAAAGACAATCAGCTTAGGACAGCCTTTGAATATCTACCAGTTTTAGCCTACTAAAAATGAACTTTATATGAATAAAAATGTCCTTTGAGTCCGTTATTTACAACAACATTACATTTTTCGCTAATTTCACACAATAGCGAATTAGTAACTAAAAGTAATTCTGTATCGCTTAATTAATTCATGACTAACTATTTTTATTGCTCTGCCAAACCAGATCACAAATACCATCTGTAGGGGCAAAACCTGTTGGAGCATTCAGCATTAAAGTTCGTACTTTTTCCAAATCGTAGTTTATAGCTGATTCACTCAGTTCACTTAATAAAGCCTGCATTTCTGGCCAGCCTAAATAAACTTCATTCGCTGCTTTAATGCGAGGGTGACGGGTTGGTTTTTCATCCTCACCTATCAGCAACTCTTCGTACAATTTTTCACCAGGCCTTAAACCAGTAATTTTAATTTCAATGTCACCCTGCGGGTTCTGTTTATTTTTAATTTCTAACCCGGTCAGATGGACCATCTTTCTCGCCAGGTCGTAAATTCTCACAGGTTCGCCCATATCCAATACAAATACATCACCGCCCTCTCCCATAGCACCGGCCTGAATCACCAACTGAGCTGCCTCGGGTATAGTCATAAAATAGCGGGTAATATCTTCGTGAGTCAGGGTGATTGGCCCACCTTTTTTAATCTGCTTACGAAACAAAGGCACAACAGAACCGGAAGACCCTAATACATTGCCAAAACGTACCATACAAAATCTAGTGTTCTGCTGGCGCTTTGCCAGCGCTTGCAGGGTTAGTTCTGCCAAACGTTTTGTGGTGCCCATCACGTTGGTTGGGCGTACTGCTTTGTCCGTTGAAATCAACACAAAAGTCTCAACCGCTGAGGCAATGGCAGCTTCAGCTGTGTGCCAGGTTCCGAACACATTGTTTCTTAAACCCTCAATCACATTAAATTCGACCAATGGCACATGCTTGTAGGCCGCTGCATGATACACAGTTTGCACCTGGTAACTTTGCATAATACTCTGCAATCGCTGCTGGTCTAGCACTGTGCCCAGAGTTGGAATCAACTGCACATCGAGTTGTTTACTAGTCAAAGTACTACTGAGCTCTTTATCAATTTCGTAAAGAGAAAATTCAGACGCTTCAAATAAAACCAGTTTTAAAGGCGACTGCAGAATAATCTGCCGACACAACTCAGAGCCAATTGAACCACCAGCGCCAGTTACCATCACCACTTTGCCGGTAATATTGGCAGTTAATAATGATGGAATAGGCGTTACTGCGTCGCGGCCTAACAAGTCTTCAATTTTTACATCCTGAAGCTCGTCTATTTTCATCTTACCGTCGACTAAATCTGTCATACCTGGAATAGTTAACACAGGTAAACCCAAAGGTTCCAGACGCTCGATTAACTTAGCTCTGGTGCCACGGCTTGCTGAAGGAACAGCGAGTAAAATACGGCTGATACCATATTTGTGAATGACAGCCTCAATGCAGTCAGGAGAATATACTTTGACGTCACGGATCATAACACCATGAAAAGACGGGTCGTCATCAACAAAGGCAACAGCGCGAAACTCAACACTACTGGCAAGCGCTAACAGTAACTGGCGACCACTGGCACCGGCGCCATAAATTAATACTTTATGCTGGGCAGAACGGCTGCTAACAGTAACCAATTCACGCAACAATAAACGCACACCAGCTATACCAGTAAAAGCAAAAAATACATAATTTAAGTTGCCAGACAAACTGTAAAGAAAGGCGTTAGCGTCTATCGCAAAATTAAGCAGAACACCAGAAAAAAGCGAGCCAGCCGCGATGGCTACCATAGAGCGTAAACCAATATAACGCACCACAGATTTATATAAACCCAGTAGGCTAAATACAACAATAGTGGCCAAGGTCACAGCCATAAAACTTAAGACAAAAGACTCATCCTTCACCAGTTCAAAACTGTCATAACGCAGGTAATAAGCCAGTACCCAGGAGACAAATAAAATAGAGGCATCTATAGAGATAGAAACTGAGCGTTTTAATAAACGTGGCCAATCCATTAATGGCTGCAAACATTGCTGTAATGCTTTAGATGTCAAATTACGCAAGAAAACTCCAGACTTAAAATCCTATCTATGCCAGCAAGATTAATAAAAAAGCCAGCTTAAAAACAATGTAAAACGCTGCTACTTTAGGTTATAAAAATTATAACCTGACTACAAAACTAGAAAGAAACCACGCTTTGTCCACGACCAATCGCATAATAACTAAAACCTTTTTGTTTTAACCTTTCAGGGTCAAATAAATTCCGTCCGTCAAAAACTACCGGAGTTTTAAGTTGCTGCTTTAAAAAGTCAAAATCAGGCGCCTTAAATTGTTGCCACTCAGTGCAAATGATCAAAGCGTCAGCCCCTTGTAAAGCGGCCTCTTTAGTTCCACACAGCACAAAATCAGGCCGAACACCGTAAATGCGCTGAGTTTCCTCCATCGCCTGAGGATCATAAGCATGAACAGTTGCACCAGCTGCCCATAATTCTTCTATTAACACCCTGCTTGAGGCTTCGCGCATGTCATCTGTATTTGGCTTAAAACTCAGCCCCCAGACTGCAAAAGTTTTACCCGTTAAATCATCACCAAAGTGTTTTCTGACCAAAGTAGGTAATTTGTACTTTTGCTTATTATTCACTGTTTCTACGGCTTGCAGAATTTGCGGACTATAGCCATTTTGTTCAGAGGTGCGGATAAGTGCCTGCACGTCTTTAGGGAAACAAGAGCCTCCATAACCACAACCCGGATAAATAAAATGATAGCCGATGCGAGGGTCTGACCCAATACCTTTGCGCACAGCTTCAATATCAGCACCAAGTAACTCTGCTAAATTAGCCATTTCGTTCATAAAGGATATCTTGGTTGCTAGCATGCAGTTAGCTGCATATTTAGTCAGCTCAGCACTACGAACATCCATAAAAATCATTTTGTCGTGATTGCGATTAAAAGGCTCGTACAACTCTCGAACCACCTCGGCCGGGCGTTCATTATAAGTACCGATGATAATACGATCGGGACGCATGCAATCAGCAACAGCAGCGCCTTCTTTTAAAAACTCTGGGTTTGATACTACATCAAAAGGAATATCTAAAGTGCGTCTTGCAAGCACAGCAGCAATCTGCTCTCGCACCTTATCTGCGGTACCTACAGGTACAGTGGACTTATCAATTACCACTTTATAGCTGGTCATGTAACTTGCAATGGTATCAGCCACAGCAAGTACATATTTCAGATCAGCAGAGCCGTCTTCATCAGGTGGTGTACCTACGGCAATAAACTGTATTAAACCATGCTCTACACCAAAAGCTGCATCCGTAGTAAAACGTAAACGGCCCGCCTGAAAGTTACTGGTCACAAGCGGTGTCAAGCCAGGTTCGTATATCGGGATAATGCCCTGGTTTAGCTTTTCAACCCGTTCAGCATTCACATCCACACAAACAACATCATGGCCAACCTCAGCCAATACTGCAGCCTGCACCAGACCTACATAACCAATACCAAAGACTGTAACTTTCATAGGGTTTTATTAATCCATTAGTGAGCTTGAGCCCGAGCTTAACTATCTGAGTATTAACACTAAGTGAACTTAAGCTTTAGCGTTTTACTCTGTCACCAGAGCCTTTACCTGCAACAGTCATAAAAATATATTTGAAATAATCTTTTATGGTCAAACTCTCTAACATTTGTTGGTCAGTTTCAGCCAGCAATACCGGCGTAGACATATCAATTTCATTCACCTGAGCAAGACCTGTGATGCCAGGTCTGTGGTCAAACACTCCGCGTTTTTCGCGCTCTGCAATAAGTTCTTCCTGGTTAAACAAGCAAGGCCTCGGCCCTACCAGACTCATTTCACCTTTAAGCACATTCCATAACTGAGGTAATTCATCCAACTTGGTTTTACGTAAAAAGCCGCCAAAAGGCGTAATAGCAGAAGCACTGGCTAAATGGCTAGCAACTGAAGCGGTATCAGGTTTCATAGTACGAAACTTGACTAAAGTGAAAGGCTTTTTATTACGACCGACGCGTTCCTGACGGAAAATAGGTGAACCTGTATCAAATAAACCTACAAGAGTGAGCACCACAAGCAGAGGCCAGCCAACTGCAAGTCCAATAATTGAAAACAATATATCTAAACAACGAAGAAACATTAGAATTTTAATCCTTTGAAAAACATTGGTTAATTGCTTCTTGCGCCGAGATAATAGGCCGCCAGTTCAATGTGTTTTTGGTATGTTCTAAATCTATTTGTAAGTTTCCACACAAGCGATCGATCATCCCTTGCTTCCCAACTACGCGGGCAGCAATTTTTAACAGATTCACTGGAACAGGCAATAATAACAAAGATCGTCCTGTGGCCTTGGCCATCATTCTCAGTAATGCAGTAGTAGAGAGATCATGATCATCGCTAACCAAAAATGTCTGATTTCCAGCCTGAGGAGCTTCGATACAAGTCGTAATGAAGTTTGTCAAATTAATTAACGAAATCATGCTTCTTTTATTATTAACTGCTCCGAGTGGCAGGGGTATACCGCTTTTCACTAGCGCCGTTAATTTACCAAAATTGCCAGGAGCTTTAGGTCCATACACCAGAGGTGGACGTATAATGACAACCTCCATACCTGTGCTCTTGACTATATCAAGTAATCCTATTTCAGCTTCAAGTTTAGAGACCGCATAACTTTCCACTGGGGCAGGCTTGTCTGTAACTTTAAATGGTTTTAGATTAGATATGCCGTTTACACCGATAGAGCTTAAAAAAATAAACCTTTTTACGCCTGCAGCCGCTGCCTTTCTTGCTAAATCCAAAGTCAAGTGGCAATTAACTTTTCTGAACTCCTGCAAAGGGTCAGTTAAATGTTCGCTTGTCACATGAGCTCGAGCAGCCAGATGTATAACGACATCACAATTATCCTTAGAAAAATAATCTTCTGTGATATCTGCAAGATCAGCAAAAACACTAACGTTACTTGGAATGTAGCTAGATTGGATTTCTCTTACTGGCAACATTAATTTGTGCTCAGTGAGCGAGCCAAGAGTTTGGACTAAATGCTGACCTATAAAACCTGTACTTCCGGTAATGCAAACGGTAGCCATAATTAATGACCCTTAACACCTTTAGGTTTTTTAAAAAAGCTCAGCAACTTAAATGGTAATTTAATAATCAGCAGCGGAAACACTGTAAAAATTCCATTCTCATTACAAGCTCTGGATATCTCCATATTTTGATGAATACGCCAGCGTAATCCATTGGAGCTTATTCCGCCTTCACGCATCGACACGACAATAGCATTTACTCTTTTTGCATTTATTCCCGCAGTAAAAAAACGAGCCATAAGTTCAAAATCTGCAGCAACCCTGTAGCTCAGCTTGTAATAGCCAAATCTCTCGAAAAGTTCCCGCCTGGCATAAAAGGTAGGGTGAGGAACCATAAAACCAAAGCGCATCTTCCATTTCGCAAAACCAGCTGAACTGTAAAGCCGTGAAAATGCTGTTGGATTATCCTGTTTGACGTAGACCAAGTCTGCATAAACTGCATCGACACCAGAGGTAAAACCTGAAACTATATGGTCAATACTTTTATTCGAAGTAAAAAAATCATCCGAGTTAAGTATGCCGACGACATCACCTGTAGCAGCTTTGATGCCTTTATTCATCGCATCATAAATACCTTTATCCGGTTCGCTGATCACAGTTGTAATGCGGTCGCGGTACTCATTGACGATACTTAAGGTATTATCTTTTGAGGTTCCATCAACGATGATATATTCGATATCAGCATAGTCCTGAGCGAGCACTGACTCAATGGTATCGCGAATGGTGGCCGCGCTGTTATAGCAGACGGTAACAATAGAAACTTTCATCTCAGTTCAGTAATCCCTTCACAGCGTTAAGTATCACTTGTACCAGCTCCTGAGCCGCAGCTTGTCCTGTAGACTCAGCATAACAACGTAGCTCAGGCGCATTGCCCGACGGCCGCAAATGCACTATATCACCATCGACAAATTGCATCCGTAATCCGTCAGTTTGATCCAAACTTTGTATCTGTCGTACGCCCTGCCCTAACTGCTCAAGTAATTCTTTCGGAGACAAAGCAGCTTTGGCTAAAAACTCTTTACTCCACTGGGTTGGGACCTGCTGCAAACGATCGCTGGCGGTATAACGTTGCGGCAAAGCTTCGGTCAACTTTGATAGCGGCAGTTCACCAGCTAATGCAAGTAATGCCAAACCTGGCAATAAAGCATCGCGGGTTGGTAAAGCTTTAAGCATCTGGCCGGAGACAGTGACGTCAGAGCCGAGTAAAAATCCACCATTGGCCTCAAAGCCAGCAACAGAACCGCTCAAGTCAGCAAAAGCAGCAATAACGTATGGAGAACCAATTTTAGTCCGAACTACCGTTGAAAATATTCCGGCTTGCTCTATGGCAGTGTTACAACTAACTGGCACAGCCAGACTTTGAATACCTAAGGCTTTAGCACAAAGTAGTCCGACTATATCGCCACGTAACCATCGGCCACGTTCATCTGCGATCAGAGGGCGGTCACCGTCACCATCGGTAGAAAAAATTGCATCAAAACCATATTGATTTGACCAATCTAGTCCTTTTTGCTGATCAGCTTCTGTAACAGCTTCGGTATCGATAGGAACAAAAGTATTTGTCCGCTCTAACGAGGTCACTTCAGCGCCTAATTTCGTAAAGACTGTATGGTACAGGTCTCGTCCGGCGCTGGAATGTTCGTAGATACCAATACGTTTGCCCGCCAACATCTGCAGCGGGTAAATATCTAAATAGCGCTTAATATAGTTGTCAGATGCGACAGAACTGGTGGCCGGCAACGCTGATACAAAGCTCGTTAGCTCGTCTGAGACAGTCAGAATGGCTTGCTCGTCTTCTTTACTGATTTCACCGTCAGGGCGATAAAACTTTAAACCATTGCGGTCGAACGGGATGTGGCTGCCCGTCACCATTATTGCAGGCACCTTGTCCTGCATAGCCTGATAGGCCAGTGCAGGAGTTGGTAACACACCATAGTAATCAACCGAATAACCCATTGATTCTAAAACACCGGCACAAGCAGCAGCCATTTGCGGGCTGCTAGGTCTGTTATCAATGCCTATGGCAATGCGCTCAAAACTAAAAGAGCGTTGCATCACGCTGACAAAACTTTGGGCAAAGGCGGCGCAGGCTTGATCGGTAAAGTCGGTTACCAGACCTCGGGCACCACTGGTGCCAAAGGCGATATTACTTTTTGCAATGACCTGATCTAACACTAATGACATGAATTAAGCCCTGCCGTATCTGTCAGAGAAACGCACAATATCATCTTCACCCAGGTACGAACCTGATTGAACTTCAATTAATTCCAATGGAATTTTGCCAGGGTTTTCCAGCGCATGTATTGCACCCAGTGGGATGTAAATAGATTGGTTTTCTGACATCAAAGTATCTTTGCCATCTACAGTTACATTGGCAGTACCGGATACAACAATCCAGTGTTCAGCTCTGTGGTGATGCATCTGAATAGATAACTTCTCGCCTGGTTTTACGGTAATACGTTTCACCTGATAACGGGCACCATTATCGATAGAGTCGTATTTACCCCAAGGACGATACACTTCACGATGAATTCTATGCTCGGTACGGCCTGCGCCTTTTAATTGCTGAACAATAGACTTCACGTCCTGCACTTTATCTTTAGCTGCAACCAGTACTGCATCTTTGGTCTGAACCACAATAATGTTTTCAAGACCTACTGTAGCCACAAGCCCAGTCTCAGCGAATACGTAGTTGTGTTTACTGGAAACGCTTAACACATCGCCTTTATGCACATTGTTGTTTTCGTCTTTTGCAGTGACATCCCAAAGCGAAGACCAAGAGCCAACATCACTCCAGCCGGCATTTAATGGCACAACAACAGCTTTGGTTGTTCTTTCCATCACCGCATAATCAATAGAGTCATCCGGGCAAGCTAAAAACGCTTCTTTATTTACACGGATAAAATCCAGGTCTGGATCAACTTCGGCCATTGCTTGTTCGCAAGCAGCGTAGATATCCGGGCGGTGCTGTTTCAGTTCAGCAAGATAAACACTTGCCTTGAAAATAAACATACCGCTGTTCCAGTAGTATTCACCAGAGGATACATAACCTTTTGCGGTTGCTAAATCAGGCTTCTCCACAAATTGCTGAACGCTGTAAGCACCTGATTTCTCTGAGCCTCTTTTTATATAGCCGTAGCCTGTTTCCGGACCTGTAGCAACAATACCAAAGGTAACCAGATTATCAGCTGCTGCAAATTCTGAAGCTTGAGCAACAACCTGACGGAACTCTTCACTATCAGAAATAATATGATCGGCCGCTAAAACCAATAAAAGAGGATCCTGACCTTTTTTAACAGCAGTCATTGCAGCAAGGGCAATGGCCGGTGCCGTGTTGCGGCCAACAGGTTCCAGAATGATATTGTGATCAAGCTGGTTGATTTGACGCATTTGCTCAGCAGCAATAAAACGATGTTCTTCGTTGCAAATCACTAATGGCGGTAAAGCATCTAAGCCTTTTAAACGCTGAACAGTCGCCTGGAGCATAGTGGTATCGCCGTCCAGTTTTAAGAACTGTTTTGGCATTAAATCACGTGACAATGGCCACAAACGACTACCGGTACCACCGGCCATAATTACTGGTAAAATCATAACTAAAACCCTAATAACTAAAGAAATTTACGCTCATATACTTCCTTATAAAAAGCATATGTCTCTTCAAAACATTTATCCCAGGAAAATTTACTTGCCTGAATAAAACCTTTTTCTATCAAATCTGTCCTTCTCGCTTCAACATCTAATTGAGAAATAAGGCCGACGAACTCTGAAGCCTCAACTGTTGAGGCTAGTAAAGCAGCCTCCCCGGCGACTTCAGGAATAGAAGATAAATTTGTTGAAACAACAGGACATCCTGCTTTCATCGCTTCCAAAATTGGAATACCAAACCCTTCATAACTTGAAGGGTAAAGCAGACAAAAAGCGTTGTTATAAAGATGATTCAGTTCTGAACTGGAAATACCACGGAATACGTGTACACGGTCAAGAACGGGAGCTAGCGCAGCCTCTTCTGATTCGCTAAATACCTTTCCACCAACAACAACTAAATGCACATTTTCTAATTCTTTAATTGTTTCAATTGCTTTATCAAAATTTTTGTATGAGCTTCTATCTCCGACAAATAGTACGTACTTTAATTTTTTGACAGATTCAACAGCTCCGTTTTCACTAAAGGCAGAGCCTTTGGCTAAAGGATAAAAATCGTCACTTACACCATTATAAATAACTTTAACCAAAGCAGGATCAACTTCTGGATAAAAACTCAGAAGATCCCGTCTGGTATTCTCTGAGACGCAGATAATACCAGATGAATACTTAAGTGCTAACCGCTTTTGAAGTTTATGAACAAATCTAGGCAGTCCTGAAAAGAAATACTCATAAGTAAAGTCATGAACAGTAGTGATATTTGCAACATCACGTTGAAAACAGAATCTGTAATAACTACTGTGAAAAACCGATTTTCCTTTCAAAATACGAAGAAAAGGCAAATATCTGCGCACCCCAATAGGCATACTTGACTCAATCAGAGCATGTTCGGGAAGCTCACTACAAAAAATATTTTCATTATGAGAACTAAAAAACTGGAAATCTTCACTAGAAATAGCGCGTTTAATTAGCTCACTCCAGTATACCGAAATACCACCAGCTCTTTGCAATGAGAAAATAATCCCATCTAAATAAATGTTAGCCATAAAAGTTTCTGATCCTGGTTAACGAAGCATCAAAAGAGAAATATTCCCTAGCTCTATCCAAACCTTCCGCATGCAGAGTCTTCATGCATAAACCTGAATCAAGGATATCCTCGATACGCTGTGCCATGGATTCAACGTCATCATACATTTCAAAGAAAATGATTTTGCTTTCCTGCAGAAAGCTAAAATAGGAGTTTCTAAGGCACAAAATTGGTATTCCGTAACGAATTGCTTCAAGTATTGCGCCACTTGCAACATATGAATACAAATCACCATAGGTAAACACTGAAAAGCTCATTTGCCGTAAGAGAGCATCCATTTCCTTATTACTAAGGTAACAACCGGAGAAATCAGCTTCAACATTAGACTGATTCATATCGCGTAGTTCACTCGAAACAGATCCTGCGCAAACAAACCGTATACGCGAATCATTACGGAACTTATCTGATAATTCAAAAAACAAATGTGAACGTTTCAGTTTGGATACGAGACCAATGTGTCCTACGCAACTTGGTTTATCGCTTGGATTCTCATAATCGTGATTGTGCACATCAGATTCAATCGGATGATTAATATGCACAACATTATTCTTAGAAATGAAGGCGTCGACATCAATATGATCGCCCAACACAATATAATTAATCAAAGGAGCATGACAACGAAATGCTTTTTTCATCCAATAGACGGCTGATAAAACATTACGTCTATTATGTTCATAAAGAAAGGACACTTCAGAATGCAAAACAACAGTTACTTTACATCTGAAAAATCGGTTGATGTAGCGTACAAAAAAGTGAGAGGTAGGGTATAAAGATGTAAAAATAAAGTGGTTATTCACATCAGATATGAAAGAGCGCCAAACGGTCAACAAGCGTAGAAAAAAATAAAGCTCAGAAAATAGCTTAAAAAACCTTCGGCGTGAGCTGAATACAGTTAGAACTTTGAGACTATCACTTCTAAAAAAATCAGACAAACATTGTTCTTCGAAAAGAGATTTTGAACAAAAAATCTTTGATTCCCCTTTGTCTAAATCTTGAAATATTTTGATGATTGCTCTGTTAATGAGCATGTGTTCAATACCAGATTTGTTATTTTCTACAAAAATATTCACAATATATAGCCTAATATTTAAAAATCAGAACAGGAAAACTAAGCTTCCCACTGGTGGCATACCGCACAGACAAATACAAAACGTAGAAAGGGCTTAGGAACAACAGAGATACGATCATCGCCTGGAGTATATCAGGGTCAGCAATCGCGCTGAGCATGAGTTTATTAGCAATAAAAAAAGTAAAAAAACCAACGTTCAATGCTCGCACCAATCCAATTAATAGGCCCAAAATTAATGCATATATAAAACCTAAAAAACCGAATAGGAAAAAACCATCAACAAACAAATACGGATTTTGACCGTAACCATGCTGATACCCCCCGGTTAAATAAAGTTTAAGTTGTGCAATCCTATTTGGGTCTTCCCATTCTTTAAATCTTAAAACAGACAATAATGTATCAAAGTAATTCATTATTCTTTCTGAAACGCTATAGTCTGAAAATGCCTTATACCCATCAAAAACAAAAAAACCATATGTAGCACCACCAGTATCCATGAATCTTACAACAAGAAATTTAAGGACCTCTTGATAGTTAGCGCCATACATTGAAAGCGTTATAACGGCAGGAATTAATCCAACAGCAACTGTAGCTATATATACCTTTCTAAGGTTAAGTTCGAAACGAAGATATCGCCGAGCATAGTATGCAACCAAACCGAGATCAAAAATTAAAAAAACAAAGCCAGCTTTACTCGTTGGAAGAATAAATGAGTGAAACAAAAAAAACACCAAACCAAGGGCAAATATTTTCTTAGCTTTCAAAATGAAATATGAGTAAAAAATGACAGGAATTAGGAGTATGTCGCCTGCCCAGGAGAAATATTTAAAAGCCCCTCCTCCATCTAAAAAAACCATCAACTTTATATCTGCATGGACATCACCAGTCAGTAAACCCAATCCAACTTTTGACAACATAAATACGATATAAACGGATTTAAATAATACCGCCAAAAGTAATAAGAACCATGTAAATTGCTTGGTCGGCCCTATTATTGTAGAAGTCTCGCCAAACTTACTGTTATCGCTCGCCGATACCAAATTAACTCGGCTACCCAGGTTTACCCCTAGACCAAACATAATCAGAGACAGTAGAACATACCAAGCAAAATCAGCTCTTAGTCCACCTACATAAAAGAAATAAAATACAATTGAGCTATTAAAAGAGATATTTAATATAGCTAAGTTCAACGGGTCAAAAAAGTTCCAAATTCTCTTTCGGCCAATAACTAATAGTAGTGTAATTCCGGAGAATAATAAGCAAAGGAAGTATGCAATAAAATTCAGGTCAGACGAATCTATTAGCAATTATTATCCCCTTTTAAAATATCGCACCAGCTTCCTGATAAACTGATTATTGTATGCATAAAATTCTAATAGGCTATAGATATAATAATAGTACCCCTTTAAAAGCCCACCAGAGTTATATTTAAAATAGATATCTCTGTATTCTCTTCTGCCAAGCTTAAAGTGTTTATGACTCGCACCACCATCTCGCATCAATACAATATTAATATTTATATTTGTGAATGAAAATCCGCATTTATTAATTCTGAAAAACATTTCAATATCTGAAGCGATGCGGTAATTAGTGTCATATAAACCAACGGTTCTATAAATGTGTGCAGGTATTAATGTTGCAGTATGAATAAAAGGTATATTTAGAGCCGGATTCCTATTTTCATCAACACAAAATTGTTTTGCGCCGAATGTTGTTTCAAAAACAGAGTTACCGGCAATAAACTTGTCCTCGGAAAACACAGCAGCTGCAGACGCTAACACATCAAGATCGTAAAAATAGTCATCAGCATTTAATATAGAGATCAGCTCACCCGAGGAATATCCAATGCCTTTATTCATAGCATCATATATGCCACCATCTTTCTCACTAATCCAAAAATCTATTGCATCTTCATACTTTTTGATTATGTCTAGAGTTCCATCAGTAGAGCCACCATCAACAATGATATACTCAACATTTTCATACTTTTGATTCAGAACGCTTTTTATTGTGTCCTCTATAAATGCTGCGCCATTAAAAACAACGGTAATAACGCTTATCAGTGGTGTAACTGAGTCTGTCTCTTTTTGTAATCCACCTAACCTAAGTCCGCCATAAGCATTAGCATTAATAAAGACTCTTGAATCGAATTGATGTTCAGACTTATTAACTAATCTCTTTGTAGTACTATACTCATTAATCAATTCACTCAACCTCTTTAATAACAATCAGCAATTAAGCACAAATTCAAAGTGAAGAAATGCTAGCTAACTAGCCTCAATCATCATTTCGACAATTTTGTCCATTTTATTTTTTGCTTTCCAGTTTAATTTATTCAAAGCTTTACTGGCATCCCCTAGGCTAATTTTCAGATCGGTGGGCCGTATAAACTCTTCATTTTGAACAACATGCAATCTCCAGTCTAAACCTAGCTGGTCAAAAACTTTAGATACAAAATCCTCTAACGTATTGGTTTCACCCGTAGCAATGACATAATCCTCAGCCTCTGTCTGCTGCAACATCAGCCACATAGCTTCGACATATTCCGGAGCCCAGCCCCAATCTCTAGATATGTCTAACCTGCCAAGAATTAACTTCTCATCACTGCCTGCAGCAATGCGTTTAGCTGTAGATACGATTTTTTGAGTAACAAAACGGTTTGGTCTTAATGGAGATTCATGATTAAACAAAATACCTGTACAGGCAAAAATATTATATGCCTCGCGATAATTGTTGACCAACCAGAAGGCCGAGGCTTTTGCTACGGCATAGGGGCTCCTGGGTTGAAAAGGAGTATTTTCATTTGCAGCAACGCCACCCGTGTCACCAAAACATTCACTGGACCCGGCATGATAAATTCGAGTTGCCTTATCTAACATACGACTTGCTTCAAGTATATTTAAGGTACCAAGTGCAATACTTTGAATTGTTTCTGCGGGTTGTTCAAAAGATAAACCAACAGAAGACTGCCCTGCTAGATAATAAACTTCATCAGGTTTGCTTTTACGTAATGCGACTAACACGCTGCGAAAATCTTCCGGCACCATAGACAGTAAAGTGACTTTGTCTTTCACTCCTAACTTGGTCAGATTTGTAAATGAGGAGCCTTGCGCATCACGTGAAGTGCCCCAAACGCTATAACCTTTATCAAGAAGGAACTTTGTCAGGTAGCTACCATCCTGACCGCTAATACCACATATAAGTGCCGTTTTAGTATTCACTGATTAGCCTATTAATTTTTTATATACGTCTAAAGTTTCAAGAGCGCATTTGTTCCAGGTAAATAATTTTACTCTTTCTTTACCAGCATCGATCAACTGCTGCTTTCTGATGGGTGAGTAAACAACATTTGATATAGCCTGGCTTAAAGAGGACGTATTGTTAGGGTCAAAGTACTCTCCTGCGGCACCGATCACCTCAGGCATAGAACTGGTATTACTGGATATAACAGGACAGTCACACATCATAGACTCTAACGGAGGTAAACCAAAACCTTCATATAATGATGGGTAGACAAAAGCTGCTGCGTCTCTATACAGTTGAACCAATACCTGGTCCGATCCAGATATCTGCATTACTTGTCCCTGTCTGAAATTTAGGGCTTCAATTAATTTATGCTCAGACTCGGAGAAGCGTCCTCCTCCAAAAGCGACAATATCAAAATCATTTTTAAGTCGCGGATCTTCGCTGATAGCTCTTAACATAGTTTCGAAATTCTTATATCCGCCACGACCACCTACGTACAACAGGAATGGACGCTCTCCAATATTTGTATCGATAGCGGGCTGTTCGGCAAATGCCGAGTCTACACCGAGATGAACTACAGAGATTTTACTTTCGTCTATGCCAAACAAACGAACTAAGTCAGTCTTGGTGCTGTGCGAAATACTTACAATATGGTCAACGCGATTAAAAACTGCTTTTTTCATTTCAGTAGTACGGTCATTGTGAGCAAATGAGTCAGGGAACAGCTCGTGAATCATATCGTATACAGTAGTTACTCTTGCGCAGTTTGAACTACTTGTCTGTCGTTTAGAGTAATAGGTTTCATGTACTACGTCAGGTTGCCAACGCTCAATTTGTTTACCTAAGATCAAACGATTTAGCTGATTAATAATGCGAGTGGTATGATTGGGATATTGCTTAATTTTATAACCTTTAACCAAAGATGAATTAAGTTCTGGTAAATAGTTATTACAATTTAATCCCGAAAAAACTTTAACTTGCTGATCAAGAGTTGAAAACTCCTGAGCAAGAGTTTTAAAGTAGCGGGATATCCCACCATAGTTTTGTAGAAAGAAAATCTGGTAATCAAATGCTATTTTCATTTATGAAGATACTCTATTATTCAGGGATCTATAAACTTCATAAGGCCCAATCAAGCTATAGATTGATAGACATAATACTGTCGACAGAAGAATGCCATTTAATCCCATTCCCATATGATTGACAAAGAAAATAGATAATGGCACGTTTAACACGGCTCCTATAACTGCGGTAACTAGCTGCACATTTGTTTTATTGATCGCATTGACATAGTATGCAAAAACATTATTCCATACCGAAATAATCACAAAGAGCGCAAAAAAACAATAGGTTGATAACGATACAAAGAAGTCTTTATCAATCCAAATAGTAGTTATATAAGGTCCTATAACAACCAGACTTAAAGCACAGGTAAAAAGGCCAAATGCTATTTTCATCTGCCGCTTCAACTGGACTCTTATCCAGCTAAAATCCCCTCGAGCGTATGCATCTGTATAGGCGGGCCACAATGGCACTAAAATTAAGTTATGTAAGATTGTAAATACACTAAACAGCTTGAACAATACTTCATACGGCATAACTGCGGCAGGACCTAATAGCTGAGTAATTAATATTTTGTCTGTCATGAAAATAATCAACCCTGCAATCTGAATGACAAAAAACCGAAGACCCAGATTAACTAACCCGTTTATTTTACTTGTCGAAAAAAATCTAAAACGCGGAATTAGAGACCTCCGCTCTCTAAAAAGAAGAAATGTAAGCGAAAGGTTAGATAACACAAGCGCGAAGCCATATGAAATAACCATATAAACGATATCAGAATCGAAAAACTTATAGAGAATGAAAACAAGCACTAAAGCTACAGCATTGGAAATGAGTTGCCCAAATACTGTCATCGCAGATTTTTGTAGACTATGATAGATTTGAGAAATCAAACTTAACCAAAAGTTTACACATATAAAAAACATCAGCAATACAACTGCGGCTTGAAGTCGTTGTGGTTCAATGGCTTTACTATTGAATACGCTTTGCCATGGTATGTAAAAACTTGCAACAGAAAACAATAAAAACAATAACGCGGATATAAACCCAATTACTATATAAGCTGTTGAAACTAATGAGGAGGCAGACTCAGTGTTGCCAACAGCAAATGCCTCAGAGAGCTTGTTTTTTAAACTGTTACCGATACCAATATCAAATAACATAACCCATGAGATTAATGTGAGCATTGTCGCCCAAATCCCAAAAGATTCTGCTCCAAGAAATTGAATAGTGTAAGGCAAGGTTAAAAAGCTTGCGCCGACAGCAACAGCCTTAAAAACTGTAGACCCCCGCACCTGGCGCCAATACACTCCTGTGCGCGCGTTACCGACATTAGACATTTATATGCAGCCTCATGTCATTATCGATTTGTATGTTCAAGATAATCCTTAAGCGCTTGCGCAAAAACCTTACTGTACTGGTGTACGCTGCTATCGATTTCAAGTTCATTCACTGCAATCCAACGATACTCTGTATGCTGAGCGCAGGGTAAATCAAAAAGTGACACGTCCACTTCGACGACATGAGTAGCATTAATATAATGTGTAGAAATATTCTCAGAGATTATTGAATCCGGATAGAAGTGATCATAAAGCCCTAATAATTTAGCCTTATGATAAGGTAGTTCAATACCTAATTCAGATTTCGAGATGCGTTTAAACGCCTCGGCAAGTTGTTCATTTTTGAACACCCGCCCACCAGGGACAAACCAATACCCCTTGGCAGGAGGATTTACTCTCTTGCCCAGCAGAATTTCATGCCGCTTATTAATCACAAGCATATCCATGGCAAATAGCGGCAGGTGTTCAATTGCCAGCTTAAACAAATCTATTGGTAACATTATTTTCTAAATCTATCTTGGTTTTCTAAGAACCAGTTGTATGCATCTCTCAAACCATCATCCAACGAAATAGTCGAATGCCAACCCAACTTTTTTAATCTGTCGACTTGCATTAGTTTGCGAGGAGCTCCATCAGGTTTAGTTGTATCCCAAACTATTTCTCCTTTAAAACCAACAACTTTTGCTACTGTTTCTGTTAATTGTTTAATAGTGCAGTCCTGACCTGTACCAACATTAATATGACTTAACATTGGTTCTGTATTTGCTGCATAGATAGACTTATCCAAATTCATCACAAAAATGCTTGCCGCTGCCATGTCATTCACATGCAAAAACTCCCGAAACGGAGAGCCAGTTCCCCATGCCGTCACGTTAGCAGCATTCGCTAGTTTAGCTTCATGAAATCTGCGTAATAAAGCTGGGATAACATGACTGTTATCAGGATGGAAGTTATCATTAGGACCGTACAAATTTGTTGGCATAACACTTCGATAGTCTCGCCCATACTGCCTGTTGTAACTTTCGCATAACTTTATGCCAGCTATCTTTGCCAAGGCATAAGGCTCATTTGTTGGCTCTAAAGTGCCAGTTAATAAGGCATTTTCGGCCATAGGCTGAGCAGCCAGTTTCGGATAAATACAGCTCGATCCAAGAAACAATAGCTGTTGAATATTATTCATATGAGCAGCGTGAATAACATTGGCTTGTATCATCAGGTTTTCATAAATGAAGTCTGCAGGATAAGTATTATTAGCGATAATACCCCCGACTTTGGCCGCTGCCAGGTAAACCTGATCTATATGCTGCTCTGCAAAAAACTGCTGAACCGCAGCTTGGTTAGTCAGATCTAACTCTTTGCGAGTTCTGGTAATAATCTGTGCTAAACCACTTTTTTCGAGCTGCCGCACTATAGCTGAACCAACCATACCGTTATGACCGGCAACAAATACCTTTTTCATGAAGACCTCAAATATGAAAACCACAATTCACAAACATGTATTGTGGTTTCAGAACACTACAACTTATTCAACTGATACTGGCAACTCATAACCATGCGCTTTTAACAATGCATGGCGTTTTGCTGACTTCAGATCGGCTGCAACCATTTCAGCACACATTTCCTGAGTGGTAATCTCCGGCACCCAACCTAGAACTTGTTTTGCTTTCGTTGGATCACCTAAAAGAGTTTCTACTTCTGCTGGACGGAAATAACGAGGGTCAACTTTAACAATGATGTCCCCCACTTTCAGTGCAGGGGCATCATCACCTTCAATTTTATCGACAATAGCGACTTCATCAACACCCTGACCTTCGAAACGTAAAGTGACGCCTAGTTCTTTTGCTGACCAAGTGATGAATTCGCGAACTGAGTATTGTACGCCTGTTGCAATTACAAAATCGTCCGGCTGATCTTGCTGTAACATCATCCACTGCATACGCACGTAATCTTTGGCATGCCCCCAGTCACGTAACGCATCCATGTTTCCCATATATAGACAAGATTCTAAACCTTGTGCAATGTTCGATAAACCACGGGTGATTTTACGAGTCACAAAGGTTTCACCACGACGTGGAGATTCGTGATTAAACAAAATACCGTTACAGGCATACATACCGTAGGATTCACGATAGTTAACAGTGATCCAATAGGCGTACATTTTGGCGACAGCATAAGGAGAACGTGGATAAAAAGGCGTAGTCTCTTTCTGCGGTATTTCTTGTACTAAACCATATAATTCAGAGGTAGAAGCTTGGTAAAAACGAGTTTTCTTCTCTAAACCCAACAAACGTATGGCTTCCAGAAGACGTAGAGTGCCCATGGCATCAACATCTGCAGTGTATTCAGGCGATTCAAAACTTACCGCTACATGACTTTGCGCGCCTAAGTTGTAGACCTCATCTGGCTGAACTTCTTGTAGAATACGAGTCAAGTTTGAGGAATCAGTCAAATCACCATAGTGCAAAATAAAGTTTTTATTATCGATATGCGGATCCTGATAAATATGATCTACACGTTGTGTATTAAAAGAGGATGCACGGCGCTTTATGCCATGAACCTCATAACCTTTTTCAAGTAAAAACTCAGCTAAGTAGGAACCATCTTGACCAGTTACACCTGTAATTAACGCTTTTTTCTTCATTATCAATGCCTATATCAATTTAAACTTTTATCTGCTTTTCCACGTCTTGCTCTTGGAGATAGCAAAACGATAATTATACCAAAAATACCACCAAAAAATGTAGCGACAATTACGATCAGAGCTCGTTTAGGTTCAGATTTTTCTTCTGGAACAAACGCAGGATCAACAATTTTGAACATATCCTCATCACGTGAATTAGCTAACATCAACGTTTTAGTTTGCTCTTCAATTAAAGAAGATAAGGTTGTTTTCACTTCTGAGATATTTGTTTTTGTGATTTGAGCCTCTAAATAGCGGATGCTTTTTTCAGCCTCTTGAATATCCTTTAACTTCACTTCATCGTTTATATCAGCAAGTATCAGCTCGAGCATTTGTTTTGCAAAAAAAGGAGAATGATGCTTGAATTCCAGCATAATTAAACCTGATTTTGAGTCCTTTACTGCATCAAACATCTTTTTAAAAGTAATATAAGCTTCTTGCATAGATGGCTCTGGCTTTTTAGGCGCTCGGACACTCCGAACCCAAGTTTTCGTTTCAGCGTTGTATAACTCATCATCAATAATTATGATGTTAGTTTGTCTATCCCAACTTTCACTCGCCATAAGCTCAACAAGGACATTGTGCTTTATTATGAACTTCGACACGAACTCTCTGGACTGCAATATATGTAAGGCTAATGTAGTTTTGTCAACACTGCTGCTAGCACTGAGATTAACACCTGCAATAGCAGCTAGCCCTCCTAACTGTCCAGATAATCCTGATGCGTCTTGCTGCTCAGCTGGAGCAACTAACATTTCACTTTTATAGATATCGCTTAAATTCAATACATAAAAAATTGAACCTAAGCCAAATAAAAAGGTGACTAAAAATATAGCCAGTTTTCCTTCCCATACTAAAGATACTACCTTACCTAAGTCTATTTCACCGCTTTCGACATTTTTCATATTATTTTTAACTTCACATTCATTGGAACTCATATCGAAACATCAGTTGAAAGCACTACAATAACAAAGCGCTACTTATGTAAACTCATTACTATTATGCTTTTATTCTGTTCCACAAACATCAAAATAAATTCGACTCAGTGATGTTTGGCTTTATTAAAACGAATTCAACGCAGCCAAAGCCACACCAGACTGATAGAAAATCTGCGTGATCTGAGTCCACAAGGACAAGCTATCTTTGTACTCTGTATCCACAGGAACAACAATGGTATCGCCCGGCTCTAAACCAGTTTGAGCGACAGCAAACCAGCCGTTACTTTCTGGCAACATCACTGAACCATCAGCTTTAATAACATAAATACGTTCCTCGTCAGCACGCTTACGAGTGCCTCCCGCGAGCTTCAGGTAATCATTAAAAGACAAGTCTTTTTGATATCTGTGGCTACTGGCGTGTTGAACTTCGCCAACGATAGAGACTGTATTGTCATTGCGCGGTACGTAAAATAAGTCACCATCCTGTACCTGCACATCGTAGTCAGGCATACCGGCAAGGATAGAAGGTAAATCTAAAACTAAGCGGCCTACTGGTTGTTGCTTTTCCAACTGGTCAATCATCAACAAAGCGTCCTGAGCAGGTGTTGCACCTTCAACTTGAGATAAGCTTTTGGTCGCAATATCTGCTCTTAACTGGTCTGCCAGTTTCTTAATTTGGATACGTTCACGTTCTTTAATATCTTCACGGGTGTAGATGGCGCCTTGCATAAAGGCGTTCGTGTTTAAACCACCGGCACGCTGAATTACACTGGATAACATTTCACCACGTTGGATAGTGTAGCGACCTGGGAAACGCACCTCGCCGCGAAGCTCGATAGTGCGCTCGATATTCCAATCCGGTACAGGAAACACGTTTAAGCGATCGCGGTCGTGCAGCGCAACATTGGTTTCACCAGCAAAAACCTGGGATAAATTAACCGCTATATTCTGTGCTTCAATACCATTTTTGTCTGAAGCTAATACCGCACGCGTTAGTTCTGCACGGTTTAAATAAGCCGATTGGGTTAAGCCACCTGCTGCAGCTATTAAAGAAGCTACATCTGCATTTTCTGCACGAGGGTAATCGCCCGGTACTTTTACTTCACCAGAAACAGAAGCAATCATTGGATCAGCACCACGACGTACCTGAGCTCTTAACTTTTGTAAAAGTGGATGGAGTAACTCAGTACGGTTGAAGCTAGCTGATAATGCCAGAATTTCTCTGTCACGGTACATCCTTGACATTATATCTCGCATGACCGAGGGTAATGCATCCACACCCAAGTCTGCTATCTCTGAAGCATTAGTTGCCAGGGCTGTAGTAGGAGCTACACGACCTGATTTGCTTAAGAGTGTTGTTGAAAGCTCAGTTTTTGGCTTGACTAATTGCTGCCCACCAACGCTGGTAGTCTGTCCTTGTAATAGCTGATTGGTTTCTCGTTGCTTATTTTCAATTAACAACTCATCAAAGGCTCTGGTTGTTAAGTCTTCAGAAGCTGTCCAACGCATATCTGGCATTAACTTGTAACGGTCGGTGATTTGCTTACGCAAATACTCGTTCAGTTTGTCACGCTGTATATGCTGATCAGCGTGGTGGAACACCATCACTAAATCACGAGGTTTTAAGCTAAGGTTAGCCTCGCCTGAGGGCTGGTTAATAGCGTCAGCCAAACTAAACTGCAAAACTTTTACATCACCGGCGTTGTTAATTTCACGCACAACTAAGGCGTAATCTAAGTCGGCCGTCATATGTAAATCAGACCAGAACGACTTGATTAGATCGCTAATGCGGATACCTTGTTGCCAGGCGTAAAAACCAGGGCGAACTACAGCACCTGCCACTGTGACCACATTTTCAATACGGGGGGAGGTTTCAGCGATACGCAATAAGTCACCATCACGCAGTGCCATTTGACGGTTTACTGCGTTGGTTAAATCTAAGTTCAATAAATCACGTAAGTTATTGCTATTATACCGCTCCAAAACTACCGATTGCGGGTAAGCGCCCGCTTTGGTACCACCAGCCATACTGAGCAAAGCATCAATAGTTTCACCAGATTTTACTTCGTATATAGCAGCGCGTTTAATTTCGCCTGTCACCTGCACTGTAGCTTTCATTGGCGCTACAAACACAACGTCGCCATGTTGCAGCTGGATGTCGCCTGAACTGTCGCCACGTAGCAATAAGTCATATAAGTCAAAACGCCCTACGGTGGTGCCACCACGTTTTACCTGTATATCGCGTAAGCTACCAATGTCAGAAACGCCACCAGCTAAATACAAAGACTGGGTCACAGTGGTTAAAGCAGACACAGCAAACATGCCTGGCGTTTTTGCTTCGCCCGCTACAAAAATATTGATAGTACGCAATTTACCCATAGTGATAGCAGCATCAACACCAATC
>FWPV01004000.1_pt1 | contig 31768 bp, 25 predicted proteins | sample 2228371 | NCBI WGS metagenome assembly FWPV01 (sample SAMEA103939776, study PRJEB20133) | metagenome
CCTCGCGCAAGCGCGAGGGGAAACCTGCCGCGTTGGGATGCAGCCCTCGCGCAAGCGCGAGGGGAAACCCGTTGGGGAGGCGAGCTGCACGGGTGGGATGCAGCCCTCGCGCAAGCGCGAGGGGAAAAGCGTTGGGGAGCGCGAGGGGAACGGGGTAGGTGAGGCATGATTCGCGTGGAGAACATCCGGAGGCGGTTCGGCGCGGTGGAGGCGGTGCGGGGAGTGTCGTTCGAAGTGAAGGCGGGCGAGATTTTCGGACTCGTCGGACCGGACGGAGCGGGCAAGACGACGGTGATGCGGCTGGTGGCGGGGCTGCTGGACGCGGACGAGGGGCGGGTGGAAGTGTGCGGGTTCGACGTGGCGCGCGCGCCGGACGCGGTGAAGGACCGGATGGGATATATGGCGCAGCGGTTCGGCCTGTATCACGACCTGACGGTGGAAGAGAACATCGAGTTTTACGGAGAGCTGTTCGGGACGGAGCGGACGGAGAGGGAGCGGCTGGCCGGGGAGCTGCTTGCGAAGACGGGGATGGCGGAGTTCCGGAAGCGGCGGGCGGGGCAGCTGAGCGGCGGCATGAAGCAGAAGCTGGCGCTGGTGTGCACGCTGCTGCACCGGCCGCAGGCGCTGGCGCTCGACGAGCCGACGTGCGGGGTGGATCCGCTGTCGAGGCGGGAGTTCTGGCGGATTCTGGAAGGGCTCAGGAGAGAAGGCCTGGCAGTGCTGATCTCGACGGCGTACCTGGACGAAGCGGAGCGGTGCGACCGAGTGGGGCTGATGGAGAACGGAGAGCTGGCGGAGACGGGAAAGCCGGAGCAGATCCGGAACAAAGTGGCGCCGTTCTGTTTTCGCGTGGAAACGGAAGACCGGCGGGCGGCGCAGCGGCGGCTGGCGGGCGCGCGGGGCGTGCTGGCAGCCGAGCCGGCGGGGGCGGCGCTGCACGCGTATCTCGACGAAGGCGCCGATGCGGAGGCGGTGGCGAGGGAGGCGGGCGTGCGGCTGGAGAGGATCGAGCCGTCGCTGGAGGACGCGTTCCTTCTGCTGACGCGGAGAAGGGAGAAGCGCGATGCGGCGTGAAGCGGCGGTGGAGACGCGGGCGCTGGTGAAGCGGTTCGGGACGTTCACGGCGGTGGACGGGGTGACGCTCGAGATCGCCCCGGGGGAGGTGTTCGGGTTTCTGGGACCGAACGGGGCGGGCAAGACGACGACGATCCGGATCCTGTGCGGGCTGCTGGCGCCGACGTCGGGCGAGGCGCGGGTGAACGGCTACGACGTGGCGGCGGAGCCGGAACGGGTGAAGCAGTCGATCGGGTACATGTCGCAGAAATTTTCGCTTTATGACGATTTGACGGTGGAAGAAAATCTCGAATTTTTCAGCATGGTGTACGGGGTGCGGCGGGAGCGGAGGAGAGAACGGCAGGAGTTCGCGCTGCGGATGGCGGGGCTCGAGAACGAGCGGCGGAAGATGACGCGGGAGCTCGCCGGGGGCTGGAAGCAGAGGCTGGCGCTGGGGTGCGCGGTGCTGCACGAGCCGCCGGTGCTGTTTCTGGACGAGCCGACGTCGGGCGTAGATCCGCTGGCGAGAAGGCGGTTCTGGGACCTGATCTACGAGATGGCGGAAGGGGGCGCGGCGGTGCTCGTGTCGACGCACTACATGGATGAAGCGGAGTATTGCGGGCGGCTGGCGCTGATGCACCGGGGGCGCGTGGTGGCGCTGGGTTCGCCCGCGGAGCTGAGGGCGCAGTGCGCGGGAGCGCGGACGATGGAAGACGTGTTTGCGGCGTGCATCGAGCGGGAGGAGGCGCTGCGGGGATGAGCGGGCGGCGGCTGCGGGCGGTGTTCGTGAAGGAACTGCGGCACATTGCGCGCGACTGGCGGAGCCTGGCGATGGCGCTGGCGGTGCCGCTGCTTCTGCTGCTGCTGTTCGGATACGCGCTGACGCTGGACGTGGACCGGATTCCGACGGTGATTTACGACCAGGACGGGACGGCGGAGAGCCGGGAGCTGGCGGAGCGGTTCCGCGGCTCGAAGTTCTTTCAGGCGGCGGGCGCGCCGGAGGGATACCGGGACGTGGTGCGGCGGCTGGACGAAGGGAAGGCGCTGATGGCGGTGGTGATTCCGCGGGGCTTCGCGCGGAGCACAGGGGCGGGAGAGACAGCGAAGGTGCAGGTGCTTCTGGACGGGAGCGACTCGAATACGGCGTCGATCGCAGCCGGATATGCAGAGGCGCTGGTGATGGCGTATTCGATGGAATTGCGGCAACAATGGCTGGAAAAACGGGGGGCGGGGAAGCTGGAACCGCCTGCGGATCTGCGGGCGCGCGTGCTGTTCAACAATGCGCTGCAATCGAAGAATTTCATCGTGCCGGGGCTGATTGCGGTGATCCTGATGCTGATCGCGGCGATGCTGACGTCGCTGACGATCGCGCGGGAGTGGGAGAACGGTACGATGGAGCAGCTGCTGGCGACGCCGGTGCGTCCGCAGGAGCTGCTGCTGGGGAAGCTGGCGGCGTATTTCGTGCTGGGGGTGGCGGACACCGTCATCGCGCTGGCAGTGGGCGTGGGGCTGTTCGGAGTGCCGATGCGGGGCAGCTACCTGCTGCTGGCAGTTGCGAGCGCGCTGTTCCTGTTCGGGGCGCTGTGCTGGGGCATCTTCCTGTCAACGGTGGCGCGGTCGCAGCTGCTGGCGTATCAGGCGGCGCTGATCACGAGTTTTCTGCCGGCGTTTCTGCTGAGCGGATTCGTGTTCGCGATCGAGAACATGCCGTGGGTGGTGCAGCAGGTGACGCGGATCGTGCCGGCGCGGTATTTCGTGACCATTTTGCACGGCATTTTCATGAAAGGCGCGGGGATTGAAGTGCTGTGGGTTCCGATGCTGTTCCTGCTGATTTACGCGGGGATCGTGTTCGGGTTGGCGAGCCGGAAAATGCGGCAGAAGGTGGCGTGACATGCGGGAGCGGATTCTGGGCATCGTGAGGAAAGAGTTCCGGCAGGCGCTGCGGGAGCCGCGGATGCGGGTGGTGCTGGTGGTGCCGCCGCTGCTGCAGACGATCATTTTCGGGTTCGCGGTGAACCTGGACGTGGAGCGGGTGAAGCTCGGCTGGATGGATCTGGACAATGGGCCGGCGAGCCGGGAGCTGTACCACGCGTTCGACGCGTCGCATGAATTCGAGGTGGTGGCGCGGGCGCGGACGGAGCAGGAGGCGCAGGAGCTGATCGAACGGGGGGACGTGCAGGCTCTGGTGCGGGTGGGACCGGATTTCAGCGCGAAGATCGGGGCGATGCGGCAGGCGCCGGTGCAGCTGCTGCTGGACGGGTCGAACTCGAACACGGCGGCGATCATTCTGAGCCATGCGACGGGAGTGGCGGCGGGGTTCAACCGGAAGATGCTGGAGAGGCAGCAGCGGGCGCGGCTGGTGGACCGGACGCGGGAGGGACCGGTGCTGGTGAGGATTCCGGGCGTGGAGGCGGAGCGGCGGGTCTGGTTCAACCCAGAGCTGAGGAGCCGGAATTACTTCGTTCCCGGAGTGATCGTGAACGTGATCACGCTGGTGACGCTGATGCTGACGGCGTTCAGCATCGTGCGGGAAAAAGAGATGGGGACGATGGAGCAGCTGATGGTGACGCCGGTGACGCCGATGGAGCTGATGCTGGGCAAGACGATTCCGTTCGCGCTGATCGGGCTGTTCGATCTGCTGCTGCTGACGGGGGCGGCGCTGGCGGTGTTCCGGATTCCGCTGGAAGGGAACTTTCTGCTGCTCGTCGGGGCGGGGGTGCTGTTCATCCTGTCGACGCTGGGGGCGGGGCTGTTCATGAGCACGATCAGCCATACGCAGCAGCAGGCGATGATGGCGTCGTTTTTCTTCTTTCAACCGGCGTTTACGCTGAGCGGATTTGCGTTTCCGATCCGGAATATGCCGGAGCCGGTGCAGTGGCTGACGTATCTGAATCCGCTGCGGTATTTCATGGAAATCGTGCGGGGCGTGTTTCTGAAAGGGAGCGGAATCGGGGATTTGTGGCCGCAACTGGCGGCGCTGGCGGGGATGGGGACGGTGATCGTAGCGGTGAGCGCGCGGCGGTTCCACAAGCGGCTGGAGTGAGGACAGCGCGGCTACAGGCGGGCATGCGGGGCGGGAGAGCGCTTCGCAGTACAATGAATCGCTATGCAGGCACTGAGAAGGGCTTTCTGGTCCCCGTACGCCGTGGGAGCGGCGATCGGGGTGCTGAGCTGGTTCGCGTTTCTCACGGCGAAACGTCCTCTGGGCATCTCTTCGGCTTTTGTGAGGCTGGCAGCGTGGCTGGAGGGTCTGGTGGCGCCGGCGCATGTGGAGGCGAATCCGTATCTGGCGAAGATGAAGCCGGTGTTTGACTGGGAGTTTTTCCTGGTGATCGGCGTGGCGCTGGGCGCGCTGGCGGCGGCGCGGCTGGGCGGCGTCAAGAACAACGGCGAAAGACCTTCGGGGCGCCGGATCGCGGAAGCGGTGCTGGGCGGCTTTTTCCTGATGATCGGCGCACGGATTGCGAATGGCTGCACGAGCGGAAACGGCATTTCCGGCTCGCTGCAGCTGGCGCTGTCCGGCTGGGTGTTTTTCGTGACGATTTTCGCGTCGGGCGTCGCCACGGCGCTGCTGTTCAAGAAGGAGGCGCGCTGACCATGTTCGAGCCAATGCCGCGCCTGCTGCTGGGGCTGTTGACGGGGTTCCTGTTCGGATTTTTCCTGCAGAAGGGGCGGGTGTCGGACCGCCGGGTGATCGTGGGGCAGTTTCTGCTGCGGGATTTTACGGTGATGAAGGTGATGATGACGGCGATTCTGGTGGGGGGGATCGGCGTGTACGCGATGCTGTCGGCGGGGTGGGTGCAGCTGAGCGTAAAGCCGGCGCATCTGCTGTCGATCGTGATCGGGTCGCTGATTTTCGGACCGGCGATGGTGTTCCTGGGCTACTGTCCGGGCACGGCGGTGGCGGCGGCGGGCGAGGGGAAGCGGGACGCGTGGTGGGGCGTACTGGGGATGACGCTGGGAGCGGCGGTGTATGCGGAGTTCGACGTCGCCTGCACGCGCACGCTGCGGGCGCCGGTGGATCTGGGGAACGTGACGCTGCCGCAGGTGACGGGGGTGCCGGCGGCGGCGTGGTTCGCGCTGCTGGCGGTGTTCGCGGTGGTGTTTTTCCGCTGGCTGGAACGGCGGGCGGAGTCCTGAGGCGCGGATGAGGCGCAGGCTCCGCTGGGGCATTCTGGGCGCGGCAAAGATCGCCGTGACGAAGGTGATTCCGGCGATGCGCGCCTGCACGCGGTGCGAGGCCGCAGCCATCGCGTCGCGGGACGCGGAGAAAGCGAAGCGGGCGGCGGAATCGCTGGGGCTCGAGCGGGCGTACGGTTCGTACGAAGAACTGCTGGCGGACCCGGAGATCGATGTCATCTACAATCCGCTGCCCAATCACCTGCACGTGCCGTGGTCGATCCGGGCTCTGGAGGCGGGCAAGCATGTGCTGTGCGAGAAGCCGCTGGGGCTGTCGACGGGTGAAGTGAGGAAGCTGATCGAAGCGCGGGACCGGACGGGGCTGTGCGCGGGCGAGGCGTTCATGGTCCGCACGCATCCGCAGTGGCTGCGCGTGAAGGAGCTGATCGAGACGGGCGCCATTGGCCGCGTACGGCAGATGCAGGCGTGGTTCAGCTATTTCAACCGCGATCCCGCCAACGTGCGCAACGTGGCCGAATGGGGCGGCGGCGGGCTGATGGACATCGGCTGCTATCCGGTGTTTCTCTCGCGGTATCTGTTCGGGGAGGAGCCGCTGCGGGTGGCGGCTTTTCTGGACATCGATCCTGACTTTGGAGTGGACCGGTTCTGCGCGGCGCTGATGGAGTTCCCGTCGGGCGCGTGCGTGTTCACGTGCGCGACGCAGCTGGCGCCGGCGCAGCGGTTCGTGGTGTCCGGAGAGAAGGCAAGGATCGAGGTGGAGATCCCGTTCAATGCGCCTCCGGACCGGCCATGCCGGCTGTTCGTTGATGATGGCAGCGACCTGTCGGGCGGATCGCGGAAAGTGGAAGAGCTGCCGGTGTGCGATCAGTATGCGATTCAGGCGGACGAGTTTTCGCGGGCGGCGCTGGGAGAGCGCGACGTGCCGGTGCCGCTGGAAGATTCGCTGCGGACCATGGCGGTGATTGAAGCGATCCGGAGGTCCGCCGGCAGCGGAAGGATGGAGGCGGTGGACGCCGGCGGGAAATAGAGAAAGGGCCGCGCGCCGCGAAGGCGCACGGCCCGATCCGGCACAGAAAAACGGGTCACCCGCGGCGGGCGGGGCGGGCAGGAGCGCCGGGCTTGCCCATGTTCTCGATCTCGCTGAACTGAACCATCCGTCCTTCGTCGAGAGCGAGGTTGGAGAGGATGACCGCGATGGAGTCCTGGAGGCCGATTTCGAGATCGGCCTTGGGACGCCCGCCGGTGCGGACGTCGTTGAAGAAGGACTCGAGCGAGGTGTCCACAGGGTTCTTCTCTTCCTCGGGGACGAGGATGCCCTTCTGGTAGAGCCAGAGGCGGGCGTACTTCATTTCCTTCTCGAGGAAGCTCTCCTTGCCGGTGATGAGGTCCTTGCTGAGAAGGATGGGCAGGGGGCGGGAACCGGCGGCGGCGACCATGGTGGCGCCGGCCTTGAATTCCTCTTTCTTGGCGGCTTTCTTGGCCTCTTCCGCCTTGGAGGGCGGGTTGGGCTCGCGGAACCACATGCCGATGGGACGGTTGTTGTCGTCGCCGATGGTGATGTGGATGGTTCCGTGGGTGCCCTCGATAATTTCGCCCATTTCCGTGCGGGCGCCGCCGACGCCGGGCCAATGCGTGGAGCAGGGGACGCTGGTCCAGACGAGGCGCCGGCCCTTGGGGTACTTGTAGATCAGCTGAACGTTGTCGAAGATGTCGCGGCCGTCCTTCATGTAGTCGAGCGAGCCGAGCCCCATGACGGCTTCGGGGGTCATGCCGAGCATCCAGTCGGCGACGTCGATCTGGTGGGAGGCGAGCTCGGCGACGAGGCCGCCGGAGTATTCGCGGAAGAGGCGCCAGTTGGCGAGGCGCTCGTTGGGGACGCCCTTCTTCATTTTCCAACCGGGGTTGCGGTGCCACTGCGCCTGGACGTAGCCGACTTCGCCGAGGAGGCCTTTCTCGATCATCTGGCGCGCGGCCTGATACATGGCGCTGTAGCGGCGCTGGAGGCCGACCTGGAGGACCTGTTTGGGCTTCGAGTGGGCGAGCGCCTTGAGGGCGTGGACTTCCTCGGGCTTGAAGACGAGGCTCTTCTCGCAGAAGACATGCTTGCCGGCTTCAAGCGCGTCGCGGGTGACGGGGAAGTGAGCAAAGAGCGGCGTGGTAACGAAGACGGCTTCGACGTCCTTGTCCGCGAGCAGTTCGCGGTAATCCTTGTAACGCCGGGGATTGCCGCCGATGGTCTTCTGGGCCTTGTCGAGCGCATCGTCCGTGATGTCGCAGATGGCGACGCACGTGCCGGTGTCAATGCCCTTGAGGTGCTTGAGGAGGTAGGTGCCGCGGCTGCCGGTGCCCACCATGCCGTATTTGACCGGATCAACGGCGGCGCGCGCCCTGATGATGGCAGGGGCGCCTTCGAGTTTCGTGACTGCGGCGCCGGCGATGGCGGCGGCGCCGGCCGTTTTGATGGCGTCGCGGCGAGTCATATCCTTGGGTTCGGCCATGAACGTCAACCTCGGGGAACAAGATGAATGGTCAAGCGGATCGGCGGAGCTGGATCCCGCCAACATTCTATCGAGAATGGACGCACACTGCACGCGCAGGTTTCCGCGGGGCGCACGGCAGCGGCGTTCCGGCGGGCGGAAATTCAGCTCTGGGCCTGACGTTCCGCCATCGGACCGATGACGGGAAGCACGAGCCGGTCTCCGTTGTAGGCTTTCCACATCAGCAGCAGCCAGACAATGAGACCGCCGAGAGCGATGGCCATCGCGAGCAGGACTCCGGCGATCCAGCCGAGGACGGGGATGGATGCCAGAACGGCGCTGATGATCATCTCCACGATCCAGAGGGCGATCCAGGCGATGTTGAAGAAGATCGACTGGAAGGCGTGGAACCGCACGATGCGGCTCTGGTTGTAAGGGGCGATCACGAGGAAGACGATTCCCGTGATGAGGCCGGCGAGGTAGCAGAGGGCGCCGGCAGCGTTTTCACTGATCCCGGCCTGAGCCGGAGGAGCGCCGTAACCCGGGGGCGGGTAGCCGCCCTGGTGGTAAGCGCCCTGTGGATCACTTCCCTGCTGGTAGCCCCCCTGTTGGTAGCTTCCCTGCGGAGCCCCTCCCGCGGGCGGCGGGTATCCTCCTCCAGAAGCCTGACCAACAGGCTGGCCGCAGTTGGGGCAAAAAGCGCCCTGAACGGGCGAGCCGCAGTTGGCACAGTAAGGCATAGTGGATCTATTGAATCACGGCCGGGGCAGGGACTCAATGGGCTTTTCGCCGGACTGCTGCCGCGCGCGCCAGGCGATCCACTCGGCGCCGGCGAGGACGACCATGGCGGCGAGGAAGCTCCACGTCAAGATCGTGACGGAATGTTTGAAGACGCCGAACTCGCGGTCGAACTTGCGGAAGAGCCACGGCCAGATGGCGAGGTTGATCCATTTGAGGAGTTCGAGGAAGAGACCGACGACGACGACGCGGGGGAGGATGGCGCGGCGGGGCACGGCGGCGTTCGGCAGATAGATGTAAATGAGGAACAGCACGAGGACGGTGACGGGAAGAGAAGCGGCTTTGGCGATGAGCTTGATGGCCCAGGGGGCGCTGGTTCCCGCCTGTCCGAAGAAGGCTTCCCAGACCTGCACGCCCGCGCCGGTGAGCGCGGCGGAGAAGAGAGCGAGGATGCCGCAGGCGAAGATGAGGCCCATGCTGACGATCTGGTTCTTGAGGAGGTTGCGGTTTTCCGAGACGCCCCAGGCGCGGTTGAGAGCGACTTCGAGAGGGAGGAAGATGCCGTTGGCGGTAAAGAGCAGGAGCAGCATGGAGAGCCACTCGACCTGGCGGCGCCACTGCGTGATGGTTTCGAGGTTGTAGGTGAGGAACTGGCCGGTGGCGCCGGCAAAGTAGTCCTGGATGGTGGCATAGAGCGCGGTGACGGCGGCTGGCCAGCCGAGGACGTTGCGCAGGAGCGCGATGAGGACGAGCATGAACGGCCAGAAAGAGAGCAGGACGTTGGCGGCGATGGCGAAGGCGTAGACGTGGGATTCGGTGGAGAGGACGTAGCGGACGATCTGGCGGGAGTCGGCTTTCAGTTCGATAAAGGCGGAGCGGATGTCAGAGGCAAGCTGCCGGAAAAGGGCGGCCACAGTTCGATACTATCCATCGAGGGAGCGCCATGTCTGCTTTTGAACCTGTGCTGCACTCGGTTTCCTATGCGGGGGTCTGGCCAGGACAGGCGCGGCTGACGCTGGACGAATTTCTGGTGAAAGCCGCGGAGCTGGGCTTCCGGGGCGTGATGCTGATGGCGAAGCGGCCGCACCTGTCGGTGCTCGACTACGGGCGCGAGGAGTGCCTGCGGCTGCGCGAGCGGATGGACTCGCTGGGGCTGCACTGCGCGGTGCTGGCCGGGTACAACAATTTTTCGGCCGGGGCGGAGCGGCCCGACGTGCCGCTCGTGGAGATCCAGCTGAGCCACATCGAGGCGCTGTGCCGCAGGGCGGCGGACCTGGGCGCGCCCGTGGTGCGGATTTTCACGGCGTACGAGCATCCGGATTTTCCGCAGCACCGGCTGGTGGAGATTCTGCGCGAAGCCGCAGACCGCGCGGCAAGGTATGAAGTGATTCTCGGAGTGCAGAACCACCATGACTGCGCGTCGCATTATCTGGCGCTGCGCGATCTGCTGGAGACGGTGAATCATCCGCACTGCAAGGCGTGCTTCGACGCGTGGACGCCGGCGTTGCAGGGAGACAACGTCGAAGCGGCGGCACGGATCATGGCGCCGTACACGGTGCACACGACTGCGGCGGACTACCAGTTGCGGCCGAGGTTCCGGTATCAGCCGGCGCTGGTGAATTTCGAGCCGCTGACGCCGGCGACGCTGGCGGTGCCTATGGGGGAAGGGATCATCAACTACCGCGCGTTTCTGACGGGTCTGCGCGAGGGCGGGTACCGTGGCCCGGTGGCGTATGAAATGTGCAGCCCGCTGCGCGGCGGGGGATCGGTAGAAAATCTGGACCGGTGCGCGCGGGGGTTCCTCGAGTATCTGCGGAAAGCGGCGGCGTGAGGGTTCCCGTTTCCATCAGGACGGCGGCGCGGAGGGAGCGGGAGGCGGGCGGTCAGGCGCGAAGAAGCGCGCGGAGCTCTTCGATGAGGCGGGTGGTGGTAAAAGGCTTGTGGAGGAGGCGCGTGTTCGCATCCGGCGCAGCGGAATCGGCCAACTGCGGGTCGGCAGTGTAGCCGGAGATGAAGAGGACGGGCAGGTCCGGCCAGCGGAGGCGGAGGCGCTCGGCCAGTTCTTTGCCAGAGATGCCGGGCATGGTGAGATCCGTGACGAGCACGGCGGGCGATTCCGCACGGTCCTGGCATGCCTGCAGGGCGTCCTGCGCCGAGCCTGCCTGAAGGACGGCGAAGCCTTCGCGCTCGAGGGCGCGCGCGATGAGGGAGCGGATGCCGGGCTCGTCGTCGACGAGGAGGATGGTGCTCTGCGGCGGCGCAGCGGAGGGGGCGCGGGGGCACTCGAGGACGAAGGCATGGTCTTCAAGAGCCATCGTGCCGCCGATGTTTTCCCAGCTTTTGACGTGAGCCGCCACGCCGACGGGGGGATCCGCGCCCACTTTCTCTCCCGAGAACGGTTCGAAGAAGCGCTCCCGCGCGTCTTCGCCGAGGACGGCGCCGCGCCACTCGATGCGGAGCTGGACGCGATCCGGACCGCTGGCGGCGGCGCGCAGGCGCGGTCTCGTGTCGGGACCGAGCGCGTGACAGAGATAGCGCGACGCGTCGACGAGGATCTGCTCGAGCAGCTCCGTGGAGACGATCGCGCACAGCCCTGGTTCCGGGGGCTCGACATCCACACACCACTGCGCCCAGTCAGCCCTGCGCGCGTCCATCCACTGGCGGAGGTCGAGGGTCTCGACAGGACAGTCGCGCGCCACGGTGAGGGCATTGAGATCTTTCGTGATGCGGCCGAGCCGCTCCGCGGCGCGCAGAATCTCGGCCATGCCTGCGCGGCGGACATCGCCTTCCGGGAGGCTTTCGAGAATCTCTTCGCCGTAGCCGCCGATGATCATCAGGAGATTGTTGGCGACGTGGGCGACGCGGGCGCTCAGCCGCTCGATGGCAGCGCGTTTGGCGCGCTCGACGTCCGCGGGCAACGCCGGAGAAGGCGCCGCAGCCGGAGGTTCCGGCTCCGGCGGCGGCTCCTTCTCCGTCTCCGAGGCATCTTCTTCCCGCCCGAGTTCGAGCACGGTCAGCAAGACTTCAGGTTGGCCGCCATCCCGCCATGACGGGGCAGGGTCGAGCATCAGAAGGAAGTGGCGGGCGCCGGGGTCTTCGCCCGTCATGAGTTCGCAGTCCTCGATCGAGACTCCGGTTTCGGCGACATCGGCGACCCAGCCGGCGACCGGGCAGCCGGGAAACAGGTCGTTGACCCGTGTCTGCGCCACATCCTCCGGCGACAGGGCGAACATCCTGCGGAAGGCTTCGTTGGCGGCGCGCAGAGTGCCGCCGCTGCCGGCGATGGCCACTGCAACGGGCAGCGTGGCGAGAAGCTGCTGGAAGTAGCGCCGCTCGGACTCGACGAGTTCGAGCAGACGGGCGACTTCCGCGCTTTTCCAGAACTGGTGCTCGACGCGCTGCATGGCGGGCGCCTGTTCTCAGTCTCCAGCGTTGTCCGGCGGCGGACAACGGCCCTGGCTTCCCAATCTTACTTCGGCGGGTACTGGGACTCGCGTTCTAAGGCGAACGCCTGTCAGGCCCGGGGATGGGCCTTGTCGTAGACTTCCATCAGCTCGCGCAGCGAGACCTGCGTGTATTTCTGGGTGGTGGAAAGCGAGGCGTGGCCGAGCAATTCCTGGATGGCGCGCAGATCCGCGCCCGCATTGAGCAGGTGGGTGGCGTAGGCGTGGCGGAGGGAGTGAGGGTGGAGCGAAGAGTCGCCGGCGAGGGCGACGGCGTAGAGGCGGAGGATTTTCTGGACGCCGCGCGTGGAGAGTCGCGCGCCGCGGTGATTGACGAAGACGGCTGTTTCGCCGGGCGCGGCGCGGCGGCACTCGATGTAGCGGCGGAGTGCATCGAGGGCTCGGGCGGGGATGGGCACCTGGCGCTCCTTTTTCCGCTTGCCGCGGACGCGGACCCAGCCTTCGCGGAGGTCAAGGTCGTCGAGGTTCATGCCTTCGAGTTCGCTGATGCGAAGACCGCAGCCGTAGAGGATTTCGAGCAGGGCAAGGTCGCGTTCAGGATACGGGCGTTCGAGTTTCCTTTCGGCAACGGCGTCGATGAGCGTGTTGGTCTGTTCCTCGGTGGGCACGGCGGGGAGGCGTTTGGGCAGGCGGGGCGTGGCGATGAGCTTCGCCTTGTTCACCTGGATGGCGCCGCGGCGGAGGCAGTGCTCGAAGAGGCTGCGCACGGCGGCGAGCTTGCGGCGGATGGTGGTCCTGTCGAGCCCGAGTCCGTGCAGATGGGCAAGCCACTCGCGGAGCTCGAGGATGTCGATGCCTGCGGGCGCGGGCGGCTCGAGCCCGCCGCGGGAGAAGTACTCGAGGAACTGGCGGAGATCGCCGCCATAGGTAGCGAGCGTCATCTCCGAGGCGTTCTGGCGGCGGAGTTCGGCGAGGTAGTCCTGGATCCAGCGTTCAAGCTCGCTCATGGCGTTCGAGCGCCTCCAGGGCGCGGCGGCAGAGTTCGGCGTGGCGCGCCTTGCGGTCCCTGTGCAGGCGGCGGCGCGTTTCTTCGTCGAGCTCTGGCAGAAGATCGAAGGCGATGTTGGCGGGCTGGTAGGCGCCGCCGCGGGCGTGGGAGACGTAGTGGGCGAGCGAGCCGAGGGCGGTTTCGCGGGGCATGGGGCGGGGCTCTTCTCCGCGGGCGATGGCGGCGGCGGCGCGTCCGGCGAGCAGACCGGTGGCGATGGACTCGACGTAGCCTTCGACGCCGGAGATCTGGCCTGCAAACAAAATGCGCGGATCCTGTTTCAGGCGCAGGGTGGCGTCGAGCAGCGCCGGGGCGTTGATGTAGGTGTTGCGGTGGATCTGGCCGAAGCGCAGGAACTCGGCGTGCTCGAGGCCGGGGATCATGCGGAAGATGCGCTTCTGCTCGCCGAACTTCATGTAGTTCTGGAAGCCGACCATGTTGTAGCTGCCGGCGCGGAGGTCTTCCTGGCGGAGCTGGACGACGGCCCAGGGGCGGCGTCCGGTGCGGGGATCGAGGAGGCCGACGGGCTTCATGGGGCCGAAGCGGAGAGTGTCGCGGCCGCGGCGGGCGAGCTCTTCGATGGGGAGGCACGCTTCAAAGAACGGAACCCTGCCCTGGCGGAGGGCGCGGTCTTCCTCGATGTGGGCGTCGGCGGGCTCGGCGGCGAGGACGGCGTCCACGAAGGCTTCGTACTCGTCGCGGGTGAGAGGGCAGTTGAGGTAGTCGTCGCCGCCGTCGAGCGACTTGCCGTAGCGGGAGGCGGCGAAGACTTTTTCGCGGTCGATGGTGGCGGCGTCGACGATGGGGCTGATGGAGTCGTAGAAGTAAAGCCCCTCGCTGCCGGTGAGGCGGGCGATGTCTTCCGCGAGAGCGCCCGAGGTGAGCGGACCGGTGGCGACGATGACGATGCCGTCCGGGGGGATCTGGCGGACCTCTTCGCGCACGAGGCGGATGCGGGGCTCGGCGAGAATGGCGGCGGTGATGGCGCGGGCGAAGATCTCGCGGTCGACGGTGAGGGCGTGGCCGCCGGGCACGCGCGCCTGCGCCGCCGCTTTCATGCCAAGCGAGCCGAGGCGGCGGAGCTCTTCCTTGAGCAGCCACGAGGCGGTGTTTTCCGCGTCGCTCTTGAGCGAGTTGGAGCAGACGAGCTCGGCGAGATCGGCCGTCTTGTGGGCCTCGGTCTGCCGCAGCGGGCGCATTTCGTATAGGATGCAATCAAGCCCGGCGCGCGCAATCTGCCACGCGGCTTCCGTTCCGGCCAGGCCGCCGCCCAAAACATGAATGACCGGTTCTGATCCCAAGCTATTTCCATTGTAGGACTGCCATGAAGAGACTCTTTCTGTTTCTTTTTGCAATCTGCGCGGGACTGAGCGCGCAGGAGCCGATGCGGTACACGGTGCGGTTTCCGCAGCCGCACACGCATTATCTGGAAGTGACGGCGCAGGCGCCGGCAGGCGCGCCGGAAGTGGAATTTTACATGGCGGTGTGGACGCCGGGGTCGTATCTGGTGCGGGAGTATTCGAGGTTCGTCGAAGATTTCCGCGCGCGCGACGCACAGGGGCGGGCGCTGCGCTGGGAGAAGACGCGGAAGAACCGGTGGAAGGTGTACGCGGGCGGCGCGCCTTCGGTTGAAGTGACCTACCGCGTGTATGCGCGCGAGATGAGCGTGCAGGGCAACTGGGTGGACGCCGGGTTCGCGATGCTGAACGGCGCGCCGACGTTCATCACTCTGGCGGGCGGCGGAAAGCGCCAGCACGAGGTGAAGCTGGAGCTGCCTCCGGCTTGGAAGAAGTCGATCAGCGGGATGAAAGAGGGACCGGCGCCGCACTCGTGGATCGCCGGGGATTTCGACGAGCTGATCGACTGCCCGATCTATGCGGGCAACGCGCCGATCCACGAATTCACCGTGGCGGGCAAGAAGCATTATCTGGTGAACGAGGGCGAGGGTCCGTGGTGGGACGGTCCGGCGTCGGCGCGCGACGTGGCGAAGATCGTGGAAGTGTACGCGCGGATGTTCGGCGGGCTGCCGTACGAGAAGTATGTGTTCTTCAACCTGCTGACCGGCGCGGGCGGCGGGCTGGAGCATGCCAATTCAACGTGGATGAACACGAGCCGCTGGTCGTACGGAAACACGCAGGAGGCGCCGGCGGCGGCGCCCGATCCCTCCGCGCCGCGCGTGCGGCGGCCGACGAGGCTGGGCTGGCTGGGACTGGTGAGCCACGAGTACTTTCATCTGTGGAACGTGAAGCGGCTGCGCCCGGTGGAGCTGGGGCCGTTCGATTACGAGAACGAGAACTACACGCGGAGCCTGTGGCTGGCCGAGGGGGTGACGTCGTACTACGGGCCTCTGGCGCTGGCGCGGGCGAAGCTGTCGACGCGGGAACAGCTGCTGCAGGCGATGTCGCAGGCGATCGGGCAGCTGCAGGCGACGCCGGGACGGCTGGTGACGCCGGTGGAGCAGGCGAGCTTCGATGCGTGGATCGGGCTGTACCGGCCGACGGACAATTCGTCGAACGTGACGATCAGCTATTACACGAAAGGACAGGTGATCGGACTGCTGCTGGACGCGAAGATCCGGAAGCTGACCGGGGGGCGGCGCTCGCTGGACGACGCGATGCGGCTGGCGTATCAGAGATACGGCGGAGCGCGCGGCTACACGCCGCAGGAGTTCCGCGCGCTGTGCAGCGAAGTGGCTGGAGCGGACCTGTCGGAGTGGTTCCGGAAGGCGCTGGAGACGACGGAGGAGCTGGACTACCAGGAGATGCTGGACTGGTTCGGGCTGCGGTTCCGTCCGGCGCAGGGACGGTCGCAGATCGTGACAGGGATCAGCGTGAGCGGGAACACGCCGGGGCGGATCGTGATCAGCGGACTGCGGCGGGGGACGCCCGCCTACGATGCGGGCTTCAACGTGGACGATGAGATTCTGGCGGTGGACGGGTTCCGGGTGCGGCCGGAGCAGTGGCCGGCGCATCTGGACAATTACAAGCCAGGGACGGTGGTGGAGGTGCTGATCGCCCGGCGGGACCAACTGATGACGCTGAAGCTGCCGCTGGAGGCGCGGACGCCGGAATCGTGGACGCTGGAAGTGCGGCCGGACGCGACCGAGGAACAGAAATCAAGGCTTGCCGCGTGGGTGAATCCGTGAGATTCTAATGGCGGCCTGCAACGCCTGCTGGCGCGGCAGCGTCGGAAGGGTGTGGCCATGAGAGGCGCGTTCCTCGTGCTGGCTCTGGCGGCCGCGCCTGTGGCGCGGGCGCAGGGGGAGCAGGAGACGTTCGTTTTCCGCTCCGACGTGAGCCTGGTGCGGGTGGACGTGCTGGTGACCGGGCCCGACCGGCGCACGATCCCGGGGCTGACGGCGCGGGACTTCGTTCTGTACGAGAACCTGAAGGAACGGCCGATCCGCAGTTTTGCTGCGGAAGAGATGTATGTGGACGTGCTTTTCCTTCTGGACGTCAGCGTCAGCATGAAGCCTCATGTGGCGCGGATCGCGCGCGCCTCGCGCGACGCTCTTGCGACTCTTGCTCCGGGCGACCGGGGGGCCATCATGGTCTTCGACCGGCAGACGCGAGTCCGGCTCCCCTGGACCGATTCGCTGGAAGAGGTGGCCGCAGGACTGCAGGCTGTCGTTGATGAGGAGAGGTTCAACGGCGGCACCGACATCACGCGCGCGCTGGTGGACGCGGCACGGTACATGCGGTCTTCGGCACGCCGCGACACCCGGAACGCGATCGTGATCCTGACCGACGATCAGACGGAGCGCGACCGGAATGAACAGCGCGTGCTGCGGGCGCTGGAGGAAGCCGACGCCGTGCTAAATGCCCTCATCGCGCCGGATGCGCTGGGCACGGGGCGCACGGCGCGCCGCCCGGGCTGGGGCGACATCATTCTGGGACCGCGCTATCCGGGGGGCGGACCGGGTCCGGTGCGCCCGCAGACGCGATCCGCCGGAACGGCTGAAATTGCGCGCGAATCCGGCGGCGACAGCCTTCCGGTAGAGCACGCTTCCGCGCTGCGGGAGACCCTGGAGAGCCTGCGGCACCGGTATTCGCTCTTCTTCTCCGTGCCTGAGGATGCGAAGGTGGGGGAGAGGCGGGCGATCGGAGTGGCGCTCTCGCGCGAGGCTTCGCGGCGCTATCCGGGTGCGCAGCTGAGATACCGGTCGCACTATCTGGTGCCAAAGGACTGGACGCCCCCGCCGAGGGAGGAGAGCAGCTCAGCGGGCGGCGCCCGCACGCCCGCGCCGCCCGGACCGCAGGCTGCACCAGAGCCGGAGGCGCCGCGCACGGACGAGTCCGCGCCACAGTTGCGGCGGCGGAGTCCGGGCGAAACGTACGGATCCCGCGGGCCTGATCCGCGTCTGGGCGTGCCTGCGCCGAACGAGCCGGTCTCAGCAGCAGGAAAGCCGAAAGAGAGCACGGGCGGGTGGCGCGAGGCCACGGAGGCAGACCTCGAGCAGGCGAAGGCCGCGGCAGAGGTCAAGCCAAAGAAGAAGTGACTGACGGATGCGCCCGCGCCGCGTAGATTGATCAGCGTCGGCGAAGCGCGAGAACGGCGACCAGTCCGGCTGCCATGAGGCCCCAGGTGCCTGGTTCGGGGATTTCGCTGCCGGCGGGCCGCTGCATCGAGAAGGTCGCCTGGTAGGCCCATCCATCGCTGCCGCCGCCCCCAAACCCCCAATCAGGCCAGCCCGTGACCGCAATCGTCCACAAACCAGTGACTGGGATCGTGTAAGCGAAGTAAGGCATGAGGCCAGGGCCGCTGTCGTCGTCGCCGAGGACATAATTGCCCGAGGGGTCGAACAGACCCAGCATCGGATCGCCGCCGCAACAGACGGAGGCATACAGGGTATCCCCGGCGAGTACGGGAAAGCGGAAATAGTCTGCCGAACTGTCGCCCACTCGCGAGCCATTGATGATGATTGTCCCGTCGTGAGATGGAATCACATTGGCGGTAGCCCAGGTATTATTCGGTTCCGACTCGTTGAAGATCACCGCAGCATGGGCGGTTCCCGGGGCGATGACCAGGGCAGCCAGGAGCAAGGCTCGAAAGATCATGAGATCGTCTCCTCCAGAAAAAGCAACTCATAGCCAGCCTAGTACTCATCCGGGTGAATGTCAAGTAAATCTACCTGAAACTCTGAAACTGGAGGCGCCGTGTGCGGGCCCGGCTATTGCGGTGTGGCGAGAAGGGGAGCGAGCCACCGGCCGGCGGGCCAGTCTTCGCCGCGCTCGACGAGGCGGACCCAGACTCGGGGGTATTCGGAAGCATCGGCGCGGCCGCCGCCGGGCGTGCGCGGGTCGGCGAGCCAGATGGGGCGCGGGGCGATGAGGTTGACGAGATCGGGCAGGTCGAAGTCCTTGAGGACGCCGGGGACGACGATCTCGGCCGTGCCCTCGTGGAGTTTGGCCTGGGTGACGGCGTACCAGCTGGTGATGGACTGCTCGGCGATGACGCCGGCGAGCTGCTCGTCGAGAGCGGCGGCAATCAGAACAGCAACGCCCCCCGCGCCGCGGCCGTACACGAAAATGCGTTTGGGATCGACCGCGGGATCGCTCTTGAGTTCCGCGGCAGCGCGGAGAACGGCCTCGACATGGCGGCCGAGGAGGCTGCGTCCATAAAGCCACTCGCGGGCGGCAGCCTGGTACGCGGCCGAGTATCCGATGCGTCCTTCGGGCAGCGCTCCGAGATCGGCCGGCCTGACCGCCCAGCCGGACTGGCGGAGATCGTCGAGATCCGCTTTCGGAACGCCCGCGGTGACGATTCCCGGCGCGCCGCCGCTGCGCCCGAGGGCGGGTTGCGGGGGAAGAGTGATCTTGAGACGGGCACTGACAAGGGCCTGCAATTCATCGGGCCGGCGGATGGAAAGCGCGCGGCGGCGGGGATAAATGTCAGCGGCGATGGCGCGATTCAGAGTGAAGACGGTCTCGCTGCCGATGGAATTGGCCAGATATCCCGTGGGCGTGACCCAGAGGCGGGACTCGGGTTCTGTGTCCAATTCCGGCTCCCGATAGGGTTCTTCCACGCCGCGCAAGTGCCTGTCAAAGAAGCGGACGGTGGCCTCGCGCAGGGGTTTTGACCAGCCATGGGTGTCATCGTGCTCGGCCATCTCGACCCGGCCAGGGGCGTCCATCTGCTGGTAGAACTCCGCGGCGGCGCGGAAGGTGGCGCGGGCGCCTTCGATGGGAAAAAAGTCCCGGATGGCGGAGGAAATCAGAAATGGTTTCGGCGCAAAAGCCCGGATGAAATCGGCGAAATCGAGCTGTGCGGCGAGAAATCCCGGCCAGACCTGCTCGGCGTCCTGCGGACCGGGGCCGTCCCAGAGCTCCTTCCAGCGCGTGATGTAGCAGGAGGAGACAGCGGCGGCGAGGCGGGGCTCGAAGACGGCGAGATAGGCCGCCTGCGTGCCCCCGCCGGAGTTGCCGGCGACGCCGATCCGTCTGGCATCGACTTCGGGGCGCGTGGTCAGGTAGTCGAAGGCGCGGATGCCGTCCCAGACAAAATAGCGGGCGATGGAGTGGCCGACGAGCAGACACTGGAGTCCGGCCATGATGTGCTCCTCGACGCCGCCCGGACGGAGGCGGGGGCGGAGCATTTCGGGATCGAAGTATTCGATGCGCTCGCCTTGCCCCGGAGGATCGTAAGCCAGAACCACGTAGCCGCGGCGCACCAGCGAAATCCAGGCGCGCTGATAGACCGCCGCCGCCTTGCCCAACGGGCTGTGGCCAGCCGTGCCGAGCACCGCGGGGAAGGGTCCAGGGCGGTCCGTAGGGACGTACAGGTTGGCGGTGACATGGAAGCCGGGCAGCGAGTCGAAGAGCAGCTTTTCGACGCGATAGCCTGGCCGCTCCAGCACGCCGGTGACGCGGGCGTTGAGCGGCGTGCGCATTTCGGGCAGTCCGCCGATCAGATCGAGCATCTTTGCGCGCAATTCATCCGGCGATTGCAGGAATAGGAAGGAGAGCAGGATATGGATCATGCTCGTCCAGTTTATGCAGTCCAGTGTGTCGCGTGCCGGAGTTCCGCGAGCCCGGCGCAGACAGCCGTCACATCTTCTTCTGATAAGACCAGTAAACTTCATCCAGGCGCATACGAGCGGGGACGCACTCGGTGCATTCCCGCCCTTCTTTTCGGGACACCTCTTCCATCATCTGGGAAGGAGTCATTTCTCGGTAGTGCTCAGGCACCTCGAACAGACTCCTGTCTGGCTCGCCCGTCTCAACCCGTTCCACTCTGTACTCCGTTATGAGTGCTTCCCTGCCTCCCCGAATCATGGTGGTTGTTCCCTCCAAAGACAGGCAGCCCAGAGACGGTGCAACCCACCGTACCAGACGCAGACGCTCGTCCGCCATGTTCAGGTCACGGACGTGCCTGTAGACCGTGAATCCAAGCCTCGTATCAACCGGGGCGTCCAGTGAAGTTCCGCAGCGCTGAGGATCCGATTGCAAGACCTGGATTTCCAAGGCCGACAATGGATAAGTCACCTTCGCCTCGGCGCGAGGCTCGATTACGATCCGCGCTTGCCGCCTGGGATCGATCAAAAGGCGATTGCCTACCGGCCGCCCATCGATTTCTTTGCGGACCGTCACCCGGGCACCGTCCCGGCGGACGGCGTGAATCATGACTTCTATGGAAATCGATCCATCTGCACGGTGGCGCCAAATCCGCTCATGCACCGTGAACTCCCCGCTCACCTGGCTGTGTCCGCTGGAGATCACGAGAAGAGCGGCAGCGAATAAAATAACCTTCACAACCCTTCTCATCGCGATATCCTCCTGAAGCCGCTATTGACGGGCCGCCACAATAACCCGAATTATCACGAGCGGACAATTGTGGCTCGTTGATTGCCCGTTCGTCTGACGACCAATGATGCGTGCTTCGGCATCCTGCTCACTGATACTGAGCCGGGCACTGCGGGTGTTCGCCTGGGCGAAAACAACCTACATAGTAACCGCACCAATCCGGATGGACGCAATACTGGATGTAGCCCTCTTCGCCTGTGGCCGGACAGAGGCATTGATCGAACTCGCATGCATCACCTCCCGCGCAGGATGAAACACCTTCCACGCACTCGTGGGCGATGAACCGCCCAAAATTCTTGTAACTTTTATCACACGCCGCCCAAGAGAGAGAGGCTGGAATGCCCAGCCAAACCAAACATTCCAGTCAGTACGACTGCGATGGCTTGTTTCCCCACTTTGATACCCTCCTCTGTCTCAAGTGAAATCCACGGCAATTATACCCCCTTGCGGAGCTTGTCAAGGCCGCCGAGCCTGCTTGATCCACCATAACCATCCGGGCAGCGGCGCGGGGACGTCGAGCCGGATCTCTTTCAGGCGGCGCGTGCGCATGTCGCCGAGCCAGGGGTCGACGTAGCGGCGCGACAGGTCGATTTCGGCGATGGCCACCTCGCCCCGCTGCGGCGCCTGCGCGACGCGCCTGCCGTCGGGGTCCATGATGTAGGTGGGGTGGTCGTAGCCGGAGGCGACGAGGAAGACCTTGTTCTCGATGGCGCGAGCCGCAGCCAGCGTCTCGTCGCCGCCCCAGATGGGCAGCACGATCACGTCTGCGCCCTGAGCGGCGAGGGCGCGCGCGGGATCGGGGAAGAAGACGTCGTAGCAGATCATCAGTCCGACGCGGCCGAAGTCGGTCTCGAAGACGGGGTATGAGTCGCCAGGCGTGAGCCCGCGCTCGATCTCCTCGCGCGGGAGATACACCTTGCGGTATCTGCCTGCCAGGCGGCCTTCGCGGTCCAGCAGCACGGCGGTGTTGTAGACGGCGCGGCCGTCGCGCTCGTAGATGCCGGCGGCGACCCAGGCTTTCCGGTTGCGGGCGAAAGCGCCGAGTTTCTCCGTGGTGGGGCCGGGCACGGTTTCCGCGACGTCGGCGTAGGATTTCCCCGTGCCGACCACGGTGATGCCTTCGGGGAACACGATCAGGTCGGCGCGGCCTTCGATGCGTTCCTCAGCCAGGCGGAGGAATTGATCCACGCTCTCAGCGGCGCTGCCAGTGCGCTCGGGTTTGAGGTTGACCGCAGCGACGCGGATGCGGCGCGGCGCGGGCGCGGCGATTTCCTCGAGGCGCGCGTTGCGCCAGCGGACCTCGCCCGCGGGGGCGTTGGCGAGCAGGAGTTCCAGTTTCGCCGCGGATGCATTTGCCGGCGCCGGAGCGGAGATGGAAAGCCGCGTTGCGTCTCCGAGCCGTTCCATCCAGGCGGCGTACTCGGGCTGCCCTGCGCGGCGGCCCTGCGCGTCCAGCCAGTCGACGCGCGCGACGACCTGCCAGTTTTCGGCGGCAACGCCCGAGGAACGGTATTCGGCGGAGAAGCGGTACCAGGCGCCGCCGCGGATGTTGTCCACCCGTTTTGTCCAGCCGCCGTAGCTTTCCGCGCGGCCGCCGCCGCGGATGACGAGCCACTCGTCCTCGCGTGCAGTATCCGGCTTCAGTTCCTCGCGCGCGCTCCATACGGTCCATTCGCCTGTCTGCGCGAGCGCCGCGCAGAGGCACGCCAATCCCAGCCACGCCTTCGTCATGGCAGGGATCTTATCAGCGTGGCGTGCCGGAGGCTAGAGGTTCTCGTCGAGTTTGTCCGCCAGTTCCTGGAAGTAGGGGTGGCGGGCTTCGGCTTTCAGTTTGGCGACAAAAGCCTCTGCCCAGCGGAGGTGATCGTTTTCGAACTGCTCAAGCACGTCGGCGGGCTCGCCATCGGCGAGGAGTTTGGCGTAGAAGAGCAGGAGCAGGCCGAGGTGGTCGGCCGGCTCGTTCTTGGCCGAAGGCTCGAAGCCGTAGCGGCGGTACCAGGCGAGCGCGCGGTGGTGCGCCTCGCCGAACAGCTGCGGCGGCTTGCCTTCCTCTTTTTCATAGACGGACTGCCAGAGGGGGCAGGGGGTTCCCTGGGGGTTGAAGAAGAGGCGGTAATACTCGATGGCTGCCTGCTGATCCTGGGGAGGCTGGAGGAGCGCCTGGCCCAGCTCGGCGTAAAGCTGGGCCAGGTGCTCGCGCATTTCGCTCATAAAGGTTCAATACTACAGACGGCATCCATGATGCAGGAGGAGCCGCCGAAGTTGCCGGCTTTGATGAAGTCGTCGATCGAGGGGTTGGCGATGAGGTCGCCGTCGCGCACGCCCTTGCCGCCAGCCTTGCTGAGAGCCCGGGAGACGTGGCCGAAACCGTGGGCGACCATGACCACGTCGGGCGGCACGGTCTCGCTGAGGTGCGCGGGCAGCTCGATCTGGCCGGCGCGGGAGCGGACCAGGACTTTCTGCCCTTCGCTGATGCCGTGCTTCCTCGCCATCGCCGGGTTGATGATGGCGTGGTTGGTGGGCATGATCTCGTTCAGGATGGCCATGTTCTGCGTCGTGTTGCGCTTGTGGATGGCCGGGATGAAGGTCATGTAGTAGTACGGATAGTGCTCCGTGGGCTCCTCGCGTTTGGGAATCCACTTGGGCAGCGGGTCCGCGCCGCGGGCGATGAACTGCGGGACGTAGATCTGGCACTTTCCTTCAGCGCCGAGAACCCGGACGAACGAGGTCCGCGGCGTGAAGGGCTGTTTCGTTTCGACAATGCCTTTGGCGCGGAAGTCGGCGAAGTTCTCGCCGAGCCCGGCGCGGCGGACTTTCTCGTCGAGCAGCGTGGCGGGGCTGATCCAGCTGCCGTCGGGGGTCTTGAAGTAGTCGGGGCAAAGGCGCTTGCCGAGCTCGATGGCGACCCAGCCAATGGAGCGCGTCTCAAAGGCGGGCGCCGAGACGGCGGTGCGGGCGACGGTCTGGGGGTACTTGGCGTTGTAATCGCGCGCCACCGCATCGTTGACCTCCAGATACATGGTGGAGGGCAGGACGATGTCGGCCATGGTCACCGTGTCAGTGGGAATGAAGTCCATGACGACCGTGAAGTCGACGGTCTTCATGGCTTCTTCCATGGTCTTCGGGTTCGGGAACGCGAGGATGGTGTAGGCGTTCCAGAAGGCGAACTTGATCATGCCGGGATACTTGTTCAGCATGCCGTCGGCGAGCGTGGAGAAGATGCCGCAGTCGACTTCGTTGACGAGCGGCAGCTTGTCGCGGCCGTCGACGCGGCGGCCGGTCTTGGGGGGATAGGCCGGCGGCGGATAGATGGCGTCGACGCCCGGGATGCTGTGCGTGCGCGGGAAGTAGCGGCCGCCGGGGCGGTCGATGGTGCCGGCGAGGATGTTGAGGATGGAGATGGCGTGCACCAGCTGGGTGCCGTTCATGTAGTTGGCGCAGAGGCTCTTCTTGTGCGCCGGGGCGATGGCGGGCCCGCTGGTGGCGAACTCGCGGGCGATGCGGCGGATGTCGGCCGCCTTCACGCCGCTGATCCTCTCGGCCCATTCCGGCGTGTACTGGGCGAAGTGGGCACGGATTTCGGATTCGTACTTGCCGAAATTCGTGTAGTTGTCGACGAATTCCTTGTTGTAAATGTTCTCGCTGATGATCACCTGGATCATGGCGAGTGCGATGGCAAGATCGGAGCCGGGCTTGACGGGGATCCACTCGTTGGCGAAGCGGCTGGTGGCCGTGTAATTGGGCGAGAAGTGGACGACCTTGGCGCCTTTCTTGCGCGCCTCGACGACGCCGTTGGCGTAAATGATCTTGGCCTTGGCGACGATGTCCCAGCCGAACAGCAGGATGTATTTCGAGTTTTCGAAGTCGTTGCACCAGGTCTTGCCGCCGGTGGTGTAACGCTGGATGATCATGTCGGTCTGGAAGCACTCGTCGCGGTGATCAATCCGGTTCACCACGCCCATGGCGTTCATGAAGCGGAGCCAGAGATCCGGCGAGGGCAGGGTGAGGAAGAGAAGCGCCTCGCGGCCGTAGTTGTCGATCGTCTGCTTCATCCGGAAGGCGATCTCGTCGAGGGCCTCGGTCCAGGAGATGCGCACCCAGCCGGGATCCTCGTAAAACCCCTTCCGCGGGTTGGTGCGCTTCATGGGGTATTTGAGGCGGTCCGGGTCGTAGAGGTAGTTGACGCTGGCGGCGCCTTTGCCGCAGAGGTGCCCGAGGCCGTGCGCGTCGCCGGGCAGTCCCTCGATGAACCGCACGACGCCGTCCTGGATGGTGGCCTGCAGGCCGCAGGCGGGCGAGCAGATGCCGCAGCAGGAGATCGCCTTGGTCACCGCGGCGGAGCTGGACGCCGCGGGCTGGAAGTAGTCTTCGAACGCTCCGAGCGCCGCCGGCGCCGCCGCCATGCCCGCTCCCGTCGTTTTCAACCAGTCTCTTCTCGTCAATGCCATGGCTCCCTCCTTATCTGCTGACCGGGAATGCGTCTTTGATGAACCGGACCCTGGGCCGCGTCTGCCGCGGGGGCGCAAAGTTCTCGGTGGTTTCCGAGCCCTTGTTCTGAATCTCGTCCCATGGGCCGTACTGCAGGGCGCCGGTGGGGCAAAGGGTCACGCAGGCCGGATCAAGCCCCTGCTCCTGGCGGTCGATGCAGAACGTGCACTTCGACATTTTCCGCGTGCGCAGGTTGAATTGCGGGGCGCCGTAGGGGCAGAACATGGCGCACTGCTGGCAGCCCACGCATTTGTCCTGGTCGATCTGCACCGTGCCGTCGCTGGCGCGGCGCCAGATGGCCTTCACCGGGCACACTTTCATGCACCAGGCGTTTTCGCAGTGGTGGCACGATCCGGTCAGCGCCTGCTGCCGGACCTGCGGGAACACGCCCATCTCGCGCACCCGCACCTGGCGCCACCGCACCCCCACCCCCGTCTCCAGTTGGTTCCACGTTTTGCAGGCCGATTCGCAGGCCCTGCATTCTATGCAGAGTTTTTCGTCGATTAGCCAGCCGTAGGTGCTCATCGGGATCACTCCATCGGGCAGTCTGAGCCGGTAAACCGGCTTGCAATTCACAGTCCGAATCAGACTTCCGGGTCTTCAATGCCTGAATTGTTGCAGGATTCCACGAAATCAGGAGAAAATCGCGCCGACCGCGCAATTCTTGCGCGGCAGGTGGGCGAAAGCCAGCGGATGCGCAACTTTTTCGGTGGGTCTTGTTTCCCACCTGCTAGATGGTCATGGCCAGGAAGCCGCCGTCGACGCGGAGGATGGAACCGGTGACGAAGCTGGAAGCCTTGTCGGATGCCAGAAAGAGGACGGCGCCGACCAGCTCGCGGGGATCGCCGAAACGGCCCATGGGCGTATGGCGCATGATGTCAGCCACCCGCTCTTCGGTCAGGAGCTTGCGGTTCTGCTCGGCGGGGAAGAAGCCCGGCACGATGGCATTGACCCGGACGCCTTTCTGCGCCCATTCGCGGGCGAGGAACTGGGTGATCTGGTTCACGCCCGCCTTGGCGATCGAGTAAGTGAAGACTTTGGACAGCGGCGGACCAGAGGAGGCGGAGCTGATGTTGATGATGGAGCCGCCACGCCCTGGCTGGGTCATCCACGCCCCGAAGATCTGGCAGGCGAGGAAGACGCTCTTGAGATCGACATCCAGGATGCGCTGCCACTCTTCTTCGGTGATTTCGAAGAAAGGGGTGCCGCTGTTGATCCCTGCGGCGTTGATCAGGATCTCGACGTGGCCAAGCTCCGTCAGAATCCGGTCCAGCGCCGCCTGGAGGTCGGACCTGCGCGTGGCATCGGCACGGACGGCGAGGGCGCGCCTGCCCATCGCCTCGATCTGGGCGGCCTTCTGCTGCGCCGCCGCCTCATTGAAGTCCAGAATGGCCACGTCTGCGCCTGCCTCGGCCAGTCCGAAAGCCATCTCTCCGGCCAGAACGCCCCCGCCGCCGATGACCGCCGCCACCCTGCCGCCGAGATCGAACAGGTCGTGCATCGTTGTCTCCCTGGCTGAATCAGACACCGCGCTCTCTTATATAACACGTTCGCAGGCCCGATGCAGGAAGAGGCATCAATGAAATTGAAACGGAGATTCGTTTTTTTGATCCGCAAGGATTGACCCGGCCCGGCCATCGTGATTTAATAGACTAGCACGCTGCGGCCCACGCGCCGCCGCGCAGACAGGAGGTCTTAAGAGATCATGATCAGGAAACTTGCCGCGGGAATCGGCCTCGCGATCCTGATTCCCGCATGGCTGGCGGCCCAGGAGTCGCGCGGCGCCATCACGGGCCGTGTGACAGACCCGCAGGGGGCCGTCATTCCCAACGCACAGGTGGTCGTCACCAACACACAGACGAATGAAACCCGCCGTACGGTGACGAACGAGACCGGTTACTACGAAGTCAACTTTCTGGAGCCGTCCACGTACTCGGTCAGCGTCGAGGCGCCGGGCTTCAAACGGCTGGTGCGGTCTGGCATCACCGTCAACGTCAGCGCGCGTCTGGAAATCAACATTTCGCTGGAAATCGGCGCCGTGGCCGAAACGGTCCAGGTGACAGCCGAAGCGCCGCTGCTGGAAACCACGACGGCCAGCGGCGGCCGCGTGCTCGACCAGCAGCAGCTCATCAACCTGCCCTTTTCCGACCTGAACCCGTTCGCGCTGTCGGCTCTGGCGCCGGGCATGCAGTGGACCGGACAGCCGGAGTACCGCCGCCCGTTCGATAACGCGGGCACGTCGGCGTTCAACACCATGGGGGGCGTCGGGCAGAACGAGTACACGATCGACGGCATGACGGTCGTTGGTTCCGGCCGCCGGGTCGGCTTCGTTCCTCCCGCCGACTCGATCACGGAGTTCAAGCTGGAGACGGCGAACTTCGACGCCAGCCAGGGCTTCACCTCGGGTGCGGCGATCAACGTCAGCTCCCGCTCGGGCACCAATTCGCTGCACGGCTCCGTGTTCAACCAGCACTGGCAGCAGCGGTGGAACGCCACCCCGTTCTTCCAGCGCGAATCCTACGATGCCCGCGTCCGCGCCGGCCTGATCGACCCCAAGACGACGCCGAAGCAGGCGACTGGCCGCTCGAACAACTACGGACTGTCGGCTTCCGGTCCTGTCTGGATCCCGAAAGTCATCAACGGCAAGGACAAGCTCTTCTGGAGCTTCACCTGGAACGGCATCCGCCAGTCGAAGGCGGAGACGACGAGTTCCACCGATGTCACCGTGCCGACGATGGATATGCGGCAGGGCGACTTCTCTTACTTCCTGACGGTGCCCAACGGCGCCCGCCTGTATACGATCTACGATCCGCGTTCGGCGCGCCTGGACGGCAACACGGTGGTGCGCACGCCGTTCCCCGGCAACCGGGGCGTGCCGATCCTGAACCCGACGTACAACTATTACGTCAAGCTTTTCCCGACGCCGAACAACGTGCCCGGCAAAGTGACGCCGGAGATGTTCAACAACTATTACGCCTTCGCCATGCCGAAGGACGAGAAGTTCAACTCGATCGTCAACCGCTACGACTGGGTCATCAACCAGGAGATGCGGTTCAACTTCCGGTGGCAGTGGAATGACCGTCTTGCCGATGAATACGACTGGACGTACGAGACGGTGCGCGGGCTGCACTCGAACGGACTGACGCGCATCAACAAGGGCGGCAACGTCGGCTACCTGTGGACGATCAACGCCAACAACATCCTCGACACCAACTTCGGCATCTCGCGTTGGGAGGAAGGCAGCCGGAACACGACGCGGACGGCCATCAAAGCGGCTGACGTGGGCCTGCCAGCCTACATCGACCAGCGCGCCGACCGCTTCACTCAGCTGCCCCGCATCGACTTCAACAACATCACCGACATCGGCGGCAGCTACCCCGTGATCGGCACTCTGCTGACGAACGCAGAACTGCGCGCGTCGATGACGTCGATCCGCGGCAGCCACACGTTCAAGTACGGGTGGCAGGAGCGGCGGCATTATTTCGCCGCGCTGGGGCCGGGATCGAGCACGGGCTACTTCACGTTCCGCAACCCCTGGACGCGGGCGTCGAACGTCGACAACCAGGCCTCGAACCACGTGCACGACTGGGCCAGCTTCATGATGGGCATGCCCAGCGGCGCTTCAATCGACTACAACGACACGTTCTACTTCCGCACGCCGCGCCGCGCGCTGTTCTTCCAGGACGACTGGCGCGTGACCGCCAGGTTCCGCCTGTCGCTCGGCCTGCGGTACGAGCGCGAAGGGGGCAGCGACGAGAAGTGGAACCGGGCGATCGCCTGGACGCTGCTCGACCAGAAGAGCCCGATCACGGACCTGGTGGAAGCCGCTTATGCCGCCAGCCCGATCCCCGAGCTGCCCGCCAGCCAGTTCAAGGCGAGCGGCATCAGCACCTACCTGGGCCAGAACGGGTTCAAGACGGCCAACAAGGGCACGCATGTGTTCCTGCCCAAGTTCGGCGCCGTGTATTCCATCAACAACAAGAACGTCATCCGCGGCGGCTGGGGCATGTACCAGGACACCCTGAACGTGAGCAACGACCGGCCTTCGGTCAACGGCTTCTCGCAGCCTACCAACACGCCGATCAGCAACGATGCGGGCCTCACGTTCTGCTGCGGAATTGATGCAGCCGCTGGGATCGCCCAGGGGCGCACGGTGATGAATGACCCCTTCCCGGTCCGGCCGGCGGCGGGCAACACGCGCTTCGATGATCCGTTCGGCACCGCGCTGGACGGCATCGCGCTGTACAACGGCACCATCACTGCCGGTCCGTGGAACTTCCGGCCCGCTCTCCAGCACCGCTGGCGCATCAGCTACCAGCGCGAGCTGACCGGCAACCTGATGTTCGACATCTCGTATAACGGCGCCTACTCCTACATCCCGGTGACGCGCCGCGTCAACGCCCTGCCGGAGCAGTTCTGGACGAAGGGCATGGTTCGCGACCAGAACAACGACAACTTCCTCAACGGCAACGTGACGAACCCGTTCCGCCTGGCGAACCTGGCGCCGATCCAGCAGAGCAACCCCACGCTGTACCGCTTCATGAGCGGCCAGGGGCTCTACACGTCGAGCGTTATCGCCCGCAACCGCCTGCTGCGGCCGTACCCGCAGTACGGCACGGTCCAGACGCGCGGCGACGTCGACAATCTCCGCAACGGCTATGTCACCTACCATGACATGCAGCTGCTCGTGGAACGGCGGATGACGCGCGGCCTGCAGGCGAGCTTCATGTACACCTGGGCCTCGAGCTACACCGCCGACTTCTTCCTCAATGAATTCGACCGCTTCCCCTCGGAGCGCATCAACGACAACACCCGGCCGCACCGCGTCGTGCTGACGTCCATCTGGCAGACGCCCTTCGGCAAGGGCCGCACCTGGGTGAAGGAAGGCTTCCTGAGCCACGTCATCGGCAACTGGAACCTCTCCGGCGTTTACCAGTGGCAGATGGGCGAGGCGACGGACTGGGGCAACCGGTTCTTCTACGGCAACCTTGACAAAGCGACCCTGCAGCGGCTGTTCAGGCATGACGAAGTGCGCAGCAAGGACTATCTGCAGTGGTTCGACGGCTCGATCGTCTGGCGGGGCACCGGCGCTCCTCCGGCTGACTTCGTCGGCTTCGACGGGCGCACGGCCAACCAGCCGGGCTCGTATCACGTGCGCATGTTCCCCGTGCGCCTGGACGCGATCCGCGAGGACGGGATCATGAATCTCGACCTCAAGATCGAGCGGATCTTCCCCATCAATCAGGATCGCGGCATCCAGACCCGCTTCTCGGTGGACCTGCTGAACGCCACCAACCACACCAATTTCGCCGGGCCCAACGTGGATCCGACGAGCGCGAACTTCGGCCGTGTGACCTCGCAGCGCGGCCTGTCGCGCGTCATCCAGTTCAATCTCCGCGTGGACTTCTGAAGTCCTTTCCCTTCACCTTCCGGCCCGGTCCGCCCGAACGGCGGGCCGGGCCGCTTCGTTTTACACTGGGCCCATGACCGTCCGACTCTTCGCCTCCCTGTGCATCGCCTGCCTGCTCGCGCCGGCGCAGAACCTGACGCCGGAACAGCGCGCCGCCGACCTGAAGATGCTCGCCGCACTCTACGCCAAGCAGTACGGGCCCTACGAGTGGAAGCGGGACGTCATCGGATTCGACCTCTACGACCTGCGCCCGTGGCTGGACCGGGCCGAGCGCATCGAGGACGACATCGAGTTCATGGACCTGCTGGTGGAATACGTGGCCAGCCTGGACGACGCGCATGACGTGGTAAGCTTCCCGTTCACTTTCTCGGCCACGCTCGGCTTCACGGCCGACCTCTACGACGGACGGGCGCTGATCGACACGATCAGCCGCGCTTCCCTCCCCTTCTCCCAGTACCCGATCTCGATCGGAGACGAGCTGGTGAGCGTGGACGGCGTCTCGGTGAAGGAGTGGATCCAGAGGCTCTGGAAGTACTCGATTGCGGCCAATCCGCGCTCGACGGCCCGCAACGCGGTGGCGCGGATCACGACGCGGCCGCAGTCGCGCATCCCCGGGGCGTTCCGGCTGGGCGACACGGCGGAAGTGGTGATCCGCCACGCCAATGGCGAGGAACGCACCTACACGATTCCGTGGATCAAGACCGGCGTGCCTGTCACGGAGGGCGGACCGGTGCCCTCTCCCTTCGGGAGAACCGCCCTGCAGCCCCGCGCGGCGTCGCTGCTCGAATATGAAGACAGCCTGCAGCCATGGCAGCGGCCGGTGGCCGAGCTGCTGGAGGCGCGCATCGACGAGACCAGCATGGCCGTCATCAACCCGGGCCTGCGGCCCATTTTCTCGATGCCTCCGGGCTTCCAGACGCGCCTGGCCGGCAACGCTTCCACAGACAGCTTCTTCAGCGGCTGGTGGCGCGCGGAGGACCTGCGCATCGGCTTCATCCGGATTCCGAACTTCAGCCCCTCGCTGGGCACGACGGCGGCGCTGCAGCAGTTCGACCGCGAGATCGCCTGGATGGAGGAGAACACCGACGGCCTCGTCATCGACGTCATGCGCAACCCGGGCGGCAGCGTGCTGTACGTCGAGAACCTGTGCCAGCGGCTGATTCCGGTTCTGTTCCGCGCCATCGGCTTCGAGCTGCGCCCGACGGCCT
>FWPV01004071.1_pt1 | contig 31763 bp, 27 predicted proteins | sample 2228371 | NCBI WGS metagenome assembly FWPV01 (sample SAMEA103939776, study PRJEB20133) | metagenome
AGGGGCGGAAAACCCTGTGGCCCTGATCCAGGCTTCAAACTGGTTGTTTCTGTGGAAAAATTATGTTTTCGTTTCAGTTTGATTTTTTGAGCCTTACCAAGGCTAAAATTTGGAGGATCTCCTTTTTTCGTTCTTTTGGCTTGACCCAAAAGAACCAAAAGGTCAAGACACAGTCCCCCTACAGGCTGGCTCCTTGCTAAAACAGTCCACTGGACTGTTTCTTAACGCTCGGCCCTTACCGCACAAGGCCGGACGCTGGCCCGCTGCTGTGTCAGCCCACCACGCACACAAAACTATTTTCAGAAATCACAAAAAAATGGAGTAGAGCGGTATTCATATTTAAAAATAGTTTTCTCGGAACTAACGAATTTTCACGCCTTGCATTCGGCTCAAAAAACCGCCTGTATCAAAGGCCACGGGATCACGACTTGGCCCTCGAAATTGTATTGGATTTGGTAGCCGCTCTTTTTGGAGTATAGACCTATACAACTACATATAATAATACACCGCTGATAAAAGAGTGACCCCATAGGGGTCCAACATCTCAATAGCCAGGGGTTTTAACCCCTGGATTTGGATGCAATGTGTGATTTTCGGCGCTGGCATAGGGTCATGAGTTGGAATAGAAAAGTTGAAGCCAGCGCATGGGAAACGGAAGGTTTGGAGGTATGGGAGTTGGGAAGTAAGGAAGTATGGGAGTTTATTGTGTCGCAAAAAAAGTAGGGGAAAAGAAATCAAAAGGCTGAAAAATTTCGAATGCCGAACGCCCAATAACGAATAACGAAGTGCCCCTAAACCAAGCGAAAGTGTTTCTGTGAGTGAGGACACTCACAGGGGCGAGAGAGTTTTTTGCTTCGCAAATAAAAGTAGGCGATAAGAGTGGTCTGTGGGCAAACAGACCACGGGCGGGCGAGTAGTTCATTGGGATTGCAAATCCCGAGAAACCAGTTCGAGATTACAAATCTCGAACCTCAAGTTTGGCTAATTTCTTAGCTGGAACAAAGCTGACAGGATAGGATTATCTGATTTTTTGAGGGTTTGCATTTTTTTCTGGATTTTGACGAAGTCGGAGAAATTGATTTTAGAAGAGTGTGCCCAGTTTATTGCCCTGAATTGGTTGAGAATGTCTCCTGTTGTTGTACGGATAGATTTTTCTGATTTATACCACTTGGGGCGAGGGAGGATTTGTGTTTTTGCAATTTCAGAGGCCAGCAACAGCATGGAATAAACTGCGGTGAGGAATGAAGGGACTTTTTCACAGGCTTGCTCGGTTCTGACCTGAGCTTCTCCGCATCCCAAAATGGTTTTCTCGTCTTTGAAGTTGACCTCTATACCCCATCTCCAGAGGTAAGCTTGCAGCAGTGTGGCCAAGTCCAGCTCCGGTTCGGTACAGATCAGATAGGCCGGGTCCCTGTAGAGCAGACGTGAGTTGAGGGTTTTGCGGTAGGAGACCGGACGGACGATGACCAGTTTTAGATCTTTGTTTCCGGCTTTTCTCCAACGGACTATCGGGACGACCTTGAGCTGGAAGTCATGAACTTTTCCGGCGGCCCATGCCTGGACCTTTACCCAGGAATAGTCATCGGACTGGCGGATCTGTTCGGGAGTCGGAAGCGGTTCTCCATAGACTTTTTTGCGTCCCTTTCCGGATGTGGGAGGTTCCGGAGGCAGATATAGACTACAGTCTTTGCGGATTCTGCCGATCAGAATGGTGTTGGCAGGGAGCTTTTTCAGAACCGCTTCGTTGGTGTAGCTTCCGTCCACGCTGACCACCAGTTCTCTGTCGGCAAAGCCGTCCTGATCGAGATCTTCACGTAAGATCTTGATCCGCTGGGCACCGATGAGGCTGAGCTTGGCTTTCTTCTGGGTTTCTTTATACTGCTCCCACTCCTGTGCTCCGCCTGCTTTGCCCGGTTTCTTTACTGTGGGGCAATGATGTAGATCAACGGGGATGGCCCGGGCCTGTACCGGACCCGTTTCTGAAAAACAGGATAAGGAAAGCTGGATGAACCGCTGCCCCCAGACCAGATTGGTCTGGAAAGGTGGGCCAAGTGCATCTCTGAGCCAACGGGCACCAAATACGTTCTTCCCTTTTTTTCGCAGCAGGGTGTCATCCATGTGGGCAAAAACATACCGCTGTGCCGGATCAGCCAATGCGACAACTTTCCTTCGGATGACACCGAAAATCCCGGCAATATCCATCCTGTCCCCTTTAAAAAGGCGATAGGCGGCCGACCAGTCCTTAAACTGATCACCGCTTGCGGTCAGCCAACCGGTAACAGTGGAACGCCCCATACAGGAAAGCACTCCGTTAACCAGCTTTGCGGCTCTTTGCCAGGTGCGAAACTGCTTGAAGCAGGATCGGCATTCTGAGAAAATCCCTTCCAGTACCCCCTTCAGATCTTCTCCGGGAGTTTTTTTTTAAGGTCCGCTACGGACTGGTCACTTCGCTGCAGAACCAGTCTCTGGTGGTCGTCGATGATCCATTCTACCACTTCTCCCTGCTGAAACTCAATGGCCTGGGCAACGGCAGCAGGAAAGTTGACATACCACTGTTCACTTTTTGCTCTTTTGATGAGTTGTACTTTGGTTGGATATCCCATATCTAGTCTATTAACTAGATATAATAATCATAAAAAAAGGCCATAACTCCAAATTATGACCTGTTTATTTTACGTGTCTAGTAAATAGCCAAACGAAAGGTTCGAGATTACAAATCTCGAACAACAAAACAAAACCCTCCAAGGGATTGGTCTGTTAGGAATTTATCGGTTGGGGCATGGTCATTATCCGTAACAAGAAACCCTTGGAGGGTTATTCAGGGGATTACAAATATCGAACAGCAAAACAAAACCCTCCAAGAGATTGGTCCATTGGAAGCTTATCGGTTGGGGCATGGTCATTATCCATCTAAGGAAACCCTTGGAGGGTTATCAAGGGGAATTGCAAATCCATGAGAAAGGGGTTTCAGATTGGACATCCGGCCCAGCGGAGATTACACCCTGTTTAATTCATCCATCAGCGCTTTTCTTTGGGGATATTCTTTTCTTAAAAAACTGATTATTTCCTCCACCCTATCTCCTGCCCCAAGCTTTTTTATCCTTCTTAGATAGACACAAGCATTTTGGTAATGATTCCTCCCTACCTGTTGGCTGAGGTAGTATAGCACTCCTCTTGCATACAATTCCACAATTTGATCCCTATAATCCTTGATCAAATACTGCTCATATTGCGAAATAGTACTCAGACTCGGGGCCTTGTTTACCAGCTCCATAAGTCTGCTCCACCACTCTTCACGAATAAAAATATTTGCGATCAACCCTGTGGCTACCCAAGGTTTTTTGGTTTGTAAGTGCCTAATGATCGATTCCACATAATTATCCCAATCCTCCGGATTAACATGATCCTTTAATACTTGGTAATAATCCTGTTCGCTTCGGAAATTATCTATGAAAAGTAACCTTGCATATTCAATAATCCTTGGTCTATCCTCTTGAGCTTGAGCAATTTTAAGGAGCCAATCGTACCATTCTTTTGCTAATCCCGGTTTGTCCTTCAAATCACAATCCACTCCGTCGAGGGCCAGGCTGCGGGCTTTTTCGAAGTTATTCTGAATAAATGCCTTCTGAATAGCCATTCGTCTCAGGCTCGAATTGTGTAAGTGCCTTTCCAAATAATCCTCGGCTGATTGCTGACCTTCAAATTTCAGCAACAAATCATACGTAATGCTTTCTGCACGCCCTCTTTCAAAATCTGAATCATCCACCCGATCCAAGAAATCAAAGATTTTCATTTGTTCCTCTTTTGTCTTAACCAACTCAGAGGCAATGAACAGCATACCCATATGCCAATCCCAGCCTGAATAAATTTTCTTTTCAAAGGACGAGAAACAGGAATCGAGCAGCAAAACCCTGATCTCCTCGGAGGTGATATCTTGAGCAATTTTTTGGAGAAGGCTATAAGAGATCTCGATGGCTCCTCCAAAATAGCCGCTACTGTCATCAGAATATTGAAGGGCTTCTACCATTTGCTCCATCACCGCCTCGGCGATAAAGATTGCAGTCTTAAAGTTCCGTCTGGTGAATTCTCTTTCAGCAACATCGAGTAGGTCATCCAGTTCTTTACTCACTTCTTTAGTAGATGACCATTCGATAAAACCCTTTCTGCCTTGTGCTGAACGAAGGACTGCTTTTAATCGATTGGCAAAAACCATTTTTGAGTCTCCAGGGTGATATTCCATAAAGGAGGTTAAAAAATAGTTTCTGAAGGATTCGTCAATTAGTCCTTTCTGGTAGACAAATTCTCTTAATTCTTGATCATTGACTTGATTTAACACCTCTTTCAGTAACTGAGCCTCAGATTTCTTTTTAGGAAGGTGTGCCCGCACCTCTCTTTTCTTTATTTTTTTTGGTTCGGCAAGTTCCAATCTATCCTGAAGGAGGTGAAAAATGACGGCCACCATGTGCTTACATACCGGTCCCAAGTCATAAGGACAATCGCATACCTGGTCAGTAATTATGTCTCGTTCCAAGGTAAATTGCAGGGTATAATCTTCGCTGCCTTGCACTTGGGCTTTATAGTGCCCTGGACTGTGTTCCTCTACCCTGAGGACTTGCCCATTTTCAAAATAGTGCAAACCACGATTAATAATGGCAGGGTCAATTACTTTCTCAAAACCGGACAGTGGGATATGCATGGTACTACTATATAATATACTGTTTAACCTGAATTCTAAGACTTTGATAAAGTAACATGCCGAAGCGATCTTTCGCGGTATTCAAGAAGATTGCTTTGGGTGAGACGTCATCGCGAGAAGCAAAACGAAAGCTCTCTTTTACTCGTGGGTTTTATTGCTTCGAAGCGATCTTAACCGATTGAAAAGATCGCTTCAGTCGCAGTCAGATCAGAAATAAAAGAAACTATTTCTAACCGCTCCTTCGCGATGACGGGAAAACACTGCAATGACGGGTCCCCTCAACAATTAGTCGTATCCCAAACAACCCTCCAAGGGATTGGTCTGTTAGGAATTTATCGGTTGGGGCATGGTCATTATCCGCAACAAGAAACCCTTGGAGGGTAATCCAAGGGATTACAAATCTCGAACAGCAAAACAACCCTCCAAGGGATTGGCCTGTTAAGAACTTATCGGTTGGAGCATGGTCATTATCCGTAACAAGAAACCCTTGGAAGGTAAGGTGGAAATGAAACCTTCGAGGTCTGCAAGACCTCAAAGGTTGGCGTCGGCGAGTTCGCGGTTGCGGCGCTCTTCCTCGACGATGCGGTTGTAGATTTCTGCGCGTTTTTTGATGCGGTTGGTTTTTTCCCAGTCCATAAAGGCCACGATCACAAAGAGCATAAAGTACATAATCTGGGATTTCTGCCGGATGATAATCCCCAAATTAGACATCACAAAGGTCATGGAAATCGAGATGGAGATAAACACCACTCCCGCCATCTTGACCATCGCTGGGGCAATTCGAATGTACTTGATAAAATCCTTCTTCAGGATCCGGGAAAACATGTAGATGTACAAGGCATTCTCCATTGACACCACCAAGCCAATCGCATTTGGGGAATCCACAAACAGGGGCCGGAACCAAAAAGTGAAGAGCTTCATGGGCAGGCTGTAGCTGGTCATATCCACTGCCGAACCCGCATTTTGTAATCGTTGAGCGTTTAATGCAGTCTCCTCCTCGAAGCTTTGGAGGACGTTATTCGGGTCGTAACCTAAGAATACCAATAGATCCTCATAGACATAAATACTCATCCCGATAGCAAAAACGACTACGGCATATTTCTGATACAGTGGAACCTTCTCACGGCCCAAAACAAACCCCACTCCCATTCCAATCAGTACCGCAAAGAGAATATGAGGGCGAATCATGTAACAGATAAAACTTCCCAAGACAATGTGGAAAATCCGCTTTTGTGGCCAGGAAAGTCCATAGGTCAGGAAAGCCAATCCTGCAAAGATATAGGCCCCCTTTCCCAAAGAGGCGGTCCAAAAATGCATATTGGGCAGGAACATAAAAATGGTAATTGCATCCCAACCCTCAAACTTCGGGTTGAAGCGCAGATTCTCCTTCATAAAGCAGTAAAAATAAACGAAACCCCAAAATCCCACCCAAGTGGACAGGAACATCATCATATCGTAGTTGAAACCCAACCATTTGACAAAAGGATAATTAATCCATTCGATAAAAAGGGTACCCGGCCTAAAAGCCTTCATCCAAGTATCATAATGCCTATAGCTTAGAAAGTATGAAACCGAGTCTGAACGATTAAACTGAGCATAAGTCCAATAGACTAAGCCAAAGAACATGTGGTACCAATACATTTGGTTCAGCAATCCTGCCTTTAGCCACTTGTGCTCTTTCTGAATATTATTCAGAATAGGTTGCGAGGCAAAAAAGAGAAATAGAACTAGGAATGCGGCGCCGAGCACTTTATCGGAGTTTAAAGATTACAGTCAAGAATTTAAAGTTAGGGAAGATTCGTGAAGAGAAAAGCTCAGCGTTAAAGGTTCACCCCCCTAGCCCCCCTCCAGGGGGGAATTAGGTAATGGATTGGGAAATTGGGAAATGATGAATTACTTGGAGGGATTGTGATGGATTAGGGATGAAAAAAAGTTCAAATACTGATTGGCGACTTGGTCCATTTGAAAATGTTGAGAAATAAATGATTGAGCTTTTTGACCCATTTGGGATCGAAACTCTGAGTTGTCCAGTAAGAAATTGATTTTTCCACAAAAACCCTCCACCGATCGGTCAGGGATCAAGAATCCGGTCTCTCCATCAATCAGGCATTCTTTAATTCCTCCAACATCAGTCGCTACTGTAGGAACTCTAAAATGTGCAGCTTCTAGAACGACTCCTGGCAAGCCCTCGGTATCAGAAGTAAGAATAAGTAGATCGGAAGCAGCAAGGAAGACAGAGACGTCTTGTTGGTACCCCATGAAATAGACGTTAGACGCAAGACATAGGACTTTAGACTCATTTAACTCTTCATGGTTCTCGGTCTTTAAATCTTGCTTCTTGATACTCGATACTCGATACTCGATACTTGCCACTTGATTCTCCAATTCCTTTCGCATAGATCCGTCCCCGACAATAAGCGCCTTGAGTTTGGGCCGTGTTTTGGAAAGCTGGGCAATGATTTCGAGAAAACGATCCGGGCGTTTTTGTGCGGTAAGGTTTCCTAGAAAAAGTAATACCTCATCTTCTTGATTTAGACCTAGGGTACCTCGGGCAGTATTTCGGTTTGGGGCAGTTTCAAATTTTTTGGAGTCAAATGTCCGGTGAATCACCTTGCTCGGTTTTTTGTAGGAATAATGATTCAACACCGAATCCAGGGAATGCTGACTCACTCCTACTATTCCATCCAAACGGTTGATCCAAAAGGAATACATCCATTTCTTCAATCCTCCCGGATTCCAAAATTCTGCATCATCGATAAACCTTCCTATGATTTTGGCCTGACCCGCAAGATTCAACAATCGAAGCCAAGCTCCGTATTTCAGGGTTTTAGAGCCATTACACAAAATCACCTCAGGCTGAAAGGATTGGATTTTTTCTTTGACCTTTATTAGTAGTCGAGGCTGAATCGAAGGGATTTTTTCAAGTCGGGATTTTTCCTCAAAAGGCAGCATCTCATCACGAGTTGCGAGCGGTAAGATCTCCGTTTGATTGGATTGAAATAAATAAACCCTGGAAACTTCCATTCCCAGGGTTCTTAATTGCTCGGCTAATTCAAATCCAAACACCTGTGCCCCTCTTCGCAGCGGTGAAGTATCAAGAATAAGAATGCGCATGGACTTGATTCAGTAAGGAGAAATAGAACGACTCAAAATTTCGGGATACTAAATCTAGAGAATACTGATTTTCGATCCTATTTCTCGCATTCCAGGTAATTTGTTCCAATTCAGGAAATGGAGTAAGTATGTAACCGATTACCGATTTTGCAAATGCCTCTTCCTCCCCTTTTGAAATCAAAAATCCGGTTTCCAAATGAGAAATGACTTCCGGAATTCCACCTACCTGATAGGCTATCACAGGAACTTCCATTACCATGGCCTCCAAGATGACCCCCGGAAGCCCTTCAATCAGGCTGGGTAGAAGGAGTGCCTGTGCCGCCTGGAGAATGGAACCTGCATCTTTCCTTGGGCCCAAGGAGATTACATTTTTTGGAAGCTGAGACTCGATTTCAGTTCGAAGTGGACCATCACCGATTAGTACCAAGCACACATCAGGAAAAGATTGGTTTATTGTCTTGATTATCCGGATTAATCCTTGGTGATTCTTTTCCGGGACAAAGCCGGCAATATGAATCAAGAAAGGCCTTCCTTTTAATTTTTGAGCTAAATCATCTGGAATTGCATAGGCAATATTTATCGGTTCCGTTCCGATGGGTAAGTAGGCCATTGGTTTCTTCCAGCTAAAAACAGACTGAAAATCATCCAGACAATATTGAGAAACTGAGGCCACTGCATCCACTTTTCGAAGAAGGATTTGATTAAATGCTTTCTTGACTGGAGTATCGATAAATGCCGAAATCAGATTTGCATTTCGGAACACCAATTTTCCTTTCCATCCAAACAATAAACGGGAAAGGCTGGCATATTTAAGTGTATCCCCCGCATTGGCCTGGATGATATCAGGTTTAAAATCTCGAATGATTTTGGCCAAGCGACGATATCCTCGGATGTCCCAAAGTCGGTTTTTGGGATCACCGTGAAGGTGAATTTTGAGTCCTTTGTATGGAAGTAAATCCTCGCCCGAAAATAAATATAGCAAGGCTACCTGATGGCCTTGTGCAATTAGCTTTTCGGAAAGTTGCGCTGCAAAAATTTCAGCGCCCCGGAGTTGTGGCTTTTGAAGGATTTGGAGGATTTTCAAAGCACGATAATTGTGGCCTGTACATCAATTCTGAACCGATATTTTCGAAAAAGTTCCAATTTGAATTCATGGTCTATTTCCTGAAAACGAGGAAAAGCCCGATTGCAAGCAAATGCTTTTTTATGACGAAAACCACTGACATCGTGATTTTTCAGCAAAATTTCAATGGTATCTATCAATTGCCGGATTGCAGTAGCCTGCCAATTCTTTCGCTGGTCTTTTAATTCCACCAAAAAAAGACTTTCCGCTGTGGTGAGCATTCCATCACAGCGTTTGGCACCCTCCAATTCCTCTCCCTTGACCACACAGCCATCAATGGCCGTAAAAACTACCTGTTTTGGACTCTGGTTTTTGACCGTTGCAATCCAGGAAGAAGGATTACTTGTACTGGTAAAAGCTACTGGATTACCGTCTAAAATTCCAAATTCGGTGTCATTTCGGGGTGATTCCTGACATGCAGGATTAAAAAAATCGATCATTACAGCATTTCCTCCAGTTCAAAAAGTTGATCCAATAGCTGATTGGCACTTTTCAGATACTCATTTAGGTAATTACTGGAAGAAACTACCCCCTCTGAAGTAGAAAGTTTTCGGATTTGGCCTGTTTCTTCGTTGAATTCATAGAATGCCAGTTGTTCTGGAGAAACCCGATGCTCCGGCTTGAAAAAGGTATCCAACTTATCTTTCAAATACGGTACATGATCAACTTTGGCTGCGGTCAGTTCTGCCATTGCAGCTAAGCTAAGCCAGTTTAGAATATAGGGGCTATGTGTGGTCATCAGGAGTCGGCTGTCCTGCATTGATTTGGCAAACTCCACCAAACTCTTGACCATTTCCCATTGAGATGCCGGAAACAAATTTTGTTCGGGCTCTTCTACGACATTGACAAATGCCGATTTATTGAATTTGTCTGCCAAGACCTGAATAGCCGCCCTTTTTTGATCCTCAGTTAGGGAGGAGTTTGAAAAAATTTCTGCTATGGATTTTCGAAAACGCGCCAATTCCTTCGCACTCATGGGTTCCGAATCTCGTACATCAGCACTTGATTTGACTTTATGAGCAAGGTACCTACTGACCAAAAAAAGCGGTACAAGGGATTGAAATCCCGAAGATGAATCACTGAGCCTTAACTTATATTCAGGAGATTTCAGATTGAGTACATCATTCAATCGATCATACTCCAGGTCCACCTTGTTGATTGGGAGTTTGAGTGCTCCTTTGAGTTCTTGCTTCGCATTTTCAAATTCCGTCAGAAATTCCTTGAGGGAATCAGAAGAAAGCTTGAGTTCCTTGGGCGTGCGAACGTAGGAAATAAAATTTCGCTCTGCAGGCACATACATCAACTGAGGCAATTTATAGGCGCCTTCCTCCATGGGATGCGCAGTAAGTACCCCATCTCGATAGGTCAGCGAATACGCTTCCCCTTCATACAGAATTTCGGTTCTTTTTTCGGCCGGTCCGGTTTCTTTGAGATAAGATTCGATTCGATGGTAGGGTAAAAATTTAATCCTTAGTCTATTTTTTCTTGCCAGCCATTTTTGGTCAAAATCTCCCCTGACCAGGGCTTTTTCTATCCAGGAAAAGGTAGAAAACAATTTAGCGACTGTACTTTTTCCAGACCCTTGATTCCCGATAAATACGGTGAATTTGGGTAGCTGCATCCAGCCATCCTGCTCCAGAAAACCTTCCCGAATCGGGCCGAAATTTTTGACTTTAATTCTGATCATTACAGTAAGGAATGAACTTAGGCATTAAAGCTAATCAATTCTCGATTAACGAAAATGGTTACGCTATTCTAAAAATCGTTAGAAAAAATGAAACCATTTGCTTGAAGTGTCTGGTTTTTGAAACCTCAACGGTTAAAACATTAAATCTTCTACAATAGCAAAACCCAGATTCATGGGTTGCAGTTTATTGGGATACAAGCCAATTGGGAAAAATGAAAGAGGTTCCGGTCTGTGGAGACCCAGACCAGGGAGGATAATGAAAAACTACCTAGTTCATCAAGGGATTAGGTAATTTTGAGCCTGTGGATTTGAATTCTTTTGGGAGGAGTAAGGAGACTGTATCTGTCGTGAGGGATTGACTTCCACTACCACGCTTAATCTTTTTTCCCAATCCGGATTTTCTGAAACCAAGGGCATCCAGCCTAATCGCTGAGCTTTAGATTTCTTTGATGATCTTATTTTCTTATTCATAACTAAGCGAGAGTAGTTGCGATGGGCATTGCAAAGGTAAAACGTAATAGGATTCAAAAAATTCAAATCCAAAAAGTCAATAAGTGGTAAGGTAAAAAAACCTTCGAGGTTTTTGAAATTCTCAACGGTTAAGCAGCTGCCTATACACCTCCTCATACTGCCTGGCAATCTTCTGAATATCAAAATGCTCCACTGCAAATTCAAAGGCTCTTTGAGTACGTTCTTCCCAATCGGTCATGGATAGGGCTTTTTCCATTTGGGCCGCTAAATCCGACATATCCCCTACCCGATGAAACAAGGCCATGGATTCATCCACGCATTCCTTATTCTCAGGAATATCCGAACAGATGATGGGGATTTTGGCTAGCATGGCTTCGATCAGCGCGCCGGGGAGGCCTTCAAAATAGCTGGGAAACACAAAAAAATCTGCTTGACATAAGAGTTCCGGAATATTCTTGACAGTACCTAGCAACTCAACTGAATCAACGATTCCCATATTTTGAATTAACTTTTCCAGTTCGGATCTATAGTCTCCATCACCAGCAATCCATAATTTATCTTGAGGTCGGGAGTGAAGAAGTTGGGCAAATGCCTTGATCAAGTCTTTGTGTCCTTTTCGCTCAATTAATCGCCCTACAGTAATCCAAGTAGCCGGATTTTCATCGTAATCCTTCCAAATTCGAGGATTTTCCATATTAGGCAAAGGCCTTCCTCTATGGATAACAACTGCCTTTTTGGAGTCAAGGCCGATTGTTTTGCTATGAGAATCTACTAAAACTCCGGAATTGGCGATAATTAAATCCACCTTGGAAAGAGTAAGTCTATCCAAAAGCTGAACCCCAAGTAATGCCAGCTTCCCTTTTAATTTCAATCCATCATAGCGACGCTTTCGATAGCTGTTATTTACTAGGCTATTTACAATCTTAACTGGACTCTTTAATTTCCTGGAGACCATGTCCGAGCGAAAAATGGTGGAATGAACGATGACTGCATTTTCTTGGACAATTATATCATCTACCAACTTGGCGATATCTGAAAAACGATTGGACACTTGTAACCCCAGACGAATTACTTTTATACCCGCACCTTCATATTCAGGTAATAAATCATGCTTTCCTTCAAAAAGGGTTACAAATACAGGTCGAAATTTTTGAAAACGTGAAGTGATTTCCAACAGGCTTTTTTCGGCACCTCCAGTTTGGAGCGTATCTAAAAGAAATAGAATAGTTGGTTTAGACAAGTTGTGATTTTAGATGTTAGCCTTTGCACTTTTTTCAAACATATACTAATACCAAATCAAAAAGTCTATAGACTAAAATTTGAAAATCTACAAGACAAATAATAAAAAATTAATATTAGAACACGAACTACTTTATTAAAGTATTTGGATCTATTGTTTTTCCAGTTCGCCCTCTCAATCCATCAAAAATACCAAGCAAACGATACTTTACCCTCAACCTTCGATATTTCCCAAATAAAGCTGCGTGAATCAAATATTTGCTTTGTCTAAAAAAATAATATATTATTGAAGAAATAGAAAAATAATCTCTCATAATAAGAAAATGATTTCTAGAATGGTAATAGCCTCTCCATGCTGAATTTTCAGAACCGGAACCTAAGTGCATACGATCAATATTTATTAAAGGATCATTTATTGTACCTACAAATAACCCAAACTTTTTTAACCTTTTAGAATATTCAAAATCCTCACACATCATAAATAAATCCTCTCTAAAATTACCGGCCTTTTCCAATGCTGAATAAGATAACACAGCATTATCAACCAATACAAAGTCCGATTCAATTGGTTTATCTGAAGGCTCAATCGATCTAGGGATTCCTTTGGCCATTTTAAATCCATTCAAAGAAAGTAATCCATTTATGGAATTTTCCTTCATTTTGGTAATCAAAAACTCTAGTGTTTTCTTAGAAGGGAAACTATCATCATCCATTAGCCAAAAGTAATCCGGTTTCCAATTTTCACTTGCATATTTAATTCCATGGAACAAACCAGCGCCGTATCCTAAATTTTCATTCAAGCGCATATAATTTAAATGGTCAGATTCCGAAAGATAATTTGGAGTCTCATCCAAGCTACAATTGTCAACAACCAAAATCCTGTCAGGTAGTAACGATTGCTCCATAACAAATGAAACAGTCCTCTTAAGAACTTCTAAACGATTATAGGTAACAATTATACAAGCTATCAAATTAACAAAGCTTTAACTAGATAAGGGAAATTACTTTACCATACCTCCCAATCTTGTAATGATAAAAACCAAGTAGAATAAAATACAAATTTTTAAAACCATAATGAAAACCATAACGAAAGCCAAAAATCGATTTTAAAATCCATTTTTTTATCAAACGGTTTCGCATACTTCTTAAAGTCAAAGTATCAGATATCAGAAGTAAGTTTCGTAAACTATAATACTCTCGTGCAAGGTTCTCTTTCCTTTTATATGCTGGCCTTTCAAACTCAAGTCGATTGTGAAGGGCTCTAGCCTCCAAAAACAGTTTACAATCAACCACAATCGAATATCCTTTTCTACTAACCTTAAGACAAAAATCCAATTCTTCAAATCCAAAAAACAAATCTCGATTGGGCGCAATACCAGCCCGTGCTACTTCCCCGCTGACCAGCATACACATCCCCCCTGCCACATAATCTACTTCAATCCAATCTTTCTTTTCTAAAAGTCGTGTTTGTATACGTCTAATTACTCCCTTTTTCCGATCAAAAAACTGCCCAACAGAACCCAAAACTCCACAAAAAGGATTAACCTCCCGAATCGCCAAAAGCCGCTCAAAGCAATCTGAACGAAAAGGTGGATCGTTATCATCCCCCCAATAGATCCAATCTGCACCTTCGTGGGCACAAAGTTCCAAGCCCTTGGCTGCTGCTCCGGCTGGACCAGCATTGTAGCCCATTCTGTAGTAGCAAATCCGAGAATCCAATAGCCCCGCTATAGCATGGTCTGTTTCCAAATTGTCGGAATTATCAATAACCCATAAAAAATTGGGAGGATATGTCTGAACGAAAATAGTTCGAATAGTTGCTAAGACTATATCAGGCCGGTTATAGGTGATGACAAAGGCTCCTAATTTAAGCAATGAATTCTCTTTAGTTGTCAGCTATAACTTATTTTAATAAATGCGTACTGGATTAATGAACAAATAAAGCATTTGAATAGCTGAAACCATTTTTCAAATGCTTGTAATCTGTCTGAAAAAGACCTAAAAATTGAAAATTATAAGAATTTAATTCATTTATCATTTTTGACAAAGGAATATGAAATGATTTTCCGTAATTCAATCCTACCTCAATGAACAAAAATGAAACAATACCTGATTTTAATGTTATACCCCCCCTCGATAACATGAAGCTCATATCCTTCAACATCAATCTTTAAAAAGTCAATTTTTTTTATTCTATTTAAACTAACAAAATCATCAATCTTCTCAATACAAATTAACTCCTTTTTCTGAGACTCGTTTAATTCAAAATTGAATTTCTTTGAGAAGCAATTTGATTACTTACAAAAATTTCCATTTCTCCCTTTTTATTACCAAATCCTAAATTAAAAAGATGTAATCGATCACCCTTTATATTAGAATCTAAAATATTGAAAGGGGAAACAACAGGTTCAAACAAATATATTTCTGAATTAGGAAAAAAAACTTTTAGACTTTTTGAAAATTGACCAATATTAGCCCCAATATCAAATACACAATTAAAATCGCAGGAAGTCCTATACTTAAGAAAATACTCTAGATGTGTACCAACAGGAAGTTTTTCCAATTTGTAAAACCATATTTTCGTTAATTGTACAAAGAGCTTTTTAAATAAAACCAGATTTAATTTTAAAAATTTCATTTCCCTTTTTTCTTAAATAAATTAAATATTTTCAACTAATCAATTTTACTAATGCATCAATTTCGAAATTTATATTACTTAATTTATTTGTTGTATGCGATCCTCTGCCTAATCCATAAAAATATTCATGTCCACAAGCACAAGACATCACATAAAATATATTGTAGATATGGGTTTCCTCTGTCAATGCTCTTAGCTCTATTACCTTTCCTCCTTTAGGCATAAAGACCATGTTAGTTAAACCTGCCCCGTGAATTCCGATTAGGCATTTTGTTTCTGAGAAAATACGGACCTGATCATTTACTGGATAATCTTCTAAAAACAGAATTTCAAATCCTTTGTCTAGAAGTAGGGGATAAAATAATTCTTCATTAATAACTTTTCGAGATTTTGCTTTTGATCGGGAAATATAAACTTTTCTCCAAGGTTTGCAGACAGGACTGGAAACCAATCGAAATCTAATCTTATCGAGAATTTGAGGATTAAAATGAGAAATAGCTAAATTTTTAAAGACAATCAAGTCTTTGATAATTACCTTTTCGCGGGATTCAAATGTGATCCAATTGACCTCTAGCATTTTAAGATAAGGTTCAATATATGGTTGCTTAAAATAATAGGAGGGAATCAACATTGGCACATCCTTTCCATAAATCTGCTGTCCGTAGATAATTATAGGAACCACCTCAGCCAAAAAGTGATGATAGTTATCACCAAATAGTGAGACCAAGGATAGTGCAAAATCCAGCTTTTTTCTTTTGTAGGTAATCCACTTAAAAGGGATTTTCAACTGATCAGACAAATGAATAGGATGAGATGAACAATATTCCTTTATAATTCTTCCAGATTTGGTAATGTGTTTAAAGTAAATTATTGCATTGCTTATATTTGTCTGGTGAAATTCTGGAATCTGCTGGACAAAAAAATCCTGAAACACCCAAGTGTCTTTTACTTCAAGATTCATAGGTAACGGATGATTGACCTTGAACCCCGGAAAAATCAATCGTTTCTTAATCAATTGGATAAATCCGTTTTGAGAAAAAGGGAAGCCAAGAAATAAAATACCTTAACCACGTTTGAACTGATGTAGGCTTAGCTAATATACTCCTCCAGAAAAAAGTTCGTGCATTAGCAAATTCGCCAAAACGAAGAAGGTTTACGCCAATTATCTGATTATATAAATGCTTGACATGCGGAGTGAGTGTTTTACTATGCTTTTCTAAAAATAATGACAATGATTCTACCATATTCTTTATATCCTTCGACCCCCCTGTAGGATTATCAAAATAATTCAAGCTTATCCAGGGAATATTTTTCCCTTTTGAATTCATTAATCCAATTCGATGAAAAAGCTCTGTATTTTCAGAAAATCTAAATCGTTCGTCATAGCCTTCAACGCGATCAAAAATAGATTTTCGAAGAACAAAGGTACCAGGTATTCTACTGAAATATTGACCATCTATAGGAAATAAAATCTCTTCTTGATTACCTTTTATTCGGTTAATACCAAAAGCTAAAAAATCAATATCAGGCAAATTTTTAATTTTTTTTTCAACTAATTCAAAGAAATTAGGCCTTAACTGATCGTCTGAATCCAAAAAAACTAACCATTTTCCTTTTGCTTTCGATGCCCCAAAATTTCGCGCTGCACTTACGCCTAGATTTGTCTGACTGAAAAGGCTAACCCTAGAATCGACCAAGAAAGCTTGAGCAATCTGATCCGAATAATCCTGACTACCATCATCAATCAAGATCAGTTCCCAATCGGAAAAGGATTGAGAGATTACTGAATCTATAGCACGTCTGAGAGTAGATTCAGAATTTAAAAAAGGAATTATTATAGAAATTTTAGGTTTCAAAGATTTCTCGATTTCGCTTATATCCGTTTAAAGCGGTTCGGTAATTTTTTAAAAAAGCCCAGAATTTGGCCCGAACAACTCTAAAATCTACTTGTCTTTGATAGGTGTTTTTTGGCAAAATGACTGTTTTGATGAGGCCTTTTATGAGAATTAAAAAACAGGAAAAAAGATGGTTTCGAAAATCTTTCAAGGTTGGAAAATAATCCAGATTGTAAGCTGAAAGTATAGGAAAACTTATACTAATTCCTTCCTTGAGTTTCAAATAATACTCCCAATTCAACCGTTTTTTCTCGATATAATGCTGAAATTTAAGTTTTTTATCAAATCCAACCGAAAATCCTAATAATTGAATGGAGTAGCATAATTCTATATCCCCCCCAGAACTAAGGGAATTTCCTTTTCTATCAGAGAGTAGACTATTCCAACCTTTATTTAGAAGACTATCTAACACTGATTTTCTAAAAAAACATCCTGCTCCATAAACAGCACTACCCTTCGGTAATACCCCTGATTTTAACCCCCAATCACCTACTGCATAACTATGGGAATATTTATCAAACCAGTCAGGTTTAGGAATCTCAAAGATTGGGATTCCCTCTCCTCCTAAAGCACCTAAATTTGGATTATTGTCAAAATGTTGAAGACCTATCTCAAGATAATTATGGGAAAGCCAATTATCATCGTCACAAAATAAAATAATGGGATATCGGGCTTCTTTTATCCCTCGAATTCTAGCTGAAGACAGGCCTGGTTTCTTCTCAGATACTATTCGAATAATTAATTTGTGGTCATGCAGCCTTCCAAAATTCATTACCCACTCTGCAGTGCCATCAACCGATGCATTATCCACCACCAATATCTCAAATGGAACTGAGGTAGACTGCCTTAAGACATGAATTAAAGTTTTTTCTAATCTATATTTCCCATTGTAAGTGCAAACAACAACGGAAACACCTTTTAAATTGGATAGCTCAGACAATCTTCCGAAGCAGTTTTTTAAGAGAAGTTTTCACCTTGGTCCTTATAGTAACTTTCGGAGTGTAAAATTCAACCTTGGGTTTTAGATTGTTGAAAAAATTATATTTGTTTTCTAAAATCATCACACTATACTCCTCCGCCAAACGCTTTAATTCAGGACGGTTTTCAAAAGCAAACTGCCGTTCCCCTGATCTTCCCGTGATATATTCACTTCTCGGCTTAAACCCGCTGAAATGAAAGAAATATAAATGCTGATCGGGCTGATTGACCCCAAATTCAGTTCCCAAATCTAATAGTTTTCGTTCGGAAAAATTCCACCAAGCCATATTATATCCCAGATGCTTGAGGATAAATATTTCATCAAACAGCATCGGAGCCAAGTCTATCCATTTTTGATCAACAAAGATCCCTCTAGGTTTATCAATAAGGCAATGTGTGCGCAATCGTTCTTTCCACCATTGAACAAATCGACCACTTTCACCTGAATACTTCAAAGCAATAAATCCCAAATTAAACATGCCATGTCGAAGGGCTACCAATTCATCCAAGGATGTCATAGTTTGAACCTCACAAAACATGGGAGTTAAAATTACATCATGAGATTTTAAGGCATTTGTCACATGGTCTAAGGGTCGGTAAAGTAAAATATCTGGATCCAAGTAAATTATCCTAGAATCAGTTCCATATTTCCTCCAGAGGTAGTCAATATAAAAAGGTTTAACCGCCGTATTAAATTCGATTACATTATATCGAGTTAACATATCCTCAAAATCAGAAAAATCTAACTGATAAAATGGAAGGATATCCATTCCTGCAAAAAAAGAATAATCAATTTGATCATCCAAATAATCTACCAAACCTATAGTAAACTTGGAATCCGGATAAAATTTCAATATCGAATCTCCAAGCGTTTTGGCTTGGGCCAGATAATTATTAGAACACAGTGAGAAGAAGATAATTTTCAAGAGTAATTATTTAAATGAAATTTTTTTTAAGACGTAAAAAAGGCTTTTCAAAATATTGAAAAGACAGATAAGAAATGGTGATCAAAGCGCTAAAACATAGGAAATAGAATAGCAATGGATGATCTATTTTATTGACTCTGAACAGGTCCACCCCGGGAAATCTTTTGCTTAGAAAATGAAAAGTTGCATTTAAAGAAACTGGAGCGAATTGATGAAAAATATAAACCCCATAACTAATCCTACCTACAAAAATGAGGGTTGCATTATCAAACAACCATCTTACGGCATCATATTTATTACTGGCCAATCTATAGATCACCCAAAAAATAAAGATCGAAATAAGCGATCTATCAAAACCTAAAATAGACTGATAAAATACTTTTAAGACTAAATAGGCAAACAAAGACAGTAGTGCCAAATATTTTATTTTCTTCTCAAGAGAAGCTGGAAAGAAGGAAAAATTCATTAGATAAGACAGGTATCCCCCAATACAAAATGCCTGTATGCAAGTAAGGGGATGCGCAGAGATCAAAGAATTACCCAAGAAAAAATAATTTGGAAATAGAAATGCGCACAATGCCCCAGTACCGATCCCCAACCACAGAAGATAGGGAAGGAACCTTTGGCTAACGAACAAGACCATCCAGGGCCAAATAAGGTAAAATTGCTCTTCTACAGCCAGAGACCAAAGGTGGCCCACCTTTCCTCCAATAAAAGAATCGAGCTTAATGAACAAAAAATTCTGAATATAGGAAAAGAAATATGGCCAATAGAATCGAATTGGGTTAGGTAATATCGAATGGAGCAGGATCAGGACAAACAAAACGCCGTAATACAAGGGGAAAATCCTAAGAGAGCGACGGATGATAAAGTTTTTTATTTTTTCTAATCGGCTATTCTGTTTGACACGTTCTTGAATCAAGATCCCAGTAATCAAAAAACCACTTAAAACAAAAAAAATATCCACACCAATGCTACCTATCGGGATAAAATCCAGTGGTCTATTTGGAAACCAATGGTAAACAATCACTAATAAAACAGCAATGCCTCTTAATCCGTCAAGCGGCAGGATATATTTCATTGAGCTAAAAAAAATGGATTGAACTCTTGGGATTAAAATGAGTTCTTTGCAAGATAATGATCAATACTTTGAGGGAATCAAAACCAAACCTACTCTCAATTTTTTCAATACTTTGTAATCAGGAAAACTTCTACTTTTAAGAAATTCCAGTAGGCTCAAAAGGCCCAAGTTGGACTTCGCACGATTAGAAAGCTTCAAAAGAAATGGTTCCAAAACAGCCATGGGATCGTAATTAGATAAAGAACCCATCTTACTGCATAAATATTTCCACTTTTCCCGATATTCATCATACCTTCCATGCTTTAGCCAAAGCTGAAGGATAAAAAAATAATATAGGGATGAAAATGAATGACTTTCTGATTCATCCAATGTGACTAAAGCCGAATCATTCTTGACCACGGATTCCAAAAATTTTATCCTTTCCCTCAGAAAAACCAAATCCGAAGTAAAAGGTGTAGAACGACTCAATGAATTCTTATCACCATTTCTGATAAATATATCAGGTGGCAGCTCAAAGAATTTTTTGTAATTCTTCGTATTCAGCAGTGCCTTTAAGTGGAGATCATAATCCTGCCAAAAATCCAGCTCAGGATTAAAGCCACCCAGCTTTTGAATGAATTCTCTTGAATATATTGGTCCTGAGGTTTGCCACAATACATCCATTCTCAGAAACCTACTTAAATCAGATTCATTTGGGTCCTCCACATTCCAATAGTATTTGGCATCGGAAACTTCTTCTTCAAAAAGTGCTGTTGGAAAAGCCCAAAAATCTAAACCCTGAAAATTATTTACAGCATTTACTCGCTGCTTCAAGCAAAAATCGGCTAGAACATCATCAGAATCCAAATAAAGGATCAAATCTCCCCTTGAGTTATCATATGCAAAATTCCTGCAAACATTTCCCCCTTTCGGTAAGTGATCAGGTCTTCGATAGATTTTAAACCTTAGATCCTTTTCAGCATATTCCTCAAGAATCCCCCATGAATCATCCGTACTATGATCATCCACGATAATGCATTCCCAATCTGTATACGTCTGGGCCAAAATCGAATCAAGAGTTTCTCGTAGATAAGGAGCCTTGTTGAAATTGGGAATAAGGATGGAGACGAGTGGCTTGTTATCCATTCTTTTTTAGAACTATCGTATAACCAGTCTTTACCAATTTTCTGAAACCTCTCTTTCTAAGCCGATAATTCAAACTCATAACAATTCGACCAAAAAAGTCCTGATTTTGATTAAACCAAGTCTGCCTTGGTTCATCGAGATATCTAAATTCCAAATTCTCCTTGGAGTAATTTACTGAAACAGGTTCTCGGGTAAGATTTTCTAAGTGAGCCCCACACAAATATTTTTCAAGTACAAAATGTCCATAAGGCTTAATATGGGATAAATCTTGGTAGAAACCCTCCCAAAGTAAAGGAGTAGATATAACCAAAATTCCTCCAATTTTTAAAACTCTATCCATTTGGACCAATGAATCATATAATTCCTGAGGTAGCAGATGCTCAATTACATGACTACAGTGAATTAAGTCAAAATATTCATTTTCAAAAGGGAGTTCTGGTAGTTTACCAAAGATTGAATTTGGAAATTCAGCTTTTATTGAATTAACAGATTCTTCATTTCCATCATAAAGATAAAAATCATCTCTTTGACAATATCTAGCGAATGAACCATTCCCAGCTCCAATATCCAGAACCTTTGATGTAGGCTCAATATAGTCTAAAGCAATTTGAAAGAATGGCTCACGAGCGTGAGTGATGTATTTTTTTTCAATCATATTCTAATTGCCAGTTGGCTTCCTGAATTACAGGATAACCGTTAAACGAACTTACTACGCTCCCTTTCTTAATTGCCCCTTCTTTTACTTCCAAGATTAAAGCCTCTTCAAGAAAATCAAATACTTGACCAAAAGAACCGATCCAAATATTACAGCGATATATCCCCTGCATAACAGGTAATGAAAGAATATTCATTTTCAATTCATTCATCCCCTTTTTTAAATCAAAATTATCACCGGTATGACCGGAATATAGTTGGAAGACAGGTTGTGATTCCATAGTTTTGAAAGTAAAGGCGAGTTGAATACTTTTTGAATCTTTTGAAAAAATTTGAGCTGTAAAAGAAAAAGGACTGCCTGTCTGAAGTGATGAGGTGACTTGAAAGGAATTCAAGTACAAATCTTTTTCAACTATACGATCAATAATTTCTATTTTAGTCTTATCAGTTGAATAATTTAAATAACTATCTATAACAGAAAATGAATTTCCATTGGCAATCAAACATCCATCTTTCAGTAGTAAAACTCGAGTACAAAGGTTTTTGACTGCCACCATATTATGACTCACAAACAAAACCGTTCTTCCCTGATTCTTACTCACATCTTCCATCTTCCCAAGGCACTTCTTCTGAAACTCGTAATCTCCTACCGCCAATACCTCATCAATAATCAAGATCTCAGGATCTAAATGGGCAGCAACTGAAAAGCCTAAACGTACTTTCATCCCAGAAGAGTAGAATTTTACTGGAGTATCAATAAACTTTTCTATACCTGAGAAATCAATAATTTCATCCAATTTGGAATCAATCTCCCTTCGGGTCATTCCAAGGATTGTTCCATTCATATAGATATTCTCACGCCCGGAAAGTTCCGGATGAAATCCAGTCCCTACCTCAAGCAGGGAAGCAACACGTCCATAGATTTCAATCTTGCCTGAAGTTGGTTCAGTTATTTGGGAAAGAATTTTAAGCAAGGTGGATTTACCTGCCCCATTTTTCCCAATAATTCCTAATACTTCGCCCTCTTTGACTTCAAAGAAAATATCTTTAAGCGCCCAAAAAACAGATTCGTCCTCTTGGCCAAATCGATTTAGGTCTCGAAGTCGTTTCAAATTTTCGTACGGCGATCTTATGATTTGTGAAATTTGCCCCACTAAGGTATCAGACTGCTTTTCCTTCAAACCCAATCGGTAGCGCTTTGAGAGATTGCGTACTTTTATTACTGATTGACTCATTTTAACAGAATCGAATCAAATTTATATTTGAAAATTTTCCTGAGAATTAGTAGCATATTTAAAAATCCAACTCTTTCATTTTTAGCCCAATTCCAAGTTTTTATCCACTGTTTATACCTAGAACTAGAAGAAGTTCCTTTCCAAATACGATTATTTTCATGTCTTCTTATAACCGCTATAGGCTCATTAAGATTACCTGAAATTAATTTCCCGTAAAAAGAGAGTCTTAGCCATAATTCAGAATCTTGATGTAATCTCAAGGATTCATCAAATAATCCAGCTCGAATCAAAAGATCTTTTTTTACAATAATTCCATTAGTACAAAAATGCCCGTAAGTTCCTCTAATCAAAAAATGGAAAAGCTTCTTTGGATCAATTGATTTAGATATAGAATAAATCTTTTTGGAATCCTCATAAATTGCAGCTTCATAAATTCCATCAAAGTAAATTTCCTTCCTTAAGCATTCAGAAAAGTCATCGAATCGGTTAGGAAGAAAATAATCATCGGCATCCAAGAATGCGATCCAATCATTTGAAGCTTTTAGAGTTCCAAGATTTCTTGAGGCAGCAGCACCTTTATTTTTCCGTCCTTCGTGAGTAAATAACTTTACATTGGAATGTTTATTAACAAGTTGTTCGCACATTGTATAACTTTCATCCTCACTCCCATCTTCGATTAGAATTATTTCATCAACGATATCAAAATGAGCAGCAGAATTGACAGCCTGTTCAATAAAGTTTTTAGAATTATAAACTGGAATTACAACAGATATCACACCAAAGAATTATATATATTTAAAAGCTTTGCCCCTAAAACTCTATAATCAAAATTCTCAACCACATACTCTCTTCCTTTTCTCCCCATTTCTATCCTTTTATTAGGATTTTCAATCAACCAAGAAATCTTTTCAACAAAACCATTTACATTTCTTTCCTCAACCACAAAACCTGTTTCACCATCAATCATTCCATATTTCATACCTCCAGCTGTTGAAACAACAACTGGTATCCCCATTGCTTGCGCCTCCTGTATCACAAGTCCTTGATTTTCAGCTCTCCCAGTTTGAAGATCGGTAATTCCAGGCATTATAAAAATATCTGATTCCTGAAGCTTATTGATTAAAGCATCTTGATCCAAAGCCCCAGGGAGTTCAACAATTTCATTTAAACCATTATCTTGAATAAATTTATTACAATTGAGCATTTCTTCTCCATCACCAACTAATACTAAATGAACTTCAAATCCCTTATTTTGTATCCTTTTAAGAATTTCCAAACAAAGTAATGGGGCTTTCCAGGTTATTAACCTACCAATAAAGATAAGACGAACTATATTGGAAGATCTGACTTTATATTTATTGAAATAATCAGTATCTAATGACACAGGAAGAATATTTATATTTTCTTTTCTGTAATCAATAAATTCTTTGAAAATAGAATAAGTGTATTGAGAATTTACGGTAAAAGCTGAAGCAAATTTAAATAAGGATTTGTACTTTTTTTTATAATACTCCAACTTGTGAGGCATTATATCAAACCCATGAAATGAATTTATTACTTTAGTTTTCTTTAAAAACTGCAATTCAATTAATTCACAAATCAAGGTTCCAATATGTCCAAAATGACAATGGGTAATTTGATATTGGTCTAATTTCGAGAAAATATCCAAATTCAATATTATAAATATTGATTTTTTAATATAAAATAATCTAAGAATAGTTAATGAAGTTATAAAATAGCGAAAAAAATTGTTTAATAACCGTAAAGAAAATCCATGTCTTAAAAAAACAGTATTATCAATTAATCTATATTGTGAAACTTTAGAATGAATTACATTTGAATTACCTTTTTTTATAGAGAAAATTTTAAAATCAACATCATTATCGGCCAAGTAGTAGATTTGATTGTAAATGAATGTCTCAGAATAAGTAGGAAATGAATCTAAAAATATAGCAACTCTCATTCTAAAATTGGGTTGGAATAAACACAATATTATCATGACGTCTCAATTGTGAGAAATCAACTACCTTTAGCAACTCACCATATCGATCTTTCCCCTTAGAAAATTTCATCAACTTATATTTGTTAAAAGAAAGAACAAAATGAATTAAATCAAGATCATTTTTTGCTACATTTCTTTCAAGAGAAAATTCGACAATCAAAACAGGAGGATTTTCAGTATTAAGAAGGCGATTCATTCCTTTTAATACTTCTAATTCAAAACCTTCAACGTCAATCTTTACAAAATCAACTCTTTTTATTTGATGTTTTTCAAGAAAATCATCTAACCTATTAATAACAACTTTAAATTCTCCACTAGGATCGCTTGGTTGGATTAAAGATGAAGCCCCTCGATTAACACTCAAGTTGGAAAATAAAGTCATTTGTTTATTCTCATTTCCAAGTCCAATATTGAAGGGAAGAATATTATTTAAAGAATTTATTTTGATATTTTCTTGAAGATCATTATAAACCTCAGGTTGAGGTTCAAAAGAGAAAACCTTACCGTTCTCACCTACAAGCTTACCAGCTAACAATGACACTAAACCAATATTTGCTCCAACATCAATAAATACATGACCATTTTTCAAGTTCTTTTTCAAAAAATCTAAAAAGCCCCTCTCATAAGTTCCATGATAATAAATCCCCCTTTCTAAACCTTTATCCTCTTTAGGATTAACAAAAATATTTAACCCGTACAATGTTTTCACTTTCACTCTACCCTTAGGTGCTGGAATAAGAAGTTTAAATCCTTTCTTAAAGTATGTCCACTTAGGGATGTTATTTTTTTCAAAAAAATCTGAAAGAAAATAAATGAAGAGTAAATAATATTTCATCATTTAAAGAAAGAAATAAAAATAAAGGAAATAGTCCCATGAAAGTAACTACCATCAAAACCTATTATATTTTTGATTAACACATCCATTGACTCATTGTAGCAAGGGACGATGAGGGAGAGTGCGGTGGGTTTTTGGTTGGGCAAAGAGGGGGCAGTTAGGGTTCGGGGTTAGTGTCGAACCGATGAATCGTTTAACTAGGGAATCGATTGTTTGGAGTTCGGAGTTCAGAGTTGTTGTCGAACTGGGGAACTGTTTGACTGGGAAACTGAGGGGTTGGTGGTTGTTCGGGGTTCGTGGTTCGATGTTCGGCGTCATCATCGTGAGGAGCGATTGAGCCGATGGTTCTTTGTCTAGATCAATTGCTGCTCCGAAGCGATCTTAGATGTAAATCCTTTAGATTGCTTCGGGAAGGGGGGCGCACTGGACAAATTCTGGTTTAAGTACCTTCCCTCGCAATGACGTGGGGTTCGGGGTTGTTGTCGAAATGATGAATCGTTTAACTGGGGAATCGATTGTTTGGAGTTCGGAGTTCAGAGTTGTTGTCGAACTGGGGAACTGTTTAACTGGGAAACTGAGGGGTTGGTGGTTGTTCGGGGTTCGAGGTTCGGGGTTCGATTTGTGCAGAAGACAAATGCTAATTTCTGGTTCCTGTTCTCTGATCACTGACTACTGATCACTGTTTACCACCCTCCTACCTTCTACTGGCAAGCTTGGGCTAAATCTTAGGTCTAGCGTCTTGTGTCTTGCTTCTTAAGTCTAGCGTCTCGTTTCTTTCTAATACAGCTTCGCCCGTTCACTCCCACCCCCTAGCCCCCTACAGGGGGAAATAGTTCGAACTTCCCCAAATTCTGGGATAGTTTGCTAGGGATTGGAAGTTAGCGGCGACTGAGTAATAAAATTACTCAGTGGTTTTAAAATAGCAAGAGGGAGATGGGAAAAAGATTACTTGGTGGGGAATTGAGGGGTTGTCGAACTGGGGAACTGTTTAATTGGGGAATTGAGGGAGAGTCAATTACCAATTTTCAATGACCAATGATCAATTTTCAAGGATTTTTCAATGACCAATTTTCAATGGGCAATGAGCAATTTTCAAGTTCGGAGTTCGATGCTTCGACAAGCTCAGCACAAGTGTTCGAAGTTTGATAGGCTGCGGGGACAAATTCTAATTTCTGTTTAATGTTTTCTGTTCTCTGAACACTGATCACTGACTACTAATCACTGCTTACTACTCTCCCACCTACTGCTGACAAGCTTGGGTCTAAAGTCTTGTGTCTTAGGTCTAGCGTCTTGTGTCTTTTTTTCGGAGTTGTTGTCGAATTGATGAATCGTTTAATTGGGGAATCGATTTTTTGGAGTTCGGAGTTCGGGGTTGGGGTCGAATCGTCGAATTGGGGAATTGTTTAACTGATTGTTCAAGGTTCGTGATTCGATGTTCGGCGTCATCGCGAGGAGCGATTGAGCCGATGGTTCTTTGTCTAGATCAATTACTGCTCCGAAGCGATCTTAGATGTAAATCCTTTAGATTGCTTCGGGAAGGGGGGCGCACTGGACAAATTCTGGTTTAAGTACCTTCCCTACCAATGATGGGTTTCTTTTTATTCTGCAATTATTAAATTTTCGAAATTTAATTCTAAAATTAGATAAGAATAATACCATGATCATTTGATTCTCTACATCTAACTTTGGAAGCATTATTTCTTTCGTTCTTTTGGCTTGACCCAAAAGAACCAAAAGGTCAAGACACAGCAAAGCTCCCACCGCACAAGGCCGGACGCTGGCCCGCTGCTGTGTCGACCTCCCCGCCTATCCGATCTGTGTTTAGTAATCAATTGAAAAAGTTAAAATGAAAAATGGCAAAACTGGGTTTTGGGGATACTCTTCGTCATCTCTCTTTTAGAAATCCCAATTTTTCTAACTCGCAATGACGTGGGGTTCGGAGTTGTTGTCGAACTGGGGAACTGTTTAATTGGGGAACCGCTGTGATGTTTAACTGATTAATTGTTTAATTGGGGAACTGAGTTGTTGTTCGAGGTTCCATGTTCGGAGTTCGATGTGTGCAGAAAACAAATTCAAATTTCTGTTTACTGTTCTCTGAACACTGATCACTGACTACTATTCACTGTTTACTACTCTCCTACCTTCTACTGGCAAGCTTTGGTCTAAAGTCTTGTGTCTTAGGTCTAGCGTCTTGTGTCTTGATACTTGTGCCTTTTTTCCGGGGGGCTGGCAATGTAGTTTATGGATGCTGTTTTTGGAATCGCGAAGCCATCCCTCCCTTTAAGGAGAGGGTTAGGGAGGGGTGATTAGCGAATTCGGTAGAGGTAGAGATCCCAGCAGGAAGTGGGGTCCTTGATATTTTGGATCAGTTGTAGGTTAGGGACCGTTACTTCACCGGCACTGAGGATATACTGGGTGTTGAGGTTGGTTTTCAGGAAATCCCACTGATAGTCCAGTTGGGTAATTTTAGAATCAAACATTTGCCTGAAGGGATACACCCATTCCTGATGAGAGGCGTTGAAAAAATAGGCTTTATTGCCCCAGAAGTGGAATAGATCCCGGATATGGGGGTCTTTTTCGAGTTCGTCCGCTATGACCGCCCGGATCTGATGCTTGCTTTCCAGTTGGTAGTTGGCCAGATACCCATCGATGGTCCTGAGGCCGTGGAAGGCAGAGATGGCTGGAGGCAGATTGATGTGCCCTATGTACCCCTGATAGTCAGGAGGCAGGTGGCTTTTTAACTTTTCGAAGGCATCTGTCGCATACACTTCCCGGTAAGAAGGGTTATAGCTCCACTCCTGTTGCGGGGGGAGTAGCTTTTTCAGCAAACTTCTCCATTCGTAATTGGCGAGGCCAATATGAAAGAAGAGTACAATTCCAAAAATAAGGTTTCGATAGGATGTTGGAATTTCTTTGGAAGCCGTGAAAAAAGCCAAAAACAAGCCCAGTGACACCAAGTTGGAAATCCTTCCGAGGCTTAATGAGGCAAGGCTTGGAAAAATGGAGGCGATGGATTGGGGTATTTCCGGAAGGCTGAGGAAGGAGGATGTGAGTGCGATCAAGATGGCCAATAGGAAAAAAGCGTAGGGGGTGAGCTTGGTGTTGTTTTTCCGAAGGTTGAAAGCCAAGAGCACTAGTGTGAAACCGACCATTCCTTGGAAATACATCATGCCCGTGTATTCTCCCTGGATGAGTGTCTGGATGGGGTCGATGGTTTTGTTGACCAGGTAGCCATCAAAAACAAACTCGGTCCGATGGGATACAAAATCCGAGGGTGTGAAAAATGCGAGAATGAGTTGGTAGTCTTTAAGCATCATGAATACCAGCATGAGTGCGAGGGAGGCAAAAAAGGCGGGGTTCCATTTTTTGCGATAGCCCCAATTGGCCACCCCCACTCCTACTCCGGAGATCCAGACAAACAGGGTGATCAATACCAACTCGGCATAGAAGGGATAGCCGGCGAGAATCAGCCAATCCTGCCAGGCGAACTGGTGGGTAAGGATACGGTGGAAGGCGTAGCCGATGGCGGGAAGGGCGGCGATACCTGCCCCCATAAAGGGGTAAAAGTAAGCGCTTGCCCAGATGAGCGCACAAATTGAGGCTAAGGTAGGATTGAATCTGAAGCGATCCGTCAGCAAGAGCCACATGCCCCAAAAGGCGATGGCATAGATCAGGGCCTTGTTGACGAAAAAGGCCACAAATGGTGTAAAGAGGAAGTATAGGGCAGAGATGATGCTGATGCCTGCCGGATAGGAAAGCCGGTATTGGGTGCCCAGGAATCCGTCAATCTCCGAAAATGGAGAAGCCAAAAATGCTTCATGCTCTTTGAGGAGGACATACCACACGTGGTTGGAGTCGAGTTGATCCGCAAGCGGAATTGCGGTATCCTGACCCAGCATCAGGTAGGGAAAAAAGAGGGTTAGCCCTCCACCCAAAAACAGCAGGAAAGAGTTAGACCACTTCATACAGGTAAATGGCCCAAGCGGAGGATTTCTCCTCGAATAAGTCTAGGAGCTTAAGACCGGAGTTTTGGTGGATAGGGTCAGAAGAAATGATGAAGCGTCCTCCCATGGATTTGAAGGCCTCCCAATCGTAGGAAACCTGGTTGAGGGGTATGGATGGTAGCCACTTGGTACGCAGAAAATTATCCTTGTGCTGGAGGTTAAACAGGTAACATTTATTGCCCCAGCCCATAAAATGCAAGTAGATATCCTCTTCGGTACCCTGTTTGGAAATTTCGGGTAGAATGATTTGGGCGAATCGGTGCTTGTAGGCTAGGGGGTAATTTCCGGTGTAGCCATCGAGGGCAGGAAGACCATTGAAAATGGAAACCGCAGGATGAATCCCAATGCTGCCTACTTTGGCTTCGGGATAGTCACTTGAGGCGATGGCATTTTTGATTTTTTGGAATTGCTCTTCGGCATAAAACTCCCGGTAGGTCGGTACGCGATTGCCGAGTCCGGTGATGGGTTTGAGCAATTTGTTTTTGAACGTTTCATCCTGCACTCCGACGGTGAAGAAGATCAGGGTGGCAATCGACAAGGCGTGGATAATTTTCCCGGGTTTGCCGGACTCTCTAAGCCTGTCAATCAGAAGGATAACTGCTAAAAAAAGAAGGGAGATAGTCAGAAATGCAAATCGGTCATAGCTAAAGCTTGTGGCAAAGTTGAGATGGATGAGTTCGAGGAAGGGGATATATCGTGAGAGTACAGCGACCGCTCCTGCAATAAAAAATAAGGCGACTAGGTATGCTGAAATCCTGAATGGGGGGCTTTTTCTCTGCTTAGCCGAAAGGCCAATGATCAAAAGGAATAGGGAAAGGGGGAATAAAACGGGCGGGATTGCTGTGCTATGCAGGATTCCGGACCGCAGGTACTGCCATAGGGCTGGAAAATACGCGGTATGAAAACCTGTGAAGCTGTAGCTGTCATATTCTATCCGATGGGGAACAAAGCCTTGGGGATCGAAAAAAAAGAGGAGGAAATGTCGGTAATTGAAAAGACAGGAAAGTCCCGTAAACAGGACGAATGCCAGCCAATAGGATTTTTTGATCTGGCCTGTTTGGATCCATCTTATTAATCCGAACGTGGCAATTGCAATTCCTACAAAAAGTCCCTGAAGGTGAAGGAGGGTATAAAAGGTATAGCCGAAAATGATCAGTGTCTCACTTGCCTTGATTGGGGCCCCGCTATCCAGCCTGAAGAAAACATAAAAAATGGTAGGGAGTGCGGCAGTGGCGATTCCTGATTCGGGCCAAAAGGGAAAAGTAGCCCAAACGAGGGCATAAAGGCCGATAAATCGGGGATTGATCCAAGAAGAAGGGAGTCGAGACAGGCCATGAAACATGCTCAGGTATGCGATCAGATGGATGATGATCTTGTTGAGCAAGATGGCGGTGAAGGGTTGGAAGAGGTAAAACAGCCATGTTTTGAAGAAAAACTCGCTGGCGAAGACTCCTCTTGGGAGTTGATCGAGCATACCGGTGATTGGGGTATGGTTTGGGCTAAAAAGAGCCTTTTGCTCGATGAGGAGCTTGTACCAAGGGACTACGAGTTCGAGGTATTCATTGACCGGCCAAACGGAATCCTGCCCCAGGATGAGGTAGGGTAAGAAAAATAAAAAAAGGCCGAGCAGGCCTGTGAGGAATCCGAAAGGGAGGCGGGGTTGGTGTCGAATTGGGAAACTGTTTAATTGATGAATTGTCGAACTGGGGAACTGATGGATGTTCGAAGTTCGGGGTTGTTGTCGAATTGATGAATTGTTTAATTGATTTATCGGGGTTCACCGCAGAGACGCGGAGGGCGCAGTTTTTTTTTTAGCAACGAGTTAGATCGGAAAAGAGTTTGTCGAACTGGGGAAGGGGTTAATTGGGGAATTGAGGGAGGGTCAATTACCAATTTTCAATGACCAATGATTAATTTTCAAGGATTTTTCAATGACCAATTTTCAATGATCAATGAGCAATTTTCAAGTTCGGAGTTCGGGGTTGTTGTCGAATTGATGAATTGGAGAATTGTTTAATTGATTTATCGGGATTCACCGCAGAGACGCGGAGGGCGCAGTT
>FWPV01003577.1_pt1 | contig 31758 bp, 31 predicted proteins | sample 2228371 | NCBI WGS metagenome assembly FWPV01 (sample SAMEA103939776, study PRJEB20133) | metagenome
GCTGGATTTCCTCATCACCCGGCGCCAGGACATTCTCCGGCTGTCTCTGCCGGACGCGCTTGACCTGATGGTCGTCTGCGTGGAAGCCGGCCTCGGCCTGGATCAGGCTCTGCGCAGCGTCAGCCAGGAGCTGCGGCTCACCCACCCCGAACTGTGCGAGGAGCTCTCGCTCGTGTCAGTCGAGATGCGCGCCGGCGTCAGCCGCGCTACGGCGCTGAACAATCTGGCCGACCGCACCGGCGAAAATGAAATCCGCAAGCTCGTGGCCGTGCTTGTGCAGACGGACCGCTTCGGCACCAGCATGGCCGACGCGCTCCGCACTCACTCCGACTTCATGCGAGTCCGCCGCCGCCAGGAGGCCGAAGAGCGCGCCAACAAAGTGGGCGTCAAGCTCATCCTGCCAATCTTTTTCCTGATGCTCCCCTCCATCCTGATCGTCGCCGCCGGACCCGGAATTCTGATGCTGTTCAAGAACCTGTTCCCGTTGATGCGGGACGCGAAACTTTGATATCACGGAGAAACACACGCCATGGACAACACTACGATTTCTGTCATCCTCTGGATTCTGGCTCTCGTGTGCCTGGTTCTGTTCCTGGCCCGGAGACGGAAACGCCGCTCGATGGGGCGCTAAGCGCCGCTCCCGCAACGCTCGAACACACGGGACGGTTCGGGCTACCGGACCGTCCCCGCCAGCACCATCAGGCTCAGGTTCCACAGCACCAGCGCTGCGTACCAGTAGTTGATCCACTTCAGCACGCGCGCCCGGTTCAGCAGGAGGCAGGCTGCCGCCAGAGTCACGGCGATCAGCTTGGACAGCGCCACGCCCAGCGCCGGCCCCATCTGGGTGAGCATCCGGACAAAGGGGCTCGCTTCCGACAGGCCAAGCCGGAAGCCCAGAATCGTCGTCAGAAAGTCCAGAAGCTGGAGATAGAGAAACACCTGGAGGATGGCGCTCATCCCAGGCTGAATCACCGGCGTGAAGGTCCGCTCCATGACCTCTCCATCGGCTGTGCGGCGCTGTTCCATTAGCCTCTCCTGCATTTCGCCTCTCGCGGCGGTATTTTCAACAAGCGGTCCTCACCATGTCCCAGACACCCTTCATTGACTACTACGAGCTGCTCCAGATCAGCCCCAACGCGGAAATGGAGACCATCCACCGCGTCTTCCGCATGCTGGCCGCCCGCTACCATCCCGACAACCCGCAGAGCGGCGACGCCGAGCGCTTCATGCTCCTCAACGAGGCCTACAGCGTCCTCACCGACCCGCAGAAGCGCGCCGATTACGACATCCTGTACCACGCCCGCCGGCTTGAGCCGCTCAGCGTCTTCAACCTCCGGGAGTTCGCCCTGGGCATCGACGGCGAGTCCAACCGCCGCATGGGCGTGCTGTGCCTGCTGTACAGCCGCCGCCGTTCCAACCCGGAAGCGAGCGGCATGAGCGTGCTGGAATTCGAGAATCTCATGTCCCTGCCGCGCGAACACCTCACCTTCACGCTCTGGTATCTCCGCGAAAAGGGCCTGATCCGGCAGGCGGAAGGCAGCGACTATGTGATCACCGCCGAGGGTGTCGATTGGGTCGAGCAGCACCTGCCCCGGAACAAGATCCTTTACCATCTGCTCAAAGCCGCCGAGTCCGGCAAGGCCCATAGCGCCCGGCCGGAGGATCTGTTTTCTGGTCCCGAGGCTGACCAACCGGAAGGCGACCAGCCTTCCTGATTGCAGCCTAACACAATCTGGGACTAAAGTTCTAGTACCTTAGTTCTAGAACTTTTCTCATTTTTTCTGATGCGGTCCGTCCAATCGGGTGACACCGGCCGCAGCACCTGCCCAGCCGCAGACCTTCCGCGCACTCCTCCACTGCGTTGGTGCGCCGCCGCTTCCTCCTGTCACGAGGGATCGCCACCCTGAGCGGCAGCGCCGGGCGGCGGAAGTTCTTCTGGAGCTGGCCCGCCGCGGCGGCGCAGAGCTTCCGGTTCAGGCGCTTGCGAAGTTTTCGAGCGTCGCCCTGAGGCGGCTGGAGCCCCCGCTCAAGCCTGCAGAAGCGGCGCGTGAAGTCGAGCGTCTGATGACCGCATTCCCGGTTCTGCCTCTCACCCATGCGGTCGTTCTGGAAGCTCTGCGGGGAGTGGCCGAGCACGGCTTCAGTACCTGCGATGCGCAGGTTTGGGCCACGGCCCGTCTCTATCAGGTTCCACTCCTGCTGACGGACGATTTCTCCGACGGGGCCGTGATCGAGGGCGTTCGGATCGTGAATCCCCTGATCCACGATGCCTGGTAGCGGTGCGGGCTCCCGTCCGCTGGCTCAGCTCCAGTAGCTGCGGTCCAGGCTGCGGTACTGCACCGCCTCGGCCACGTGCTTCGCCTGGATTTGCTCGACTCCGGAGAGATCGGCGATGGTTCGGGCCACTTTCAGGATGCGGTCGTGCGCCCGCGCCGACAGCGCCATCCGCTTGACGGCCTGCTCAAGCGTCCGCTCGCCCGCGGCATCGAGCGGGCAAAGCTCGCGGAGCCGCCCCGGCGGGATCTCCGCGTTGATGAACCCGCGCTCGCGCTGGCGCGTCCGCGCCGCCAGCACCCGCTCCCGCATCTCGGCTGAACCGGCGCCCCCGTTGCGCGCGCGCAATTCCTGAAATGGCACGGCAGGCACCTCGATGTGCAGGTCGATGCGGTCCAGGAGCGGCCCGCTGATCTTGCTCAGATACTGCTGGATCTGCGCCCCCGTGCACCGGCACTCGCGCGTCGGATCGCCGAAGTAGCCGCACCGGCACGGGTTCATCGCCGCCACCAGAGTGAAGCCGGCCGGGAAGCGCAGCGTCATCTGCGACCGTGCGATCACCACCGCCCGCTCTTCCAGCGGCTGACGCAGCAGCTCCAGAACATTTCTCGGGAATTCCGGCAGCTCGTCGAGGAACAGCACCCCGTGGTGCGCCAGGCTCACTTCTCCAGGCCGCGGCATCCCCATCCCGCCGCCCACGAGCGCCGCATCCGAGATCGTGTGGTGCGGGGCGCGGAACGGCCGCGTGCGAAGCAGCCCCTGCCCGCCCGGCAACACGCCCGCCACCGAATGAATCCGCGTCGCCTCCAGCGCCTCTTCCAGCGTCAGCGGCGGCAGAATCCCGGCCAGACGCCGCGCCAGCATCGTCTTGCCCGAACCGGGCGGCCCGATCAGCAGCACATTGTGTCCGCCCGCCGCCGCCACCTCCAGAGCCCGTTTGGCTGTCGTCTGCCCGCGCACGTCCCGGAAATCGAGATCCTCGGCCGGCTGCGCGGGCGTGGCCGCCGCGCAGGGCAGATCGGGCTGGAACCGCGCCGGGTCGCACAGCAGCCCTACGACCTCGCTCAGGTGGCTCACGCCATAGACCTGCAGGCCCTCCACCACAGCCGCCTCCGCGGCGTTCTCCTTCGGCACGATCACCGCCCTCGCCCCCTGCTCCCGGGCGCAGGCCGCCACCGGCAGCACGCCCCGCACCGGCCGCACGCTTCCGTCCAGAGACAGCTCGCCCACCAGCACCTGATCGTGCCGCGCCGGCACCTGCCCCAGCGCCCCGAGAATCGCCACCCCGATCGGCAGGTCGAACCCCGCCCCTTCCTTTCGCAGGCTGGCCGGCGCCAGGTTGATCGTCACCGCCTGCGATGGCGCATGGAAACCGCTGTTGGTCAGCGCTGACCGGATCCGCTGACGGCTCTCCTTCACCGCGATGTCCGGCAACCCCACGACGATGAAGTCCCTTTCGGTTCCGCCGGGATAGACGTCCACTTCGACGTCCACCGGCCGCGCCTCGATGCCCACCAGGGCGGCGCTCTGAGTGCGGAACAAAGCCATGGGTGCACCGGACTCCAGCAGTGTAGTGCCGCTGCCGGGGATTTCCTCTCATCCCTCCCGCTGCCAGCCTTACGGCGGAACGGGTTCCGGACCCGCGATCGGCGCGGTGCGGGGATTGACAGGCGGCACTGTATGTACTATTCTCTACAGAGAATAGGTAAATGCCCTCCACCACGCTGATGAACGTCTCCGTCAAGTGCGAATACGCACTGCGGGCGGTTTTTGAACTGGCCCTGCGGTCCGGCAGCGAGCCGACGCGGATCGCCGATATCGCGGAACGTCAGGGGATTCCGCAGAAGTTTCTGGAGTCGATTCTCGCGGAGCTGAAGAAAGGGGGCTTCCTGGAGTCGAAGCGCGGCGCGGAAGGCGGGTACCTGCTGGGCCGGCCGGCGGAGCTGATCACAGTGGGGGAGGTGATCCGCAGCGTGGAAGGCGGCCGCACGGGGCGGGCCACGCTGGAGGCCGGGGGCGCGCTGGATTTTTTCTGGGAACGCGTCGATGCCGCGGTGGCCGGGATCATCGACCGCACGACGTTTGCCGATCTGGTGCGCGAGTGGCGGGAGCGGCAGGCCAGCTTTGTGCCGAACTGGGAGATCTGATCGCAGGACGGGAAGGAGACCGACATGAGAGTATACGCAGACAATTCGCTGAGCATCGGGCGCACGCCGCTGGTGAAGCTGAACCGCGTGACGGACGGCGCCCGGGCCACGGTTCTGGCCAAGATCGAGGGCCGCAACCCGGCCTATTCCGTCAAGTGCCGCATCGGCGCGTCAATGATCTGGGACGCCGAGCAGCGCGGCATCCTGAAGCCCGGCAAGGAGCTGGTGGAGCCGACGTCCGGCAATACGGGCATCGCGCTCGCCTTCGTGGCTGCGGCGCGCGGCTATCCGATCACTCTCACCATGCCGGAGACGATGTCCATCGAGCGGCGCAAAGTGCTGAAGATTTTCGGCGCCAATCTCGTGCTCACCGAAGGCGCCAAGGGAATGAAAGGAGCCGTGGCCAAGGCGCAGGAGATCGCCGCCTCCGACCCTGACCGCTACGTGCTTCTGCAGCAGTTCGAGAACCCGGCCAACCCGAAGATCCACTACGAGACGACGGGACCGGAGATCTGGGAAGACACCGACGGGACCGTGGACGTGCTGGTCGCCGGCGTCGGCACCGGCGGCACCATCACGGGCGTCTCGCGCTACATCAAGCAGACGAAGGGCAGGCCGATCCTGTCCATTGCCGTCGAGCCCGCCGCCAGCCCGGTGATCACGCAGACGCTCCGCGGCGAGCCGGTGCAGCCCGGACCGCACAAGATCCAGGGCATCGGCGCCGGCTTCATTCCCGGCACGCTGGATCTCTCCGTTGTCGACCGCGTCGAGCAGGTGACCAACGAGGAAGCCATGGAAATGGCCCGGCGGCTGGCCCGTGAAGAAGGAATCCTGTGCGGCATCTCCTGCGGCGCGGCTGCCGCCGTGGCCGTGCGCGTGGCCAAGGAACCGGAGATGGAGGGCAAGACGATCGTCGTCATCCTGCCCGACGCGGGCGAGCGGTATCTGTCCTCGGCCCTGTTCGAGGGGCTGTTCAACGAATAAGCCGGCGTCTCAGCGCAGCCCCAGCCGGCATTCGTGCTGGAGCGCGAGCTGCTCCATCTCGCGGTAGGCGCGGTTGCGGCGGGTCATTTCGTCGAAGTCCACCTCGTGGGCGTCGAAGCACGGCCCGTCGACGCAGGCGAAGCGCACCTGCCCGCCTACGGTGACGCGGCAGCCGCCGCACATGCCCGTGCCGTCGATCATGATCGGGTTCAGGCTGGCGTGCAGTTTCAGACCCCAGCCGCGCGTGGCTTCGGCGGCGGCCTTCATCATCGGAATCGGTCCGATGACATGGCCTTCGGCGAAGGAGCCCGGCCCGGCCAGGCTCAGCAGCAGCTGCACCACATTGCCGTGAAACCCGTACGTGCCGTCATCGGTGGCCCAGTGCAGTTCGTCGCAGCACGCGCGCAGCTCCGCATCCAGAATCCGGTACGCGTCCGAGCGCGCGCCGCACAGCGCCACCACGGTATTTCCGGCCTCCTTGTAGGCGCGCGCCACGGGCAGCAGCTCGGCCACGCCCACGCCGCCGGCCATGCAGAGAACGCGCTCGCCCGTGCAGATCTCGGCCGGTTCGCCCAGCGGCCCGACCAGATCGCAGAGCGCGTCTCCAGGCTCCAGCGCGACGGCCTCGCGCGTCGTCTTGCCGACGGCCTGGATGACCATGGTGATGGACTGCCGTTCGGCGCTCGAGTCGACGATGGTCAGCGGAATGCGCTCGCTGTGCGCGAGCGGCCGGATGATGATGAACTGCCCGGCGCGCCAGCGCTTCTGGATGCGCGGCGCTTCCACCTCGAGCAGCGTGATCTCCGGCGCGAGCTGGCGTTTGTCGAGAATCAGGGCGCTCATGCCTCCACCGCCTCCTCCGGCTGCCGCTCGCCGCTGAGCGCTTCGTGAATCGCGCGGGCGGCGGCGCGGCCGTCTTTCATGGCGAGAATCACCGTCGAACCGCCGCGCACCACGTCGCCGCCGGCGAACACGCGCGGAATCGACGTTTCGCCCCACTCGTTGATGACAATCTTGCCCCGCTTCGTCATCAGCTGCGGAGTCGCCTTCTGCAGCGTCGGATTGGGCGCCTGGCCGATCGCCGCGATGACGGTGTCAGCCGGAATGCGGAACTCCGACCCCGGAACCGGGACCGGCGCGCGCCGCCCGCTCTCGTCCGGCTCGCCCAGCTCCATGCGGATGCACTCCATTTCGCGCACGAAGCCGTTCTCATCGCCATGCAGCGCCACCGGCGCGGCGAGAAACTCGAACCGCACGCCCTCTTCCTCGGCGTGATCGATCTCTTCGAGCCGCGCCTTCAGCTCGGCCCGCCCGCGCCGGTACAGGATCGTGACGTCGCTGCCCAGCCGCACCGCCCAGCGCGCGGCGTCCATGGCCGAGTTGCCGCCCCCGACGACGACGGTGTGCCTGCCCACGCGCACCGGCGTGGGCGCGTCCGGAAACTTGTAGGCCTCCATCAGGTTCACGCGGGTCAGAAATTCGTTCGCCGTGTAGACGCCGATGAGATTCTCGCCGGGGATGCCCATCAGGTAGGGCAGTCCCGCGCCGGTGCCGATGAAGACGGCCTCGAATCCTTCCTCGAACAGATCCTCGAGTGTCGCCGTCCGTCCTACGATGAAATCCGGCACGAATTCGACGCCCATGTTCTGCAGCCGGGCGATCTCCTCGTGCAGGATTTCCCGGGGCAGGCGGAAGTTGGGGATCCCGTAGGCCATCACGCCGCCCAGCTGGTGCAGCGCCTCAAACACGGTGACGCGGTAGTTCAGCCGGACCAGGTCGTAGGCCGCAATCAGCGAAGCCGGGCCGCTGCCCACCAGCGCCACCTTCTTGCCCGTCGGCTTCGGATAGCTGCCGGCCAGCTCTTTCATGCGCAGGCGCGCATGATCCGCCGCAAACCGCTCGAGCGAACCGATGGCCACCGGGTCCCACTTCTTGCCCACCACGCAGGCGTCTTCGCAGAAGAGCTCGTGCTGGCAGACGCGGCCGCAGACGCCCGGAAACGGGCTCTGCTCGCTGATCACGTCATGCGCCCCCTGCCAGTCGCCCTGGACGATGCGCAGGATGAACCGCTTGATGTCAATGTGCAGAGGGCAGGCTTCCACGCAGGCCGGTTTCTGGCACTGAAGACACCGCAGGGCCTCCGTCTGGGCCTGCTCGGGGGTGAAGCCCAGGGCGACTTCGTCCGCCGTCCGGCGTCGTTTTTCGGGATCCAGGAGCGGCAGCGCCTGGCGGGGGAGTTTGGGGTTGGGCTTGTACTTGGGGGGCTCGGCGGCCATAGGCGCCTCTTATTGTAGCAATGAGGATGCGGAACTCCGGTTGAAGTGACAGCCGGGCCCGGCGCTCACGCGGCCAATGCCGCCTCCCGGAAAGTCAGGGCCGCTTGTGGGCGGCCCAGGGGGCCGTGAAGTCCTGCCCGTCCACTTCTCCCTCCGCCTCGCCCTCCATCTGGTGTTCGTCGAACCGCGCCGAGACGCGAAGCATGGCGCCCGGCTGCTCGACGCGGAAGGAAACCGTGTCCCCTTCGATGCGGCCGTCGCGGATCGGCAGCAGGGGACGGTCCGGGAAGCTGAAATAGCCCTGCAGGCTCTGCCCGCGCACCGAAAGAATCATCTCCGCCGGCAGCACCTGGGCGCCCGCTCTCAGGCTCGAGTCCCAGACGCCGTTCAGTTCAATCCGCGCCTGCGGCTCGCCAAACTCTTTCTTGGCTTTTTCCGTCACTTCCCAGTAGTACAGCGTCTTGCCGTTGACCTCGATCTTCCTGTCCGGCTTCCAGTCCCCCATGTCGAAGCTGTGGCTGACGATGCGCGCGCCGGTGCGCAGCTCCCGCAGCAGCTTGGGGCGCAGCCGGATGTTGACGTCGGGCAGCAGATAGAGCGTCACAAGCGTGGCCTTGCTGACGTCGGCGTCGAACAGGTTCTTCTCGACGAACTCGACTTTGTCCTCGACGTGCGCCTTCTTCGCGTTCTCCTTCGCCTCGGCGATCCGCTGCGGGTTGAGATCGAAGCCCATCCCCCGCGCGCCGAACTTCTCCGCCGCCATGACCACGATGCGGCCGTCGCCGCAGCCGAGGTCGATCACGAAGTCCGTCGGCTTGATGTTGCCCAGCTTCAGCATCGCCTCGACGATCTGCGGGGGAGTCGGCACATAGGGGACGTCGCCGCCGTATTCGTCATACTGCGCCAGAACCGGCCAAGGGGCCATGCAGAAGGCCGCCATCAGAAGCAACACAACACTGCGCGTCATGGCCAAAGGCTACCATAGCGGGGCCCTGCGGCAGACGGCCGGTATACTGGAGAAAGATCCCCCGCCATGAGCGCTTCCGCCCCGGCATTGCCCGTTGTACGGACCCTTTCGCGCCTGCGCTCGGGCGCGATGACGCTCGTGCTGCTCTCGCTGGGACATTTCTTCGTGGATCTGTACTCGGGCAGCCTGGGCGTGCTGCAGCCGCTGATCGTCGAACGGCTCGGGCTGACGCTTGCGCAGGCGGGTCTGCTCGGCGGGCTGCTCGTGTTCAGCAGCTCGGTGACGCAGCCGCTGTATGGATTCCTCTCTGACCGGTACCGGACGCCGCTGTTCTCCGCGCTCGGTCCGGCCGTGGCGGGGCTGTTCATCCTGTCCGGCGCGCTGGCGCCAAGCTACGCTCTGGCGCTGGCCCTGATGGCGCTGGGAGGGGCCGGCGTGAGCGCGTTCCATCCGCAGGCGTCTTCGTGGGCCGCAGCCGGCATGGCCTCCCACCGGGCGCGCTGGATGGCCGTGTTCATCAGCGCAGGTACGCTGGGCATCGCCGCGGCGCCGGCGTTCTTCAAGGAGTTTCTCTCCTGGTTCGGCCCTGCGCGTCTGTTGTGGGCGGCGCTGCCCGGCGTGCTGGTCTCCGCCGCCTGCCTGGCTCTTGTCCGGCCCCCGGCTGCCGATGAAGCCCCCCGGCGCGGGTTCGACTGGCCTGCGTTGCGCGCGGTCCGCCGGCCGCTGGCCATCCTCTATTTCGGCGTCTTCTTCCGATCCGCGGTTCAGGTGGTGTTCGCACAGTTCCTCGTTCTGTATCTGAGCCGCGAGCGCGGCTACAGCCTGCATCAGGCGGCCTACGTGCTGACGGCGTATCTGGCGGCTGGCGCTCTGGGCGGCATGGCGGGGGGGCACCTGTCAGCGTGGCTCGGACCGAAACGCGTGATCCAGCATTCCTTTCTGTGGTCCGCGCCGCTGATGAGCGTCTTCTTCCTGACGTCTTCTCCGTGGGGCGCCGTCTTTCTGGTGGCGGGCGGGCTGGTGCTGCTGTTTACGATTCCCGTCAACGTCACCGTCGCGCAGAGGCTGGTTCCGTCGCAGGCGGGCACGGTCTCCGCGCTGCTGATGGGCTTCGCCTGGGGCGCCGCGGGGATGATTTTTGTTCCGCTGACCGGCTGGCTGGCCGACCGCACGTCGCTCCACACGGCGCTGGCTTCGCTGCTCGTGTTCCCTGTGCTCGGCTACTGGCTTTCGCGCAGGCTCCCGGAGGATCTGGCCGAATGAAGAAAGCGGTCTGTCTCCTCAGCGGCGGGCTCGACTCCGCCACGGCGCTCGCCTGCGCCCGCAGGGACGGATTCCAGACCTACGCCCTGACCTTCGATTACGGCCAGCGCCACCGCGTCGAGATGGAAGCCGCCGCGCGCGTGGCCGCGCAACTGGGCGCGGCCGAACACCGCGTGTTCCGCCTCGACCTGCGGGCCTTCGGCGGATCCGCGCTCACCGCCGATATCGACGTGCCCAAGGACCGGCAACCCGCCCGCGGGACGGAGGAAATCCCGGTCACCTACGTACCCGCGCGCAACACCGTGTTCCTGTCCATCGCGCTCGCCTGGGCTGAGGTGCTCGGCTCGTCCGACATCTACATCGGCGTGAACGCCGTGGATTATTCGGGCTACCCGGACTGCCGCCCCGAGTTCATCCGCGCCTTCGAGCAGATGGCGGACCTGGCCACCAAAGCCGGCGTCGAAGGCCGCCAGAAGCTCCGCATCCACACGCCTCTGATCAGCCTCAGCAAGGCGGACATCATCCGGCTCGGGCTCGAGCTGGGCGTCGATTATTCGCTCACCCACAGCTGCTACGATCCCGTGGACGGGCTGGCCTGCGGCCATTGCGACTCCTGCCTGCTGCGCAAGGCCGGCTTCGCGGAAGCGGGGGTGCAGGATCCGCTGCGCTACGCCGGAGAGCCCGCGCCGTGAAGATCAGCGAAATCTTCGAGTCCATTCAGGGCGAGGGCATGCTGGCCGGCGTCCCTTCCCTGTTCATCCGCGCCTCCGGCTGCAACCTCCGCTGCTCGTGGTGCGACACGCCCTATGCTTCGTGGGCGCCGGAAGGGGACGAGTGGAGCGTGGAGCAGCTGCTCGAGCGCGCCGCCGCCTCGCCCCTGCGCCACGTGGTCCTCACCGGCGGCGAGCCGATGATCTTCCCCGGCCTCGTTCCGCTGACGCACGGTTTGCGGGATCTGGGCAGGCACATCACGATCGAAACCGCCGGAACCGTCGATCAGCCCGCCGCCTGCGATCTGATGAGCATCAGCCCGAAGCTCGCCAACTCGACGCCGCACGGCATCGAGGGCGGCCGCTGGGTGGAGATGCACGAGCGCACGCGGCTCCGGCTGGACGTGCTGCGGGCATTGATGGGCCGCTACGACTACCAGCTGAAGTTCGTCGTCCGCGAGGAAGCGGACCTCGGCGAGATCCGCACCCTGGTGGAGGAACTCGCCGCCCCGCCGGAGCGCGTGCTGCTGATGCCGGAAGGCGTCGACGGCGGGACGCTCAGGCGGCGCTCTCTCTGGCTTGCCGATGTCTGCCGGCAGACCGGCTTCCGGTACAGTCCGAGGCTGCACATTTTCCTGTACGGCAACCGGCGCGGCGTCTGAGCCCTAGGCCGAACACCCTAGCCGGTTCCTCCGGTTTTCGCCCAAATCTCGGTCTTCTTGCGTATTGAATATGTCCGGAATCTGCCGATAGCTTTGAGAGAGGGAACGCAGACTATGACGTTGAGGGGAGCAGTCATTTGCCCGGATCCGGAAGTGGCGGCGCGATTCGACGAAGCCGTAGCGGAGATTCCGGCGATCCAGATCATCCGGGAACTGCGCCGCTATCCGGATGCGCTCGAACTGATGCGGATGATCCGCTCCAGCGTGCCGCACGTCGTGTTCCTCAGCCTTGACGATCTGGCAAAGGCGCTGGAACTGCTGGAGGTCCTGAAGTCGCAGGCGCCGGGAATCCAGGTGGCGGCTCTCAGCCGCTCGCTCGATCCCGCCGCGCTCCTGGAAGCGATGCGAGCGGGCATCCGGGAGTGCCTGGCGATGCCGTTCGACCGCGGCGAACTGGCGGAGGCTGCGTCGCGGATTTCGTCCGCCGTGCGGGATCTCCCGGCGCTGCTGGAGGTGACGGAGCACGTCTACGCGTTCCTGCCGAGCAAACAGGGCGTCGGCACTTCCACCGTGGCGATGAACACGGCCATCGCTCTCGGGCGCCGCAAAAAGGGTGAAGTGCTGCTGCTCGACATGGATCTCTCCAGCGGCATCATCGGCTTCATGCTGAAGCTCTCCAATGCCCACTGCATCGTGGACGCCGCGGAGAACGCCCACTCCCTCGACGAATCGATCTGGGACCAGATCGTCTGCAAGAAGGCGGGCATCGACATTGTCCACACCGGGAGGCTGAATCCGGACTTCCGCATCGACGCCCAGCAGATCCGCTACATCCTCGATTTCGCGCGCCGCAATTACAAGACTGTCTGCGTCGACATCTCGGGCAATCTGGAAAAGTACTCGATCGAGGTGATGCACGAAGCGAAAACGATCTTCATGGTGGTCACCTCGGAGATCCCCTCGCTCCATCTGGCCCGCGAGAAACTCGGCTTCCTGCAGCGGCTCGACCTCGCCGACCGCGTCAAGATCCTGCTGAACCGGCATCACAAGAAGAGCCTGGTGTCGCCTTCGCAGATCGAAGGCCTGCTGGGCGTGCCGATTGCGTTCACGTTCCAGAATGACTACCAGGGCGTGCACGCAGCCCTGCAGGACGGCCGCGCCGTCGAGCCCAACTCCGAGCTTGGAAGGCAGTTTCAGGTTCTCGCCGATTCGATTCTGGGCCTGAAGGAAGAGGACGCCGGCCCGGCGCCGCAGAAGAAGCGCGTGGCCGAGTTTTTCTCCATCCTGCCGCCGCGCGTGCCCGCCACAGGCGGCGGACGGCGCTGATCGCGCCGCCCGCGCCGGCTGTCAATAGCCTTCCGCTTCCAGCTGCACCTTGCCGGCGAAGCGCCGGTACAGGAAGTAGAAGTAGCCCGCCGCAATCAGGATGCCTGGCGTGAACCACCACAGTCCCACGCGCAGACCGTGCTCCGGCGCGCTCGCGTTGTAGATCGTCAGGCTCAGCGACGGATCCGTGTTGGCAGGCAGCACCATCGGGAACACTCCGAACACCACGCTCGTCAGCATCCCGACGATGTAGAGCGCCGAAGCCAGGAACGCCTTGCCGTCTTCCTGCCTGCGCCCGAACACAAAGACGCCCGCCAGCGAAGCCACGGCGAGCGCCGGGAACAGATACCCGGCGGGCCACTTCGCGAAGCTCTCGGCCAGCTTGGGCTGGATGCTGAAGCTGGCGATGGTCACGATCACCGTCAGCGCCGCCACTCCGAACCACGCCTGACGCGCGATCCGCCGGGAGCGCTCCTGCACGGCGCCGTCGGTCTTGTGCGCCACCCACAGCGCTCCGTGCTGCGTCAGCGTCAGCAGCGCAAAGACGCCTACGAGGATCGTGTACCAGTCCAGAATCCCCGGCTCCGGCCCCGGCTGGAAGTTTGTCCACAGCGGCAGGAAGAACTCGCCGTCCTTGTTGAGCGGCACGCCGCGCACCACGTTGCCCAGCGCCGCGCCGAAGAACACGGCCAGCAGCGTGCTCGAGAAGCTGAAGATCACGTCCCACATCGGCCGCCACACCGCGTTGCGGATGTGCGAGCGGAATTCGATCGACGTGCCCCGCAGAATCAGCAGCCACAGCACGACCATCAGCGGCAGATAGAACCCGCTGAAGCTGCTGGCATAGAGGGCGGGGAAGGCGAAATACAGCGTGCCGCCGCCGGCCAGCAGCCAGACTTCGTTGCCGTCCCAGACGGGGCCGATCGCCCGCAACACCTTGCGGCGCTCTTCGTCCGTCCTGGCCACGGCCAGATGCACAACGCCGGCGCCCAGATCAAAGCCGTCCAGCACCACATACATCGCGATCATCACCGCGACAATCCAGAACCACAGTACAGGGAGCATCTTCAGGCGCCTCCTTCAGTCTCCAACCGCCGGAGCAGGCGCGGCGGCCGGCGCCGCCGCCTCGTGCCGTCCCGGACCGTGATCGATCTCCCGCCACACCATGAACAGCCCCAGCATCAGCAGCAGCGTGTACATGCCCATGAAGCCGAGCAGCGTGAACATCGCATTGCCGCTCGACACGTGCGCGGAGCTGCCTTCGCTGGTCCGCATCAGACCGTAAATCAGCCACGGCTGCCGTCCCAGCTCCGCCGTCATCCAGCCGGCCGTGTTCGCCACGTACGGCAGAGGCGCCGCCAGCAGCAGCGCCCATAGCAAAGGCTTCGTCTCAAACAGCCTGCCCCGCCGCAGCTGAATGAAGCTCAGCACCATGACGGCGATGAAAATCGTCCCCAGCCCCACCATGATGTGGAAGCTGTAATACAGCAGGGGAATGTTCGGCGGCCACTGGTCCTGCGGAAACGCGTCGAGCCCCTTCACCTCCGCGTCCCAGCGCTTCGACGTGATGAAACTCAGCATCCCCGGCACCAGAAAAGGATTGTCGATCTTCTGACGCTCCACGTCCGGCTGGCCCAGGATGAACATCGGCGCGGCTTCGCCCGTCCTGAAGTGCGCCTCCATCGCCGCCAGCGTCGCCGGCTGATGCTTCGCCACCAGCATGCCCTGCTGATCGCCCGTGGGGAACAGAGCCAGGATCGACGCGATCACGCCCGCCGTCACGCCGAGCCTCAGGAACGTGCGGCCGAACTCCTCGTGCTTCTTCAGCAGCAGGTACAGCGCCCCCACGCCGCTCATCACGAACGCTCCCGTGATCACGCCGCCCGTGATCGTGTGCAGGTATTGCCAGAACGCCCAGTCGTTGAACACCAGCGACCACCAGCTGTCCAGCAGAATCTCGCCGTTCTCGCCCAGCCGGTAGCCCGTCGGCCGCTGCATCCAGGCGTTGGTGGCGACGATCAGATAGGCGGAGATCCAGCTTCCGATCCACACCGCCATCGCCGCCAGCCAGTGCCCTACCCGGCCGAGAATCTTCTCGCCGAACAGCAGCAGCCCCAGAAACGAGCTCTCCAGAAAGAACGCGTACAGCCCCTCCATCGCCAGCGTGTGCCCGATCACTCCGCCGGCGGCTTTCGAGAACCGCGACCAGTTCGTCCCGAACTGAAACTCCATCGGGATGCCCGTCACCACCCCCAGGGCGAAGTTGACGGCGAAGATCCTGGCCCAGAAGCGGGCCGCGTCATTGTAGTGTTCCTCGCCGGTCCGCAGCGCCAGGGTTTTCAGGATGAAAATCAGCAGCGCGAGGCCCAGCGTAAGCTGTACAAAAAGATAGTGAAATGTGACCGTGAACGCAAAATGGAATCGATGGATGTCCAGTGCGGTGTCCATGCGGGTCTCAACCTCTCCGGGAAGTTTACAACACCTGAACCTGAATCAGATGCAGTCGTCCCATTCTGGGTGACAGGCTCCGGCAGACGGTAAGCGGGGCGGCGCGCCGGACGGACGGCAGGCTCGCGTCCCGGCGATCCCCGGATGCGCGAACCTAAACTTTACACCCATTTTGACGATATTCTGACTAGCCGCCCCTGCGGGTCGGCCGAGGCGCCTCGTGTTCAACGCCGTCGTCATTCTGGGAAGCGCCGAATCAGCCCCGCTGATCCGGTCCGTTGTCGCCGCCACCGGCCAGGTGACGGTGATGCGCGAACTGCCCGCGCCGCCGGGCGACTACGAGCTGTCGCGGATCATCCACAGCCTGCTGCCCGACATCGTGTTCATCGACCTGTCTCCGGGGCATGAAGCCCTGCAGTGCATGGCCCGCATCCGCGAGCTCTCGCCGCGCCTGCCCGTCATCGGATTCGGCGCTTCCCCGGAAGCCCGCCTCCTCGTCCGTCATCTCGGCGCCGCCGGACTCGCCGCGCCGGACGGCTCGCCCGACGAGCTCCGCATCACCATCCGCGAGGCCATGGAGGCTGTGCACGGCGGCATCGAGGATCACCTGTTCGCATTCCTTCCCTCGAAAGCCGGCAGCGGCTGTTCCACGGTGGTTCTTCACACGGCCATCGCCGCCGCCACTCTCGAAAAGAAAGTCCTGGTGATTGATGCGGACCTGCGCAGCAGCGTCCTCGGATTCATGCTCGGCGTCACCCCTATCGGCGGAACCCAGGCGGTCCTGCAGGCGGCATCCAACCTCGACGCGTTCATCCTGCGCCGAAACCTCACCCAGCAGCACGGCGTCGACTTCCTTCTTTCCACCCGGTCTCTGGACGCCGAGCTGCCCGAGTGGATCAACTATTTCCAGCTGCTGAACTTCGTCCGCGACAGCTACGACCTCATCCTCGTGGATCTGCCCGAGCTGATCAACCCGGCGACCGTCGAGGTCGTCCGCCGCGCGAAGACGATCTTCCCCGTCTGCACCACCGACCTGCCCTCCCTGAAGCTGACGGAACAGCGGCTGGTCGAACTCGGGCGGCTCCACGTCCAGGATGAGCGCATTGGTCTTCTCGTCAACCGCGTCTCCCGGACTTCGCCTCCGCTGGCAGAGATCGAGCAGACCTTCGGCCGGAAGGTGGCCCATTCCTTCCCCAACGACTATCCAGCCGTGGCGCAATCGATCCGGGAGGCTTCCCCCCTCCGGCCAGAAAGCGAAATCGCCCGCGCGTTCCACGCGTTCGCCGCCGCTCTGGCGGGCGTCGAGATCGCTCCCCCGCCGCCGCTCACGCTGAAAGAAAAGCTGAAGGGGCTCCTGAATCTGGCTTCCGCCTGATCCAGCCGCCCCTTCTTCTGTCTTTCCCCTGTCAGCCCTTGACGCCCAGCTTCCGCAGGAACGTCATCATCGGGCACCAGTTCGTAAACGCGCTCTGGAACAGGTTCAGCCCCACGAACCCGGTGAACCACAGCCACCGCTGGTCGTGATACACGCTCAGCACCAGGCTCAGCAGAATGAAGAACCCGGCGATCATCCGCAGCAGTCTCTCAACAGTCATGCCTCTTTGCTCCCTCTGAGATGAAAGATGTAGTAAACGATCGGAACGGTGACACGCGACAGCAGAAGCGATGCGATTTCGCCCGCCATCAGCGCGATCGCCAGCCCCTGGAAGATCGGATCGAACAGGATCACGGCGCTGCCGACCACCACAGCCGCCGCGGTCAGCATCATCGGGCGGAACCGCACCGCCCCGGCGTCGATCACCGCCTGGTCCAGCGGCATCCCTTCCTTCAGCCGCAGCTCGATGAAGTCCACCAGGATGATGCTGTTCCTCACCACGATGCCCGCGCCGGCGATGAAGCCGATCATCGACGTCGCCGTGAAGAACGCATTCAGCATTCCGTGCGCCGGCAGGATGCCCACCAGCGAGAACGGAATGGCCGCCATGATGATGATGGGCGTCAGGAAGCTCTCGAACCAGCCCACCACCAGCACGTAGATCAGCACGAGCACGGCGGCGAACGCGATGCCGAGGTCGCGGAACACTTCGTAGGTGATGTGCCACTCGCCGTCCCACTTCATCGCGTACTTCGACTCGTCGCCCGGCTGCCGCGCCGTGTACTGCTCGATCTCGTAGCCCTGGCCGATGTCGAGCTTCGCGATCTTCGGCCCCAGCGCCAGGATCGCGTACACCGGGCTCTCCATGACGCCCGCCACGTCGGCGGTCACATAGGTCACCGGCATCAGGTTCTTGTGGTAGATGTTCTTCTCGCTCGTGGTCCGCTCCACCTGCACGATCTCGCTGAGCGGCACGAGATTGCCGCCGCGGCCCATCACCTTCAGGCTCCTGAGCCGCTCCAGATCGCTCCTGGTGGCGCGGTCCAGCCGCACCAGGATCGGCACGTCTTCCTTGGCTTCCTCGGTGTGCATCAGCCCGACCGTGAGCCCGGAGGACGCGGCCATCATCGTTTTGGCCACGTCATCCACGCTGACGCCGTGCAGCGCGGCTTTCACGCGGTCGACGCGCCAGATCTCGCGCGGCTGCGGGTCTTCCACATACCAGTCTGCGTCCACGACGCCCGGCGTCTCGTCGAACAGGCGCAGCACCTCGCGCGCCAGCTTCTCGCGGCCTTCCGCATCCGGGCCGTAAATCTCGGCCACCAGCGTCTGCAGGACCGGCGGCCCCGGCGGCACTTCGGCCACCTTGATGCGCGCCCCGTACTGCCGCGCGATCGGCGTCAGCTTCTCGCGCACGCTCTTGGCGATGTCGTGGCTCTGCAGGTCGCGCTCCTTCTTGCCCGTCAGATTCACCTGAATGTCGGCCACGTTCGCCCCGCGGCGCAGGAAGTAGTGCCGCACCAGCCCGTTGAAGTTGTACGGCGCCGCCGTGCCCACGTACGTCTGCACGTTCACCACCTCAGGCTGCTCGAACGTCTTCTCCGCCAGCAGCCGCGTCACCCGCGCCGTCTCCTCGAGCGTGGTGCCCTCAGGCATGTCGATGATCACCTGGAACTCGCTCTTGTTGTCGAACGGCAGCATCTTCACCTTGACGAATTCCACGTAGATCAGGGCCATCGAGCCCAGCAGCAGCACCGTCACCACTCCGAGGAACCCGTAACGGTACAGCGGGATATGGATCAGGCGGTCCATCACCTTGCGGTAGAGCAGGGTCGCCCGGTCTTCCGCGTGATCGTGCCCGTGGCCGTCGTCCTTCTTCAGGATCCGGATCGACGCCCACGGCGTCACCAGAAACGCCACGATCAGCGAGAACACCATCGCCGCGCTCGCCCCGATCGGAATCGGCCGCATGTAGGGGCCCATCAGGCCGCTCACAAAGGCCATCGGCAGGATCGCCGCGATGACCGTCAGCGTCGCCAGGATCGTCGGGTTGCCCACTTCGTCGACAGCCTCCACCGCGACCTCGGCGATCGGCCGTCCGGCATTGTGCGGCAGCCGCACGTGGCGGACGATGTTTTCCACCACCACGATCGCGTCGTCGACGAGGATGCCGATCGAGAAGATCAGCGCGAACAGCGTGATGCGGTTCAGCGTGTAGCCGTACAGGTAGAACACCGTCAGCGTCAGCGCCAGCGTCACCGGAATGGCGATGAACACGATCAGCGACTCGCGCCGTCCCAATACGAACGCGATCAGCAGCGTGACGCTGACCACGGCGATGCCCATGTGGAACAGCAGTTCGTCGGACTTCTCCTCGGCGGTTTCGCCGTAGTGCCGCGTCACCGTCATCTCCACATCGGCGGGGATGAGCTTGCCCTTCAGCCCCTCGACGCGCTCAAGAACGTGCTCGGCCACCACGATGGCGTTCGTGCCCTTCCGCTTGGCCACCGAGAGCGTCACCGCCGGCTCGAACCGCCCCTCGCGCGCGAACTGCACATACTGCACCGGGTCCTCGCCCGTGTCCTCCACCCGCGCCACGTCGCGCAGGTAGACGGGACGCCCGTTGGACACGCTCACCACGATGTTCCCCGCGTCCTCCGCGCTGCGGATCCAGCTGCCCGCTTCGAGCACCGTCTCCACGTTGCCCGCTGACGCCGTGCCCGCCGGCAGCTTCTGGTTCGACATGCTCAGCGCTCCGGCCACCTGCAGCGGCGCCAGCCCGTACGCGGCCAGCCGCGAGGCGTCCAGCGTCACCTTCAGCATCCGCCGCTGTCCGCCGATGATCTTCACCTCGCTGACGTCGGTGACCTGCTTCACCTCGTCGTGCACCTGCGCCACGATCCGCCGCAGCTGGAAGTCGTCGTAGTGCGGCGAGTGGAACGTCAGCGCCAGGATCGGCACATCGTCGATCGAGCGCGGCTTCATCAGCGGCTCGCTCGCTCCCGGAGGAATCAGATCATAGTTGGCGTGCAGCTTCTGGTTCAGCCGGACGATGGCGTCTTCCTCGTTCTGGCCCACCTTGAAGCGCACGATCGCCAGAGACATCCCCGGCGAGGTCGTCGAGTAGATGTACTCGACGCCCGGGATCTCCCACAGCAGCTTCTCCATCGGCCGCGTCACGCGCTCTTCCACTTCCTTCGCGCTCGCGCCCGGCATCGTCACCATGACGTCGATCATCGGGACGATGATCTGCGGCTCCTCCTCGCGCGGCAGCATCAGCACCGAGAAGGCGCCCACCAGCAGCGAGGCCACGATGAACAGCGGCGTCAGTTTCGAGTTGATCCAGCCGTGGGCCATCCGCCCGGCCAGACCGTAGCGGGGTTTCTCGTTCTGCATGGTCACGGCCTCACCTCGACGGGACTGCCATCGCGCAGCTCAGCCGGCACGGGGGCGACCACCGTGTCGCCGGCGCGGAGCCCCGTCAGAACCTCCACCCGCTCTCCGTGCGCCGCGCCTGTCGTCACCAGCCGCGCCCGCGCCACGCCGTTCTCCACCACGTACACCTGCTCCACCTGGCCCTTCTTCACCACCGCCGACGCCGGGACGAGCAGCGCCTTCTTCTCGCCCATCGTGAACCGCGCGCGGCCGAACATGCCGCTCCGCAGCAGCCCGCCCGCGACGCCGATCTTCACCGTGAACGACCGCGAGCCCGGATCGAGCGCCGGCACGATCTCCTCCACGCGCCCCTGCTGCGGCGCGCCCGCCGCATCCAGAATCACTTCGGCGGCCATTCCGGGACGGATTTTGCCCAGCCGGTTCTCCTCGACCGCCGCCTCCAGCCGGTAGCCGCCTTCGCGCTCGACGACGGCGATCGGCATGCCCGGCGCAGCCAGCATCCCCGGCTCCGCCTTCCGTTCGACCACGATGCCCCGGAACGGCGCCGTGATCTCGGTGTAGCCCTTCATCGTGGCCGCCTGCGCCACGGCGGACTCCGCCTGGCGGATCTTCTGCTCAAGCTGCGCCTTCTTCGCCGCGGCCATCTCGTAGTTGGCCCGCGCCATGCGCAGCCGCGCCTCGGCCTCGTCGAATTCCTGCTGCGTGATCGATTTCTGTTCGAACAGCGACTTCATGCGGCGGTGGGTCGCCTCGGCCAGCTCGAGCTGCGCCCTGGCCGCTGCAATGGCGTTCTCCACCTCTGGCAGCGCATTGCGCGCCTCGTCGCGCGCGGCCTCGGCCTGCTTCAGTCCGCTGTCGATCTCGCGCGCCTCGATCACGGCAATCACCTGCCCCGGCTGCACGGTGTCGCCCGCCTGCACGCGCACCTCGCGCAGGTAGCCCATCACCCGGGCCGAGAGCACGCTCGACACGCGCGCCCGCACCGTGCCCGTCGCCTCGTAAATCTCCGGCACGGTCTCTTCGGCCAGCTTCACCGTGGCAGCTTTCACCGCGGGCAGCGACTCCGCCTTCCGCGGCGCCTCCTTCCCGCCGCCGCAGCCGGCCAGGCCCGCGGCGGCCAACAGCACGAGTACGCCGGTTGTTCCGGCCAGCTTTCCTTTAGTCAAGAACATTCGAATCTCCATTCAGCTTCCCTGCAGATCGTTCCACTTCCACCGCCGCCAGCCGCTGATCGTGGATCGCGGCCAGCCGGCGCGTCTTTGCATCCAGCAATGCCGTCTGCGCCCGCAGCAGCTCCGTCACCGTGGCCAGGCCGTTCGAATAGCGGTTGCGGATGATCCGCAGGCTCTCTTCGGCCTGAGCCACCCCGGCTTCGGTCACCGCGATGCGCTCCGTGGCGGCGTCGAAATCGGCCAGCGCCTTCGTCAGCTCCAGCTTCAGCGCATTCGTGTACTGCCGCTCGCTCGCCGCCGCCGCCGAGGCCATCGCTTTCGCCTCGGCTACCGACTGCCGCGTGCGGTTTCCGTCAAACAGATTCCAGCGCACGGAACCCATCACGAGCCAGTTCCCGCCGCCCTTGTTGAAAAACTCCTGGCGGTCGGCTTCCACCTGCGCCCGGAACGCGATCTGCGGCAGATAGCCCGCCCGGGCGCTGCGCGCCTGCGCCTCGGCCGCCTGCTTCGCCAGCCGGATCTGTTCGATTTCCGGCCGCAGTTCCGGGCTGCCCGCCTCCACCGGGGGCGCGGGCAGCAGCGGCGTCGCCAGCTCGTGCGGCGTGTCCAGCGGCAGCCCCAGCGCCTCGTTCAGGGCGGCGCGGGCGACCTTGAGATCCGCCTCGCGCCGGATCACCTGCTCCTTCATGGCCGCCACGTGGACCTGCACGGCCAGAACATCGGCATCGGTGGCCAGGCCGGCGTCCCGCACCGTCTGCGCCCTCTTCAGGTCCGCCTCGGCTGTCTTCAGGGCTTCGCGGGCGACGTCGAGCGCCTGCGTTGCCAGCGTCACGCCGTGGTAGGCCCGCGCCACGTGGGCGATCAGGTTCAGCTCGGCGGCGCGCTTCTCTGCTTCGGTCATTTTCCGGCCGAGTTCGGCCGCCTTGACCCCGTTCTTCACGCCGCCGAAATCGTAAATGAGCTGTTCGGCCGTCACCATGCTCTGGAAATTGTTCAGAGCATCCGGCCGGTTCAGGCGGGCGATATCGAAATTCGCCGCCGTGAATTGCCGCTGCGTCAGCAGCGAACCGAACACATACACGGGGTTGTTGCCCCGCATCAGATTTTCCATGTACTGCACGCGGGGCAGATAGCCGGAACGCGCCTGCCCGATGCGGCTTTCCGCGGCCTGGATGCGCGCGTCGGCCGCTTCGAGCGACGGGTGCCGCCCCAGCGCCTGCTTCACCGCGTCTTTCAGCGTCAGCGGCGTCTGGGCTGACGCCGCCAGCGCCCAGAATATCAGGGTGAGAATTCGTTTCCGCACATTCCCCAAGATGCGGCAAATTTTGCGCCGTGACAGGTCCGGCGCGCGAGTTTTGCACGCCCGCGGCCGCATCCCGGCCGCCCCGATTCCGGTCACCACGCTCCGGTTTCTGCATCCACTGGCATGAGTTGGCCATCGATCCGGCCGGCGTTCCCCGTGGCAATGCCGGCAGCGCCGCAGGCCGAGGCGCGGGGGAACTACCATAGAAGCGTGGCCACACCCTCGCCCCCCTCTGCCGCCGCGGCGCCGGAAGTCGAATGGGCAAGGCGTCTGCTGGAAGGCGACGCCTCGGCTTTCACCCCGTTCGTGGAAAGCATCCAGCAGCGCGTCTTCCAGTACACCTGGCTCATGTGCGGCCAGCGGGAGGACGCCGAGGAGGTCGCCCAGGAGACCCTCCTCAAGGTCTTTGAGAACTTCGACCAGTTGCAGGATCCGGCGCGCGTGCGGGCGTGGGTGTTCCGCATCGCCAAGAACTTCTGCCTGATGAAGCGCCGCCGCAGCGTTTTCGCCCCGGAGCGCGAGCTGTCTCTGGACGAGCTCCTTCCGGGCACCGAGGACGTCGCCCGGTCCGCCCAGCTCGAGGACCGCAGCGAGCTGCCCGACCAGCGGCTGCTGCGCGCGGAATTGAACGCCGAACTCGAGCGCGCCCTGCGCGAACTGCCAGACACGTACCGCTCCGTGGTCCTGCTCCGCGACGTCGAAGGTCTTTCGACGGCTGAGACCGCGGAAATCCTCGATCTCAGCCTGGATGTGGTCAAGCAGCGGTTGCACCGCGGGCGCCTGGCTTTGCGCAAGAGCCTGGCCAGATACCTCGGCGGCAACGGGGAGGTGAAGCAGAAATGACCCGCCACGAGCATTCCCATCACGGCCACGGGCCGCGCGATCCGCGCTGCCTGGAGATCTTCGCCCGCCTGTCGGAATACCTCGACGGCGAGCTCGGCGAAATGGACTGCCGCCTCATCGAAGAGCACATTCAGGACTGCGAGCCCTGCATCGAGTTCGTCCGCTCCCTGCGCCGCTCCATCGAAGCCGCGCATGCCTGGCACGCCCAGGTCGAGCCGTCGCAGCTGCCTCCGGAACTGGAATCGCGCCTGAAGCAGGCCTGGCAGGAAGCCCTCCGCCGCCGCAAGTCCGCCTGAAGCCGCCCGTCGGCTTGGGTTCGCGAATCGCTGCTCTCTTTCAGCGGCTCCCGGCCGCCACGGAAAGCCCCGGGGTGTCGATAAGACGGCAGGCTATTTCCTCCCCAAATGAGTCAGTTGACTCGCTACCGAGCGCATGCTAGCCTCACGATATTCCGCTGTCTTTTCGGTCGATTCTGGGATAGTTCCCGATGCCGTTGACGTTGGACTTTCGCAGGGGAAGCGGACTCTCCGGGCGAATGCTGCCTCCCAATGCAGGCGTCTGGCTGAACGATGGGACCCCTGTGCCGCTGAGCCAGGTTCAGCGTCAGACAGAATGCAGACGGGGTGCGGTTTTCATATGTGGCTACAACTCGCCCGAACGTGGCGCGGTACAGTCATACCGCCTCATTGAGGAAAGCCTTCGTCGCCGAAACATCATATACGACTTCATCGTCTGGGTCCACTGGCCTACGTCGATTGCGCCGACGTACCATCTGGCGGAGCTGAAAGTTTACTGGGACGGGCTTCTGCCCGGCATTTCCTGGTGGCAGGGGGTAGGAAACCGTCTCCGGAACCAGCTGCGGGAGCTGGAGTTCGAGTCGCTCGACGTGTTCGCTCACAGCCTTGGATGCGGAGTGATCCTTGACGCTTTACGGGAAGGCTCTGTTCGCAGAATTCGCCATCTTTTTCTCGCTGCTCCTGCTGTGGAGAGCACGTCGCTGAGCACGCCTCGCGGGCGATTCGCCCCTTCTGTCCAATCGATCAACGGCCAATGCGTGATCTTTTCCAGCCCGAATGACCCTGTTCTCGCCCATTGGTACTTGCGGGCCAAGCTGTTTACCCGTACGGCGCTAGGTCACTCAGGCCCCATGGGCCAGACTCCCGCCAACGTGATTCATGTGTCCATGCCTCAGGTCAAGTGTCACGGTGGCCACAGGCACAACGGTCTGTATTACGCAGTGATCGCAGGAGTCGTCAATACCCAGAAGTCTCCTCGGTTTCCTTAGTCAGCCCGGTTGCAGCTCATGCATTCCCGGGCCGCTGCGCGTTTCAGGCAGGATTCTTCCCCGGGGGGTGCCTGTCCAAGTCCGCTGCGGCTGCAGGAGCACGGAAGCCGGAGCACCACCTGTTCACCCGAAGTGCACCGCGCCGCTTCCAATCCGGCTTGTGTTGTCGCCCGGATGATGAACCGATTGGCGCAATGCTGAGCGGATAAACACAGGGGTGCCGCTTCGGCTCCGCGTGATGTCAGCCCCGATAGCCCCCTGGCGGGTTCGGTGCAGCCGAGGAAGGGGCCGTCAGTAGCCTCACGTTAGTGGTCACGCAGCCGGTCTGAGTTCAGCAGGCGCTTTCGATGCGCCTGCCGTGGTCCGTTGGACAAATAGGGCTACGACGGAAATTCAGCCAGCCAGAGCAGGAGTGCATGGCTGTGTTGGCGTTGAACCCAAGCGCATGCAGCGGATAAGCTCGAAGATGCCCCATGGAAGCGAAACAGTTGCGCTATTTCCTCGCCGTGGCCCGCGCGGGCAGCTTCGTCAAGGCCGCCGAAGCCGAGGGCGTCGCGCAGCCATCGCTTTCCCAGATGATCAAGAAGCTGGAGATAGACCTTGGCGTCCCGCTCTTCGACCGCCTGGGCCGCACCGTGCGCCTCACGGCGCACGGCGAAGCGCTCGTGCCCCACGCCGAGGCCGTGCTGCGCGAGATCGAACAGTGCCGCCGCGCCGTCGAGGCCGGCCTTTCGCCCGAGCACGGCCGCGTCACCCTCGGCATCATCCCCACGCTCCTGCCCGGCGCCGGCGCGCCCGCGCTGCGCGAATTCTGCGACAGATATCCGGGAATTCACCTTGAAATTGTCGAGATGATCACGGAGCGGCTGGTCGAAAAACTCCGCCTCGGCGAAATCGACCTGGCCATGATCGTGCTCCCGCTCAAGCATGCCGAGATCGTCGTCAGCGAGCTGTTCCGCGAGCCGCTGCTGGCCGCCGTGCCCGCCTCGCACGCGCTGGCCGGTTCGGAGTCGATCTCGCTGGCAAGGCTGAAGGGCGAAAAACTCCTGCTCCTGCGCGAAGGCCACTGCCTGCGGGAAGACGTGCTCGAGGCCTGCACCCGCGCCCGCGCCGACTTCGAAACCGCCTTCGAATCCGATCAGCTCGACAGCCTTCTCGCCATGGTCGAAGCCGGCTTCGGCGTCAGCCTCGCGCCCGCCACGGCCGTGCGCAGGCACTCCGGGTGCCGCTTCATCCCGCTCGAGCCCCCCGCCGTGCGCCGCGTCGGCTATGCGCTCGCCAGCGGCCACCATGCGCTGCCCGCCCGCCGCACGCTGATCCAGTTCCTCAAGCGCTACCCCTGGCCGTCGCTGTTCCGGACTGAAGCGGCGGACTGAATCCGCTGCGCCGTTCCCCGGTTGCCCGCGCCGTCAGATCATGCGCTCGCGGGCGTAGGCCAGGCTGCGTTCCAGATCCAGCCACTGCTGCTTCTTCAGCGCCGCCCGGTATTCGGCGACGTCCATGCCCGGCACGTCCTCGATGACCATCGGCTTCATCAGCGGCGAGCCGCTTTTCACCAGCGCCACAAAACGCGCGAACTCGCCCGCCCTCGCCTTCGGAAACGCCCTCCAGAACTCCGGCTCGAAGAACGGCACGATGCGCGGCGGCCGCCCCGTGATGATCTCCAGATGCAGCGGCGCGTCCGGGCACAGCCGCTTCTGCAGAGAAGCCAGTTTCGCCATGTCCACTGACCCGTCGCCCAGCGCCGTCCAGTGCGCGGCGCAGCCCCGGGCGTGCGGGAAAATCGCCGTGTCGCGCACATGCGTCGTCACCGCCACCGGTCCCAGCACCTCCAGCGTCACTTCCGGATGCTCCGCGCACCAGACCGGGTTGCCGGTGTCGAGGCACGCGCCCACGGCGTCCGTGCCTGCCGCCTCGATGATCTGGCGGCACTCCCACGCCTGCAGGTCGCCCGAGTGGTTCTCGATCGCGATTTTGACGCCCGTCTCAAGCGCCGTTTCGCGCACTGCGCGGAACACGCGGATCGTATTCTCCATGTGGAACTCGATCCCGTTCGGATGGAGCCGGTCCTCGAAGTCGCCCAGATAGCAGCGCAGCGTCCGCGCTCCCACGGCCTTCGCCACCCGCAGGGCGCGGCGCAGGTGCTCTTCCGGCGTCTCGCCGCGGTTGCGCCACGCCCGCGCCGACGGGCAGATGCAGCCGGTGCCCGCGTCCAGCACGATCCCCAGCTCCTCCGCCCGCGCCCGCACCTTCTGCAGGTGCGCCGCCTCCAGCGATTCAAAATCCCCGAGCGAGGAGATCTGCAGCGCCGTGCAGCCATGCCGCGCCGCGAACTCGAGATGATCGAGCGCCTTCATGCCCCAGGCGCGGAGCGAGTACGTGTCGTAGCCAAGCCGCAGCTTCGGCTGCTGCGCGCGCAGCGTGCGCGCCAGCGCGGCCAGCGGGGCCGCAAAAAGCGTTCTCCGGCGGAGTTCCGTCACGGCTGACATCGTACCAGCGGCGGCGGGAACGCTGCGCGCCGGCTGCGATGCTACCATAGTGCCCGTATGGCCAAAATCAAGCCGGCGCGCGAGAAAAAAGCGCGGCGCGGCCCGCAGAATCCAGGCGCCATCGGGTGCCTGATCCTGTTCGCCAGCGCGTTCGTCCTGCTGGCCATCGTGCTCTATTACGGATTCATCTACTCCGCCCCCGCGGGTTCCTGACACTCCCATGCGTCCCGACAACCGCCGCCCGGATGAGCTGCGCCCCGTGCGCATCCAGCCCAACTTCCTCCTCACCGCCGAAGGCTCGTGCCTGATCGAAATCGGCCATACGCGCGTGCTCTGCGCGGCCACCATCGAGGACGGCGTCCCCTCCTTCCTCCGCAACACGGGCCGCGGCTGGGTCACCGCCGAATACTCCATGCTGCCCCGCGCCACCGCCCAGCGCACGCCCCGCGAAATCAGCAAGGGACGCCCCAGCGGCCGCACCCAGGAAATCCAGCGGCTCATCGGCCGCTCCCTGCGCGCCGTCGTCGACATGGATGCGCTTGGCGAGCGCACCGTCATCGTCGACTGCGACGTCCTGCAGGCCGATGGCGGCACGCGCACAGCCTCGGTCACCGGCGGCTGCGTGGCCATGGCGCTCGCATTCCAGCGCATGGCCCCCTTCGGCGTGTTTCCCCGCCCGCCTCTCCGCTGCCTCGTCGCCGCCGCCAGCGTCGGCATCGTCGGCGGCGAGGCTCTGCTCGATCTCTGCTACGAGGAGGACTCCCAGGCGGAGGTCGACATGAACATCGTGATGACCTCCGAAGGCGAGTTCGTCGAACTGCAGGCGACCGCCGAAAAAGCCGCGTTCAACGACGACCGCCTGGCCGCCATGCTCGCGCTTGGCCGCTCGGGCGCCGCCGCCCTCTTCGAAGCCCAGCGCGAGGCCCTCGGCCGGCCATGAAGCTGCGCTGCGCCACCGGAAACCCTGGAAAACTGGCCGAATTCCGCCTGGCCGCCCGGTCGCTCGGCCACGATTGGGCCGACATCCAGCCCCTGGAAAACCTCGCGCAGATTCCCGCCTGCGAGGAAGACGGCGCCACGTTCGAGGAAAATGCCGTCAAAAAAGCCCTGCATTATTCGGCTTTTTGTGACGAATTTCTCTTTGCCGACGATTCGGGGCTCGAGGTGGACGCCCTCGGCGGCGCGCCCGGCGTCCGCTCCGCCCGCTTCAGCCCGGAAGGAACCGACGAGGCCAACAACCGCCTTCTCCTCGCACGGCTCGCCGGCGCGGAAAACCGCCGCGCCCGCTTCGTCTGCGTCATCGCCCTGGCGCGCCAGGGCCGGCTGGAGGCCACATTCCGCGGGTCCGTGGAAGGCGTCATCCTCGACGCGCCCCGCGGCTCGGGCGGCTTCGGCTACGATCCGCTATTCCTGTATCCGCCGCTGGGGCTGACCTTCGCCGAACTCGACCCGCATACGAAAATGCAGGTCTCGCACCGCGGCGAAGCCCTGCGGAAACTCTTCGGCTACTGCCTGCGTCTCGGGCGCGGCTGAGGCGGGCGGCACTTCAGCATCGCCCAGCCGATGATCGTCTTCGCGTCCCGGATCTCGCCGCGCGCGATCATCTCCCCCATCTGCTTCAGCGTGAACCAGCCGGTCTCGATCCTCTCGTCCTCCATCGGCTGCGCCTCGCCCATCCGCAGATCCTCGGCGAGGTAGACCGTCATCTTCTCCTCGACGTATCCGGGGCTCGGATAGAACTCCGCCAGCCGCGTCCACCGCCGCGCCGTGCAGCCCGTCTCCTCGCGCAGCTCCCGCCGCGCCGCCTTCAGCGGCGTCTCCCCCTCGTCGATCCTTCCCGCGGGCAGCTCCCACAGGTACGCCCGCGCGGGCAGACGGTACTGCCGCACCAGCAGCACTCTCCGCCGCCCGTCCACCGCCATCATCACCGCGCTGCCCCGATGGCGCACGATGGCGCGGCGGATCTCGAAACCGTCCGGGTCCACCGCGTGGTCCATCGTGACGCGGAAAATGGGCGTCGACAGCAGCTCTTCGGAGGAAATCAGTTTCATCGGCATTTGTTTCATCTCCCCAGCGCCGCCCGGAATTCGGCCAGCGGCAGCGTGTTCACGACGTCCGCCGCCCCCAGCCAGCCCCGCCGCGCCATCTGCACGCCGAAGCGGATGTTGGCCAGATGCTTCGGATGGTGCGCGTCGGTCGAAATCACGAAGCGGCAGCCCAGCTCCCGCGCCCGCCGGATCAGCGCCGCGTGCAGGTCCAGCCGCTCGGGGCTCGAATTGATCTCCAGCCACACGCCCCGCCGCGCCGCTTCCCGCGCCACCGTCTCGAACTCGTAGTGGTATGCGTCCCGGTGCAGCAGCACGCGCCCCGTCGGATGGCCCAGCGCCTTCACCGCCGGACTCTCCATCGCCCGCAGCAGCCGGTCCGTCATCTCCTGCGGCTCCAGGTTCATGTAGGAGTGCACGCTGGCCACCACGAAATCCAGCTCCGCCAGCGCGTCTTCGGCCAGGTCCATCCGCCCGTCGCGCAGAATGTCGCATTCGATGCCGGAAAACACATGGATGCCCGGCGCCGTTTCATTGAACCGGCGCACCTGCGCGGCGAATGCCACAGCGCGCTTTTCGTCCAGCCCGTTGGCCATCGCCAGCGCCTTCGAGTGGTCGGTGATGGCGACATATTCGTAGCCCCGCCCGCGCGCCGCCGCCGCCATCTCTTCCAGCGTGGCCCGCCCGTCGCTCTCGCGCGTATGCATATGCAGGTCGCCACGCAGGTCGCGCAGCTCGATCAGCGCCGGCAGGGCGCCGCGCTCGGCAGCCTCGATTTCGCCCTGGTTCTCGCGCAGCTCCGGCGGAATCCAGGCCAGCCCCAGCGCTTCATACACGCCCTCTTCCGTCTCCCCGGCCACGCGCCGCTCGCCCTCCAGCGTGAACAGGCCATATTCGTTCAGCGTCAGGCCCATCTTCAGCGCGCGCTGGCGCAGCGCGACGTTGTGCTCCTTGCTGCCGGTGAAATACTGCAGCGCCGCGCCGAAGCTCTCCTGCGCCACGACGCGCACGTCCACCTGCAGGCCCTCGCTGCCGAACCGCGCGCTCGCTTTCGTCCCGCCGTGCGCCAGCACGTCATGCACCGACGGATGCGCCAGGAAGCGCTCGATCGCCTCCGGATCCGTGCTCAGGATGTCCAGGTCGCCCACCGTCTCCCTGCCGCGCCGCAGGCTTCCCGCCGGCGTGCCGTTGACCGTGGCGGCGAGCTCTTCCGCCGCCGCCGCCGCAAGACTCAGCAGGAAGCGCCCGGCCACCTGCCGGTAGTGCGCGATCCCGGCCAGGATCTTCTGCTCCATCTTCGGGCCCATGCCCTTCAGCTCGCGGATCTTCTGCTCTTCGCACAGCCGCGCCAGGTCCTCGAGCGTGCTGACGCGGTAGTGCTCCCACAGCGTGCGCACCGTCTTCGGTCCCACGCCCGGAATGCGCAGCAGCTCCAGCGCCGTGGGCGGATATTTCGCCAGCATTTCGTCCCGCCGGGCGAAGCTGCCGCGCTCCGCGATTTCCTTCAGCGCGCCTGCGATCCCTTTTCCGATGCCGGGGATCGACGTCACGTCGCGCTGCGGATCGCGCAGGATGTCCGCCAGGCGTTCCGGCAGATTCTCGATCGCGGCTGCGGCGTTGCGGTAGCTGCGGATGCGGAACGGATCCTCGCCGGCGATTTCCATCAGATCCGCGGTTTCGGCGAGCAGCCGCGCGAAATCAGGATTCTCCATGGAATGCCCTCTCCCCGTAAGGCTCGACATGTACCAGCACGTCCTCCACCCAGGCAAGGTCCGCCTTGACGCGGTTGCGGACCTCCTCGGCGATGGCGTGGCTGCGGCGCACCGTCAGCTCCGGGTCCACCTCCAGATGCAGGTCCACATGGTAGCGCAGGCCCGTCTTGCGCGCGTAGCACTTCTCGACGTCGAGCGCGCCCGGCACCTTCAGCGCCGACGCGCGGATGCTGGCCATCATCTCTGCGTCCGGCATCGTGTCCATCAGCGTCAGCGACGTCTCATGCACCACGCGCAGGCCGAGCAGGATCACGATCACGCCGATCGCCGCGCCGCCGTAATGGTCGGCCGCAAGGAAGCGGTCCGGGTCGTACAGCGCAAGCCCGACGGCCAGCAGCGCCACCGACCCCGACAGGATGTCCACCGTATCGTTCCAGGCGTCGGCCACCAGCGCCGAGCTCCGGATCCGGCGGCCGATCCGCAGTTTCAGCCCGGCCATCACCGCCTTCAGAATCACCGAGGCGGCCACGGGAATCAGCGCGTACGCCGCCGGCGGGGCGTGGCGCAGGCCCACGTCCTGCAGCGATTTCCAGATGATCCCCGCGCCCACCAGCGCCAGCCCCAGGCCCGTGATCAGCCCCGTCAGGGTCTCGAAACGGCCGTGCCCGTACGGGTGGTTTTCATCCGGCGGCCGCGCCGCCACGGTCAGCCCCAGCAGCACGATGCTCGAGGCCAGCACGTCTCCGGCGCTCTCCACGCCGTCGGCGATCACCGACGCCGAACCGGCCAGCCATCCGGCGATCAGTTTGGCCAGCGCCAACACGCCGCTCACCGCCATGCTCGCAATGGCGATGCGCGCCCCCTGGGATTCAGCCTTGCCCACTCCAAGATGAATGTAGCGCATCGGCCGGCCGCGCCGCCCTTCGATCCCTTGCGCCTTTGCGAGATTTCCGTTTACACTCAAGGCAGTTCGGCCTGGCCCTGAAAAGCCTTTGCGCCGGGCGGCCGGAACTCTGGCGCCCGCCCCTGAGCTCCAGGGCGCCGGCTCTGATGTTTGGCCTCGGATCCCGTCCGGCATGCA
>FWPV01002089.1_pt1 | contig 31747 bp, 18 predicted proteins | sample 2228371 | NCBI WGS metagenome assembly FWPV01 (sample SAMEA103939776, study PRJEB20133) | metagenome
CCGGGCGGCGCCCGGGGACTTACTTTTTCGCGGTGGGCGACGACGCCAATCTTCCTCTGGCAAAGGATCTTGCGAGGCACGGCGGCGCATGGGAGTGGGTGCGCTCATCCGAGCCGTTGGATTTCAAGTTGAGAGCCTTCCTATCCAAAGTTGGGCGGCAGCCGGTGAGCGGGTTGCGCCTCTCAGTGCGCCCGGACGTTGCATCCTATGTCTATCCTCTCGAAGACACCGTGTTCGGAGGCTCGGCGCAATCCTGGGTGGGGCTGTACTCGAAGCCGGTTCGCACGGCGACGTTTTCCGCCGGGCGCTCGAGTGTGGCGGCGCCGCTGCCCGAGCGGGATCTTTCCCACCCGGATCTGCCCAGAACTTGGGCCAAAGCGCGCGTCGATGCGTTGCTCGCCAAGATCAACCGCGAGGGCGAAGATCAGGCGTCCATCGACGAGATTATCCGCTTAGCGCGCAAGTACAATTTCGTCACGCCGTACACGTCGTTTCTGGCGGCGCCGCGCTCTTTGCTCCGCCCCCGGGTCATCCGCCCGGGCGATCCCGTGCTCCGCGTGCGTACCGACCCGTCCATCGTCTCGGTGGTGGCGGTGTTCCCGTTCGGCTTGGTCAAGCCTTTGAGATATCTCGCCGGCGAAGACATCTGGCAGACGCGGTTTCTCGCCCCGCCGGACATGAAAGACGGAACGCACCACGTGCGGCTGGTTTTGCGGGACAAGCAGGGAAGGGTGTACCGGGAGTCGAAGAGCTTCGTCATCGTCTCCAAGCCTCCCGATGTCCGGGTTCGGCTGAATAAGACTCGCTTCCGCACGGGTGAGACGGTCTCGCTCCAAGTCGGGGCTTCCGAGAATACCCGCACGATCGTAGCCCGCATGTATGGAGTGGGTCCTGTGCCCGTGAAATGGAATCCGAGGGCGAACGCCAATACCGGCGAGTTCGTCCTCCCCGCCCACCTTGCCGCGGGGCGTTACACGCTCACCGTGACGGCTGAGGACTTCGCCCACAACATCGCCTCCCGGGAGGTGCAGATTGAGATTCAGCCCTAGCGCCTTCCTTTGGCTCGCCGCGGTTGCCGCGGTGGCGGTAGCCGGCTTGCCGGATTGGATCGCTTCGATTGATTCCACCGGCGGATTGGAAGCCGTGTTCTTCCGTCAAGTGGAGATGCCTTCGGGACCCATCCCGGTGCTGCGCCCGCCCTCTGAGACTCGAACGGCGCTCGGAGAGCGGATATCGGCTGAGCCTTCCCGCGCCGAACTGTACGCTCTGCGCGCTTATGAAGCCGAACGCCAGCTCGACTTCGCCGCCGCGGAAGCCGATTGGAAGCGCTTTGCGGAGCTGGCGCCGGACCGTGCAGCCGCATCGCTCGCGCTAGCGGACTTTTACCGGCGGCGCCTTCAGTCTCGTGAAGAGGTCGCGCAATTGCTCGCCGCCGCCCGCGCCCCCGCCGCGCCCGGGGACCGTTTCCTGCCCGTCGAGCGGCAGAGGGCATGGCAGGCGCTGTCCCGCGCCGCAAAAGTAGTTGAGGATCATCTTCTGCCTCCGGAAAGTCTCGCTGGGTGCTACCGCGCGTGGATCGAACGATATCCGCGGGAGCAAGCCGTCTACCGTGCGTACGCAGATGCCGCAATCAAGCAGTCCCGGTGGGCGGAAGCCGCCGAGGCGGCGAAGCTGTTCGAAAAAGACTTCCCGGATGACAGACTGTTCGGGCTCACTGTGCGCGCGCGTATCGAGGCAGCGCAAGGGAAGCCCGAGGCGGCTCTGTCGTTGTTCGACCGAGCGCTTGGTCCCGCCACGCCGTCGCCGGTCGTGCAGGAGTACTTTCGCCTGTTGCGCAAGCACGGACGCTTGCGCGATTACCTCGAGACAGCCCGTACGGCGGCAGCGGCGAACCCGCTCGATTGGCCGGCCCATGTTCGCATTTTCTTCTACTATCAACAACAGGGCGACTTGCCTTCAGCGCAGCGCGTGCTCGTCGAATACCGGCAACGCCGCGACGCCCGTGGCGGCTGGCAGCCTGCCGAGAGGCTGGAGCTTGCCGCGCTGCTCGAGTCGGTGAGGCATTGGGATGAAGCCGCCCGCGCCTGTTACGCCGTTACCATGGATCCGGCGGCGGACGCCGCTTCAAAAGAAGCGGGACTCGCCGGACTGATACGCATTCTCCTCAATGCGCCCGAAGAACGCATCAGCATCGGGCGGGGAGACCTTACTTTGTATCGCGATATCGGATCCTTCGACCCCTACCCGGGCTTCCTCAATGGCTTGCTCTCGCTGGTGCTGAATGGCGCCGATCCCGCCGGGCGTTACGCCGAGCGCGAGGCGAATTCCGCGGCGTATTTCCACCGCGCCAAGGCAGCCGAACTGCTCGCCGAGTTCGACAAGAGTTTCCCGGCGTCGCCGCGTCGCGCCCCGTTGCACGCCGCTCTGATCGAGGCGTACGCGGCATACAATGACGCCGCTACGGTCATCAATCGCGGTGAGGCGTTTTTGAAGCAATTTCCCCGCGCCGCCGAGCGGGTGGCTGTCTCCTTGCGCGTCGCTGAAGCGCACGCCCGGTTGAAGCGTCTCGATCGTGAGTTCCAAGTTTATGACGCCTTGCTCAAGGAGCTTGCGGCTCAAGCCGAAGGCGTACCGCTTGGTGAAATCGGCGAGTGGCGCCCAAGCGAAGACGACCGGCGCCGCGTCCGCCGGATGCCGCAAGAATGGAAGCCGGCGCGTTCGCCCGAGTACGCCCGCATCCTTGACCGCTACATCGCCCGGCTGGTCGCCGCCGGATCCGTGAAGGACGCTCTGGCGGTTTACCGGCGGGAATTGCAACGAAACCCGAACGACCCTGGACTGTACGAGCGATTAGCTGCGTTCCTCGATCAGAACAAGCTCGGGGGCGAAATCGAGGAGGTCTACCGCCGTGCCATCGCGCAGTTTCCCGACCGTTCCTGGCATCACAAACTGGCGCGCTGGTACCTGCGGCAGAGGCGCGCGCAGGAGTTCGATAAGCTGACCCGCGAAGTGGCAGGGATCTTCTCCGGCGCTGAACTCGAGCGGTACCTCAACGAAGCCTCAGCCGGCGGACCCCTCGATCCGCAACTCTACCTGCGAGTGAATCAGTATGCGTGGAAGCGCTTCCCGTGGAACCTGACTTTTGTTAAGAACCTGATCAACGCGTACGAGCGGCGCGAAACGGCGAACCCCCAGGCAGCCGAGCAACTATTGCGCCGCTACTGGCTTTACGATGACCATCTACGCTCCCGTTTCTTCGAGCGGCTGAGCCGCGGCGGGCGCCTGGAGAAAGAACTTGAAACTGTGCGTGCAGCCGCTGGACCGCAGAATCCGGCGGCGCTCCGGTTCGTCGCCGAGGCGGAAGCCTGGGCGTGCCGCTTCGAATCCGCCGCGCCGCATTTTCGCGCGATCGCCGGCCATTATCCCGGCGACGCGGAAGTGGTGGACCGGGCGATCGCGGTTTACCGCTCTCTGGCGGCTTATGATCCCGCCAATACTGCTGTGGCGGCTGAACTCGCCCAAATGCGCACGCGCGCCGAACCCGGCAATGCCGAATTGCTCGCCACCGCCGGCGATATTTACGCCGAAAGGGGGCAACTCGACCGGGCGCGCCCGCTGTGGGACCGCATGCCGGACACCTCTCCGGGGCTTGCGGATCGCTATTTGGACGCCGCCACGGTGTATTGGGACTACTTCGGTTACGATGACGCGCTCCGCCTTCTCGAACTGGGAAGAAAACGCCTGAACAATCCCGCGCTTCACGCCTATCAGGCGGGCGCAATCCATGAGAACAAGCGACAGTATCCACAGGCGCTGGCGGAGTATCTGAAGGACCTCGCTCCGCCTGAAGGCGAACAGCCGGAAACGGAGGCTGCGCCGCCTAGGACGTCTTCGGTCAGGCGGCTGATCCGGTTGTCGCGCCTGCCGGCGACCAAGGACCTGGTGGAGTCTGCCACCGCGAAGCTGGCCGCGCCCCAAACAGCATCGCCGGACGCCATCTCGCTCCGCGCAGCGGTCTTAGACGCGCAGGGACGCAAAGAGGAGCTGGCGGCGTGGCTTACGGGACTCGCCCGCACTGCGACGAGCGCGCCCGTTCTCGCCCGCATCGATTCGTTAGGGGCGGCGGGCGGGTTCGAAGAAGTTCGTGGAGCGGTGTTGCGGCGCCGGGTGGAGACCGTCCGCGATCCGGTCGAGAAACTGCGTCTGCGCATTGAACTGGCCGTGTGGACTGAAAGCCGGGGCGACATCCCGGCTGCGCAGCAGATGGCGGACTCGATTCTCAACGATCATCCCCGCATCTTGGGCGCCGTGCGGGCTGCGGCCGATTTGCACTGGCGCACGGGGTCGCGCGGAAGGGCGATAGAAATTCTGGAGCGCGCCGCCGCCTCGTCTTATCCCGATCTCCGCCGCCGGTTCCTCCGGGAAGCTGCTTCGAAAGCCACTACCGCCGGCAGCTATGCCCGCGCCCGGGGGCTCTTAGAGACCCTATTGAAGGAAACCCCGTTCGACGCGTCGATCATCGCCGCCATGGCCGAGACGTGGGAGCGGGAAGGGAATTGGAGCGCGCTGCGGAGCTTTTACGCCGTGAAGATCGAAGAGTTGCGCAAATCCCCTCTGCCCGCAGCGGAGAAAGACAGCCGGCTTGCAGCCATGCGGCGCGCTTACATTCCCATTCTGGCTCGTCTTAAGGACCACCCCGCGGCGGTGGATCAATACATCGAAATCCTCGCCCGGTTCCCGGGCGACGAGTCCGTGGCGCTCGAAGCCGCTCAGTTCGCTTTCACGCACGGGCAGAGGGACCGGCTGCGCGCCTGGTGCGCCCGCGCCGCTTCAGAGTCTCCGAAGGACGCCCGCTGGCTGATCCTGCTGGCGCGTCTTGACACCCACTTCGAAGACTATCCCAACGCCATCGCTTCATACCAGAAGGCTTCCGCTATCCGTCCGGACCGCACTGACCTCCTGCTCAGCCGCGCCGCGCTCCAGGAACGGCTGCTCCAATTCGAAGACGCGGCTGCGGCTTACGAGCGGGTTTACGAACTCACCTATCACAACCCGCAATGGATGGAGAAGGCGGCGGAAGTACGGGCGCGGCAAGGGCGTGCAGCCGAAGCTGTCCGGGCGCTGGAGAAGGCATGGCTCGAAGGGCGTCCGCCGCGCGCCCGGAATTTCTTCCGCGTGGCGCGCAGCCTCGAAGGTTGGGAAATGCTGGCTGAGGCGCGGGCGTACGCGGAAAAAGCGCTGGACGCCGCTGGTCAAGGGCTCGTCATGGACCGCGAAACGGAGGACGGCTTGCGGACTTACGCCCGGGTGGCGGCTCGCCTCGGAGCTTATGAAGCGGCGTGGAACCGGATGGTGGCGGCGGGCGGCATCGCCAATGTCCTCCCGGCGCTCTCTGAGATGGCTGCGGCGCTCAAGCGCCACGGCACGGATGCGCAGCGCAACGCGTTCGCTTCGTTTCTTGAGAAGCAGCGGGCGGCGCACCCGCCCGACATGCTCCAAGGGGTCTTTTTGCCTATCGTCCGGGCTGGGGGGTACGCCGAACTCGAGGCGCGATGGATCTACCAAGCGCTGATGCTTAAGCCGGGCGACGAGGAGATGGCGCCGTGGCTCGACACCCTGGTCAGCTTGCAGTCCGCGCGGATGCGGCACGAGGAATTGGGGCTGCAACTGGAAGCCTACTGGAACGTCCACCCTAACAACGATCAGAAAGCAGTGGTCCTTCAAAGAGCCGCAGACGCTTTCCGCGCGGCGGGCAATGTGGCGGCTGAGATGCGGCTGCGGGCTCACTTGCGCGACGCCCGCTACTATGAGCTGCTCGCGCGCTTTCAGCCGGGACAGTTGGCGGCTGAAGCGGCGCGTTCGCGAGGTTTCGAAACGTTGGAGGCGGCTGTCCGGTATGCCGCGCCTCAGGACGCCTTCCGCGCTATATCCGCACGGGGCGGAGCCGGTCTGCCGCCGGTTTGGACCGATTCCTACCTCGCTGTTGCGGGCATTTATGGCGGCGTACGCACAGCGGAAATCCGCCGCGCTTTCGACGCCATCCTGGGACCGATGGTGGTTCGGGAGCGGCTTGCTGCGCGCCCCGACCCCCGCCGGGTGCTCGTGGATCATGCATGGTATTACTACGCGGCCCGGTTCGGCGAATATCTGGCTGCGGCAGGTGATCCGGCAGCCGCAGATTTTCTCCCCGCTGCTCTGGAAGGCGCGCCTGCGAGCCCCAAAGCTTACTGGGATCTGGGCGAGTATTATTACGAGGCGGGAGATACGGATCGGGCGTCGTCCGAATACGCTTTTGCCTTGCAACTTGACCCTACCATGGGCGCGGCTGCGGCGCGGGCTGCCCGCATCCTGTTTGACAAAGGGGATTCATCCGGCGCTGCCGCGCGCTGGCAGGAAGCTTTCGAAGCTTTCCGCTTGATGCAGGAGCGCGGCAGACCGCCGGCCGCCTTCTGGCGCGACGTCCGGGAGGCGCTGGCTGACATTTCCCGGCGCGGGCAGACGGCTGCGGTTCGCCCGGCGCTCGATGCCTTCCTCACAAGCTACATCCGGAGTTCCGGCGGCTTCCGGATCGCGCACCTATTGCAGCCTCTGCTCGAGAATTCCCGCCGTCCGGCGCAAGACATGGCTTGGATCGCCAACCTGACTCGCGTTTCAAGCGACCGGACAGGAACGCTTGAGCCCCTGTGGCAAGCCCGCTGGCTTCCGGAAGCAGCGCGCGAGCCCTTGATTCAAGCCATCATCGAGTCGGCAATTGCGGAAGTGGAAAAGGCGCCGCTTGGTGAACGCGAATGGAAGCTGTCCAATTTGAATGAATGGCGCTTCCGGTGGCTGGAGTATCTCATTTCGCGGAAGGAGTCCGCCCGAGCCCGCCGGGCGCTCGAAGAAATCCCCGAGGAGTTTCGGAACGCCTCCGCCGGAAGGACACAGGCAGCCGAAATACGACTGGCTGTGCTGGAGTCCCAATTGCCGTTACTAATCGAACGCTGGCGGCGAGTTCCGGAGTCCGCCCCCTCTGCTGACGTACTGCTGAGAGCGGCGGGCGACTTGCGCCTCTCGGGCGACGCGGCGGCGGCGAGGCGCGTGCTCGAGTATCTTTACTCGCAAAACCTGGCTGCTTTCCGTCTGGAGCCATCCAACTTCCTCGGCTTGGCCGAAGTGAAGCTAGAAGAGGGCGCGGCAAGCGAGGCTCTGTCTTTGCTGCGCCGCATGGCGCTGGTTTCATCCGATCCCTTTGGAGGCTTGTTGCCGGCGGCGCGTTTGCTTGAGCGGTTTGGACATCGCGCGGAGGCAGCCGAGTTCGCCGGACGGCGCGTAAAAGCCGTGCCGTGGGACGCGGAGGCGAGGGAACTCGTCCGGCGTCTGACCGCCCCGCCTGCCGCCCCGCCGCAGCCTGACCTCGCCCGGCTTCAGAGAGAGATTGCGGCCAACCCGTTCGACGCCGCCCTCCGGCTGCAATTGTTCGAAGCCTTACGCGCAGCGGGGCGTCACGCCGCCGCTGTAGCGGCTTTCCACCCGCTGCTCGCCGCCTCGGGGTTGGAATGGGCGGTGCAGCACGCCGAAGCGCCCATGGCGGTTGAGGACGAGCCCGGCGCTCCCGCATTCCAAGGCCATTGGACCCACCGCTTCCTCAGCGCCACGGGTTTGCCTCCCCCGCGCCGCGCCGCGTATGCCGAAGCCGCGTCCGAATGTTACGAGGCTATCGGACAGCCGGGCGCCGCCGCGGTCATGGCGGCGATGGCTCATGCCATCGAGCCGTCCGCTGAGAGGGCGCAGAGGCTCTCACGGCTGGAGCGAGCCGTGCAGCTCAGAATCTGGAACCTCCGCCGGGCGCCCTCCTTCAGCGCGTCGGTGCATCAGCCGCGCGTGGTTCGGCCGCGTTTGACGGCGCTTCCGGGAGGCGGCAAATGAGGCGCGCCTGGCTGGTGATCGCTTGCGCCGCCGCGCTCGGAACAGCGGCATTGCTCCAAATCCGGAGCGGACCCGTCCCGCCGCTGGCAGGGTGGTTCCCGCCGGGACCGGCGCTGTACCTCGAGGCGAAAGACTTCGGCGGGCTGCTCGCCGCATGGAACTCCTCCGCGGAAAAAGCTCGCTGGCTCAGTAGCGCCAATTACGAGGTCTTCCGCCGGTCCCGCCTGTTCATCCGCTTGGAGCAGGCGCATCAGGAGTACGCAGCGGCGGCGGGCGTGCCTGCGGACATGAATCTGGTGACCGGGATCGCCGGCGCGGAGTCAGCTCTCGCGCTGTACGACATCGGTCAGATCGAGTTCCTCTACATCTCCCGCGTGCCGTCAGCCCGCGCGCTCGAAAGCGTGCTCTGGCGCGCCAAAGATCGATTCGAGCCGCGCAACGCCGCCGGGATCGCGTACTACGTAAAGACGGAACCATCCAACCGGAGAACCGCCGCCTTCGCGGTGCATGACGGGTTTTTCCTCCTGGCGACGCGCGAAGAGTTGCTGGCAGGCGCGCTAGCCCTGATCGCCGGGCGCGCGCAGAGCAGTCTGCTCCGCGAAGCCTGGTTCGAACAAGCTTCCCGCGCCGCCGCGCAGCCGGGCGACCTCCGTTTGGTTCTGAACATGCCCGAACTCATCCGCAGCCCGCATTTCCGCTCCTACTGGATTCACCGGAACGTATCTAAGCTCCGGCCATTTGTGGCAGGGGTGGTCGACTTGCGCCGTGCAGCGGCCGAATTCCGCGAAGAGCGGATCCTGCTACGAGCGCCCGGACAGCAAGCCGCGCCGCCGGACGAAAGCCCGGTGGGAGAGCTGACCGCGCTAGCGGGAGACGGCGCCGGTTTCTATCGAGCCATCTTGGCGCCGCAAAAAGAAGCAGTCACCGCCGCCATCTGCTCGAAGATTTTCGGCGAGCCGCTGAGTGCGCCGGCGCCGGAGGCTCCGCTTACCTGGGCGGGTTCGGAAGCGGACCTCGAAACACGCATTGACGAAGCGCCGTACGTGGCCGCCGCCAGCGCAGCCGCTGCCGCGCCGTTGACGGCTTTCTTCGCGCCGCGTGAGGTTCGAGCCATGCTGGAGGTCACAAGCAGCCGTGCGCTGCCGGACGGCGCTTTCGTTTCGGCGGACCCGCTGATTGTACTCCTCGGCGCAGCGGATTGGGACATAGCCGCCGCCCGCGCCGCCGTCGCGGCGGCGGGCTCCTCCCTGTGGGGCGTGAGCTACGGGGTAGCCGCCCGAGGGCGTCTTCTGGCGATCGCCCGCACGCAGGCTGCCGCCGAGGCGTTCCTCGCCACGACGCCCCGCACCGGGGCGGCGGGCGCTTCTTATATCGCGGTTTATAACCACGTTCGCGAATTCCCGCACTTTGTTCGGCTGATGAGCCTGCTCGACGCGTCGCCGTTCCAAGCGGACCCGAACATCGAGCCCGAACCGCCGTTCTTCTCGACTAACTTGGCGAGTCTCGGCCAAGTGCTCAGCCGCTTGCGGGATGCCAGCATTGTGGTTCACGATTCGGGCGACGCGCTCCGCCAAACCGTCGTCTACCGGATGTCGCCGTGAAGCTGCTTTGGATCCTCGCCGCCGCAGCCGCTTGGGCGCAACCTGGCCCCCAAGAGGGCTGGATTCCGGCATTGCGCAGCGCTCTGGATCAGCCTGGCGTGCAGTGGGTTGTAGTGGACGCGGCAACGCGGCGAACCATCGCCGTTCAGTGGAGGGAGCGGGACGCCCCGGCGCCGTTTGGGTCGCTGATCAAGCCCTTCACCGCGCTCGCTTACGGCGCTAGCCACGGCCACCGCTACCCGGAGTTCCATTGCCCGGGCGGGGACGCCTGTTGGCACCCCCGCGGACACGGCCGGATCGGGCTGGAGGCGGCGATTGCGTTTTCGTGCAACGCTTGGTTCCGACAACTAGCGCCAAGGATTGAAGCGGGACAAGCGGAAACCTTGTTCGTGCGTTTTGGCTTGCGTCTTCCCGCTGTCTTGCCTGCCGCTCAGACGCTGGCCGGTTACGGAGATCTGTGGCGCTTTCCCGCAGAGGCGATGGCGGGTGCATACTGTGAACTAATGGAGCGGAGAATGGAGCCCGGGGTGAGCCGGATCATCCGCGGAATGCGGATGGCGGCTGTTAACGGCACAGCTGCGGGCTTGGGTATTCCGGCTGCGGCGAAGACGGGAACCGCGCCGTGCGTGCACCGGCCCAAAGCGGCTGCCGATGGCTATGTGGTCGCCGTGCTGGACAAGCCGGCTCCCGGTGTGGTGCTTCTCGTGCAGGCGCATGGCGTTACCGGGGCGGAAGCCGCCGCCATTGCCGGGCGCGCGTTCCGGCGGCTCAGGATTGGGGGGCGGTGATGTGGAGAGCAGTCGCGCTGGCGGGCGGAGCGGCGCTACTGCTCGGCGCCGCCGAGGTTCGCATCGGGGTTCTATCGCTTTTTCAGCCGCAAACTCTGGTCGTGCGTGCTCCTGCGGAGAAAGCGCTACGGATTTTCGCCGGCGCTGGGTTTCGTGATCTCGAACCGGGCGCGAGGCTGGAGCTGAGGGCGGCGGGCACGGCTGTGGCTTTCGGGGATGCCGCCGGAGGCGGGCAAGCGGCGCTCATCACCGTAGCGGCTCGGGACGGAGGAGCGGCGCCATTCGTCCTGGCGGCGCCGAAGCGTATCGAGCGGCGTTATGAAGGCATCCTTACCGTTCGAGCGGTGAATGGCCGGCTTCAGGCGGTAGTCTCCTGCGACCTTGAGACCGCCGTTGCGGCGTCCGTGGCGGCGGAAACCTCTCCCGGCACGCCACTCGAGGCACTCAAAGCACAAGCCATTGCGGCACGCTCATATTACCTTGCGGTGCGGGGAGCGCACGCCGGTTTCGACTTCTGCGACACGACACATTGCCAGTTTTTCGGCTCGCCCCCGTCTCCGGGTTCGGCGCCGGCGCGCGCCGCGCGGGAAACCGCCGGCATCGTGGTCTCGTGGCGCGGGCACGTTTTGGCGGCGCGTTACTGCGCCGCCTGCGGCGGAAGGACGCGCAGCTTGCGCGACGTCGGCGAGCAGCCGCGCAACTATCCTTTCTATGCCGTCGACTGCCAGCCTTGTCTCGACCATGAACCCCTTTGGGAAAGCCGCCTGAACCGTGAGGAAGCGTCCTCTCTGCTTCGTTCGCCGGGTTCCGAAGGGCTGCGGATGCAGATCATCCGCCGCCTCGGTTTCGGAGCGCTGCCGGGCAATAATTACACCGTGGCGGCTCAGGAAGGCGTGCTGATCATTCGCGGGCGCGGACGCGGGCATGGCGTGGGTTTGTGCCAGCGGGGCGCTGTGGCGTCAGCCGCCGCCGGCGCGGGGTTCCGCGAGATCCTGGCGCGCTACTTCCCCGGCACGAATTTGCTGGCGCGCGCCGCCGGGCGGTAGCCGTTATCATAGAACTCCGGCTATGTGGATTTATTTCGTTCTCTTCGCCGCCGCGGCTTGCGCTGCCGAGCCGCTCCGGTTCCCGCTCGTTACGCCGCGGGATGATTTCTCTCCCACCGTGCTCGACGGGTCGGTATGGGTGGAAGCGCCCACCGGCAAGCATGGCTTCCTGCAAGTGCGCGGCGAAAAGTTTGTATTTGAGGACGGGACGCCCGCACGCTTCTGGGGCGCGCAGATTGGCTTGTTTGATAAGGCGCGCGTGGACTATCTGGCGAAGCGCATGCGCAAGCAGGGCATCAACATCGTCCGCCTCCACCATCTTCCGTGGCTGGTGAAGAAGGGCGCTGATTCCATGTTCGACTATGATCCCGAGGCATTCGACCGGTTGGACTACACCATAGCCAAACTCGGCGAGCAGGGCATCTACATCATCCTCGACACTGACTACCCGCTGCACACTCGCATCGGACCGGCGGAGAAGATCGAGGGCTTGGAACGCGGCGGTCCCGCGCCCTTCGCCGAGTTTTTCAATGCCGAAATCGCCCGGCTGAAGCGCAAGCGCCTGCTCGATGTTTTGACCCACGTCAACACGTACACCAAAAAGCGGTATCTCGACGACCCGACGCTCGCGCTGGTTGAAATCCACAATGAGGACTCGCTTTTCTGGTACGGCGCAGACCGCCTTGCAGAGCCTTTCAAGACGCAGCTTGAGAACACCTTTAAGGAATGGCTCCGGCGCAAGTACGGAGGCGAGTCCGGTTTGCGGCAAGCATGGACCGTTCAGGGGAAGACGCCTCTCAGCGACGGCGAAGGTCTTGGTAGTGGACAGCGCATGGCCATCTTGCATATGAGCGTGTATGACCCTAAAACGCTGGAGCGCCGGCCGGAGATCCAGAAGCGCGCGCAGGACCAACTGCGCTTCTTCCTGGAGCTTGAGGAAAAGTACTTCCTTGGTTGCCGCGAAATGCTCCGCCAAGCGGGACTGAAGGTTCCGGTATCGGGGACCAACTGGCAAGGCGGAGGCTTCACCACCCGCGTCCACCTTCTCGGGCAGTCGCGTTTGGACTACATCGACCGGCACGGGTATTGGGACCACCCGCAAGGCGAGGGCAACCTCAAGTGGCGCATCGCCACGGCGAAGTTCGTGAACCTGCCGATGGTGAAAGCGCTCCTCGCCGCCCCGGACCCGCAACAGGAAAACAACGTGGGCAACCTGGTGGTGGCCAAGTCCTGGGAAAGGGTCTTCGGCAAGCCGCTGACTATCAGCGAGTGGAATACTTGCCTGCCCAACGAGTACTCGCTCGAGGGCACCGGGTTGATGGCGGCGTACGGCTTGATGCAAGGCTGGAGCGGCTCCTTGCAGTTTGCTTACTCGAGCCCGGACTGGCTGGGACGGCTGAGCGCAGGTTCCTTCGACTTGCTCGGCAATCCGCCGCAAATTCTCCAATTCTTCGCCGCTGCGGCAATGTGGCACAGGGGCGACGTCAAGGAAGCCCCCATCGTTGGCGAAACGGTTTACTCTCCCCAATCGGTTTTCGATTTCGAACGCGACCGGCGCCCGCTGCCGCAAGCCGCGGCGTTAGTGGGCAAAGTGGGCTATCGCTTCGTGGAACGCCCCTCCGCGCCCGTGAAGACCGATATCGCCCGCTTCTGGGATCCCGCCCGGCTGCTCGCCCGTTCGCTAACAGGGGAGCTCGTTTGGGACGCGCGCCACGGCGTGGTGACGGTGGACACGCCGCGCACTCAGGCGGTGATCGGTTTCCTGTCATCCGGCGTACACCGCATGAGCGCGGTGGAGGTAGAGTCGCCGGCGCGTTTTGGCGCGGTTTACGTAACGGCGATGGACGGTTCGAAGCCGGTGCGCGATGCCAGCCGTTTGGTGATCACCGCCGTCGGACCGGCGCGCAACACCGGCATGGAGTACGAGCAAACAGAGGAAATCGCCGCCCGCTATCAGGCGCCGTTCTGGAGATTGAAGCGGGTTGGCGAGGGTCCCGTCTTGTTGGACGCCATCACAGGCAGGCTTCGCATCAAGACAGCTCACGCTCCGGCTTTACGCGCGTGGACGCTGGACGTGAACGGGCGGCGAGGGAAACCGGTCTCAGCGCTTGCGAGGCAAGGCGCTCTGGAATTGCCGCTCGACGCCTCTCACGAAGCGGTTTACTATGAACTGGCGTTGAAGTAGGGGTATGTCGAGCGCATCATTGAGAGCAGATGACGCGCGGCACTGGTTCTCACTCCCTCGCCCGCACTGAGGATAATCCGCCGTCCACGCCGAGCACTTGTCCGGTGACCCAGGAGTTTGAGGGGTCGAGGAACCACGCGATCGCCGAGGCGACATCTTCGGGTTCGCCTAGCCGTCTGAGCGGGTGCATGGCGGTGGACGCAGCGCGCGCCGCGTCGTTGCCCGTGATGCGCGCCGTGAGCGGTGTCGCAGTCAGTCCGGGCGCGACGCAGTTGACGCGGATGCGCCGCGGGGCATAAGTCGCCGCCGCCGCGAGCGTCAAGCCGATTACGCCCGCTTTCGCCGCGGCGATGGCTTCGTGATTCGCCAAGCCGGTGCGCGCCGCAGCCGAGGACACTAGAACGATGGATCCGCCCGGCGCCATCATGACTTTGGCTGCCGCCCGGACTGCGGCGAAAGCCGTCGTGAGGTTGGCTTCGATCGTCGCCTGATACTCCGCCGCCGTGGTCAGATGAGCCGGTTTGAGAAGAATCGATCCGGCGCAGTTCACCACTCCGTCCAACCGTCCGTGCCGCGCAGCGGCGGTTTCCACGACTCTTTCCACCTCCGCAAAATCGGCGAGGTTCAATCCGCCGGCGCGGCGCGAATGCCCCTCCACGCGGGCGCCTTCAGCTTCTAAACGGCGAGTTAAAGCCTGGGCAATGGCCGATGTCGACCCGAGAATCAAATAGACCGCATTTTGATGACTCATGCAAAACAAATCCCTTCCATTGGATGCCGTCCATCCCGCGACGGAGTTTTTCCTTGCGATCGCGCGTTCCGCGCTACACTGGCGAAGTGAAGCGCCCGTCATGAAATGGCACCGGAAGTGGTTGCGGCGGCTGGTTTCGCCGGCTTCGATAAATCGCGTCAACGCCGTCACGCATCTCGACGACCGTCTGTACGATTTGGAAGCCCGGCGCGCGCAGCTCGCCGAGATCCTGCTGCGCCCCAAATTCGAGGCCCTGTTTGCCTCCACAGCGCGGCACGAATTCCGTGTTTTTTCCCAAAACGGCGAGGACGGGGTCCTGCTCTGGCTTCTCTCGGAGATCGGAGCGCCGGTAAAGACATTCGTTGAGATTGGCATTGAGAACGGTCTGGAGTGCAACACGGCGGTGCTGGCGTTCGTGCTCGGCTGGGACGGGCTGATGGTGGAAGCTGACGCCCGAGGGGCAGCTGCCGCGCGTAAGGTGGCCGAGCGCATGCTGCGCGGCAGGTCCAACCGGCTCGAAATACGCGAGCAGTATGTGCGCCCCGCGGACATGCCCGCGCTCACCGGAAGCGGTCCTCTAGGGGTGCTGTCGATCGATGTGGACGGCATGGACTACTGGCTCTGGAAAGCCGTCAGTCCCGCCGCTCCGGACATTGTCGTCATCGAGTACAACGCGTCGATGGGCCCCTCCGAATCGATCACCGTCCCTTACCAAGACGAGTTTTCCGCCTCCGAAGCTCACCCCAGCGGCTACTATCACGGCGCTTCGCTTACTGCGCTCGAGAAGCTCGGACGCGAGAAGGGCTACTCTCTGGTGGCGGTGGAGGAAGCCGGCGTCAACGCGTTTTTTGTCCGGGATGCGATTCGTCCTCCGGCGCTGCGCCCGCGGGCGTCCGCTGAACTGTACCGCCCGCACGCCATACGCTGCCGGCGCCATTCGCCCGCCGAACAGTGGGCGCTGATCCGGGACCTGCCTTATGAGCGAGTCTGAACGCCGGTTACGCCGCGCGCTATTTTGGGGAGCTTGCTTTGCGCTCCTGCTGGCTGTGCGGCTGTGTCACTGGGACGTTCTTTGGGTGGACGAAGCCTACGGCATCGCCGGCGCGCGCCGCATTCTGGAAGGCGCGGCGTTATACCGGGATCTCTGGTTTGACAAGCCGCCCCTTTATGCGTGGGTGTACCTTGCCTGGGGCGCGGCGACGGGCTTGCCCCTCCGGGTGGGAGGCGCGGTGTTCGCCTTGCTGTGCTGCTGGCTCGCCTACCGCGCGGCAGGCGCCTTGTTCACGCGCCGGGAAGGCTACGCCGCCGCCGTCGCGATGGCGTTCTTCTTGTCCTTCGATCATCCGGTCACCGTCATCTCGCTGGCGCCGGACCTGTTGCTGCTCCCGTTTGCCCTCGGCGCCGTGTGGGCGCTCGCAGCCGGACGCGTCGCCACGGCTGGATGCTGCGCCGCCGCGGGCTTGCTCGCGAACGCCAAAGCGCTGGTGCTGCTGCCGCTCATCGTTCTTTGGCGCCCGCGGGCGTGGCAGCGCTCACTCGCTTCGTATGCTGTAACTGCGGCGGTTGTATGGCTGCTTGCGGCTGGATGGGGAGAGCCGGTGTGGGAGTGGGGAGCCGTGTATTCGCGCCAGACCTTCGTCTCCCATCCCGTACGGGAAGGGGTTCTGCGAACCCTCAACTGGGCCGGATTCCACCTGGCGCTTGTGATCGCCGCGGCCCTATATTTTTGGCGAAGAGATCCGCAGCGGCTTCACTTGGCGGCTTGGGTGGCCCTCGCGCTGGTCATGGTGGCGGCGGGCGCGCGCTTTTATCCCCGCTACTATTTCGCTTTGTTAGCCCCCATGGTGGTCGCCGCCGCGCGGGGCGCTTGCCTCATTCGCAGCCGTTTCCTCATAGCGGCGGTGGCGCTCGCGCTGGCTGTGCCCGCGGTTCGTTTCGGCGCGCGCCACGTGGGAACGTTCCGGCGCGAGCCTGCCGCCATGCGCGATCTGACGATGTGGGCGGAGTGCCGCGAAGCGGCAGCCGCCATCCGAGCCCAAGCCTCCCCCGGCGACACGTTGTTCGTTTGGGGCTACCGCCCCGAGTTGAACGTGATGGCGGGCTTGCGGGGCGCGACCCGCTTTCTTGATTCACAGCCGCTCACCGGAGTGATCGCCGACCGCCATCTCACCAGCACGGAGCCGGCATTTGAAGAGCTCGCCCGCCGCCACCGCCAAGAACTCGCCGGCACAGCGCCCACTTTCATCGCCGACGGACTCGGACCCTACAACCCGGCGCTCGGCGTCACGCGCTTCGAAGATCTCCGCGTGTGGCTAACGAGCTACGAACTCGCCGCGCAAACCAAGGGCTTCCACATCTACCGGCGCCGCTAGTTCGAAGCCGCAGGCGCCGCCTTCAATTCAGCGCCCTCCCGGATTTCGTCGGTGGCGTTCTTCACGACCGGGTCGCCTGCCCGGAGATCACCATAAACCTGCACGAACCCGCCATCCCGGAAGCCGGGACGGACGTTCACCCACTCCGCCCGCCCGTTGCGGACGCGAATGACGAACACCCGTTCCGTGGTGCGCACAATGCTCGTCGCAGGGACAAGGAGAGCAGGCTCGAAGCTCCGCGCCGGCCACTTCACCTCAGCGTACATTCCCGGCGCGAAGGCGCCCGATGCGTTCGCCACGTCCAATTCGACCGGCGCCTTGCGGGTCTTCGGGTCCACCGACGGCGCGAGGCGGGCCACCGTTCCATAAAAGGTCCGGTTCGGGAATGCCTCCACCTGGAACGGGACCTTCGCTCCGGTACGAATTCCGCCGAACTCCGCTTCCGGCACCGCGACCACCAGACGCAAACGTTCCACCTGTTCCAGACGCAGCAGCGGTCCGGTCGCAGGACCTGCCAAAGCTCCGGGGTGCGCCAGCCTCTCGGTGATCACGCCCGGAAACGGCGCGCGGATGGCGAGATACTGTTGAACTTTCCTTAACGCCGCTACGGATGCTTTGGCCGCGGCCGCGGATGCATCGGCCACGCGCACGGCGTCTCTGGCGGCTTCAGCCGCTTGCTTGGCCAACTGCAACTCATGCCCGGAGACCGCGCCCTCCGTAACGGACGCTTTGGAGAGCCTTTCGTAGGTCCCCTCCGCCGCCGCCAAACGGGCGCGGGCTTCCGCCGCCGCGGACTCCGCCGCCTTCAACTTGGCTTCGGACTCGGCCACTTGCGCTTCCATCTCCGGCGCGCTCAACGTCACCAGGATGTCTCCCTCTTTGACCACGCTTCCGCGGTCCACATGCACTTTCTCGACGAAGCCGGTAACGCGGGCGTGTAAATCCACTCTCTGAAATGGCAGGAACTCGCCTGTTAGCAGTACGGTTCTGCTCACCGGTTTCGATTCCACCTTAACTACTTGCACGGTCTGCGCCGCGAGACTCTCCGCAGCCGCCAGAGCCAGAAATGATTTACCGGGGTTCATAATTCTTCCCATCCGCATCCATGGGATGCAATGAAGATGTCGCCAGCGTGGCTTTGCGTTGCAGTATGGCGTAAAAAGCCGGCAACGCCGTCAAAGTCGCCACCGTGGCGGCTAGCAGCCCGCCGATCACCGCGCGCCCAAGCGGCGCGGTTTGCTCGGAGCCCTCGCCTATCCCCAGCGCAATCGGCGTCATGCCCGCGATCATGGCGGCGGCGGTCATCAGGATGGCCCTCAGACGCCCTTGCCCGCCTTCGAGCGCCGCTTCCACCGGACTCGCGCCGCCTCTCCGGCTGAACTCGGCGAACGTGACGAGCAGGATCGAGTTCGCCACCGCTATTCCGATGGCCATGATCGCCCCCATGAACGACTGAACATTGAGTGTCGTGCCTGTCGCCAGCAGCATTAACAGAACGCCCGCCAGCACTGCGGGAATTGTGGCAATTACGGCGATGGCGAGCCGGAAGGACTGAAAATTCGCCGCCAGCAGCAAAAAGATCGCCGCAATGGCGAGCAGCAGTCCGGTGCGCAATCCATCGATGGTTTCCGTCAATGCCGGTATTTGTCCCCTCACCGCGACCGTCGCGCCGCGAGGAGGCTCGCCTGCCCGCGCAATCGCCTTCCGGATCTCAGGAACCGCTTGTCCCAGCGCCACGCCGGAAATGTTTGCCGTCAGGCTCACCACGCGCTGCATGTTGTAGCGCTCCACGAGTCCAAACGTCTGCGTCAATCGGATGTCGGCGACCTCGCCGAGAAGCGCCCGGGAGCCGCCCGGCGCCACCGGCAAAGCCCGGATCTCTTCGAGCGACGACATGCGGTGCTGCGGGATTTCCACCTGAATCTGGAAGGCGTTGCCGCTAGCCGGGTCCCGCCAGTAATTGGGTTCGACAAACCGGCTGGACGAAGTCGCGGCCACTAGCGAACGCGCCACTCCGGCGGCGGTCACTCCCAGTTGCCCCGCGCGGTCGCGGTCGATGGCCACTTGCAGGGTCGGATAGTCGAGCGGCTGCGCGTACTGCAAATCTCGCAGGAACGGGAGACGGGCAAGCTCCGCGCGGATCTTTTCGGCGTGCGCGCGGTTATTGGCGAGATTCGGCCCCTGCACCGCTACCTCCACCGGAGTGTTCGAGCCAAAGCTCATGACGCGCGCCACGATGTCGCCCGCTTCAAACGAAATCTGCACTTCGGGCATTCGTTCACGGAAACGGGCGCGGAGAGCCTCCTTGAGAGCCTCGCCGCGCAGTGTGGCTTCCGGCTTGAGCGCCACAAGCAGGACGGCTTCGTGCGGCCCGCTCGTCCAAAGGTAAATCGTGTTGATGGGATAGCTCGCCGGCTGCACGCCCACAAAACTGGTGGTGATCTTGACGTTCTCCGGACCCGCCGTTTCGCGGATCAGGTCTAGAGCCTCCAAGGCGATGCGCTCGGTCCGCTCGATGCGCGTTCCGGTGGGCGCTTTGAGGCGCACCTGAAACTGTCCCGCATCCACGTTTGGGAAAATTTCCGTTCCGGTTCGCGGCGCGATCAACCATAGCAGAGCCGCGGTTGTCACAATGTACACCGCAGCCAGCGGCCAGCGAAACTTCAATGTCAGACGCAGATAAGCCGCGTACGCCCGTTTCAGGAGATGGAACAACCCCTCGCGCGTTTCCCCGTGCGCCCCTTTCAGGACCCACGCCGACAGCACCGGCACGAGGGAACTCGAGAGCGCGTAAGAAGCGATCATCGCAAATCCCACCGCCAGCGACAACGGCACGAACAATTGCCGCCCCACCCCTGTCATGAAGAAGGACGGCACGAATACGGCGAGGATGCACAGCATGGCCAGCAAGCGAGGCAATGCCGTTTTGCTCGCCGCGCCCAAAATGGCCCAGGCTTTGGAATGTCCCTCCGCCATATGGGCGTGGATGCTTTCCATAAGCACGGTCGCTTCGTCCACCAGGATGCCCACCGCGAGCGCCAATCCGGCAAGCGTCATGATATTGATCGTCTGACCGGTTGCCCACAACGCCACCACCGCCGCAAGCAAGGCGAACGGAATCGTGGTCACCACGACCAGCGCGCTCCGCCAGTCGCGCAGAAAGAGCAAAACCATCAACCCGGTGAGCGCGGCCCCGATGAGAGCCTCTTGCGCCACGGATTTTAAAGCGCTTGATACGTAACCGGTCTGATCAAATTCGAGCCGGACGCTCACATCTTCCGGCACCGCCGCCTGCATTTTCGGCAGCGCCTCCCGGACACGGCGGATGACATCCAGCGTGGAGGCGTCGGCGCGCTTGGTGACCGGGATGTAGACTGTGCGCCGCCCGTTGACGTGGGCGTATCCGGTGAGGATGTCCGTGCTGTTTTCCACCGTTCCGATGTCGCGAAGATAAACGGTGGGTCCCGATCCCGTCCGCACAGGGGTGTTGAGAAATTCGTTGAAGTCACCGCCCACGGTGGCGTTTGTCGTTGCGAGGAGCGCCTCGTCGCCGATCCGCACTACTCCCGAGGGCATGACCGAACTCGCCCGGTTCACCGCCGCCACGACCTCTTCCGGCGTCATCTGATAAGCCCGCATCCTCTCCGGATCCGCACGCACCACAATCGTTCGCTGATTGCCTCCAAACGGCGGCGGCGCCGACACCCCGGGCAAGGTGGCGAACAGCGGGCGAACCCGGTTAATGGCGAAGTCCTGCATTTCGCCCGGGCTGCGGTTGGGGCTGGAAAAGACGAGTTGAGCGATGGGCACGCTGCCGGCATCGAAGCGCACGACGAACGGAGGCACAGCGCCCGGCGGCATGAACGCGCGCGAGCGGTTCACATACCCCACCACTTCGGCGATCGCCTGGTTCATGTTCGTGTCGGGGTGAAAGACCAGCTTCATCAGCGCCACGCCTTGGATGCTCTTCGACTCCACGTGTTCGATGCCGGTCACATAGAGGAAGTGATACTCGTAGTAATAAGTGAGGAACCCTTCCATCTGTGACGGATCCATTCCGCCATAGGGCTGCGCCACATAGATCGTCGGCGAGCCCAAGCTGGGAAAGATGTCCTTCTTCATGCGCGTGATGGCCAGAATGGAAGCCAGCCCCACCGCTATGGCGACAACCAGCACGGTAATGGGCCGCCGCATGGATGCATTAACAAACCACATTCCTCTGATCCTCCGTACGAATCACCGTGCCGATTGTTTCAGGAACGGCTCCAAATCGCCTTGCGCCGCCGCTACATTCAGCCATGCGCGCCAAACGTTCAACCGGGCGATCGAATCTTCGATCTCGGCCAGTGTAGCCAGCCGCTGCGCGTCGGCGACTTCGATCAGCACGCCCAAGCCGGCTTGGTACCTGGCTGCCGCCTGCCGCTCCGCATCGCGCGCCGCCTCGAGCCTGACGGGCGTGATGCGGGCGATGCGCACCGCGCCATCGAGTTCTGCTCGGGCTTTTGCCAGCGCGGCTTTCAGATCCTGCTGCGTCTGCTCATACCGCGCGGCTTCTGCCCGCTCCAAGTGAACCGCCGCCTCCCTGCGCGCCTTCAAGGCATGCCAGTCCATCACCGGAAAAGTCACGCCGAAGGCGATGCCCCAGTTGTGAATGTTGGGTCCTAGCCCCGAAACACCGCCGAGCCGCGTGCCCTCCGGCATGGCGCCCGTGCCCCGAGCATACGTGGCGCCGGACAGCGTAAATTTCGGGAAGTACGACTTGTCCAGCACTCGTTTAGAAGCTTGCGTCTCTTCCACTGCGGCTCTCTGCTGAGCGAGCGCCGGATGCTCCTGTGCGGGCGGAGCGGAAACCTCCGGCAGGGAAGGGAACTCGAGCAAACGCCCGCTCTGAGTCGTGATCTGCTCCGGATCACCGCCCACGAACTGGCTGAGCGCGGCTTTGGAAACCGCAATGGCTTGCCGCGCTTGAACGAGCGCTGTTTCGGCGGCGGCGGACTCCGCCCGCGCACGGCTCAAGTCCGCTCCGGGCCGCAATTGCGCCTTCACCAGCGCCGCCACGCTCTCCTCCAGAACCTTCGCCCGGCGGACGCCGGCTTCCGCAGCCACGGCCAGGCGCTCGGCCGCGACCACGGTGAGGAAGGCGTCCGCGGCTGCCCGCTCCACGTCAAAGCGGGTTTTTGCCGCTGCCGCCCCCGCCCGCCTGCGACCAGCTTCAGCCAAGTCCACCTGCGCTTGGCGCAGCCCAAAATCGAACGGTTCCCAGCTCACTTGAAGCCCGACCGCGCTTCCCCAAACGCTCGCCAGGCTGTTGGTCCGAAGAACAGGACCCGATATGCCGGGAACAACCGCCGGCGGCAGCAGCATGCCAAAAACGTTGTTGTGTGTGGCGCGGTTCGCCTGCGCCGAAAAATCCACCCGCGGCAGATAAGCCGCCCGCGACAGTTGAACAGCCGCCGCGGCGCCGGCCATCTGTTCTTCGGGCGCCCGCACACCGGGGTACCGCTCAGCAGCTTGCCTCACCGCTTCAGGCAGCGAATAGGATTGCGCAAAAAGCAGAACGGACCCGAACAACGCTGCTGCCGCTGAGATTCGCCAAAGCGGACTCATGTCGCTTTCTCATCTCCCTTGAATCAAAATTCGGAAGGATGACCCGGCGCAGGATCGCGGGCGCTTCAATTGAGTGGTAACCCAGTTCCCAGACCCGCCCCAACGCGGTCCGAACCCATTATGGTATCAAACCAACTGCATCGAGCGGCTGCGCATTTTCTTCTGGCTCTTTCAGGAATTCACCGTCTCCGGCGGGTTCCGAGCTTCCACTCGGACGCTTATGTGTTGTGGTTAGCGCTCCCGTCACTTCGCGAATCGATACTCGATGCTGACAATCCGGCCGCGCCAGTATGGCTTGGCGCCTCCGGGCGTCACCCAGGCGACTTCGCCTTGAGATGGCGCCAGCATGCCGCCGCGCATCTGATAGTCCCAGAAACGCCCGCGCCAGGGCGTGGGCACGAATTGCCGGTTCTTCACCGCGCGGTCTCGCGCCTCAGCGTGGACACTGTCGATGAGGTCCTCACTGTTAAACCGGAAGATCAGCTCGACCGAGACTTCGCCGTCAGTCAATGCCGCCCGCGCGGCGTGAGCGTCCACTTCCGTCCACCGGACGCCATGGCCCGGCAGGAGCGCCGTCGGATACCACGCCGCTTCCGCTAAGAACCGCATCAGCTCCCCGCGCGCGATGTTCTCTCTGCCTTCCAATCGGACGACGGGGAATAAACCAAGAACCGAAGCGTGCAAAATGCCTTCGCCTCGGACATAAGCGTCATGCACGCGAACCGGGATTCCCGGGAAGACGCGGATTCGGGCGTCCCAATCGAAACCCGGAGGGCGCAGCGTCACCACTTGATCCGAGGTGAAGGGCTTCCACTGATCTCCTGTCTCGCTCAGGTTGAACTCGCCTTCATGGCGCACACGGACCGCCGTCACCGCAGGCGCGCCATCCGTTAAAACCTTTCGAAGATAGCGCTGAACCGGCGCAGGCAATTCGCCCAATTCCCGGAGATCCACCCTCGGCGTTCCGGTTGTTGGATCGGCAGATAAGCGCGCGCGCAACGCCCGCGTCCCCTCCGCCCACCGGTAGGACCCGTACGCTTCGAGCGCCGCCAGCCCGGCGCACGCGAGCAGGATTATCCAAGCAGCCGTTCTCAAGATCTTCACTCAGCCAAGCCGGCGCCTTTCCCGCATCCTACCAGAGCCGCCATGGCCGCGCTTCGGGAAGACTTTCTCCACCACGCAAGCAAATCCGCAACCGCCCGGAGCCCGCTAATCGTGCCTAAAAAAGTACACCATCGGGAAAATGTACCGCTCGTGGATGGAGCATTGGCCGCAGTCTTTTTTGTAGGCGGGCGAGATGGAGGCGATGATTTGGGGGACGGTGTCGCGGTCGGTGGGGGTGTGGTAGACGGAAATCGCAAGGCGGGGATGAAAGCGCTGGAGCGTCTGCCTGGCGCCCTGGAGCGCGCGCGGTTCGGCGCCTTCTATGTCCATTTTGATATAGTCCACACGCTCCAGTTTCAACTCATCAACCAGCTTGTCAATCGTCGTGAGCGGGAGCTTCACGGACTCCACCAAGTCCGGGCGCTCCACTACAAACGTGTTCGCCGCGGTGTTCTTCGGGTCTATCCGGATGGTGAGCAAATCGTCCTTATCCCACACGCCCTTGGGGTAAACAACGACGCGCCCAGCCTGAATTTCCGCCGCCATATTGCGGCGCAGGCACTCCAAATTCTCGGGCGAAGGCTCGATCGCCACCACCAATTTGGCGCCCGCATCCAGCGCCACGCGCGTATAGACGCCGATATTGGCGCCGCAATCGAGCACCACATCGCCGCGCTGCACAGCCCGCGCGCCTGCGCCATAGATGCGCGTCTCCTGCTCGGCGAGATCCCAGTGCAGCGAGAAATCGCTCGACGCCGGGATCCAGTAGGCGCCTTTCGGCGTCTCCCACAAGTTGAAACCTGCCGGATCCCACTGCACGATCCGGCTGTCCCGCACGAGCCTGTCCTTAATTTCGACCTTCTGCCGGTCGACCGCGCCTGCTTGCGCCGCCTGCACAAAATCGCAGCCCCGCGCGCGCCCCGCCAGCGCCAGCGCCGCCGGAACCGTCCAGCGATGCGCCGCGGCGAGCGCCGCAACCAGCACAACCAGGATGACGAGATAACGGACGAATCTGGGCAACACTCTGACTATACCATCCAAGGAGTTTTCAACCGGTCATTAAGCTGCGCTCGGCGAAGTACATCTTGAGCGCCTCGTCCACCGGCGGCATGGGGGGAAGACCCTGACTCTCCATCTTGCGGTTGCTTAGCGCCGTGTACTTCGGGCGGCGCGCTGCGGCGCGGTATTCACGCTCGCTCACCGGCTTCAACGCCGGACGCTTGACGCCCGCCACGGCGAAGATGCGCCGCGCAAAGTCGAACCAGGTGATAGGAAAGCCGCCGCCGATGTGAAACAGCCCGGTGGCGTTGCGCTCCACCAAGTCCGCCGTGCGCGCGGCTAGCAGCGGAGCGAACGTGGGGCTGCCGGTGAAATCTTCCACCACGCGAATGGTCTTCTTTTCCTCCGCCATGCGCAGCATCAGCTCAACGAAATTCCCGCGGTTGTTCTTGAGCCCGCCCGGACCATAAACGCCGCACGTGCGTATGATCAGCACTTCGTCGAGATACGCGCGCGCGAACGCCTCCCCGGCGAGCTTCGACACTCCGTAAGCGCCCAACGGGCGAGGCGGGTCGTCCTCCGTGTACGGACGCCCTGCCTCCCCGTCAAATACATAATCCGTGGAAAACTGAACCAGCCGCGCGCCGCATTGCCGGCACGCGAGCGCCAGATTCCGCACGCCCAGCCCGTTCACCAGAAAAGCATTCAACGGTTCGGCTTCCGCCAAGTCCACTTGATTGTAGGCCGCCGCGTTCAGCACCACCGCCGCGTCGAGCGCCGCTATCGCCTGTTCCGTTTTGAACTCGTCGGTGATGTCCACCGTGGACCGGTCCAAGCCCGCCACCGGGTAGCCGCGCGCGCTGAACTCCCGCACCAGTTCCACGCCAAGCTGACCCGCGCTTCCCACCACTACGATTCGCTGCGCCATCCAACCGCCAGCATATCGCACAAAACGGCGGCGCCGCTTTGCGAGAATGTAGGCATGCCGCGGGCGCGCTTCCTCATCGTTTTCATCATTGCTGTGGCGGCGTGGGCGCAGGGCAAGCTGCCGCCGGACTACGACGGCTACGTCCGCCGGGCGATGAGCGAGTACAACGTTCCCGGCGTTTCCATCGCCATTCTTAAAAACGGCGACATCGTTCTGCTCAAGGGCTACGGCGTGCGGGCGGCGGGGAAGCCGGGCGCGGTGGATCCTGACACCGTATTCGGCATCGCGTCGCTGTCGAAGGCGTTTACCGCCGCTTCGCTCGCCATGCTGGTTGAGGAGGGGCGGCTCGCTTGGGACGACCCGGTGGTGAAACACCTTCCTTGGTTCCAGCTTTGGGACCCCTGGGTGACCCGCGAGATCACCGTGCGCGACCTGCTATGCCACCGCAGCGGCTTGCCTCCTTATGGCGGCGACATGCTGAGCTTCTTCTCGCCTCTGCCGCGCGAGGAGATCGTGCGCCGCCTGCGGTGGCTTAAGCCCGAATCGAGCTTCCGCAGCCGTTACGCCTACCAGAACAACATGTACCTCACCGCCGGCGAAGTGCTGCGCGCCGCTTCGGGCGTCACATGGGACGAGTTTGTCGCGCGGCGCATCTTCGAACCTTTGGGCATGAAGCGCTCCTCAACCTCCATCAGGAGTTTTCCGCCGGACGGCAACGTGGCCATGCCGCACGCCAAGGTGCGGGGCGGCGATAAGCTGATCGAATGGCCGAATTGGGACTCCACCGGCGCGGCGGGCGCCATCAATTCCACCGCGCGCGACATGGTCGAGTGGATGCGCGTGCAGCTTGGCGCCGGGGAATACCGCGGCAAGCGCCTCTTCAGCGCCGCTTCGAGCCGCGAGATGTGGACGCCGCACACGATTACGCCTGCGCCCCGCATCCCCGAAGGCGCCAAGCTCCCGCGGCCCAACTTTACCGCCTACGGTCTCGGTTGGGCGCTGTTCGACTATCAGGGACGCAAAGTAGCCACCCACAGCGGGGGTCTCACCGGCATGACCTGCCGCCTGTTGCTCATCCCGGCGGAGCGGCTCGGCGCTCTGGTATTGACCAACGCCGAGAATCCGCTGCATTACCCGCTCATCTACCGCGCCTTGGACGCGCTGCTCGGGTTGCCTGAGACCGATTGGATCGCCGTTTACCGCGACGCGCAGCGCCGCACTCCCGAGCGCCGCTTCTCGGCTCGCGTGGAGGGAACGCGCCCGGCGCTCGCGCCCGAAGCGTACGCCGGGTTGTACCGCAACCCCATGCTGGGCGATGTCCGCATCGATCGTCAAAATGGGCGGTGGCGTCTGCGCATGGAGGGGCTCGGACCCGATGCCGAAGCCGTCATGGAGCATTGGAATTTCGAAACCTTCCGCCTCACATGGAAGGATCCCACATGGCCGCTCACCAACCTCGTGTTCCAACTCAATTCACAAGGCGCCGTGGAAAGCGCGCGCATGGAAGTAGCCGAACCGGCGGACCCGAGCTTCGACTTCCACAACTACCCCCTGGAGCGCGTCCATGCCAAAAAATAGCGCCGCATGGATCGATGTCACCATTCCCATCCGCCATGGCATGCCGCTATGGCCGGGCGACCCTGAGATTGGCTTGGAGACGGTCGAAAAGGCGCACTACCGCGTGACCTCGCTCCGCATGAGCGTGCACACCGGAACGCACATCGACGCCCCGCGGCATTTCTTCGCAGATGGACCTTCGATAGACGCCATGCCTCCCGAAGCCGGCGTGGGGCGCGCCCGGCTCATCCGCGCCGGCGAGGCGGTGACGGCTGAGGACGTCACCCGCGCCCTTCCCTGCGAGCGCCTGCTCATCCGCTGCGGCGGATATATCCTTCCGGAGGCGGCTAGGGCCATCGCCGCCGCGGGGATAGGCTTGGTGGGCGTGGACTCCCTCTCCGTCGATCCTCTCGATAGCACCGGCTATCCCGCGCATAAGGCGCTGCTCGGCGCGGGCGTGTGGATCGTCGAACTTCTGGATTTGAGCCGCGCCCAACCCGGCGATTACGATCTCATCTGCCTGCCGCTGCGGATCGCCGGCGCCGACGGCGCGCCCGCCTGCGTCTTGATCCGCCCGCTTGCGGAATAATGGAGGCATGCTTTCCAGTTCGTTCACGGGCAAAAGCGTCCTTGTAACGGGCGCTTCGCGCGGCATCGGCGCCGCCACGGCGCTCGCCTTTGCGCAGCATGGCGCCGGGCGCGTGGTCATTCATTATGGATCCTTCGAAGAAGGCGCGCGGAAGGTCATCGAGCAGATTCGAGCCGCCGGCGCAGAGGCGGAGGCGTTGCAAGCCGACCTCGGTACCGAAGTCGGCATTCGCGGCTTCACGGCGGAACTCCGCCGCCGCGGCTGGGCGTTCGACATCTTAGTAAATAACGCCGGCTCGCTCGTCGGGCGTGCGTCTCTCACCGAGTTCACCGAAGAGCTATACGACCGCGTGATGAACCTGAACGTGAAGAGCGTATGGTTCATCACTCAAGCCGTCGTGCCCGCCATGCTCGCCAAGCGCGAGGGCGCGATCGTCAACGTCAGCTCCATCGCCGCACGCACCGGAGGCGGACCGGGCGCCGCCGTTTACTCAGCCGCCAAAGCCGCCGTCAGCAGCTTCACCAAGAGTTGGGCGAAGGAACTCGCGCCGCACGGCATCCGGGTCAACGCCGTCAGCCCCGGCACGGTGGACAATCATTTTCACGAACAGTTTTCGACGCCCGAGATGCTCGCCAACGTGATCAAGGCGACGCCCGCCGGGCGGCTCGGCACGAATGAGGAAGTCGCCGATACGATCCTTTTCCTCGCCGGCGAGGGCGCGCGTTACATCCACGGACAAACGATCGAAATCAACGGCGGGATGTTCATGGTGTGATCCGGATGCGGATCGAAGGCGAAGCCGCGGAACCTACGCGCAAGATCACCGGAACGTCGCCGGCGGGTGAATCCGGAGGGATCCTGATGCCCACTAGCAGCAAGCCGGGCGTTTCCGCCGAAGGCTCGACGCTAACGATATCCGCCGCCAAGCCGCCTACCGACACCGACACCGGCAACCTCGCCACGCCTTCGCCCGTGGCGCGCAACCACACCCCGTCTCCCCGCTTGAACTCGCCTTCGAGGGGGAAGAGACCCGGCGCGGCGCCCGTCAGCCGGAGGGTTTCGGCGTAACCTGCCGCCGTGAACCGCACCGCCGCCCGCTGAGCAAGCTCCGGCGGAATGCGCACCAGAAAGCCGTTGCCGCTCACCGCGGCAGGCACGGCGGCGAGGTCGTCGAACCACACCGCCGGGGGCGCGGGCATGTCCTCCACCAGCAGAAGCTGTCCGGCGGCGAATGGTCCCGGCTCGAGCGTCGCCGCGTGCACCACGCGCGGCTGGACGACTGCCGCCGGCGCGGCGCCCGGCTGAGTAAATTCGATGCGCCGGATGCGATGGTTCCCCGTGTCCGCCACCAGCAGACGCCCCGCCGCGTCCCACGCAAGGGCGGTGGGGTAGGACAACTGCATGCGGAGCGCCGCGCCGCTTTCGCCGTTGAACCCTTCCTCCGCTGTGCCGGCGACCGTCTCGGGCGGAGCGCCGGGCGCAAGTCTCCGGATGCGGTGGAACCCGGTGTCGGCGACGTAAACCGCTCCGTCCGCGTCTACCGCCACTCCGCACGGTCCGTTGAGTTCGTCTCGCAGCGTGGTGACGGCGCCCTGCGGCGAGATCTTCCGGACCAAGTTGTTTCCGGCGTCGGCGACATACAGATTCCCCTGCGCGTCCACAGCCAGCCCTTGCGGCTGTCTGAGGTCCGGCTCAGCCGCGCCGGGCGCGGGAAGGATCTGCGTTTCGCCCGCCACGGTGAGCTTCCGGATGCGGTCCGCGCCGGCTTCCGAAACATACACATTGCCCGCTGCGTCCACCGCCACGCCCGCAGGACGTTCCAACCCTGAAGCGATCAACACCGGGCTCGCTTGCCCGGCGCCGAGCTTCCAAAGCCTCCCGGCGCCGGACTCTGTGAAGTAGATGTCGCCCGCCGGCGCCGCCACGACGGCATTCGGTGAGCGAAGCCCGGCGAGGAGAGTGCTCACCACTCCTGCGGCGTCCACCTTCCGCAGCCTGCCGTTCGCCGTATCGGCGATCACGAAGCCGCCGTCCGGCAAAGCGGCAGCGCCCTGCGGCGCGCGGAGCCGGGCTTCCGTAGCGGGCTTGCCGTCGCCGCCGAAGCCATACAGCCCTCCGCCCGCAAACAGGACGGTTTGAGAGCCTTGAATCCGGTACACAGCCGTTCCGCGCACCGCGAACACCGACCCGGCGGCGTCCACCGCCAAGTCGTGCGCTCCGCCGGGAATGTGGGAGGGCTGACCCAAGGGGTGCATGCGCAGGGCTTGCTCGCCATCGGCGATATAGAGAACGCCCGCAGCGTCAAGCGCCACGCTGAGCGGCGCGTACAAGGGAATCGGAAAGACAAAAGCCGGCATGCCCGCCACGCCGAGCGTCTCGATTCGTCCTCCGCGCACATAACGTATGCGGCGGTTCCCCGTATCGGCGAAATACACAACTCCCGCCGCGTCCACCGCCAAGCCGCCGGGCGCGCGGATCGACGCATCCACCGCCAAGCCGCCGTCGCCGGTAAAGCCGGGATAGCCCGTTCCCGCGACCACGCCCGCCAAGCCGGAGGCGGTGACCCGGTAAATGCGGTGCCCGCCGAAGTCGGAGATGTAGAGCGCGCCGGAAGGGTCCACAGCCACGTTGCGGGGCGCGGTCAAGCGCAGCGGGCTGTCCGGTCCTCCGGCAACGGTCGAAATCGTGCCGTCGCGCGCCACGCGCCGCACCCTCGCGTTGCCCAAATCGGCGATGTAGACATTTCCGTAGGCATCGACTGCCACCCCATAAGGGGAGCGCAACTGCGCCTGCGTAGCGGGTCCGCCGTCGCCGCGGAATCCGGCGTGACCGTCGCCGGCGAAGGTGCGTATGACGCCATCTGGCGTGACCACGCGCACCCGGTGGTCCCCGGCGTCGGCGATGTAAACGTGCCCGCGACCGTCCACCGCCACGCCTTCCGGCTGCACGAGCGCGGCGAGCACCGCCGGACCGCCGTCGCCCGCCTCATCGCTGCCGGCGACGGTTCTCATCCATGGTTGACCGTAAAGGACGCCGGCTGCCGCAAGCGACGCCGGCAAAAGCAGGCCCAAGGCGCGCATGGTTCGAACTTTGCCTCTCTAAGTAAGTGCGCCGAACCCCTCTTGTTCTCTCTCGGGCTGCCGAAAAGGCGATTGAGAGGCGAAATGAGAGCCTTCTGGATCCTGCTGCTTGCCCTGGCGGTTTTCGGCGAGCAACCGCCCTTGCGATTGAAAACGCAAGTCGAACCCGGGGAACCGGCGGCGCGCCGTTCTCCCAAGAGCCGCAACATGGGCGTCCGGCACGGCATCGTGCCATTTGAGGCGGCAAGTTCCGGCGGATTTCGCGCCCTCCGCTATGTGCCGGACGCAGGCGTGCTAGCGGTGACGACGTCCGGCGCTGAAACCCCTCCGGGCTGGCGCGAACTGCACCCGGAGGAAAAAGTCAGCCCGTTCGTCCTCCAATCGCCGCCCGGCGAAGAGCGGCTCTGGCTGGTGGAATTCCATCCGGACGTGCCTGAAGGCGACGCGCGGGCCATCTTGGCGGACTCTGGCATGCAGGTGGTGGAGCATCCCGACCTGCTCTCCGGGCACCTGCTGGCGCGCGGAGAAGCGGAGCCCGCCGCGGCGCTCGCCGAATGGGACGAGGTCGCCTATGTGTTTCCCGCATCGGAAGAGCTCCGCGCCGGAGGGGCGGTTTACGGCTGTCCTGGTCCCCTGACTGCCTTCGGGCCGGTAGGTCAGTACATCGCGCAAATCGGGGAAGGATGGGACGGTCCGGGACGCAACGCCGCCACGCTGGCATACCACTATCAGCAGCTGACCGCCAGACTCGCCGCCCAAACTCAGCGGGAAGCGTTCGAAAAGGCGCTCGCCGAATGGAGCCGCGCCGTGGCGGTGGATTTCCGGCCGGCTTCCGATCCGCAAGCTGCACGTTCCCTGAACGTGCTGTTCGCGCGCGGCGCCCACGGCGACGCCTATCCTTTTGACGGACCCGGGCGGGTGCTGGCCCACACTTTCTATCCCGCGCCGGTGAGCTTGGAACCGCTCGCCGGAGACCTCCACTTCGACGACGATGAATCCTGGCAATCGGGCATGCCGGACTTTTATAGCGTCGCTCTCCACGAGTTGGGCCACGCCCTCGGTTTGGGCCATTCCGACCAACCCGGAACGGTCATGTACCCGTACTATCAGCGCCTGGAGAAACTTACCGAGGCAGACATCTCAGCCGTCCGGCGGATCTACGCCGCTCGCGGGGAAGCCTCCACGCCTGCCCCGGCGCCTGCCCCGAGCCCCGCTCCCGCCCCCGCGCCGCC
>FWPV01004073.1_pt1 | contig 31745 bp, 29 predicted proteins | sample 2228371 | NCBI WGS metagenome assembly FWPV01 (sample SAMEA103939776, study PRJEB20133) | metagenome
TCAACGGTCTACCCAGACCACCCCCGCGCCAGTGCTAGCTTTGCGTACCGTCACTTATTGCACTGAAAACGAGGAGACCCCTAAAAGCTGCCGCGCGACCGAGTTTCCGAGCCACCCAAACATCGTTCCAGCCCCTCCGGTGAGGAATCTCTGAGCTCTGCCAGTTCGGCACACAGCGTTGTGGGGGCGGATAAAAAGCATGGACTGGTTCTATGCCACAACTCCAAGGCTCACCCGGTATGCGATCGGGCTGAGAGAGCCACGGGAGATCTTGATCCGCTTCTCGTTGTACCAACGGATGTAGTCGTCGGCCTTCTGCCTGCCTACTTAACTTCCCGCAGATTGCCGTAAAAGGCGCGTATCCAGTCTTCATAGAGCGGGTTCTGCGTATCAAACAGCTGCCGAAATTGCTCACGCAGCCAACGGTTGCGTGGATCGGATTGCGCGCGCCGGTGCCAATACTGGTGGACGCTGAACATGGGTGGGCGAAATGGAAGTGCCAGAACCTCCACGCCTCCGCGCCTGGAGAAATCCAGCGCAGTGCCAAGCGGCACGGTGGCGATCAGGTCGCTGCCGGAGATGACTGCAAGCAGGCTCAGATGGTGGGGTGTGCTGAGCACAATTCGCCGCGAGATGCGCTGCCGCTCAAGTGCGCGTTCGAGCAATGAGGTGGACTTGGCTGGCGTGGCAATGACCACATGCCCTAGTTCTTGGTAGGCCGCCTTACTCAGTCCCGCAGCAACGACGGGGTGCCCGGATCGCACGATACAGGCGTAGGTATTGGAGGTCAGGCGCTGGCGAAAGATGCTGTCGACTTCCAGATCGGGAAGATAGCCAATCGCCAAATCCACGTCGCCATCCGCCAGGCGTTCTTTAAGGGATGAGCCGATCGGTGAGCTGGTGTGCACTGCTGCCAGGGGCGCGTGCTGTGCCAGATGGCCCAACAGCTGTGGCAGGAAAACGACCTCGGCAACGTCCGACATAGAGAGCCGGAACTCGACACGGGCATGCTGGGGTTCGAATTCTGTCTTTCCGAGAATGCCGGTTTCGACCTGCATGAGGATTTCCCGGGCTGTTTGCACGAGGGTCACTGCGCGGTGGGTGGGCTGCATGCTGCCGCTGACCCGCACGAACAGCTCATCATCTAGTCTTCTGCGCAAGCGGGCCAACGCCGTGCTGAAGCCGGACTGGCTCATGCCCAGCACCTCAGCGGCGCGGCCCACGTGGCGTGTCTGATCCAGCACCGTCAAGAGCTGCAGTGCATTCAAATCGAAGTCAGTTATCGTTTTCACAGATATCTATTCTGCAATCAAGTCTATTGAGCGATATGAATGGTTCTCCTAATCTCGCCAACACGCAAGACGAAGGAGATGAGATTGCAGCTTTCCGTGTCCGAAGCCGGTGCTGATTCGGCTAAACGCAACGCAGCGTTGATGCGCGCAGTGCCCTTGACGCGCCTGGTTGACTACGGCGTGACTGTCGGTGATGCACTGGAGTTGACGGCGCGTGTCAGCACGGAGGCTGCACCGGCGTGGGATCTTGTGGCCGAAGAGATGGCGGGGCGGTATGCGTCGCTGGCGCAGGAGGCCGCCGCCACCGGTTGCATGATTTCAGCAGCACAGGCGTGGGCCTGTGCTGCTGCGCTCTACCACGTGGCACAACTGGCATTCAATGCAGATGAGCCGCGCAAGACCGCGCTGTATGAGGCGGGCCGCCAGGCAATGATTGCCCACGGGTCGATGATGGGAACGGTATCGGAGTTGCAACTGCCCAGTCCCGAGGGAGCTCTCTACGGGTGGCAGGTAGCCCCTGCAGGGGGTACACCGCTGGCAGCGGTGGTGATCGTGGGCGGACTCAGTGGCTGGGGGGCGGTGTACCTGTCCATGGCACAGGCGTTTGCAAGCAGAGGCGTGTTGTGTGTGCTGGCAGAGGGGCCGGGTCAGGGCTCCACGCGCATGCGCTCGGGCTTGCACCTCGACGCTGAAACTCTGCCGCTTTTCACGCGCTTTGTCGACTACGCCCACGCTAGCGGCGCACGCCGCGTTGGCGTTTGCGGCAACAGTTTTGGTGGCCTCTTTGCGGCCCACATGGCGGCGATGGATCCCCGTGTTTCTGCGGTCTGTATCAATGGTGCGCCAATGGCACCGACGGTGCCGGATTTCCGTACGGCCCGCGAGCAGATGGTTGCGCTGTTCGGCGTGGAGTCCGAGGCTGCGCTGGAGCAGCGCCTGACGGATTTGCGGATGAGCCCGCACAAGCACCGGATCGATGCGGCGATGCTGGTGGTCGAGGGGGGGCGCGACCCGCTCGTCGCGCTGGGCGACCAGGCCTCATTCTTCGATTTGGGACAGAGACAACGCTGCCAGCTGATGACCTGGCCGGATGGAGAACACACCATTTACAACCACGCGGCGTGGCGCAACGCGCGGGTTGCGGATTGGTTCTGTGCACAACTTCTTCCCGATTCTTGATCCCCAAGCCGCAGCTCACGATAACAAATAGGAGACAACCATGAACAACCACGAGGCACCATACGACCTCATCATCGTCGGTTACGGGCCCACAGGTCTGACGCTGGCATCACTGCTGGGGCAGCAGGGGCACCGCATCGCCGTGGTCGAGCGTTGGCCGCGTCTGTATGGATTGCCACGCCTGACGCACATCGATGGAGAGACCGCCCGACTTATCTCGCTGGCTGCTGACGGCAAACATGCCTTGCGGGAGGCGTGGACCACGCCCCACTACAACTGGGTCAACGGCAAAGGCCAGTTGCTGATGGATGTGGCCCATGGCAACACGCGCAAGATGATCTGGGACGATCACATGTCCGTGCATCAGCCGCATATCGAAGAGGCAATCCACGAACGGATCACGGACCTGCCGAACGTGACGCTGTTTCGTGGCTATATCGCGTCGGCGTTGGAGCAGGGGGACAATGGAGTGCAGCTGACAATCCAGCCTTGGCAAAAAGGCCTGGATCCTGCTGCGCAATCCGGGGGCAGAGTGGTGCTGCGCGGCAGCTACCTTGTGGGCTGTGATGGTTCCAAGAGTTTTGTGCGCGCCGCGCTGGGTGTCGATCGTCTTGACTTCGGCTTCAATGAGCGCTGGCTTTGTGTGGACACGGAGCCGAAGCGGCCCCTTCCGTCAAAGTTTGACGAGAACGCAGTGCAGGTGTGCGATCCTCGTCGCGGCTACATGTTCATGCCGATCGGTCGGAAGCGGCAACGGTTTGAATTTGCGCTGCTGCGCAACGAAAAGACCGAAGACATCGCCAGCGAAGAGGCCGCTTGGCGGTTGCTGGAGCAGTACCACGGACTGGGCCGCGATGACTTGCAGTTGATTCGCCACCTCGTCTACACCTTTGAATGCCGCTTGGCAAAGCGCTGGCGTGTCGGCAATGTCTTTTTGGCAGGAGACGCAGCGCATACCAATCCGCCTTATCTGGGGCAAGGGGCCTGCTCAGGCATGCGGGATGCTGCCAATCTCGCATGGAAGCTGGACTTGGTGCTGCGTGGTGTTTCAGGCGATGCGCTGCTGGACACCTACGAAGCCGAGCGCCGCCCGCATGTCCTCACCCTGATGCAGCAAGCCCGCTCGCTGGGCCTGGTCGCCAACACGGTCAATCCCATCAAGGCTGCGGTCCGCGACCTGTTGTTCCGGTTCAAGCTCGCACCGAAGCCGGAATTCCCTACACTGAACGATGGCATGTTGCAGCGGCAGCACGACGGCAAGCTGGCACCCGGTGCCGGTTCATTGCCGGGGCAGGGGCACCTGGTGGTTGATGGCCGAAAGCTCCGGTTTGATGAGCACGTTGGCTTTGCATTCGTGTTGCTGTTGCGGCATGTGCCCCCGGGTGGGTTTGAGCCAACCCTGCAAGCGGCGCTCGATGCCGCTGGGGTTCGGTGCATGGCGATCGATGGCCCGTCCTCGGACTTTGCCCGGGTAGGCGACGCCGATGGGAGATATCGCGCGCTGATGGATGAACTCGACGCAGATGCCGTTCTGCTGCGGCCCGACTTTGTCCTGTTCGGACATGCGCGAATCGATGGATTGTCTGAGCTGCTGCGGAGCCTTCTCTCGCAACTCCGTTGTCTGTCCATGCCTACGCCTACCGGAATGTCTTCGCCAATGGGTTGATGACCCAACGGTGCATCCGGGGCAGTGTCTGGTTTGGATCTCAGCGGGGTCTCCATTCATGGAAGCCAGAGACGCTGAGCGGGGTGCTGCGTGCCCGGTAGAGCCGTAATAGACGTGAAACCACCACACGATATGAAAAGCCCTTCAGGCTCGCTCGAGCCGGGGCGCTTGCCTTTAAAAGAACTGAGGAGCACGAGTCATGCGCAATCTTGATCAGCACACCATCACCGAGGCCGTGCTCGCCCGCCAGGCGCAGACACCCGATCCGCGCCTCAAGCAGATCATGGACCTGCTTGTGCGGCACCTGCATGCCTTCGCGCGTGAGGCGCAGCTCACCGAGGCTGAATGGTTCCAGGGCATCGACTTTCTCACCCGCTGTGGCCACATTACCGATGAGAGGCGACAGGAGTTCATCCTGCTGTCGGACGTGCTTGGGTTGTCGATGCTTACCGTAGCGCAAAACAACGACAAACCTGCAGGCTGCACGGAGGCCACGGTGGTCGGCCCGTTCCACGTCCAGCATGCGCCGCGCTACCCGCTCGGCGCGGACATCTCCAACGGTGCGCACGGCGTTCCCTGCGTGGTGCGGGGAACAGTGCGCGGCATCGACGGCGAGCCGGTGCCCCAGGCGGAACTCGATGTCTGGCAGTCGGACGAGGACGGCCTGTACGACGTACAGCATGCGGGCATCACGCATGCGCAGGCGCGTGGCGTCCTGACCGCTGACGTTGCCGGGCATTTCCACTTCCGCTCCATCCTTGCCGTGCCTTACGCCATCCCGCATGACGGACCTGTGGGGCAACTGCTTGAATCGATGGGCAGGCACCCGTGGCGGCCAGCGCATTTGCACTTCATGATAAAGGCGCCAGGCTTCGAAACCCTGATCACGCATGTCTTCCGCAGTGACGACGCCTACCTTGGCTCCGACGCTGTGTTTGGCGTGCGCCATTCGCTGATTGCGGACTGGAAGCAGCAGCCCGACGGCAGCTACCTCGTCGAATACGACTTTGTGCTCAACCCGGTTGCCCCATCATGATGGGGCACCACATGATGCGGAACGCGGCAGGCAACGCTGCTGACAAGGCAGAGGGCTAAAGGCATGCAGGATTTCATATTTCAAGGGCAGCCTTCACGCGTTGTGTTCGGGGCTGGGGCACTGTCCCATTTGGAGCGCGAGATCGAGCTGCTTGGCGCACGGCGCGCGCTGGTGCTGTGCACGCCTGAGCAACAGACCCAAGCCGCCGAGGTGGCAGACCGCCTGGGGCCACGCGCAGCAGGACTGTTCCCGCGCGCGGCGATGCACGTGCCGATCGAGACGGCGCGCGAGGCCCGTGAACTTGCATCCAGACTCGGGGCCGATTGCGCCGTAGCCATCGGCGGCGGCTCGACAACGGGGTTGGGCAAGGCCATCGCGCTGGAATCAGCCTTGCCCATCCTCGCTATTCCGACCACCTATGCTGGCAGCGAGATGACGCCGATTTTCGGTATCACCGAAGGGGGGCTGAAGAAGACCGGAAAGGATGCACGGGTGCTGCCCCGCACGGTGATCTATGACCTCGAACTCACGCTGTCGCTGCCGGTGCCCCTGAGCATCACCAGCGGCATGAATGCAATAGCGCACGCCGCCGAAGGCTTGTATGCGCACGACGGCAATCCGATCATGGCACTGATGGCCGAGGAGGGTATCCGCGCACTGGCCACAGCATTGCCTGCGATTCGCCGCGATGCTGCCGACGTGGCCGCACGCGGCAGCGCGCTCTACGGTGCCTGGCTGTGCGGCACGGTGCTTGGCAATGTGGGCATGGCGTTGCACCACAAGCTTTGCCACACGCTCGGCGGTAGCTTCAATCTGCCCCATGCCGAAGTCCACACGGTGGTGCTGCCCCACGCCATCGCTTTCAATGCGCCTGCGGTGCCGGAGGCATTGGCGCGCATAGGGCGAGCGCTCGGGCTCGCCGAGTCTACCAGCGCGGCCGCAGCGCTCTTTGACCTGGCGCGCGATAACGGCGCGCCGGTGTCTCTGCGCGAAATAGGCATGCAGGCGGCCGACCTCGACCGCGCCGCCGACCTCGCGGTGTCCAACCCCTACGCGAACCCGCGCGAGATCACGGCCGCAGCGCATCCCGCAATCCGCCAGCTGCTGCAAGATGCGTTTGACGGCGTTCGGCCCACATGATGGCTCCACCCTGTGCAATGCAATGAATGGCAAATTTGCGTATCGACTGGCGTGCGCTTTGTGGCATGTCCGATGGCATGACCGTGAGACTGTGCGGCTTTAGGTGAAATATCTTTCATGGTCGCGGATTCACCAGAGCCACGCATGGTCCCTGCATGTGCGACCGGGATCGGTTCATGACGTTAGGATTGAGGGGTGGATGCGATGGCGCAAGTTGCATGGCAAGGCGCCTGTCTTCGCATGGCTACCCGTGCTACTCAGCGAAGCCCCCGATCACATCTATAGCTTCTGATGATCAAAGTCCTAGATCCCCGCTGGCAGCTGTTCATCCGGGTTGCAGAGTACAGCAGCATTTCTGGCGCAAGCGTCGTATTGAATATGCCGCAGTCGGTCGTCAGCCGCCAGATCGCACAACTTGAAAGCGAGGCGGGTGCACGCCTATTTCGCCGCACCGGTCGCGGTGTGGTGCTGACCGAGTTCGGTGAGATGGTGTACCCACGCATCGTGGCGCTCACGCGTGATGCAGACCAACTCGCAGACGATATTCAGACCCACAGTGGCAGCCCGATGGGCGATGTGCGCTTCGGCGTGCTTCCCTCCACAGTGCCGTTGATCGCCGGCCCCTTATGTGCCGAGATCTTGCGGCAGTGGCCTCAGGTGCGCATCCACCTCACCGAGGGATCCAGTGCTCAACTGGAGGAATGGGTCGGGCAAGGGCGCCTGGATCTCGCATTGCTCCTGCGCGAGGGTGATACCGCGCAGCCCCATGAATCACTGCTCGCATGCTTGCCACTGGATCTGGTTGTGCCAGTGGGGCACGCCATCGCAAATCGTAGCAGCATCTCATTCCAAGAGGTGACAGATTTGCCGCTAGTGCTGCCGGGCGAACCGCACCCTTTGCGAGCTAGGCTTGCCGAAATCGCACGTGAAAAAGGGTTGAAACTGAAGCAGGCGGTCGAAGCCGACTCCATCCGACTGCAGCACGAAATCGTGGCCAGCAACGGCGGCTTTGCGATTACAGCCGGTGTTTTGGCGCCACAAGACGAACACCGGCTGGTCGCAGTGCGCATCGTTGATCCGTCGCTGTACCGAAGCATCGTGCTTGGCGTGACCACACACCGCCCGCACACACTTGCTACGCGCTCTGTGGCCCGTCTGATCCGTGCCATCTGTCCAGGATTGCTGAAATCAGATTGACACGTTGATCCGCTATCCGGAAATCGGAAAGCTGCTTTCGACTGAGGCCGCTACCTCATAGGTACGTGCCAACCTAGGATGCACTCCAATTACTGGAGGCCGCATTGGAAACCCATCACATCGATTTGGTAGAGGACATCCCACCGACGCTATTTCTAACCGACAACGATGTTGCACAACTCGCGGATTGGCACGCTGCCTTCGATGCGCTGCGAACCGCATATGCGAGCCCGATCGCGCCGGCCATGGTACCTCCCCGTTCCATGGCGCGCAGCGAGGGGATGTGGCTGCGCTGCCTCACGGCCGTGTCACCGGGTGGAGGGCACATGGGCTGCAAGCTCATCGCCGCCGGTACAAGGGTTAAGCGTGCCAGCTATCTGGTCTCGCTTTTCAATCAACAGACGATGGCGCTGGCTGCGCTCATCGATGGCAACCGTATCACTGGTATCCGCACTGCGGCCACTGCGGCCGTGGCTGTGGACGCTGCTGCACCGCACCGGCCGCTGAAAGTGGGCGTGATCGGCTCGGGTTTTGAAGCCCGTGGCCTGCTTGCAGCACTAATGGCGGTGCGCACCATCGCCAGCGCCCGGGTGTTCAGCCCGACGTCGGCCAGCCGCGAGAAATTTGCCGCCGCCCTCCGCGATGAGAACGGCCTGGCCATCGAGACGGCAGGGTCGCCGCAGGAAGCCATTGCCGGTGTAGACGTCGTGCTCTGCGCGGCACGCAGCCGGGATGAAAGCCCTGTGCTCAAGGGCGAATGGCTGGAACCCGGCATGACCGTCGTTTCGATCGGTTCCACGTTGCCCGAACAGCGCGAAGTCGACGACCAGGTCATTGCCCGCGCCGCGCTGGTGGTGGCGGACATGCCCGAGGAAGTCGCCCACGACACCGGAGACATGATCGCCGCCACGCGCGCCGGTGTGGACTTCGCCGCCAAGCTCATCTCGCTGTCCGACTTGGTCTCCGGCAAAGCCTCGCGCCAGCCCGAAGACATCGTCGTCTACAAGTCCGTGGGCTCCGGCCTGCAGGACATCATCACCGCCGAAATGCTCCTGGCGCGCGCCCGCGCCCGCGGCCTGGGCACTGAGCTGGCACACAGCATCGTGCCTGTCTCCAAGTAACACCCGACCCAATCACCAAAAGGATCCACCATGCCTGCCTATCAACGCAAAGACGCCCGTGCCTGGGCGCGTGAAAACCTCGTAGGCTGCTCGGCCGTGACGATTCCAAGCTATAGCGCCGATCTCAAGTCGCTGAATGAGCGTGGAATTCGCCACGACATTGAGTGCGTGGTCAAGCTGGGTTTCAGCTACACCTTGCTGTGCTCAGAAGTCGCGATCACTACAGAAGAAAACGCGCTGTTCACCGCCTGGGCACGCGAGACGGCGGGCGATAAATTCGGCCTGTTCTTCCACGCCGCCTTCGGTACGCTGGCCGACAACATCGAGGCAGTCAAGCTCGCCGAAAAAGCCGGTGCCGACTTGGTGCTGCTGTCCTACCCGTCGAACTTCTGGCCCACCAGCGAACAGGACATCTACGACTACACCAAGTCCTTCTGCGATGCCACGGACCTGGGTGTGATGCTGTTCCCCATCCCCACCTGGGGCTTCGAGCGCGTGCACCCCGCGGGCATGTCGCTGGAGCTGGTGACCCAGCTGCTCAAGGATTGCCCCAACATCGTCGCGATCAAGTCCGAGCAGGGATTCCCACTGCCGGCGGGCATCTGCGAGATGTACCACCACTTCCGCGAGCAGGTGGTCATCAGCTGCCCGATCGAGGCCGACGCGATCCCGCTGATGAGCCTGATGAAGCTGCAGTTCTCCGGCACCAGCAACACGCAATGGATGAGCGACTACTACCCACGGGCCTTCGAGCTCGCGCGCAGCGGCCGCTTCGAGGAAGCGATGGAGATGTACTGGAAGGTCAACCCTGCGCGCCAGGCCAACACCGCAGCGTCGGCCGCCTCCGCGCCCGCCATCGGCGCCTTGAACCGCACGCAGTGGAAGTACCAGGACTGGCTCGCCGGCTTCAACGGCGGCCCGATGCGCGCCCCGTCGCTGCGCATTCCTGACCGCTTCATGAAGTCGCTGCGCCAGGGCCTCGTGGCCTCGGGCTGCGAAGTGACCTCCGACCCCGACTCGGCCTTCATCGTTGGCCGCCACCCCTGCTGAAGGAGCCAAACATGCGTCACCTTTTGAAAGACCCGGAACTCTTGCGCACAGGCGCCTTCGTCGGCGGCGAGTGGATCAACACCACGCCCCACGGCACCTACGCGCTCTGCAACCCCGCGGACAACGAGGTGCTGGTCGAGTTGCCCCGCTTCAAGGAAGCCGAAACCGCCCATGCCATCGAAACAGCGCATCAGGCGTTTCTGCGCTGGCGCCAAACCACGGCCAAGGTGCGTTCGGAGATCCTGCACCGCTGGTACGAGCTGATGCTGCAGCACCGCGACGACCTCGCCACGCTGATCACGCTAGAAGAAGGCAAGCCGATCGCCGAAGCAAAAACCGAGATTGAGTACGCGGCTTCGTTTCTGCAGTGGTTTTCAGAAGAATCCAAGCGCGTGCGTGGTGACGTGATCCCCGCGCCGCGCGACACCGCGCGCATCGTGGTGCTAAAGGAGCCCATCGGCGTGTGCGCCGCGATCACGCCCTGGAACTTCCCGGCCGCCATGATCACCCGCAAGGCCGGGCCGGCATTGGCGGCAGGCTGCAGCATGGTGGTAAAGCCCGCCAGCCAGACACCGCTCACCGCACTCGCACTGGCCGAGCTGGCGCGCCGCGCTGGGGTGCCGGCAGGGGTGTTCAACGTGGTGACGGGCAACGACACGCGGGCCATGGGCAACCAGCTCACTTCGCACCCGCTGGTGCGCAAGATAACGTTCACCGGGTCAACGGAAGTCGGCCGTGTGCTGCTGGCGCAGGCGGCCCCCACTATCAAGAAGTGCTCGATGGAACTTGGCGGCAACGCTCCCTTCGTCATCTTCGACGACGCCGACCTGGACGCGGCGGCCGACGGCGTGGTGGCAGCCAAGTTCCGCAACACGGGGCAGGCGTGCATCAGCGCCAACCGGGTGCTTGTGCAGGCGGGCATCTACGATGCCTTTGCCGCCAAGCTGGTAGAGCGCGTGGGCAAGCTGCGTGTTGGCAACGGACTAGAAGCGGGCGTGCAGCTCGGCCCGCTGATCGACGATGCCGCCTTGGCCAAGGTCGAAGAACACATTGCGGACGCTACGAGCAAGGGCGCCCAAGTGCTACACGGCGGTAAGCGCCATGCGCTGGGCGGCCGCTTTTTCGAGCCGACGGTGATCACTGGCGCAACGCAAGAGATGGCGGTGGCGCTCGAAGAGACCTTCGGTCCTGTCGCCCCGTTGTTCAAGTTCGAGAAGGACGATGACGCCATCGCGCTGGCCAACGCCACCGAATTTGGCCTGGCCGCCTACCTCTTCAGTCGCGACGCCGCGCGTATATGGCGCACTGCCTCTGCCCTCGAATCCGGGATGGTCGGCATCAACTGCGGCCTCATCTCCAATGAGGTGGCGCCCTTCGGGGGGGTCAAGCAAAGCGGCCTGGGACGCGAAGGCTCGCAGTACGGCATCGAGGAATTCCTTGAAATGAAGTACCTGTGCTGGGATGGTCTTGCACCGGCATACAGCTGAACCATAGACAAGAGAACGGAGACAGCTATGCGCATTTCAATCGACTACGTACGCCGCGGCCTGCTTGTAGCGGCACTGAGTTCGGCGGCAAGCTTCGCCCACGCGGAGCCAACCGTCATCAAAATGATCGTTCCGTTCCCGGCTGGTGGCATCACCGATCAGGCGGCCCGCATCGTGGCGGAACAGCTGTCGCAGCGGCTAGGCCAGCCAGTGATTGTCGACAATCGCCCCGGTGCAGGCGGACGCCTGGGCATCGACGCGGTAATGAAGTCGCCCGCCGACGGAAACACCCTGTTGTTCACCAACACAAGCTACAGCATCTATCCGGTTATCAACCCAAAGGCAGGATTTGATCCGGTTAAGGCGCTTGCGCCAGTGAGCATGTCTGCCAGCTACGGGCTGCAGATCGTCACCAGCAATGCAGTGCCAGCGGCGACGCTGACCGAATTCATCGCCTACGCGAAGAAGAACCCTGGCAAGCTGAGCTACGGCAGTGCGGGAGTGGGTAGCGGAGCGCATTTCGCGGGCGAGTTCTTCAAGTCGCTGACGGGGACCCATTTGGTTCACATTCCCTACCGCTCCACAACCGGGGCGCTTACCGACGTAGCGGGCGGGCAACTGGATCTGGCTTTTGATGGCTCGGCCAAGCCGCTGGTGGACGCTGGCAAGCTCAAGATCCTCGCCGTCACCAGCGACAAACGTGATGCGCGCTTTCCGAACACACAGACGGCCATAGAGGCTGGTCTTGCACCATTTGCGAAGATGCAGTCTTGGGTAGGCGTTCTGGCGCCCGCGCTCACGCCACCGCAAGTGCTCGAAAAGTTGAACAAGGCTGCTTCGGCCGCTGTAGCCGACCCTGGAGTGCGGAAACGCTTTGCGGAGCTGGGCCTACGACCACAAGGTGGCCTCGCGAGCCAACTGTCGGAAGCTATCGCTGCCGATATTGTGCTGTACCGAGAGATCGCCACAGGTGCGAAATTGCGTTTTGAGGACTGAAGCGTAGACGCATCCACCGTTCGGGATGAGCCTGTAACCGCCAGTGCCGATTTATGCGCCGCCGTCGAAAAATTAGCTGCGAAGCAGACAACTGCTGTGCTGAAGAGGACCGAGGATGGCTGCGCTCGACAAGTTCTATGAATCAGAAGTTCAGAAACGCCAGGCGCTGGCCCGCGCCGTGGGTGTCGTTCCAGAATGAAGTACCACTAAAAACTGCCATGAAGAAGCCCAAACACCGGTTCGTAGACCTTTCGATCTATTTGGAGAACGACGTTCTCTCCGATCCGCCGCCCCTCGCTCCCAAGATCACCTACCAGAAGCACGCGGACACCTTGCCCGAGTTCATGGCCATGATTCCCGGAACCACGTCCGAGGACTACCCAGACGGTGAGGCCGCCGCTGCCGAATGGGTCACGCTGACCACCCACAACGGCACCCACCTGGACGCGCCCTGGCACTTTCACTCCACCCAGGACGCAAAGCTGGGGGGCGCTAAGCCCTCCATCACCATCGACCAGGTGCCGCTCGAATGGTGCTTCCAGCCCGGCGTCAAGCTGGACTTCCGCCACTTCCCCGACGGCTATGTCGCAACTGCGGCCGACGTTGAAGCCGAGCTCCATCGCATCGGCTACGAGCTGCAGCCGCTGGACATCGTCATCGTCAACACGCGGGCCGGTAGCCGCTATGGCAACCCGGATTACCTCGGCGCAGGGTGCGGCATGGGCTATGAGGCCACGATATATCTGCTGGAGCGTGGTGTTCGCCTGACCGGTACCGATGCCTGGAGCTGGGATGCCCCGTTCTCGTACACCGCCGCCAAGATTGCCGAGACGGGCAACAAGGCGCTGATCTGGGAAGGGCACAAGGCTGGCCGCGACATTGGCTACTGCCACCTGGAGAAGCTGCACAACCTGGAATCGATCCCCGCCACGGGCTTCACGATCAGCTGCTTTCCGCACAAGATCCGCGGCGCATCGGCTGGGTGGACCCGTGCTGTCGCAATCTTCGACGGAGAGTCGCTATGAGCCTGCCTGCCATTCACCGTGTGGTCACTGGCCACAACGCGCAAGGCCTGGCCGTGGTCAGCAGCAGCGGGCCGCTGCCCAAGGTGGTTGAGCTCGACGCAGTTCCTGGCACGGTCTTCCATGAAGTCTGGAGTACCCACGAGACACCAGCCCGCATTTCCAATGGAGAGGACCCGACCACCGGTGCATTGATCTTGCCTCCGCCACCAGGCGGCACACGCATCCGGTTCGTCGACATTCCCCCCGACACGGAGGATTTCCTCTCGCGCGGTGCTGAGCGGATGCAGCAGGCGTTCGAGCAGATTGGCGATGCCGAGGCCTCGACCGTGAAACACAACTCGCCACACCCCTTGATGCACCGGACGGAGTCCGTGGACTACGGGGTAGTTATCGAGGGCGAACTCACGCTGGTGCTTGACGAAGGCGAGGTGGAGCTACGCGCGGGGAGTGTCGTTGTTCAGAGAGGAACTAACCACGCGTGGGCGAACCGGTCGGACCGCGTCTGCCGCATGCTATTTGTGCTCGTTGACGGGAAGTACGAGGAACACACCTACAAGGCCTTGAAGGCTCCGTGAACGAATGGCAGGGTGCTGAAGCGGAGGCATCGCATGGTGCTCTCCGCACCGCTGAATTGTTGAAGGCAATATTTCGACTGATGCGATGCTATTCACAGTCATCAAGTGGGCTGGGCGGCCTTGGCTTTGATGACATGTAGACGCCGTGCGTCCATGCACGACCCTAAAATGCGCTCATGACGCTCGACAAGACACATCCTGGTGTGCATCTGCAGGCAGTTGCTGTCGATCTCGACCAACGCCGCTGGCGCGCTGCCGAGCATGCCTACACAGAAGAGCCGCTGAATGCCGTACCCTGTGAGCAAATCCGCACCTCCAGTAAGGGGCGTCCTTGGCATGGAATGTCCCTGTGGCACCAACTGGCAGGCAGCGATGATCTGTATATCCCAGCGGCGGGAAAGCACTGCATCATCGTGCGTCGCGGCCCTTCAACGGGACTGATGCAACGCCACGGCGCTGCCACGCATGTCAGCCGCTGGAACACGGGCGATATCGTTCTCTTGCCCGAAAATACACCGAGCTTCTGGCGCACAGAACTAGACCGCGACAACATTCACCTTGATCTATCTCCATTGTGGCTGGAGCGGGTACAGGAGGGTGAGGGGCGCTCGACTGCCCTTCGCAGCTGCTTCGGGGCGAGGGATCCACTCCTGAGCCACATGGTGCAAATGCTGATGCTCTCGCTCGATGACAACAGCTCCATGCAGCCCCGGTTCGCGGAAGGGATCGCCACTAGCGTCGCGGTGCACCTCCTTGAGCACTACCGGGAGCAGGGCGCTCAAGCGGAGCGGATTCCACTGTTGTCGGCAAAGCAATTGAAGCGAGTGACGGATCTGGTGCAGTCGCAGATGGACGATGCGGTTTCTCTGGAGGCGATGGCCGCTGAGGTGGGTCTGAGCGTCTTTCACTTCTCCCGCTGTTTCAAGGCAACGACTGGGGAGACGCCCCACAAGTTCGTCGTGAATCGGCGCCTTGACCGCGCCAAGAGCTTGCTCTCCGAGTCGAGCTACTCCATTGCAGAAATCGCGACCGCTACAGGGTTTGCGACGCCCTCCCATTTCACCCAGGCCTTCAAGCGACGGTGGAGCTCCACGCCAGGGCAGTTTCGCCGAGACCACTGAGGCACCAGCAGGTTTGAGACAAGAACCGCAAGATTTCGACAATTGCAGAGGTTGGGCTTCCCATACTCCGGTTCGTGCTTTACAGCCATCGCTCGGACCTCAATCCCCGGACGAATGTGCTGATGGCACAAGAACTTCATTTGGGGACATACATGATTTCTCGACGTGTTCTTCTGCAATCTACCGCAGCACTTCCTTTCGCAAGCGGTGCATTTGCTCAGCCCGCTTCCTTCCCGCGTAAGGCGATTACTTGGGTGGTTCCCTATCCAGCGGGTGGATTTGGCGATGCAGTTTCCCGGGTGCTTACACAACATCTAGCCAACACGCTCAAGCAGCCGGTGATCGTGGACAACCGCCCTGGTGCTGGCGCGCAGATTGCGGCGTCCTTCGTCAAGCAGCAACCGGCGGATGGCCACACTCTGTTCTACGGTGACATCGGTCCGTTTGCGATGAACGCAGCGCTTTACCCGAAGCTGAGCTACGACACCCTCAAGGACTTCGCACCACTCACGCGGCTGCTCACGTCTTCGCTCATCCTGGTTGTACCGGCTAGCAGTCCATACAAAACGTTGGATGACCTTATCAAAGCTGCAAAGGCTTCCAAAGAAGACAAGAGCCTGATGTACGGATCGTTCGGAATCGGTAGCCAGCCCCACATTTGGGTTGAGATGCTCAAGCGCGAGACCAAAGGTAAGTTCCAACATGTGGCATACAAGGGTGCAGCTCCTGCCGTCCAGGATCTCATGGGCGGACACATCGACATGATGCTCGATGTCGCGGCAAACAGCATGCCCTATGTGTTGGAAGGAAAGCTAAGGGCTCTCGCCGTTGTAGGCAGCGAGAAGCGTTTGGAAAAGCTCCCCCAGATCCCGACACTGTCTGAGCTTGGCTACCCAGGCCTCAACATCCCAGGCTGGACGGGTGTCGTCGTTCGCGCAGGTACTCCGGCGGACGTGATGGCACAACTGCACACGGCGGTAGTCCAAGCTGTGCAATCCGAGGAAATCAAACGGCGCTTTGGCGATCTAGGCGTCGTCCCTGCACCCCAAAGCTCCGCCGACTTCGCACGTTTCATTCAGACCGAGACTGATCGATGGGGATCGGTCATCCGAAGCGCAGGCGTAGTGCTTGAGTAAGTGGAGACTCCTGTGAGCTCTACGTTATTCGACCTGAAGGGCAAGGTGGTGCTGGTTACCGGTGCAACCGGCGGCCTTGGCCTAGCTATCGTTCAGGCAATGAGTGAGCACGGTGCCACAGTCCTGGTTTCGGATTTGGACCCGGTGCTGTGCTCCCTGACGGTCGATCGGATCCGACGAGCTGGCGGCTCCGCACACGATCTGCCTGCAGACCTGTCGAAACTTGATTCGGTCGCAACGCTCGCAAACGCTGCGTTAGGACTCTACGGGCGCGTCGATGTCCTAGTCAGCAATGCAGGCATGCAGGGGCCAGCAGGACCAATCGGGCAGGCGTCGTCTAGCGATTGGCAGCGTGTGATCGATCTCAATCTCCGCGCATCAGTCGAGTTGACGAACGCCTTGCTGCCAAAGATGGCATTGCATCCTGGCAGCAGTGTGATCCTGATGTCGAGCATTGCAGGCGTGCGCGGAAACAAGGCGATCGGCCTTTACGGGATTTCCAAGGCAGCACTCACGCAGCTTGCGCGAAACCTTGCGGTGGAGTGGGGCCCATTGGGCGTCCGTGTGAACTCCATCTCTCCAGGCTTGATCCGAACGCCTCTATCGGCCTCCTTCATTGAGAACCCCACCGCCATCGAGCGGAGGCTCTCGCTCACGCCCCTTCGCCGGGTCGGGGAGCCGCACGAGATCGCAGGTGTTGCGGTGATGCTGGCCAGCGCAGCGGGTGGCTTCATCACGGGGCACAACCTTGTCGTTGACGGTGGAACCACCATCAGCGACGGAAACTGAACATCGCCGGAAAAAACATGAAGCTTGCAACGTTGAAGTCCGATAGCGAGGACGGGCGCCTGGTCGTCGTCTCACGCGACCTGGGCCGTGCAATCGATGCGTCTGCGGTCGTAGCGAACTTGCGCGAGGCCGTGCGCGACTGGAATCGTTGCGCGCCGCTTCTTCAGGCGCTCTACGAACAGCTCAACGCGGGAAATCCATCCAACGCGTTCGTCTTCGATCCCCGTCTGTGCGCTGCCCCGCTGCCGCGCGCTCCTCAGTGGTGCGATGCCTCTGCGTTTCTGAACCATGGCCGCTTGATGGAGCGGGCTTTCAATACGGCCCCGATACCCGATGCAGAAACCGTTCCCCTCATGTACCAGGGCGCGAGCGACGACTTCCTTGGACCCCATCAGGATGTGCCGCTTCCGAGCGAAGCGGATGGCATCGACTTCGAGGGGGAGTTCGGCGTCATCGTAGGCCCTGTCAGCATGGGCGCTACTGCCGAGCAGGCACAGCAGGCCATCCTGCTCTTGGTACAGATCAACGACTGGAGCTTGCGCGTCCTTGGGCCCCGCGAGATGCGCACGGGTTTCGGATTCCTTCAGGCCAAGCCATCCTGCAGCTTTGCTCCCGTGGCGGTCACACCGGATGAGCTTGGTAATGCCTGGCGAGATGGACGTATCCACCTTCAGTTGCATGTCACCTGGAATGGAGAGAGATTTGGGGAGCCTCACGGAGGTGAGATGAACTTCAGTTTCGGTCAACTCATAGCCCATGCCGCGCGGACGCGCCGCTTGTCAGCCGGCACCATTGTTGGATCTGGCACGGTCTCAAACTTTGATAGAGGGGCGGGCTCGGCTTGCATTGCGGAACGGCGTGCCATCGAAATGATCGACCAAGGAAAGGCACAGACCGGATTCATGAAGTTTGGCGATCGGGTGCAAATGTCGGCTAAGTTCGAGGACGGTACGTCCGGACCTTTTGGCGCGATCGATCAGCATGTCGTGGAGTTCTCGCGGTGAGCCACATCCTGGTGACTGGAAGCCAAGGCTTCATCGCGCAGGTCCTGACCCGGCGGTTGTTGAAAGATGGACTCGGGGGGCAACCTGTCACACGCCTCACTGCGGTCGATATCGCATTCGAGGGGGTGGCCGCTGAGGACCTTCGCGTCCATCGAATTGTGGGCAGTATCCACGATCAAGCTGTGCAATCTGCCGCCGTAGAGGAAGCGCCGGACGTCATTTTTCACCTGTCCAGCGTACCTGGTGGCGCCGCGGAGCGAGACCCTGATCTTGGGCGCCGAGTCAACCTAGACGCTACGCTAGCACTGCTCGAAATCTGCAGATCGCTTGCACGGCCACCGCGCTTTATTTATGCAAGTTCTGTTGCGGTTTATGGCGATCACCTCCCTGAGTTCATGGACGAGGACACGGCCCCTGCGCCCGCACTCACCTATGGTGCGCACAAGCTTGCATGTGAAATCCTGGTAGCTGATGCGAGCCGACGTGGATGGGTCGATGGCTGCTCGCTCAGGTTCCCAGGTGTCGTCGCGCGGCCTGGCAACGGAGAGGGGCTGATGTCGTCCTTTATGAGCCAGGTATTCTGGCGATTAGCGAGTGGAGAGGCCATCAAGGTTCCGGTATCTGCTGGTGCAACCTGCTGGTGGATATCAGTGGGTGCATGCGTCGACAACTTGCTGCATGTTGCTGCGATGAGTTCATCAAAGTGGACTGCGCAGCGCTGCTATCAGATGCCAGTGCTGCATTCGAGCATTGAGCGGGTTGTGGAGAGCATCGCCGATACTCTTGATCGGCCGGTGGCTGGCCTCGTACGGTACGCACCGGATCCGCTGATCGAGCGCTTGTTCGGGTCCATGCCTCCACTGAGCGCACCATTCGCCGAGTCCATCGGACTTTGTCATGATGGGAGCCTCTCACGTTTGGTACGCCGCTCCATGGCACAGGAGTAGCGGCAGAGGTCGCCCTTCGCGGGGAGATGCATCTGACACTGCAGTCTTGTGTACGCCAATTTCCGGCATGACCGCTTTCTACCGGTGAGCAGTCGCTTAGGATGCAAGCATGACGGTCTGCAACCGCTGCAAAGTGACCTCTCAGCTCAATGCGCCCCCTGCCTACAATCGCCGAATGAAAGCCCGCCCAACCCTCATCGCGACCCACAACGGCACCTTCCACGCTGACGACGTATTCGGCGTGGGAGTGCTGATGGGTGCATTCCCGAATCATGAGCTGATTCGCACTCGCACCCAGTCCAACATTGACGCGGCCGACTTTGCGGTGGATGTGGGCGGCGAGTGGACTCCAGAACGCGGCCGTTTTGATCACCACCAGCGGGGTTTCGACGGCGCCCGACCGGATGAATCAATAGATGGGCACAGCCGACCGGGGGTGGGTTACGCCAGTGCCGGTTTGGTGTGGTCGGTACATGGACCAGCGTATGCACTCGCCATGGCAGCGTCACGCAACTTGACACTCAACGATGACGCGATCGCCAGCATCGTGCATTCCATCGACCACTCCTTGGTTCAGTACCTCGACATGGTAGACACCGGCCAAGGTGAAGTGGCGCCGGGCATTTTTGGTCTGTCGTCACTGATCGCACAGCTCAACACCAACTGGCTGGAAGAGCGCAACTTGGACGTACAGGCCAAGGCGCGACTGCAGGATTCGCGCTTCATGGAAGCCGTAGCGATCACCCGCAAGTTTCTGGACCAGGCCATCAACAAGAAAATCGGACAGATACTGGCTGCCGACACAGTGCGCAAGGCACCACGTCTGCTCGACGGTCACGTGCTGCATCTGAAAGAGGGTGGCATGCCTTGGACTCGTGTGGTGGTAGACGAGATGCCCGACGTTCAATTGGTCATTTACCCTGATTCGGACGGCACCCAATTCCAAGTCAAGACCGTGCCTGTCGAAGTGGGCTCCTTTGCTTCTAAGATGGACCTGCCAGCAAGTTGGGCCGGTCTGCGCGACGAAGGGCTGGCTGCCGTCACAGGTGTTCCAGACAGCGTTTTCTGCCACCTCAACCTGTTCATCGCCGGTGCACGCAGCTTCGAGGGGGCAGTGAGGTTGGCAGAATTGGCCCTGAGTGGGTCAAAGACAAACATGGGCACAGAGAGATCAACGGGTTCCAAATGAGCCCTTGCTGCATCGCAAGCCCGGCGCCCAAAATCCACAAACGCATTGGTTGTCAGATAAGCCTTCGTCCGGTACTTGCCAGCAATTAGCCGGAGGGCGAACGTGCGATCTTCAAGTTCTGGCGCTCCGGGGAATTGGGTGTACGGGTAGGGGTCCCTTTGATTTCAGTGCAAAAAGTGACGGTTCGTTTGCCGAGCAACGGCGCGGGCCCTGCGCGGTAAGTCGTTGATTCCACTGCAGTTGCTGTTCGGTCTGGCCGAGCGTATCTTTAGCTGCCTTTCGACTCTTGAGGAGCGGCGGCGATGCAGGGTTGGCAAACACCTTATCTGGGCCTGCGTGAGCTGCCGCGGGAGATCTCTGCCTTCGAGTTGCAGGCCTTCTTCAGCTTCGGCCCTGCCGAGAAAGAGCTGATCGAGCGGCGCCGGGGCGACCGCCACAAGCTGGGCTTGGCGCTGCACATCGGTTTCTTACGCATGAGCGGGCGCCCATTGAACAGTGTTCGTGCCGTGCCAGTGGCCTTGCTGCGCCACCTGGGCAAACTGCTGGAGATCGAGACACCGGATTTGGCCTCGCTGCGCGCGCTTTACACCCGGGGCCGCACCCTGTTCGACCACCAGCAGCAGGCTTGCGAGGTTCTGGGCTTTGCCTGGATGAGCGAACACCAACGCCGTGCGCTCGTGCGTGTATTGCGCGACGAGGTGGCGCACACCGCCGATCGCGAGCGCCTGCTGCTGTGGGCCCGCCACTGGTTGTATGAACACCGACTGATCATCGTGCACGAGCGCGCCATTCGCAGCATAGTGGCTGCTGCACTCGACGATCTCGAAACCACCGCTGCTGCGTCCGTGCGAACCATGGTGCCGGCCGCCACCCTGAAGCTATGGGCGGCGGCTATAACCGCCAGCCGGCCAGATGGCCAGCACTGTCAGAGCTGGTTGTGGAGCGCGCCTGCCAAGCATTCCACGCGCCAGATTGCTGAAGTGCTCGAGCGCATCACCTTCCTCAAAGGACTGGGCCTGGATCGCCACCTGGGCGAGCTCAATGGCACGCTGGTGCGCCGCTACGCCCGGCGCATGGCCACACGTCCGCCCTCGGTCAGCAAACGCGTCAAGGAGCCAGCACGAACCGTCGAGTTGGCCTGCTTCCTGCGCTACTGCCTGCTGACGACCACGGACCAGTTCATCCTTATGTTCCAGCGCCGCGTCACGGATCTCTGGCGCCAATGCGCTGACGAGGTGGGTACCGCCGTCGACTGGTCACGGCAGTACCAATTGCTATTGCAGGATTTGACGGACCTGGTCGAGGACGAATCTGCTTCGGCTGAACTGCGTACCAAGCTGCGTGAACTGGTTGCCGCCAGGCGCGCGCAGAAGGCTCCGAGCCGAGCGTCGGGCATCCGTCGGCAACTGATCGCCACCATCGTCCCTGTGCGCTCGCTCTTGGTCGCCGTCAGCAGCTTGGCCTGGAAGGCTACGGGTGAACATCCGGCACTGCAAGCACTGGACACCTTGCGCACGCAGTACGCGACCGGTGACAAGATCCTGCCGAAGAACTTCACGGCGGCAAGGCTGGGGGCGGCATGGCGCCAGGACATCTCCGACACCGACCGCGAGCGGGCATTCCGGGCGCTGGAAGTGTCCACGCTGTTGGCCTTGCGCCGAGCCGTTCGCAATGGCTCAGTCTGGGTCGAGCATTCGCTGAGTTTCCGGGGTCGCGAACGGCTGTTTATTCCGGATGAGCGCTGGAAGACCGAGGCCCGGCGCCACTACGCCAGACTCCAGATGCCAGTCAAAGCGGGCAACTTCCTCGCACCGCTGCTGGAGCGTGTGCGCGCCGGCGTGGATGCCGTGGCTGCGGCCGTGCGCACCGGAACGCTGCGGGTGGATGATGAACTGCACCTGGCGCCACTGGTGGCCGACGACGAAGACCCCGAGGTCACCAAGTTACGCCACCGTCTCGATCAACGCATTGGCGAGGTTCAACTGCCAGAAGTCATCCTGGCGGTGGACGCCCAGGTGCGCTTCAGCTGGGTGATGCTTGGCCGTGAGCCGCGTTCTGGCCAGGAACTGCTGATGGTCTACGCCGGCATCCTGGCCCACGGCACCAGTCTCACGGCGGCCGAGTGCGCGCGCATGATCCCTCAGCTGTCGGCCGCGAGCATCCGCCAGGCCATGCGCTGGGCCAGCGACGAGCGGCGCCTGACGTTGGCCTGCCAGGCGGTGCTGCAGTACATGCAACGCCACGCCATTGCCGCCACTTGGGGCCGAGCCGACCTGGCTTCCTCGGACATGATGAGCCTGGAGACCAGCCGACGGGTATGGCAGGCGCGCCAGGATCCAAGGCGGCAGACGGCCTCCATCGGCATCTACAGCCACGTGCGTGACCGCTGGGGCATCTTCCACGCTCAGCCCATCGTGCTCAACGAACGCCAGGCCGGCGCGGCTATCGAGGGTGTTGTGCGGCAAGAGCGGGTCGAGACGACACAACTGGCCGTGGACACCCACGGCTACACCGACTTCGCCATGACCTTGACCCGGCTGCTGGGCTTCGATCTGTGTCCCAGGCTCAAGGAGCTCAAGCAGCGGCGTCTGTTCGTGCCGCGCGGCATGAAGGTACCCGAGGAGATCGCTGCCGTCTGTGAGGCCGGCATCGACACCGCGTTGATTGAAGCCCACTGGGACAGTCTGGTCCACCTGGCGGCTTCGGTGTCGAGCGGGCATGCCAGCGCGGTGAGCACCTTGGCCCGGTTCGGCTCGGCCGCCAGAGGCGACCCGATTTACGACGCCGGCGTGCAGGTGGGCAAGCTGCTGCGCACGGCATTCCTGGCCGACTACTTCGTCAACGAGGCCTTCCGACGCGAGTTGCGACGGGTGCTCAACCGCGGCGAGGCAGTCAATGCACTGAAACGGGCGATCTATACCGGCCGCGTCGGCCCAGCGCAAGCCCGGCGCGCCGACGAGATGCAGGCGGTGGCCGATGCGTTGAGCTTGCTGGCCAACATCGTGATGTCCTGGAACACGGCGCAGATGCAGACCGTGCTGGATCGGTGGGCCAACCGGCGCCAGATCGTGCCGCCAGAGCTCATCGGGCGGGTGGCACCTACACGGTTGGAGGGCATCAACCTGCGTGGGGTCTTCCGCTTCCCGGTGGACCGCTATGCAGCCCAGATCCTGCCCTCACAAACGGCCCGCAAAACAAGCGCCTCCGCATGAGATCAACCCCACAAACAGGGCTTCGCAGGCCGAATGAGGGACCAACAGAAAATCATTGCCTGACAAAGACTTACCCTGGGCCAAGGAACCAGACCCGCGCAAATGCTCGCTCTCCGGGCGGATGGGAACCGTCACTTTTTGCACTGAAATCAAAGGGACCCCTCACGCAGGTCACCGCCGCAGCTTGGTGGAGATCAAGATGCACTGCCGCAAACGCCTAGGCGAGTGGGTGATGGCCGCACCTTTGGGCGTTAGGTGGTGGAGTTGCTTGTGCTGGTGGCCTTGCTCAACCGCTTCGCGCAGCTTGGGCGCCCCACAATGGTGTCTGAGATCGCCATGGCTTAGCTGCGTCTGGGGCCAGGGTCAAGTCATCCCATGTCGGTTTTGTGCAATAAGGCCTCTTTGAGTTGCTCCGATTTTGTCAATATGTTGAATTTATATTTAACATAACGAAAATCGTGGAATATTCTCGCTGCGCTAAGTTCAAATGACCGGCCTCACTTGACCCAACTTGCACTGGTTGCGCCGGCTATGCGCCCTCAATCACTCCATCCACATTGCCATGGCGCTCGGCACACTTGCCCACCAGCAGCAAGTCGCCACCCTTGATGGTGCCACTGATGAAGTTGGTGATGGTGGTTTCGTGGCTGCACCGATCGCACCAGACATTGGACAGTAAACGCTTACGCACGTCCGGCGGTGTTGACTCCCAGCGTTTGCGCGCCTGCGGCGTGAAGTTGGGCCCTCACATGACATCAATGTGTTGATGGATCCTCTCCACCAGCACCTCGAAGTCCGGCTGCCCCCGGTAGTACAGCGCGGCTGTCTTGCGGTATTCCTGGGCAAAGCGCTGGCGCCGCTCGGCGTCCGCCAGCACGAAAGCCGGATTGCGGGCAATGGCCTGTTCGTCGCCGGTTCGGAACCGCTGCGCCTTGCGCGCCTGGTAAGCGGGCGTCCTCATGAAGGCCTGAACTTCCTCAAGCCCCAGCAAGCAGTACACGTCGTAGTAGTGCCGCAGGAAGTTGGCGGGGAATGCTTGGGCTTCGTCCAGTCGCCTGTACTTGGTGGAGATCGTCTGCAGTTTCTCGACGAAGGTGTGCGTAGGGGCATAGCACGGTACGGCCACTGCACGATTGTCCTCTACGGCCACTCCGCGTTCCATGGCTCTATCTAGCGCCCACGACGAGATCATGACCGGCCGATTCGGAGCGGTGTCATCGAACCCGAGTTCCAGCAGGATGCCATCCTTGACACCGGCTAGCGCGGGAACACGCGATGCGTAGATCAAGCGTATGCCGGCACTGCGCATCTTGTCGTCGTCGAACTGTGTGTCGCGCTCTACGCTGTCGATGCCCGGAATGGAGATGCGCGCGGCCAGCTCGTTGTAGTACGCACGCCGCGATTCAACGTGCGCCGGCTTGTCCTGGTTGCGGCTCGTCTTCACGTCCATGCCATGGGGCGGCTCAATGCGGATATCGATGTCTTCGGAGAAGCGGTGGATGACACCGAACCCCTTCGACAAGGACGTGCCACCCTTCAGCTCGAACTGGAAGCCCTGGGCCTGCAAACCCCAGAGGCAATGCATGATCCAGTAGTCCTTCTCCACCAGCATGGGATCGAGGCCGCGTTCATCAGCCACGACCGAGAGCAGTTGGTCGAAATCCCGACGCTCATGCAGAAAATCAGCCACCCGACCACTCCTGCAGGCGCTTGCGCGTGGCCACGCTGCCAAAGCTGTCGGCTGCACGCTGCAAACGGGCGGGATCAAATGAAAGCAATTTGCTGCGCGCCTGGCGCAAGATCGCATCGCGATCCTCCGCCAGTTCGTCCAGGTTGTTCAGCAGGTCCACGTACAGGAACTCCGGGGTCAGCTTCCTGGGGAAGCGCGGCTTCATCCGGAAATCGAACTGCCGGTTACCGAGCTTGAAGACGCCGTGGCGCTTGTGGTTGTAAACCAGCGTGCGGTTGTACAGCTGGGTCGTGCCCAAGCCCACGGCGTTGTAAGCCGAGGGAGAGAACACCAGGAAATCCTTGTCGCGCAGGAACCCGCGTACCACTTGCTCATCGGCCGGTGGCAGTGGGCCGAAGCTGGACTGCTTCGGTGCGTGGTACAGACCTTGGGCCAGCTTCTTCAGCTTTCCGGTAGTCACCAGTTCACGCAGATGCCGATCCACTGCCGTGGACAGGCGCGCGAGATCTTCCCGCCGGTAAACGTGCCCAGCTTGCAGCTCGCCTGCGAGGTGCGCAGCACCGCCTCGCAAAGAGACAGCAGGAGACTGGACAGTCGTAGGCATGGCGAATTTTTCATTGAAATTCCATGCATTTTAACGCTTTTCGACAGCTTGTCTCCTCACGTGACCGAAACCCGGGCCACGCGCCAGAAACGCCGCGAGCATGTGCGGCACCAGTATGGGTAATTGAAAGGTTTGCCGGAGGCATACCAACAACCGAAGCAAGCGCTACGCGGATCGAGTACAGACGCAGGTACTGGACGCCATAGAGCTTGCTGTTTGTCGAGCTATGAAAGGTCAGCCACTGGATGACCACGAAGACGGCTGATGCGGGGTCCAGATAAATGAGTTACGCCCTTGCTTGCAACAGAGTGCAAGGGGGTATCAATTCAAATGGCAAATGCTGTCATTTGCCAGGACACAGATCAGGTAGTAGCTGAACCGGATGTTCCCCCCAAAAGGGTGATCACGTCGGCCCACAGGCCGGTGATTTTTTCGTCAGGACGATTGGCATGCGCGCGCAAGAACGCGAGGGCATCCTCTACTCGCCCCATCACCTCATACCCGCCAACCTCCATTTGCGCGCGACCGACCACAGGGGGCAAGGCTTCTTCCCAGCCTTCAAAGCTGGGCCACGGGACGATGAACTGTCTGCCATCGCGATGCTGAACGCGCACCCAGCCGGAGCCATCCCGCAGCTTGATCGCAAACACCGACGAGACAGGCATCATCCAGGGCCAAGGGAATCTGGCGCGCGTGGGCAAGCCGCGCGCGCCGTATTCAGGAACCACAGGTGCCGCCGGGGCTATGGCAGGGGGAGTGTGACGTGCCTGGGCCTCGCGCAACCGCTCCAATTTGAACACCATTTCCTGGTGCAACCTTTCCTGCTCTTGCTCGAACCGCGCAAGCAGGGCCTCGGTGTTTGCAGTGAGCAGCAACCGTTCTTCAGGTGTGAGCCGCTTGCCCGTGCCTCCCCCATACTGAGCCGTTCCCAGAGCGGTCAAACCTCCATAGCGCTTTTCAAAGCAGGTGGAGCCCAGTGTCAGGAGCTGCCCCCCGTCCCTGACAACGTGGATGGCTTTGTATACGGTGTGCCCACAACCTGGTTCTTGACAGTTCACCCGTTCAGACTTGTCCACCTCAACGACAGCCAGCAGGCGCGCGGCGCGGCGGGGTTGATCATCCTCGCCCATTGAATTCAGATCGCTGTTGCCCATATCAAGGTCTGCGGTCAGGTCCTACTGCATCCCAGTTTGAATTGTTCCTGGCGAACAGCCAGGCGGCGCCCCTCAAGATCCCCACTCAGTTGACCAGAATCCATCCGGATGCGCTCTTGACGCAACTGATTGCACCTGGTGAGGGTCAAGCCCTGCTGCATTCCCTTATCTCGGGCTTTGTCCATGTTGCGTGTGATGTCACGAATGGCCGCCTCCTGGCTTTGCTTGCGTGTGCCAGACATCGAGTGAGCGCCTTCGGTCGGCAGGATGTCCACTTCTCGTCCTCCGGCACAGGGTTTGTCGGTGTAGGTTCCGTTGCACTGATAGACCGGCTTCTGGCCTTGCGCGGGGAACGGGAGTGTCAGCATTGCTGACGCAGAAAGCAACGCGCGGATGATGACTCGAAGTGGCGGTAGCTTCATGAGCCTATGACCGGTTTCGGTTCTGCAGCCCCGGTTTGACAACCGTCTCGTGGTGATTTTTTGCATGCGCTACCAGGGCGTCCCACTCCGGCGGCGTCATTGTGCGGCCCAGTAGCTCCTCGAATTGGGCCCGTACCGCTGCAACGCCCTCGTCCGTTTCGACGTCGTCGCCGAAACCGAACACCAGGCTGATGATCCCCCAAAGGCGATGCCAGGTCCCTTCCAGGCCTTCGAGGTGAATGCCCAGCAGGTACCCGGCATCCGTCGTGGCCGGTCGACTCGACAAAATGCTTTCCATGTCGGGGGGCTGACGGCGCTTGCGCTCGATGCGTTCACGCGCGGATTTTTGGAAGTCGCCCAGAAGAGAGGTATCCATCTGCGCTCCGCACTCGCGCTCCCAGTATTGGATCGCGGCTTGAAGTGCTGCACGTTGCGCTTCTCCATCTTCACGCAGTTGCTCTTCAAGTGCTGCGACAACTTGGTCCACTGCCTGAGTGCGCGGCTTCATTGCCCGACCTACTGCCGACATGATGTTCAATGAAGCGGGGCTGTCCGGGTTGCTGGCCAGCTCGCGTGCCATCGTCTCCCACACGCTCTCGCCTGGGCGTTGCACCAACTTTGTTTTGGGCGGATCTCGGTCGCTCATCGTGGGCGGTCTTCTAATGGAGGCGATCTTTTTCGGTCGGGTGGCGAGCACTGTGCGGCGCGGTTCGCCATGAACGGCGCCAATTTGCCTGAGGTTCTAGCGCAATTTCGAGGTTTGCGCCACCTCGCTCACCGACTCACGCCAGTCGGGCTCAATGCAGATCAGCGGCAGCACCGCAACACTTCTTGAACTTCTTTCCACTTCCACAGGGGCACGGCTCATTGCGCCCGGTCTTGGGCAACAAGGACGTGGCTACTTGGCGCTCATAGATGGCTCGTCGCAACGGCAGCCAGTGCGCATGTATGTTGAGCACCGCTTGAGGGATCTGATGCGCCAGTGCCGCCCTTTGTTCGGGCGTTCTGGTGAGTTCGTCCTGGTCCGCAGAATGGTTGTCTTCCCCGAGCAGGGCAATGGGTCTGAACCAGGCTTTCCCTTCGTTGGTTTCCAGTAGCGGCTGCCAGTCGGACCATGACATTTTCACGCCTTCGACAAAGCCATAGGCCCAGCCTTCCGCGTCGTCGTATTCTTGCGCGGGATCGCCGAAAATGGTGGTCTGCCAGCAGGGGCTGAGTTCGCGCGGATCGTCTTCCAGACCAGCGATGATGCTGTTGAAGTGGCGCATGACCAGATCCAGGATGTGGTTCAACTGCTCGATGGACGCCATTGGCGGCATCATCTCGGCTGTCCCCCAGATTTTTGGGAGCCACTGCTTGGGAGGCACTGTGGTTGGGCCAATGGCGATGGCATGAAAGAACCCATCGATCATGTCCAGCATCATGACTTCTTCGGTATCCACCTCATAAAGCAGGAAGTTTTCAAGTTCATCGAACTCGGTTTCGGACAGCGGAGCAAATGGATTCATCGTCTCGTGCGTGGGTTGGACTTAACGTGTGATTCTCGCTTGCTGGGTGGGTCGATCGACTCGTAACGGCTCATTCAATGGCTTCGACCTGAGCCGACCTCAGCGATGCTGGAGGTCCGTTCTGACCGCAGCGATTGCCCCGCCGATTACCTCCGGTTTTTGCGCGCAATGCGCTCCCAGTCGCGCAGGGTTTGAAGCATGCGATTGCGCGAGTTGGGGTGACTGTTGCCGAAGGACTGGGTCAGGCGTGCGGTGATCGCTTCATTGGGGGGCGGAGCACCAGTGGCCTTGAGCTGGTCAATCAACAGCATCACGGTCTGGAAATCCTGCGCATCCAGGGCCAGCTCCAACATGCTCTTACCGCCAGGCAAGGTGTCGGCCACGTTGGCTCCGTGGGCGATCATGTACCGCACCAGCCCAGTTTTGCCCAGCTGGCAGGCCCAGTGCAGCGGTATCAAACCGCTTGCGGTGGGCTGGTTGAAGTTGGTGCCTGGGGTCAAAGCCTCAGGCGCGTCTGGCCAACCCGACGCCTTGATCATTTGCTGGGTTTTCCAATCGGTCATGGGGTTTTGGGCATGTGGTGGGTGGAGCCTCGCTGAGAACAGTAGTTTTTCGACGTGGGTTCGAGGAATAGGCGCAGCGCTCGTGTTCACAGTCTCGGGAGTGTCCCCGTGCTGATGACCTGCGCGCCGCACACACAGTGACGCGATCTGACGCTGTATGGCGGACCTCATTGTGAGGCCCACGAGAGCCCACCGTTGCGCCGCCAAGCGTTGCCATCAAAACCTAGCTGGCCGGTGGACACGGGCTGTGGGGCAGTGCTGCAGCCCCTTCAGGCCGCCACCCTGCAGACGACAAAAGGGCCGCCTAGTGGGCAGCCCTTGTTGCAGGAGGATCTTCAAGCTGTCCGCACGTGGCGGGCCGCAGCGGGCGTCGATCAGGCGCCGTGGTAGTTCAGCACGGTGCCGGCGCGTTGTGCGGTGGCCAGCTCGGCCTTCACTTCGTCACGGCTCTTGCCGGCGGTCTGCACGGCCACCTGGGCCGGGATCTCACCGTTCTGGGCCAGCACGCCGGTGCGGGCCGCTTCGGCCTGCACTTGGGCGCGGGTGGTGGTCGAGGTCTGGGCCACTGCGTCCGCCGGGTAGATTTCGCCGTTGACGATGGGAGCGGCCATGGCCTGACCAGCGGACAGGGCGGCAAAAGCGAGGGCAATGGCGGAAAAGCGAGTGCGGTTCATTTTCAAATCCTTTCAAGTGCAGATGTGGTGGTCGGGTCGTCGGGTGGACGGCGCCAGGGCCACATCGATGCCGCTTGTTGTGTTTGCCGCATCGATGGGATGAACTGTAAAGTTTCCAAATCAAGAGATAAATAACCGCAATTGAACTTATGCGTTTCGTTTTTGGAAATGGTGATTCGCGCGCCGTCTGAACAACTGGCGCCAAGCCATGCTGTTGGTGGGTTCAGCCCGCCGGGGTTGTCTCTGTCTGCCGCCTTGGGTGCGATGTGGCCATCGCACCAGAACCAGGGGCCCGATACCTTCCGGTTGGCCTGCCGTACCCTGCGTGGGGAATTTTTCACACTCGCGGAAATGGGCCCATGCTTGGGCACACCTGTGGTTACCATGGGGCGGAAAAGGGCTTCACCCTTCCTCAGCCATAAAAAAAGCCGCGAATGTACGCACACACGCCCACGATGTACCTGCTGGCGGTGACCGTCAGTTTGGCGCTGGCGATCTCGGTGGCCACCTTGGTGCCGATCGGTTCGCGCAAGCGTGAGGGCATGCTCCTGTGGGCGTTGGGCCTGTTTCTCTACGCCCTGACCTATCTGATGTACGGCTTGCGGGGGCAGGTCAGCAATTTCTTCTCCATCGGGGTGGGCAACACAGCCTTGTCAGCAGGTTTGGCCATGTTCACACATGCCATGCTGGTGTTTCAGCAGCGCAAATGGCCGCCCTCGCGCATATGGGCCCCGGTGGCAGCGGTGGTTGTCACGCTGATGGTCGTCGACACCGACGCGGTTCGCCGACTCACGCTGGGCGTCATTCTGGGACTGCAAGCCGTTGCGTTGGTGGTCATCGTGTTTCAAAGGCTGCGAGTGACCGTCGGTCGCGGCAAATACCTGGTCATCGGTGGCCTGCTGGTGGCCATCGGGATATTTGTCTCTCGCGTGGTGGGCGTGGCCATGGGTGCAGACCAGAGTGTCTCGGTTGACCACTCCAGCCTGATGCAGACGGTCACACACATGCTTGGCCTGGTGGTCCTGATTTTTCTGACGGTGGGGTTTGTGATCATGACCAAGGAGCGTGCGGACGCGCTCAACGTGGTCCTGGCGATGCGCGATGAGCTCACGCAGCTCTACAACCGCCGGGCCGTGTTTGAGGCGCTTGCCCAGCATCTGGCGGCCGCGCGGCGCAACGAGATGCCACTGAGCGTGTTGATGCTGGACGTGGACAACTTCAAGTCGCTCAACGACACCTTCGGCCATGCCGCAGGCGACCGTGTGTTGCGAGAGATCGCCTCGACCATCCAGAACGGATTGCGTGCGCAAGACGTGGCTGGACGCATGGGGGGAGAGGAGTTCCTGGTAGTGCTGCCCCACGCCAAGGCAGACGAGGCATCACGGACTGCGGAGCGGCTGCGTCAGCTGATTCAGGATGTGGACTGCCTGCGACGCTGCAACCTGAAGACGACGCTCTCGGTGAGCGTGGGCGTCGCGCAGTTTGATCCAGTGCGGCATGCGGGTGGTGACGACCTCATCCAAGAAGCAGATCAGGCCCTGTACCGGGCCAAGGCGCGCGGGCGCAATCGGGTCGAGTTGTCGGCGCACAGTGCGTCCGCTGACACCGTTGTGCTGGCTTAAAGGTGCTGCCGTCCGATTTGCCTGCATTCCAGTGCATCGGGGTTGCGGTATGCAGCGCCTTTTGTGCCGATGCTCCCTGCCCTGGGTTCAAAACCGGAGACGATCAAGGCTCGAAGTGTCTTTCGGCTACCCTGTCAGCTGTAGCCCAATGAGACCGAGGTGCATGGCGCCGCACGCCGTGTGATTGCCACCCCCTCTTGCTTGCATGAATTCAGCATTTGTTCCCGAGTCCAGTCTGGAAGCTCACCTCGACCAAATCCAAGCCAGGTGGGACGCCTTGCGTGCCTCAAACGATTTGCAGGCCCGGTCCGAGCGGGTGCAGGCAGAGATGGACCCGGATGCGTTC
>FWPV01004076.1_pt1 | contig 31724 bp, 27 predicted proteins | sample 2228371 | NCBI WGS metagenome assembly FWPV01 (sample SAMEA103939776, study PRJEB20133) | metagenome
AAACTCGGTCCGGGCGACTATGAAAAAATCCTGGATGTCAATGATGTGCTCATTTTCAGCGACATCGATGCCAAGCTCTTCCAGCTGGCCCCGAGTTTTTTCGAGCGGGAAAAATTCGGGACGAAAATCCTCACTTTTCCCGACCGCATCCGCTTGACTATCGAAGCTGTGGAATCGGGCAAAGGAGCGATGTTTCTCGGCGGCTGGTACTCTTTCACTGGCGAGCATGGAAAAGGAGGGTGGGGTCGGACGCATCTCCAAAAAATTCTCCCTGTCCGTTGTCTGGAATACGAGGACCTCATCGAAAGCACCGAGGGATTCTCGGCTGAACTCACGGCGGCTGGGGCCAAAATCTTCTCTGGTATCGATTTTCAAACGATGCCGCCTCTTCTCGGATACAATAAAACTTTACCCATCGAAGATAGCCAACTGCTCCTCCGGATTAAGGAAACCGGAGACCCTCTGGTTGCTGTCGCTTCACGGGGTCGAGGCCGGGTTTTGGCCTTCACTTCAGACCCCGCTCCTCACTGGGGATGCAACTTTGTTTTCTGGTCGGAATATCCAAACTTTTGGCTCCAGAGTCTTGATTACCTCCTCCACAGAAAATGACCCACGCGCTGGTTGTCGGTTACGGAGAAGTCCTCATCACGCCTGACCCGGAGACAGAACTCACAGGCTTCGGGTTTTATCTCCAGCGGCGGGCAGAAAAGGTCCTCGATGAGCTCAAAGTTAGGTCACTCTGGATCTCGAACGCTACTTTGAGCCTGCTCATCATTAGCTGCGACCTTATCGGGTTGCCGGTCTCCTTTTCTGACCGCGTCCGGAAACGGCTTGGAAAACAGCATCGTATTCCGGCTGAGAACATCCTCTTAGCCGCCACCCATACGCATTCTGGACCAGCCACCCAGCCGCTCGTCGGGCTGGGAAAAATAAACCCGGCCTTTCTCCGCCGCCTGCCGGCGGCAATTGAAGAGTCGGCCCGCCGCGCTCGTGCGGCGGCGCAGGAAGCCGAGTTCGGTTTCCATGTAGAGGCGATTGAACCCATCGGCTACAACCGTCGGCGGGGGGATTTTGCCGAGATTGACCCCTGCCTCAAAACGGCTGTCTTCAAGCACAGGAGGAAGAAAATTTTTCTTTTAAACTATGCCTGTCATCCAGTGACGCTCGGCCCGACTTCCGTTGTCTCGGCCGATTGGCCTGGCGCCGCCGTGGCTGAAATTGAAAAAGGAGGCGATTGCGGCCTGGTCCTGCAGGGGTTTTGTGGAGATATTGACCCCGTAACTTACTTGAACCGGCGGCTCGGCGGGACAGCGCAGGACCTGACTCTGATGGGGAAAATCATCGCCAGCCGGGCTAAAAAATCCGAGCGTCTGCTCTCCTACGAAAGGAGCCCGATTCTCTCTGCCCGAGAAAAGCGAATTCGGCTGCCGCTTCAAGTGTTTCCCCGAAAGCAGATGGGAAAGGAAATCTCTGCTGCCCTCCGCATAACCCAAGAATTCCCGGGAGCCAGGCGGGTCGTCGAAGCCTGGAGAAAGAGGGTTGAAAAAAACCATGCTGCTTTCCGCCGTTCCCCCTGGATGGACGGCGTGCCCATTCAGGCTTTGTCCATAGGAGAACTAAAAGTCCTCGGCCTGCCTGGAGAAGTGTTCTGCGGGCTTGGGCTAAGGTTGCGGCAACGCTGGGCCGCTCTCATGACCGTGGGTTATGCTAACGGGAATATTGGCTACTTCCCAACCCGGGAAGCTTTCTCCAACCCTGAAGACTACGCCTGCTATGCTGCTCCAAAATTTTACTCCCTTTTCCCCTTCTCGCCAGAAGTCGAGGCCATCCTCTTCAAGGCCAGTAACGAGATTCTCTCGTCCTTTCCTATTTCTTACTAAATCTATAGTTTCGATAGGAGAAGTAGGATATAATCTCCAGACGGGACCGTGACCCTGATTTCAGAAAGTTCTCGGCCCTTCTTTTCTTCTAGCTTCGCGCTGCTCTTCAAGTCGACGACCAAATAGACGCTCTCGGGCTCCAGGTCGAGGGGCTTAATCCGGAGCCGGGCGTCCCTTGGCTCGTAGTTGACCACAGCCAGGGCCTTCCCTTTTTCGGTCGAAGTCATGGCCACGTACATGTTTTCTGTCGCGCCGAGGACGTCAAAAATTCGGCTCTTTCCTTTGGCTTTCAGAGCCGCATCGAAGAGGTCGCGGACAAAATCGGGCATCCTCTCGACCGCCTGATTCAGGCTCAAAGGCGTCAGGATGACGAAGCCGGCACCGACATCTTTTCGGAGGAAGGCTGCCCGGCCATCTTCAAAAGCGGCCAGCACTTTTGCATCGGACGGGGTCCATGAGGGTATTTCGAGGGGAGGGAAAACGAAGACATCTCCTTTTTTAGTGCGCCGGCCTAAGGATTCGCGAACTTCCACCCGAGAGTGCGGCGAAGCCGGGTTTTCCCGCCCTCCAAAAAATTCCTCCCTCTGGAAAGAATCGCCGAAAGGAATACGAGGACCGAAAAGGAGGGCCACGCCACCTTTCATCACAAATTCTTTCAGGAGGAGGCTGTCGGTATCCTGCATGCCTGCAATGTCGGTAAGGACAAGGACATAGCCGCGGCTTAAAAGGAATTCCAGCTGCTCTTCGTTTTTATGATAGGGATAAAAAGGCAAGACTTCTTCGCCCGGCGGAGGAATAAAAGGGATGATATCCGGGCTCACCCCGAGGCGGCGAAAGGCGTCGAGCGCGGGAACAAAGTTGTTGGTCCACCGGTCCACCCACCAATCGCTGTAAGGGATATAAAGTCCGATGGAAGAAGATTCGGAAGCCGCCGTCTCGACAATCTTGCGGTAAGCTCCCATCACCTCCTCAAGAGCTTGCCGCGATCGAGCCACCTCTGCGACCTTATCCTCTACCGTATGAAAACATCCGTGGAAGGTGAAAAAGGCAATCCCATCCGGGCCGTAGGCGCTGGCCGCACTGAGAACCTGGCCCCGGATGTCTTCCGGGCTGGCCAGGTAGGCATTGGCCACTCTTTTCTCCAGATATCCAAAAAGCTCGACATGAGAAAAGGTGATCTTGTCCTTCTGGAGAGTCGCTCCCGCCGACAGGGCGGTGAAGTCTTTGGTCCTTCGCAAGGGAAAGCACTTCCGGTTATCCGGCCGGAAAGAAGCCATGACCGCTCCTTGATAAATGACGATGTCCAGCTCCTCGATAGCCGCCAGGTAACCGGCTAAAAGAGGGTCATCGATGTAAGGAGCGCAAACCGAAAGCAGCCCTTCATTTCGAGCCTTCACCGCCAGGGAAAAATCCCGCAGGTGAGCGGCGAGATAGGTGCCGCTTCCTTCCTGATAATCGTAAAACCCAGCCAGCGACGGGTTTGAACCATAGAGTTCCCATAGCTCATCGAGGATAGAAATCATACTCTGGAATCGTTCGGAGGAAGGAATCGGCCGGGTCATGTCCCAGCTGACACTGAGGATTGAAGTCAGGCCGAACTCTTCAGCCAGCTTCAAGGCCAACCCCACCTTGTCCTCAGGCGTTCCGGCTGTAGCTCGCTCCTGGCAAACCCGCGACGGGTACCAGGCTTTCTGGGTTATGAGATTATGAATGACGACCACATTCCCGCCGACCCTTTGAAGAGACTCAAAATAACGGCGAATGTCGGCTTCTCCGTTTTCTTCCGAAACCGCACTCACAATCAAGAAATCGACCACGGCCCTGCCGACGAGAAAACTCCCCTTGCCGACCGCTCTGGCGGTTCCGCGCTCAGCTTCAACGGTCAAAGTATATAGACCCTGGGGAGAATCCGGGGCGAGCTGAATTTGTCCCCGGTAAGACGCTTGCTCCTCACCCGGCGTTTCCTCCGCCTGGAAAGTGAACGCTTCTGCCCCTCGATTGGGAACAAAAAGAGTGGCTTTTAGCTCGTGTGCTTTTAGACGCCTCATCCCTTGCACCACGACTGCGGCCTCAACTTTTTCTCCCGGTTTAGCCCGCAAGGTGGACAGCTTCACGTTGACCGAGATTGGGGCTTTTCCTTTTTCTTTGGCCGGACCTTCTTTCCTGCAGGAAAGACAATGAAAAAACAAGGGTCCGATGCAGAGCAAAAACAGGGTTGAGAAAGCTCTGGTTTTTTTAGCTTTGAACATGGTTTCACCTTGATTTCGGAATCGTCGTCAGGATTTTTTTGAGCTGGGGCTTTTTCATCATCTTCTTCATTTCCAGAAACTGCCTGAGAAGCTGATTCACCTCGGAAACCGGCCGGCCGCTGCCACGGGCGATACGGGCACGACGCCGGCCATCGATGATCCGCGGCTCCTCCCGCTCCCGGGGCGTCATCGAATTGATAATGGCCTCAAAATGGAGAAGTTTTCGGTCATCGATTCCGACTCCAGCCAAGTTCTTGAAAACGCCCCCGCTCGGGAAGTATTTCAGGAGCTGGGAAAAAGACCCCATCTTTTTGATTTGGCGAAGTTGCTTCCGGAAATCTTCGAGTGTAAACTCATCCTTGGCCAGCCGGCGGGCCATCTCCTCTGCTTCCTCAAGGTCAGCCTCTTCTTCCGCCTTCTCGATCAGGCTGAGGATGTCTCCCATGCCCAGGATGCGAGCGGCCATCCGGTCAGGATAAAAAATTTCAAGCTTGTCGAATTTCTCTCCCGTGCCGACGAACCGGATTGGCTTTCCGGTCACAAAGACAATCGACAGGGCGGCTCCTCCTCTGGCATCCCCATCGAGCTTGGTCAGGAGAATCGAAGTCAGCCCGATTTTTTCGTCAAAAGTCTGGGCGGAACGGACAGCATCTTGACCGGTCATTGCATCTCCAACATAGATGACCTCAGTCGGCTCGAGCAGGTCCCTGACCATCCGGAGCTCAGCCATGAGGTCGTCATCAATGTGGAGCCGACCGGCGGTGTCGACAAGGACCGGGTCATGAGCCCTGTTTCTGGCGTAGGCGAGCAGCTCTGGAAGCGCTTTTTCGGGCGAAGCCATAGCTTCCCGGGTCATTTCGTAGAAAGGAAGACCGAGCTGGCCGGCGATCATTTTCAACTGGTCCTGAGCAGCTGGCCTTTTCAGGTCAAAAGACACAAGTAGCGGGTTCTTGCGAAGCCCGACCGCCCAGCGAGCCAGCTTCCCGCACGAGGTTGTTTTCCCCGAACCCTGCAGCCCGACCAGCATCAGGACCGTCGGCGGCCGGCTCGAAAAACGGAGAGGCTTTGCTTCCTGGCCGAGGATGGCCGTCAGCTCATCGCGGACTATTTTGATGACTTGCTGGGCAGGCGTGAGGCTCTCCAGAACTTCCTGGCCCAAGGCTTTCTCCTGAATGCGGCCGATAAGCTCCTTCACTACCCGGTAGTTAACATCTGCCTCGAGCAGGGCCAGGCGAATCATGCGCAGCGCCTCGGCCATGTTCTTCTCGGTAATCTTCACCTCACCGCGGAGGTACTTCATCACCTTTTGAAGACGGCTGGAAAGCTGGTCAAACATCGTTATCTATCTCAAGAAACGGTTGGCCTTCCATCTTAAGGGATTCCTCCCCTTTCGTCAAACTTTTCTCCAAATTCTGGACCGAATTATTGTTTTCTTGAGGAAGCGAAATCCGCTATAATAGCCGCCGATTTGATTGTCGGCTTGACGAGGCACTCGAATGCCCTGGCACCAAGCATATGACCCAGCAGGAAATTGGCTTGTCTCTGCCCTCCTCGCCTCCCTTCCTGTCCTCGTCCTTCTCGGTTCTCTCGCTTTTCTGCGGCTGAAGGCCCATCAGGCCGCTCTCTTCGGCCTTTTGACAGCCGTACTCATCGCTATTTTTGTCTTCCGGATGCCTTTCTCCAAGTGCCTGGCTGTTTCTCTTTATGGAGCTTTGTTCGGCCTTTTCCCCATCGGCTGGATTATTCTCAACGTCATTTTCCTTTACAGCTTGACCGAGGAAAGGGGATATTTCAGGGTTCTCCAGCAAAGTCTCACTGGCATTACCCGCGACCGCAGGCTTCAGCTTCTCCTCATCGCTTTTTCGTTCGGAGCGTTCTTCGAGGGGGCAGCCGGGTTCGGGACGCCCGTAGCGGTGACAGCATCTCTTCTCATTGGCCTGGGCTTTACCCCGCTTTCTGCCTCTGGCCTTTCGCTCATCGCCAACACGGCTCCAGTCGCTTTTGGAGCTCTGGGAACGCCAATTATTGCCTTAGCGGGCGTCACCGGTCTGGATATTTACAAGCTTAGCGCGATGGTAGGCCGCCAGCTTCCCTTCTTCTCCGTCCTCGTTCCGTTCTGGCTGGTTTGGGCTTTCGCAGGCCGCAAGGGGATGCTCGAAGTCTGGCCGGCGGCGCTCGTTGCCGGAAGCCTTTTCGCCATTCCCCAGTTCCTCATCTCTAACCTTCATGGTCCCTGGCTGGTCGATATCCTTGGTTCTATCCTCTCTCTTTTCGGACTCATTGTTTTCCTCCGCGTATGGCAGCCGGCGCATATCTGGGAAAACCCGGGGCGAGAAGAAGAAATGAAGACCCCTTTATCAAAAGACCCGGTCCACCTCAACCGCGTTCAGATAATCAAGGCCTGGCTGCCCTGGGCAATCTTGAGTGTCGCTGTTTTTCTGTGGGGCATTCCCCAAATCAAGGCGCGGCTGGACCGTATCTCCAGCTTCAAAATCCCTGTTCCCGGAGTGAACGGGCTAATTTATCGTGTGCCACCTGTTGTCGCCTCGCCCGAAGCAGAGCCAGCCATATTCAGCTTCAATTGGCTATCCTTCACTGGAACAGCCATCCTCATCGCCGCTATCCTCACCGCCATCATCTTTCGGTTTCCCATTGGCGAGGCCAGTCGAGTGTGGTGGAAGACGCTACAACGCGTTCGCTTTTCCCTCCTCACTGTCGCCGCCATGCTCTCGCTGGGTTTTATTTCTCGGTACGCGGGCCTGGATGCAACCATGGGACTGGCCTTTGCCAAAACCGGCTTCCTCTATCCTTTCTTCGGGACGATGCTCGGCTGGCTGGGTGTAGCCTTGACCGGTTCAGATACCTCCTCCAACGTTCTCTTCGGAAGTCTTCAAAAAATCACTGCCGGCCAGGTTGGCTTGAGTCCGGTGCTCATGGCTTCGGCCAACAGCTCGGGTGGGGTCATGGGCAAGATGATTGACGCCCAGAGTATCGTGGTGGCTAGCACTGCCACAAAGTGGTACGGCCACGAAGGAGATATTCTCCGCTATGTCTTTTTCCACAGCCTCGCTCTGGCAGCTCTTGTGGGCATCCTCGTCTTTCTCCAGGCTTATGTCTTTCCCTTCGCCCTCCTGGTCGTAAAATAGAATCCCCGCCTCTTTAGCATAGCTTTATTACGGTTGAGCGAATAATTCGCCTCGGAATAACCCGTTAGGGAAGGGCATTTTACTATCATGATAATTCATCTATTAGCGAATTGCCTGTCCGGAGAAGTAGAGCTGATAAAAAAAGTGCATTATGAAAGACGCGCTTCATTCGAACGCGCCGGGGTCCAGCTTTTGCCGGGGTCAAGAATGTGCTCCACCCGCCACCCTTCTTTCTCCATTTCAATGGCGATAAAACGGCGATGGCAACGCCACGGAAACCTCTCAGCACACATAAAGGCTGTCCTTTTTTGGTCAGCAATTTGCTTTAGCTTCTCGATTCCCGCCCTGAACTCGCCGGTTTCTGTAAAACTCTTGTAGCCCCCTTTCCGAAAGCCGCCCAGCCCAGAGCCCAGGTAAAAATAAGCGATTCCCGCCTGGCTCAGTATGTCCGCCAGATTCTGGCGGCTGAAGTGGGCAAACTTGCTCGAAGGAAATCGCCTGACGTCGACCACGGCTTCGATATGGAAGCTCCTCAGGAGGCTGAGAAATTCCTCGGCCGAGCGATTGCTCGTCCCGACCGTGAAAATCAATTTCTCTTCCGGCATTGTATTCGAGGGACATTCGCACATCGTAAGGGGGACATCACACATAATCCGCTCATCTCGAGATTTCTGCTCACCGAGCAGTTGATTATATGATTATCTGTCATGAAGGTTCGTTTCGTTATCATAATAGCGAACTTTTCGAGAAGGCTGCAAGGCTCCCGGCGGGGTCGCGTTAACTAAAATTAGTGTATTATGTAAGACGTCCCCAAATTTGTATCCGAAAATTAGATCGCTCAAATTTAGGACGGTCTGAACTTGAGACCGTGATTCTTCATGTTGATGCCCATGATCTTTTCCAGTTTGGCAACAGCGATTTGATAGTTAATCCTGGCTCTTATCTCCCCGACTTTGGCATTAGCCAGGTCTCTTTGGTATTGAAAAAGCCATTCGTTTCCGACCAGACCAAGGTTGTATCTTTCCTCTTCAGCCTTCAGCCTGGTTTCGGTCAATTCCCTGTATCGGGAAGCCGCTTCAATTTGCTTTTCCCGATTCCTCATCTCCTTATAAGCTTCAAGAACCTCATAATAAATTTTCTTTTCGGTCCTTTCCCTCTCCAGCAATTTCTTTTCCACTTCGAGTTTAGTCCTGGCCAAGCTCGCTCTGGAAAAAATTGAATCCAAGGGAATCGTAAGGTTGAGCATCACATACCAGTTCTTGTACTTCAGGCCAAGAACGTCCTTGAAGGAATCGGTTCTGCTTCCTTTTATTTTATCAATGACCACTCCGCTGTAAGGATCATTATTTTGGTAAACCAAAATATCCCCAGATTGCCCGGGATACCAGAGAGAAGTTCGAAGGTCCAGTTGAGGGAGAAGCTGATTCTTTTGATAACTCACCTCGAGTTTTGCACTTTCGATTTCCTTCAACAATCTTTCCATCTCCGGGCTTTCTGCATAGGCGATTTTCAACGCTTCTTCAAAGTCAAGATCCACTCGCTTTAAAGAGGGCCTATCCAAAGGAACCAGGGTTTTGGTCGAATTCAGGCCTTCGGCCGGAAAATTGAGGAGATTTTTGAGGCGATCCTCACAGGCCACGACTTGAGCCCGCGCTGATAAAACAGAATTTTCATAGTTGGCCACTTCGGTTTCCGTCTTCAGGACATCCAGAGAAGATTTAACGCCAATCTTTTCCCCTTCTTTCTCCCTCATCAGGCGCTCTCTGTTTTGGTTCAAGGTCAGTTCGTAAACATTCAGGTTCTCGATGGCGTCGACGAGGTTCCAGTAGGCCTCTTCCACCTCATACACCTTCTGGAGCAGGCTCGACTTCAGGCCTGTCAAAGAAATGTCCAGTTGGTTTTGGGCTCTTTTTATCTCCATATTAGCCATCTTTGGCCCGAACCCTCTCAGCAAAGGTTGGGTAAAATCTAAAGTCAGCTCACCCCTGTAGCTCGGGTTGACGAGGGTCAGAGCTCTTGTTGTATCAGAACTCGAACTGAGAAGTGAAAGACGGATTTCTCCCCCCGTTAAAATCCTTTGCCTAAGGCCGATATCGTATCTTAATGTTCGGTCGAGATAATTGACTCCTTGAACAGCCCAGTTGCTCAGGTAATTGTAATTGTAGTTGAAGTATCCAACACTCAGTTGAGGCCAGTAGATTTCTTTTTTCTGACTGACAGAAAAAGAAAAAATCTCAGGATCGTAGGCCTGGACGGCGATATCAAGATTGTTTTCCAGCACCTTCAATAAACAGTCGCGGAGAGTGAGCTCCACTTTTTCTGGGACCGCTTCCTGGGCCTGAAGAAACCCCCAGCCGACGAAAATCAGCCAGGCAAAAAGCAAAAGCTTTCTCATGTTTTCCTCCTTTAGGTAAAATACGTAAGAGCTTGTTCTTCTGTTTCTTAAACAAGCGCGAATATTATAATATAAGCACCGACAAAAAAGCCCTTGAAAGGATAACCAGATGAGAAAGGACAAACGCCTCAGATCCTTCTTGCTGTTCATCCTCCCGGCGGTGATTGCCCTCGCCACGGTGCTTGCCCCGGCTATTGTGGCCGAGCCAGCAGAGAGCCCAAAACTTCATTTTACCGTCTCCATGGACCGGCCCAGCATGCACTACTTCCACGTCGTCCTCTGGTGCGAGCGTCTTCCGGCCGCATCAGCCGAATTCAAAATGCCCTCCTGGACCCCTGGTTATTATCGGATAATGGACTATGCAGCTAATGTTGTCAATTTTCAGGCCGCCGATGGCCCGGGTCGACCCCTGGCCTGGGAAAAAACAGCCAAGAACGCCTGGAGGGTAAACACAGGTGGCTCAGCTATTGTGGTCGTCAGCTATGACGTCTATGGTTTCACCCGTTTTGTAGCCTCGAATTACCTGGCCGACGATTGCGCCTTCGTTTGCCCGACGGCAACGTTCATGTATGTTGCCGGCTGGTTGAACGGACAAAAGAGTTCGCAAAAAAAACCAATAATTAACGCTCTCGCCTGGGCGGGGCACATCCTTTTGGGCTGGACCAAATGGCCATTGAAAAATTCTGGGGAATCTGACCCCAAATTGCTGATAGAGAATTCTCGTCGAGCGAAATCGCTTGATCTTACAAGAAATGGTCATGATAGTGAGTGCACCCGACGGGTGGCGTGGTTCGGGGGCCCCCCGCCGACCCGAGCGTTTGATGTCACCCATCTTCTTGATTGAAAATGAATAAAATAGACCGCTCGGTGGCGCCGGGGGTGAACCGCGACAGGACCCGTCGGGTATTTTTATTGGCAATTCTGGGGAATCCGATTATGAGCTTGACATTTGGGTTCATTCTGGGTATGGTATCTACCGACTCTTAAAAAGAAGATCCCTTCACAAAAATAGTGCGAGCAATTGACCTCTACGGAGGACAATTTCATGAGTAACAAAATCGACTACGAGGAAATCACTCGGCTCATTAACTTCTTGGAGGAAAAAAACCTCTCCCATTTTGAGCTCGAAGTCGAAGGGTTCAAAATCAAAATCACTAGGGGACTCCCTTCTCCTCCAAGGACAGAAGCCCCCATTTCCCCGCCCCATACTTCCCCGCTCCAGGCTGAGAATCCTTCTCTCGTGACCGCGCCCCAGCCTCAATCCCAGAGCAACAACCTCCATTTCATCACTTCGCCCATGGTGGGAACTTTCTATCGAGCCCCAGACCCGAATTCCCCTCCTTTTGTCGATGTCGGGGATGAAATCAAAAAAAGCCAGACTCTGTGCATCATTGAGGCCATGAAACTAATGAACGAGATTGAATCCGACGTCGACGGAATTGTCACCGAGATCTTTGTCGAAAACGGGAAGCCAGTCGAATACGGGCAGAAGCTTTTTGCCATCCGTCCGTTATCCTGAGCCGCCGATGTTCTCGAAAATCCTCATCGCCAACCGGGGCGAAATTGCCGTTCGAATCATTCGCTCTGCCCGCCAGCTGGGTATCAAGACCGTAGCTGTTTATTCCGAAAGCGACCGGACCTGTCTCCATACTCTTCTAGCCGACGAGAAAATCTGCATCGGGCCAGGGAAGCCGTCCGAAAGTTATCTCAACATTCCCAACATCCTCAGCGCGGCCGAGATTACCAAGGCTGACGCCATTCATCCAGGTTACGGTTTTCTGGCAGAGAATCCTCGCTTTGCCGAAATCTGCGAGTCTTCGGGTATCACCTTCATCGGTCCACCCGCTTCAATCATCAAGCTCATGGGGAATAAGAGTGAAGCCCGCCAGGAGATGAAAAAAGCTAAAGTTCCCATCATCCCCGGAAGCGATGCCATCGTCGAAACACTGGCCGAGGCTAAAAAAACAGCTAAGAAGATGGGCTACCCAGTGATCCTCAAAGCAGCTGCGGGCGGCGGGGGAAGGGGGATGAGAATCGCCCGTTCACCCGCCCAACTGGATGAACAATTCACGCTGGCGCAGAGCGAAGCCAAAACAGCCTTCAACGACCATTCTCTCTACATTGAAAAGTATCTCGCCCATGCCCGTCATATTGAAGTCCAGGTTGTCGCCGACAAGAAGGGCAATGTGCTCGCCTTAGGGGAAAGGGAATGCTCTGTCCAGAGAAAACATCAGAAGCTCATCGAGGAGACCCCCTCGCCTTTTGTCGACGAGAAACTCCGGCGCCGGTTGCTCAGCGTGGTCGAGGCGGCTGCCCGCCACATCGGGTACGAAAGCCTTGGCACTTTTGAATTCTTGGTCGATGAGAAAGGCAATTTTTATTTCATGGAAGCCAATACGCGGGTCCAGGTGGAGCATCCTGTGACCGAAATGGCCTACGGGATTGACTTGATTGAAGAACAGATTCGTATCGCTGCCGGCGAGAGCCTATCCATTCCGGGGGGCCTGAAGATGAGGGGGCACACAATCGAATGCCGGGTTAACGCCGAAGACCCATCGAACTTCGTCCCTTCTCCCGGGACTATCGATTTCCTGATCTTACCTGGGGGACCCGGGATCCGCGTCGACACCGCTGCCTACCAGGGCTGGCAGATTCCTCCTGATTACGACTCCCTCGTAGCCAAGATCATCGCCCATGCCGCCAACCGCTCGCTAGCCATCAGGAGAATGCAAGCTGCACTGGAGACGACAGCCATCGTAGGTATTAAAACAAACATCCCCCTTCACCTGGCCATTCTCGCCGATACTGATTTTGCCAACGGTGAATATGATACCCAGTTCCTCGAGAACTTCCTCGCTCGAAACGGATTTTTCCACTTTACTCGGGGAGCGGGCCCGTTCGTCCCTACTTAATAATTAAAGTTACCCCGAACCGGCCAGCGTTGTCGCCGACAACGTTCTCATTGATCCCCAGAAAAAGCCGGCCTGATGCCGGCATCTCGACCCTTCCCTCAGCTCCGATGAAAAAAACCCGGGCAACTTCTTCCTTTTTCTCCTCGCCCGTTTCCTTATCGACGACAACGTTTACCGAGATGACCACTTTGCCGATAAGAGCTCCCAAGTTTTGATCTTGAAGAGGCTGTTGCACGGTCCTCAGGTTATACCCGGCTGGCCCGCAGTCAGCATCCGGATTGCCCACCTGGAGGGTAATTCTTCCGTTGGCGTAAAAATAAATTTCTTGACCTTCCCTGACATCCAGACCAGTATCGGTCCAATCTGTATTGCCCGGGACAGAAATGACCAAAGTCCTTTCTTCAGAAGTTGCCAAGGCCAAAGACCTCTCAACGGCAGAAATAAGAAGAAAAGATAGGAAAAAGGAAAGCTCGAGTACAAAGAAGCTCAAAACGCCCTTTTTCACGAATCCCCTCCTCCCTGTCCGGCCCGCCTCCTCGCTTTCCCCATCTGGAGCACCTTCATCATGGCCTCATGAATGAGCCCATTGGTGGCAAGGAGCTCATCTCCCTCTACCCTAAACTCGTTCCCATCAAAATCGGAAATGCGGCCTCCTGCCTCATGGACCATGAGTGCGCCTGCCGCCATGTCCCAGGGCTTTAGCTTGAGCTCCCAGAAGCCGTCGAACCGGCCGCAGGCGACATAGCAGAGGTCAAGCGCCGCCGAGCCGCACCTCCGGACCGCCTGCGCTCGGACGATAAAATCATTGAAGTGGTCCACGTTGTTGACTGGACTTTCCCGGATATCGTAGGGAAAACCTGTCGCCAGAAGGCTCCGGTTCAGGTCGTCCACCGAGCTCACCCGGATCCTCTTGCCGTTGAGCCTTGCCCCTTTCCCGGCGAGAGCGACAAACATTTCATCCCGGTTCGGGTCGTACACAACTCCCAGGACAATTCTTTCCTGAAACTTAAGACCAATCGAGACACAAAAAACAGGAAACCGGTGAGCATAGTTAGTCGTTCCGTCGAGCGGGTCAATGATCCAAAGAAAATCCTTCGCCGCGGGCTGCGACAACTCTTCTTCTGCCAGGAAGCCGTGTCCGGGAAAAGCTTCAGAAAGGCGCTTGAAGATAACCTCCTGAGCCCTCCTGTCGAAATCCGTGACCAGGTCGACCGCGCCCTTGAAATAAATCTTTTTCCCCTCGCTCATCCCCCGTTTGAGGAGTTTCCCGGCTTCCCGAGCTGCCTTCTCGGCGACGACGAGAAATTCTCTCCAGTTCTCCATGGTCCAATTATCTTAGCAACTCTGGCCTCGCTCCGCAATCCTCCGAAACCTTTTGCCCTTTGTTTCGTATTGTATTATGATAATGTCCTTGCAGGCATGAACTATCGAATCATCTGGCGCAGGAAAATGAAAAAGTCCACCAATCGAAGACCGAGGAAGAAAAAAGTTATCTTTGGCCTTCTTGTTCTCGTCCTCATCGGGCTTGTTGTCCTATTCAACCTTAGCTCGCGAAGAGAAAAATCGGTCCGCGTGACGGTGGAAAAAACGACCATCCACGACTTAACTTCCGTCGTTTCGGCTTCAGGCGAAGTGAAGCCCAAAAAGAACATCAACATCAGCGCCCATGTGCCTGGCCGGATTGTCAAGATTGGCGTCGTCGAAGGCCAGGAAGTTCGGGCGGGGGATTTTCTCTTGAAGCTTGATTCCGCCCAATACGAAGCCAACGCCGAGCGCGACCGAGCCCTCATTCAGTCTTACAAAGCTCAACTCATCCAGGCTGAAGCCCGGTTGAAAAGAGAAGAGAACAACTATGCCCGGCAAAAAAAGCTCTACGATAGCCAGCTCATCTCCTTGGAACAACTCGAATCGGCCAAAGTTCAGTATGACATCGCTCTGGCCGAGGTCCGGGCGATTCGCCACCAAATCCAGCAGGCCGAGGCATCCCTCAAAAGCACTCTCGACAGCCTGTCCAAAACTGTCTACAACTCCCCCATCGACGGAATCATCACCAGCCTCAGGGTAGAAGAAGGGGAGGTGGCCATCATCGGGACGATGAATAACCCCGGAACAGTCCTGATGACCATCGCCGACCTCTCAGAAATGGAAGTTGAAGTGGACGTAGATGAAACGGACGTCGTCGGGGTTCGGCTGGGTCAAATGGCCGAGGTCAAGGTCGACGCCCTGCCCAACCAAACTCTGACCGGCGTCGTGACAAAAATCGGAAGTTCGGCGGTTGAGAAATTGACCTCGACCCAGCGAGAGTCCCGGGATTTTCGGGTGACTATAACCCTCGAAGACCCACCCCGGACACTGCGACCAGGTCTCTCCGCATCGGCCGATATCATCATCGCTAAAAAAAAGGGAGTGCTCGCTGTCCCGATTTCGGCTCTGGTGGTCAAAGAGGAGGAAGACTCCTCGCCTTCTTCAAAAGAGAAAAAGGAAACTGAAGGCGTCTATGTGGTCGAAGGCGGACGGGCAAAGTTCTGCCCGGTGACGAAGGGCATCATGGGGGGGCTCTGGGTCGAAATTACCTCTGGCCTCAAGGAGGGACAGGAAGTCATCGTTGGCCCCTACTCCGCTCTTCGCGAACTTAAGGACGGAATCCTCATCAAGGCAGAAACTAAAAAAGAAGGCCAGGGATGAGTTCTCCCGACAGCGCCCTTATCCGGGCCCAGAACCTGTGGAAAATTTACAAGCTCGAAAAAACTGAAGTCCGGGCTCTCCAGGGCGTCACTTTCAGCGTCATGCCGAACGAATTCCTGGCCATCATGGGTCCTTCCGGGTCTGGAAAATCCACCCTGATGAACCTGATTGGTTGTCTCGATACTCCTACCGAAGGCGAATATTTCCTCAAAGGAAAAAAGGTGAGCACCATGAGCGAGAACGAACTCGCTCAGGTCCGAAACGCAGAGATCGGCTTTGTCTTCCAGGTATTCAACCTTCTGCCCCGAGCCACCGCTTTCCGCAATGTCGAGCTTCCCCTCATTTACAGGGGAATGAAAAAAAAAGAAAGAGAGATAAAAGTCAGGCAAGCCCTGGAAATGGTGGAGATGGGCGGCCGGATGCACCACCGACCGCCCGAGCTTTCCGGCGGCGAGAGACAAAGGGTTGCCATCGCCCGCGCTCTGGTCAACGAACCCGCCATCCTTCTGGCCGACGAACCCACGGGAAACCTCGATTCCAAGACCGGCCAAGAAATCATGAACCTCTTCCACAAACTCCATGAGAAGGGGAACACAATCATTATCGTCACCCATGACGGGGATATCGCCAGCCAGACTCAGCGGATTATCTATCTTCGTGATGGCCGGATTGAAAAAGAAGAAAGGAAAGGAGGCTGAGAATGGGTTTCGTCCGTCGTCTTACCGGCATATTCCTCGACCCCGGTCCAACAACGGAAGCCATTTCCGCCAAGCCAGTCTGGGTGGATGCGCTCATCGTTCTTCTTATCGCTCTCGTTTTATTCAACTACCTTGCTTTTCCCTATGGGAAAAAAGACAGTCTCAAATTTTTTGAAGATAATGCTGTCAAGCTCAAGGGCAAATGGGGAGAAGAAAGGTATACTCAGGCTCTGGAGAGGGTTCATAAAAGCCCTCATCTTCTAACCGCGGGTGTGGTCACGCCGATCACTCATCTCATTGGACTCCTTTTTTCATCGCTCATCATCCTCGGCCTCGGCCGTCTCTTGTCAACTCAGGGAAGCTACCTTCAAACTTTCTCCCTCCTGGTCCATGCCAGCTTTATCGATAAGCTTCTGGGCAATGCGGTCCGGATCCTGCTCATCCTGACTCGCCAGTCTGTCCTCCAGACCTCGACTGGCCTGGCGATTTTTTTCCCTTCTCTTGAGACCACTTCGCCGGCTTATGTCATCCTTAATCAAATAGATTTTTTCCAGCTCTGGCTCTTTGGCGTCTTCGGGTTGGGCCTTACCCATGCCTTCAAGGTGAGTCTCAAAAAAGGATTTTTCATCGCCTATCTATTCTGGGCCCTCAAAACTCTCCTCACCATTGGCCTCAGCCTTCTCCAGCTCCGGGCTTTCCAGTAATCCCGGCGCTTTATTGACAGAAAGCTGTTCTCCTCATAAATTATTCTTATGCGTCCGAACTCCCGAGAGGGAAACCTTGCCGCTACACCTTTCGCCGAGCTTATTCTTTCTCTTTGGGAAAGCAAGAGCTCGGGCCGGCTCTGGCTCAAAAACGGCGACACCGAAAAAACGGTTTATTTGTCCAAGGGGAATTTGGCTCTGACCGAAACCTGCCTGTTAGCAAAGGAATTCCAGGCCCGGTTGGTCGAGAATGAGCTCCTCGCCGCTTCCCGGGCAGAAGAGATATTCCAGTTGGCTGAGGCTAATAAGATTTCTTTTGTCCAGGCGCTTGTTGAGCAGCAGGTCTTTGGACCAGCGCAAACCTGGGAGCTGATGGCCGACTTCTGGCTCAACGGTCTCTTCCCTCTTTTTGACTGGGCTCAAGGGCAGTATCTTTTTGACGATTCAGGCGAACCTCCCCCTTCCCAGGTCTTGATGATTATCGGTAGTCTCGAGTTTATTCTGCAGGGACTCCGCCGGATGACCAATTTCCGCCTGATCGAGGAAGCTCTGCCTGCGCCGTTCGAACCCCTGCAAGTTCTCTCTCCCGGTTACGCTTCGCTTCTCCGGCTGGCTCCCCATGAAAGATACATCCTCAATTTGGTGCGCTCTGGTTTGAGCTTGGAAGACCTCTACAAGAAGAGTCAGTTGGGGAAAAAAGAAACTAAAAAAACGCTCTTTGGGATGCTCCAGCTCGGGCTCGTTGGGCATGTCCAGGGTCGGAACAAGGCCCGGCCAACGCCAGAGTTTTATCTCGGAGACACTGAAAAAATATGGGCTGAGTTCAATGACCAATGTGCCTACATCTATAAATATCTCTCTAAGGAAATCGGGCCAGTTGGCTTGAACGTTCTGGAAAAGGCTCTGGAAGAGGTCAAGGGACGGTTCCAACCCCCTCTCCAGAACCTGGAATTAAGGCCTGATGGCCGGGTTGAGATTAAACCGATGCCGCTCCTTTCGCTCAACCTTCTGACCGAGGAAGGCCGCCGGTTTTTCCTTCGCCTCCTCAACGAAATTCTGCTCGCCGAAGTGCTCACAGTCAAGAAAACCCTGGGCAATGAACACGAAGGAGCTCTCATCCGGGCTCTGGAGAGGATAAGAGAAGGAAATTGAGCCGCAGGCAAATTTTCGCTCTTCTTCTCCTGCTCTCATCCCTCGTTCTTCTCGTTGTGGTTAAAATTGCATTCTAAGACTGCCCCTCTCGTCCTCCTGGTTGGCCCCACGGGGGTGGGAAAAAGCGCCGCCGCCGTTCATCTGGCTCGCCATTTCGACGGCGAAATCATCAGTTGTGACTCCATCCAGGTTTACCGGGGGTTCGATATTGGCACGGACAAACCATCTCTCGAGCTACGCCAGGCCGTTCCCCACCATCTCCTAGATATCGCCGAGCCCAATTCCCAGTTCACCGCCGCTGATTTTGTCCGAGAAGCGCTGAAGGCAATCCGGCTGATTGAAGAACGTGGCCGATTGCCCTTCATTGTCGGCGGAACAGGGCTCTATTTTAAGGCGCTGCTCTCCGGACTTTTCCCAGGACCTAGCCGGGATGAATCCCTGCGGCAAAAACTCAACCAGAGAATCCAGGAAGGTGGCTTGGAAAGCCTGCGCCAGAAACTAGAGGAAGTGGATCCCGACTATGCGCGGGTCGTTGGGGCCAGGGATAGAGTGAGAATCATCCGCGCTCTCGAAATTTTCTACCTCACCCAAAAACCGTTGTCCGAGCATTTTGCCTCCACTCGTTCGCCTCTTGAAGGTTTTCAACCGCTGAAAATTGGATTAAAATTAGAAAGGAAAGAGCTTTATCGAAAAATTGAAGCAAGGGTCGAAAGGATGTTCGGCTGCGGAATGGTCGAGGAAGTGAGAGGCCTCCTGGCCGATGGTATCCCAGAAACAGCGCCTCCTTTCCGGGCGCTGGGCTACAAACATGTCCTCCGCTACCTCCGCGGAGAAATCACTCTTGAGGAAGCTATCTTGCTGACCAAAAGAGATACCCGGCACTACGCCAAAAGGCAAATCACATGGTTCAAAAAGATGGAAGGCATCCGCTGGTTTGAAGCCGAAGACCTTGCTTCTCTAGAAAACTATCTGGAGGCTCAGCTTGGCCGCTGAAACAGAAAAGGCGATCCTCGTCCACCTGGCCACAAGCCCCAGGGCAAAACTCGAAGCAGAAGAGTCCATGGAGGAACTGTCCAGCCTAACCGTGGCCGCTGGCGCTCAAGTCGTCGGAAAGATTTTCCAGGTTCGGCCGAGGGTCAGTCCAAAATACTTTATCGGTGGAGGCAAAGCCGAGGAGCTTCGGCGGGCCCGCGAGGAACTCGGCGCCGACCTGATTATCTTCGACCACAACCTCAGCCCCATCCAGCAACGCAGTCTCGAAGAAAAAACCCAGGCCAAGGTCATCGACCGAACCCAGCTCATCCTGGACATTTTTGCTCAGCGAGCCAAAAGCAAAGAAGGCAAGCTCCAGGTGGAGCTGGCCCAGCTCAACTATCTCCTGCCGCGGCTGGTGGGTAAGGGCATCGCTCTTTCTCGCTTGGGCGCCGGCATCGGAACCCGGGGTCCGGGCGAAAAAAAGCTCGAGGAAGACCGGCGCCGGATCGTCGACCGGATATTCCGGATCAAGAAAGAAATCCGGAACATCCAGCAAAGGAGAGATAACCAGCGGAGGAGCCGGCGAGAGAGTCCAATTCCCACAGTTAGCCTGGTCGGTTATACGAGTGCTGGAAAAACCACCCTTTTCAACCGGCTTTGCCGCACAGAGGCGCTCACTTCTGCGGCTCTCTTTGCCACGCTTGACCCGTTGCTCCGTCGGGTGGAGTTTTCAGACGGTCTCTATTTCTTCTTGAGCGACACAGTCGGGTTCATCCGCAAGCTCCCGGTCGAGCTCATCTCTTCTTTCCAGGCGACTCTCGAGGAAATCAAGGAAGCAGATTGCCTCCTCCATGTCATCGACATTTCCTCTCCCACTGCCGAAACCCAGCGCAAAGCGGTCGAAACTATCCTGGCTGAAATTGGGGCGGGGGATATACCCGTCATTAACGTCTTCAACAAGATTGACCTTCTTTCCTCCCGGGAAAGCTTTCTCTTGCGCAACGCCAGTCCGGCAGAAAATGGAGTCTACATCTCCGCCCGGACCGGAGAGGGCATCCAGAGTCTGAAAGAAAAAATCAGGGCCGTGCTCTTTAGAGACCACCAGCTTTACACTCTCCGCGTCCCGAAGGAAAGGAAGGAAATCCTGGACTCCTTCTCGAGATGGACGATCGTGTTGAAACGGAGAGAAAATGGAGACTTCTCTGAGCTTGAGGTGATGGCCTCCCCGAAATTGATGATTTCCTATCTTCCTTATCTGGCGAAAGGAGAAAAAAATTGGTGAGAAAAAACGCTGTCCTTGTCGTTTTATCCTTGCTTGCGGCTGGATGCGCCACTGTCCCCACATCTCCTCCTTCCTTTTATCTTGAGGGCTTGCCCCAAACTTTGACCGTAGAGATGACTCTCGAGGAACGCCTCCTGGTCGAGGAAGCGTGGAGCTACATTCGCCAGGGAAGAGCCGATAAAGCAGGCAAGGCCCTCTCCCGGCTGACCCCGGAAAACCCACTCAGCTACATTGGTTTCGGTTATCTCGCTATGCTCTCTGAAGACCTGGCCAGCGCCGAGGCTTACTTCCAGGCTGCGGTGAGCAAATTCCCCGCAATCTCCCTGGCCCGGCTTGGCCTTGTCCAGGTCTGGGAAAAAACCGGTCAGGAGGACAAAGTCTTTAACGAGCTTCGCGAAATTCTGAAGACCAACCCCGAGCACGCCTGGGCCAGAGAAAAGTATGAAAACCTGAAAACAAAAAAAACTGAGCTGGCCATCGAAGAAGCCGAGGCCGCTCTTTCGGCAGGCGACCTGGAGAAGGGAAAAGCTGCTTACCTCAGAGCCCTCCATTACTCGCCAGAATTCGTTCCGGCGCACCAGGCGCTGGCGACTCTTTACCGGAAAGAAAGAAAATTTTCCAATGCCCTGGTCCATCTCCAGGCAGCTGTGGCCAGCGAGCCGCAGAACAAAAAACTGCTCGAGGATTATGCCTCCACCCTGGAAGAATCCGGCCAGCTCGAAAAGAGCCTCGATATCTACGAACGGTTGCTTCAACTTGAAAGTGGCAACCAGAAAATCCAGCAAAAGATTGAGAACCTGAAAAACCGGCTGGGAATATACGAAATCCCCAGCCGTTACACAGAAATTCCGTTAACCGAAGTCATAACCAGGGAAGAAGTGGCCGCGCTGGTGGCTGTCAAGCTTAAAGATGTGCTCGTCGAGCCGACCCCCCAGCCGCCAATCATCATCGATATTTCCGCCTCCTGGGCTTCCAGGTTTATCCTCAAAGTCACCTCGCTCGGATTTCTCGACGTTTACGCCAACCACAGCTTCCAACCCCGAAAACCAGTGACCCGGGCAGAGATGGCAGACCTTGTTTCCCGAATCCTCAGATACCTGGAAAACCAGGGGCACCGGTTCGTCCGGCAAATCCCCATGGATAGAATCCGCGTCCAGGATGTCACCCCCGAGCATCTCTGCTATCTGCCCATCATCCAGGTCCTTTCCTACCAGATTATGGACCTCTACCCCGACCGGAGCTTCCGTCCGGACCAGACACTCTCCGGCCAGGAGGCCATCCGGATTATGGATATCCTCCTCGCTCTGGTGCACTGAATTTCGAGCTTTCCCGATGAAGGAAAATCCTGCCATAGCGACACCGATCAAAGGCCAATTCCTGACATTGCCCAACTTGCTCACGCTGACCCGGCTTGCTCTTGTTCCTGTTTTTCTGGTCCTCAGTCTCAAGCGGCAAACCGGAGGGGCACTGATTGTCTTCACCGTGGCTGGACTAACGGACTTTCTGGACGGCGTAACCGCCAGGCTTTTTCATCTCCGCAGCCGCATCGGCGCGCTTCTCGACCCCCTGGCCGATAAAGTCCTGATGACCACGGCCTTTCTCGTGCTGACCTTCCAGGACCAGAAAAGCGCCACTTCTATTCCCCTGTGGCTTACAACTTCGGTCATCGGGCGCGACTTGCTCATTGTCGGCGGCGCTCTGGTCATCTACCGCTGGCGAGGCACAAAAAGCTTTCCCCCCTCCATCCTCGGCAAAATCAACACCGTCCTGCAAGTGACGACCGTTTTTCTTGTGTTGCTCGCCAACTTTGCCCAGGCCAGCGGCTGGACGCCCCGCCCTTTCCTGTCGGGCCTCCTCTCCCCCTCTGTTTTATCTTCGCTCTTTCTTCTTACGTTTGCGAGCACTCTCATCTCCGGGCTGCACTACACCCTCCGCGGAGCATCCCTTTTTTTTTCTTCCCGTCCAGAATGAGCTAAGGCCCTCTATTCCATCGTTCGATCGATAAATCCCTGCCGCAGCGTCATCCATAGGATTTTCAGGTCAAGGGCAAGCGACCAGTTTTTCATGTAATAAAGGTCATATTCTATCCGTTTTTCGATCGACGTGTCCTGCCTCAGACCATGGACCTGCGCCCAGCCAGTGATGCCCGATTTGAACTTGTGGCGGAGCATGTAGTTGGGAATTTTATCGGCGAACTCGCGGACGAAGGCGGGTCTTTCCGGCCGGGGGCCGATGAGGCTCATCTGGCCGAGGAAGACATTGATGAGCTGTGGAATCTCATCCAGGCTAAATCTGCGCAACAACCGGCCGAAGCGGGTAATGCGCGGGTCGCCAGCGCGGCACATGACCGGGCCTGTCTCCTTCTCGGCATCGCAGACCATTGTCCGGAATTTGATCATCGTGAACCGCTGGCCATCAAGACCCATTCTTTCCTGTTTATAGAAGACTGGGCCCCGCGAAGTCAGCTTGATGAGCGCCGCCACAACAAGGATAACAGGCAATAAGAGAATGAGCCCGACGACGGAGACAGCAAGGTCAAAGATACGCTTGATTACCCTCTGGATGCCTTTGAGCGAGACATCATCGATGGAAATCACGGGAAACCCGTCCAGGTCTTGAACGTTGGCCTTCAAGGTGAGCAATTGAAAGACATCAGGAATCAAACGGATGTTGACGACATACTTGTTCGCCACTTTGATTGTCTCCAGGATCTTGGCGTAATTTTTGAGGTCGAGGGCAACAAAGACTTCCCCGATGTCGCCTTTTTCTAGAATCGCGCTGAGCTCATCGACCCGGCCCAGGACTTCGACTCCGCCGTCGACGTCAATCCTTTCCCCGACTGCTTTCTCATCATCGAGAAAGCCTTTGCACACAAATCCCAGGTCCTTGTATTGGGTAATCTTCTGGGCCACAGATTTTCCCATTTCGCCAGCCCCGACAACGAGCACATTGACCAAATCAAGCCCGCGCGCATACCGCTTTTTCCGGTAGAAATAAATCTGGTTGCGGAGGAAAGAAATCATGAAGATGACAACCACGAAATAGACCGCCAGAAAGCCATGGGAAATCTTAAAGTTCACGCGGAAAAGAGGGGCTGGTCCCTGACTGTAACTGTAAAGATAACTCATTATGGCGGAGACCGCCAGGATGGTCAGGATGGCATTGAGGCTAATGAAGAAGAAGTCATCAATTTTTGTCCTTTTCAGTCGGCTCCGGTAAAAACCCTGGACGAAAAAAATCCCTAAATGGCAGACGAGAAAGAGGGGGAAAACCACCGCATACTGGCCGAGAGGGGGAATGCCCTTGAGCGGGTCCACCGGGATGATGTAGGCATAAAAACGGAAAAGATAGGAGTAAAAATAGGACAGAGAAATACCGAGGATATCACTCACCAGGAATAACCCGACCAGCTGGACGCGCTTCTGAGCAATCATATCTGACCTTTGAACTCCGTCCATTTTGCCTGGCAATAGGACCTCAACTTTTCTTTAAATGACTGCCTGGAAAACTTCATCGCGTTGGACCTTAAAGTGGCTTTATTAAATGCCAGACCCCGAAATTTGTCAAGCGCTGCCTGCAGGCTTTCAGCCGAAAGCTCGGAGAAAAAAAGACCCGTCTCGCCCGGGATGACAGACTCCGTCGCCCCGCCACGACTGTAGGCCAAAACCGGAGTTCCGCAGGCTTGAGCCTCCACTGCGGCAATCCCGAAATCCTCTTCGCCGGGCAGGATGAGCCCTCTCGCCTGCTGGTAAAGAGAACGAAGCTCGACGGCCGTGACCTGACCAAGAAACTCCACGTTCGGCTTGGCCATTTTCTTGAGCTTCCGGAGTTCAGGGCCCATTCCCACCACCCGGAGGCACTCCCCGGTTCGATTAAAGACTTCAACCGCCAAATCAATCCTCTTGTAAGGGACGAGGGCGGATACAATCAAGAAGAAATCACGGACTGGCTCTTCTTCAGCCGGAGAAAAAAAGTCGGTGTCAGCCGGCGGGTGGATGACATCAGCGGAGCGCCGATAATATTTAGCAATACGCCGGGCAACGTTGTGCGAATTGGCAATGAAATAGTCAACCCGCGAGGAGGAAGATTCGTCCCAGATTCTCAGCCAGTGGATGAAAGGCGGAATGATCCACCGCTCAAAGAGAGACAAGCGCCCGGGTGAAAAATAAGAAAAATACTGGTTCCAGGCGTAGCGCACAGGCGAGTGCACATAAGAAATGTGGAGCGCCTCGGGATGCGGAATAATGCCCTTGGCCACACAGTGCGAGCTCGAGATGACCAGTTCGTAGTCGCTGAGGTCAAAAAGCTCGATGGCCAGGGGAAAAAGGGGTAAATAGAAGCGGTATTTTTTCTTCAGTCCCGGCAGTCTCTGGAGGAAACTTGTCTTAATAACCCTTTTTTCCAGATTTTCGACCTGGCTCCCTCGGAAATGAAAGAGGGTGAAGATGGTGGCTTGGGGAAAAATTTCGGCCAGGACCTCGAGCACTTTCTCGCCACCCCGCTGTCCGGTCAACCAGTCATGGACGAGCGCGACCCTGGCTTTCTCCATCGGCGATGATTATAAGAAGGGGGGGAGGAATTGTCAATCAACCCGGAATCTGGCTTGACACTGGCGGAAAAGCTCTAAATAGAGGTTCTGGGTCTGCTCGACCATCCGGCGAAGTGGATACCTCGAGGGAATAATAGCCCGGGCTGTCTGGGCCAAGCGCTTCGCTTCTTTCCTATCTTGAAGAAGGCGGATGACAGCTTCAGCCAGTGCTCCGGCGCTTCGCGGAGGGACGAGGAGGCCAGTTTTTCTGTGCTCAATCATCTCGGCAATCCCATCGACCGCTGTCGCCACGATGGGCCTACCGAGAGCTGCGGCCTCGATGAGGACAAAAGGTAGCCCCTCCCAGAGAGAAGGTAAAATAAAGATATCAAAAAGCGACAGGAGGTCGAGCGCATCCTCCCTCTCGCCGAGGAAAAAAAGGTGCCCGTTCAAGCCCTTTCGACGGGCTCTTTTCCTCAGCTTTCTTCCCCATGGTCCTTCACCGACGATGACCACCCGGGCTTGCGGGAAGGCGGAAACGATGGCCGGAACGGCATCAACAAGGTAGGAAATTCCCTTCTGCCGATGGAGCCGGGCCACTGTCCCGATGACGGGGGCTCCAGCCGGCCATCCCAGCGACTCTTTTCTGGCGGCCGCATCTTCCTCCCGCAGAGCCAGCTGGACATCGATGCCGTTGGAGATGAAAAACATTTTCTCGGCTGCCGCCAGTTTCAACCGGCGCGCCCTCATAAAATCGGCCTGGGAAACGAGGATCAACGCCTGTGTCCACTGCGAAAACTTCCTCTCCAGAAAAATATAGAACTGGCGAAGGAGGGGATTCCGGTAGTGCAAATAATGAATCCCGTGGAGGGTATGGACGACGACTGGAGTTTTTGCTCGTCGGGCTGCCAGCCGGCCGAAAAAACCAGCCACACCGCCGTGGGTATGGAGGATAGAAACCTCATTCTGGCGCAACATCTCGGCCATCGAGGCGACCGCGCGACAATCGAGCCTTTTCCCCATCGAGATGCGAAAATGGGGAAGTCCGAGTCTTTTTGCCTCTTCTTCGAGCGGACCACCTCCTGCCGAACCAACCATGACTTTAAATTGCTGTTTATCCAAATGAGCGGCCAGAAGGAGAAGTGCCCGTTGACCTCCGCCCAGGCTTGGCCTGTCAATCATTTCGAGAATTCTTATTTTTCCGGTCGATTCGATAGATTTAGTCATGTCAGCCCGCTCAAGCATTCTTCTTGAATAAACCCAGCGTTTTCTCGCGCCAGATCGCTTTTTGCTCGTCGGTCCGAAAGGCAAGGCGCCGCCAGAAAACAAAAATGACCCGAAGATAGAGCCTCAGAAAAAAGAGGGAAAAACGGGAATTGTGCTTCTGATAAAAATAAACTTGACTCCGGCGGTATTCGAGCCGGCTGAAGAGCCTTCGAGCTGAGGTGGAAGCCCCACCGGCATGGAGGACGGTGACCTCCGGGTCGAAAATCAATTGCCATCCTCTTTTTCTCAGCCGGACGCAAAGGTCGATGTCCTCAAAGTAAAGAAAAAAGTTCTCATCAAAGAGGCCGACTTCTTCAACCGCCTGCCTCCGGACAAGCAAACACGCCCCGCTCAGCCAGCCGACCTTTCGCGGCCGATTGAAAAATCTGAGCCTCAGGCGATAGAATGGATTAAAAAGAAGCTTCTGGAAAAGCTCGGCCCAGAAATCGACTTTCTGTCCGAAGGAAACCTGGAAGGAGCCATCTTCATGTCTGAGCCGGGGAGCGATGGCCGCAGCTTCCGGTCTTTTCTTGAGCTCCTCCAGGAGGTGCCCTATTACCCCACCGGAAATGACCGTGTCCGGGTTTAAAAACAGGATGCTCTCGGCTGAGCTGGCTCGAATCCCTTGATTATTGGCCCGGGCATAGCCGACGTTCTCGCGGTTCTCAATCAGCCTGACCCAGGGGAAAGAATTCCTCACCAGCTCCTGACTCCCATCTGAAGAATTGTTGTCGATGACAACTACTTCCATTTCCACGGACCTTTTCTCAGGCTCGAGCGAAGAGAGGCATTTCTGGAGGTCGGCTCGGCCGTTGTGATTGACAAGGATGACAGCCAGGGTCATTTTCTCTCCGCTTGGGCGAAAGCTTTGCCGCTCCATTTACTCACCTCACCCTGATGGCCAGTGCCAGAGGAGATGGGCGACAGCTTGAGCTGTATTTTTCCAGGAAAAATGACTCCGCTTCTGGTTAAAAAGCTCAAGATGGAGGTTCCGAGAAAGGGTATCATTCAGAGAAGAAGCAAGGGCTCGGGCAACTTCTTTCGCCTCCGGGTTCTCGACCATGAAAGCCATGCCCGAAAAAATCTCCCCAAGAGAAGAACGGTCGAGCAGGACGACGGGCGTACCACAAGCCAGCGCTTCGAGCGGCGGGAAGCCAAACCCTTCATACTCAGACAGAAAGGCGAAGACATTTAAGCTGGAGTAAAAAAGAGGCAATTCCTCCTCGGCAATCTCCTCCTCCCAGCGCACCCACTCAGGACTCAAGATTCGGGCCATCTCTGGTTGCGAATAGCTCCCGACATCGCTTCCAACGAGGAAAAGGACGACTTCGGAAAATTCTTTTCTTAGAAGCTCAACTGCCTGGACAAGAAGCGGAAGATGCCGCCGGCGGTTGAGGGCTCCCAAAAAGCCGACGACGATTTTCCCGGCCAGTCCTTTCTTTCTCTTCCAGGCGAAGATTTGCTCTTCCTCGGCCCTTCTGAATTTCTCCTCAATACCCCAGCTGCAGACAACGATTTTTTCAGGCGTCAGGGCGTAGCGCGAAAGAATCTCGGTCCTTATAAACTCCGAGGGCACGATAACCCTTCGCGCCCGAGCGAGGCTGCGACCGGTCAGGAAACGCCGCGGAAACGCATAGCGCCAGCCATACCATTCCGGGTGGGTGACAACAGAAATATCGTGCTCGATAAGAAGCGATGGTCCGCTGTAAAAAAGCGGCAAAACATAATTCGCGGCAATGAAGATGTCCGGCTTCTCCAAATTGAGCGCTTTTCTTAAAGGTCCATTCTGCCAGCGGAGATAGCCGCTTCGAGAGGGCAAAGGGCATTCTCGGGCGCGGGAAAGTCTGGAGTATCCCAATTCTTCCTTTGTATAGACAATGAAAATATCTTCAGCCATGATCTCAGGCAGGTGGAGGAGAAGGTTGTGAGTCACCCTTCCGACGCCCCGGGCGTTTCGTCCCAGTTCATAGCCATCAACCGCGATTTTCATCGCCTTCGATTCCTCTTTTTTTATCTTCCGACCACAGAATGATAAAAGGCGAGTGCTTCCCGGGCCGCTCTCTCCCAACTAAAAGCCTGCGCTCGTTGCTTTCCTCGTTCAATCAGGAGCTTTCTCGTACTGCTATCTTCAAGAATAAGCTGGATTTTTTGGGCCATCTCTTCTGCATCCTCCGGGGAAAAGAAAATTGCCGCATTCTGACAGACTTCGGGGATCGCCGGCGCGGAAGAAGCAACTACCGGAAGTCCGCTACCCATGGCCTCAAGGAGAGGGATACCAAACCCTTCGTATAAAGAAGGAAAAACAAAAGCCGAGGCAAGCCGGTAAACGGCCCTGAGCTCACTGTGGTCAAGATAACCAATCTGCCGAACCCAGACAGAGAGGTCAAGCTCTCTCATCCGCCTCTGGAAGAGTTTAGAATCCTTTCCTTCTGGCCCGACGACAACGAGCGGAATTTTTCTCCCCGACCGATGGAGGATGGCCAGGGCATCAAGAAGCCGGAGAAGGTTTTTTCTCGGTTCCTGGGCACCAACAAAAAGAAGAAAAGTGGGCGGAAGACGGAACTTCTGCCGGGCCTCGGCCAACTTTTCGGCTGGAATCTCTTGCCCGAAGGAAGGTTCAAACCCGGGCGGGATGACTCTCAGTCTCGTGCGGTCGACGCCAAAGCGGGCGACAATCTCGTCTCTCATCCAAGCGGATGAAGTGATGATTCCATCAACCTGTTGAAGCACCCGGGGCAGGCGACGAAAAAAAAATTTCCCCGCCTCGCCACCAGCTTCCTGCGGAAAATCGAAGAAATGGAGGTCATGGATGGTAACAATCTTTTTTCCCCCGCTTGGCAGGGGCAACGGCGTCGCCGAATGCGTTAGGTCGAGCTTTGTCCCAAAAAACCAGTCCAGCCGCGGCCACGGCCAGCGATACCAAAAAAAATTGAGGACCTTAACCGGCAGCCGCCAATCCTTGATTTTTTTCCGAGCCAGGGGAGGAATCTTTTCCTCTCTAAACCTGTCTTTCCAGGACGCCGAAAAAAGAAAGTATTCGTTGGTCGGGTCAACTTGCGCCAGATGAAAAAGAAGGTTTTTCAGGTATGTCCCCACCCCCGTCTCCTTGCGGAGGAAGGGGCGAAGGTCAAACCCAATCTTCATTTTGGTGTAACTTTATGTCCGTCCCCCAGAAATGTCAAGGAAACGAGTCCCCTTTGAACGAAAATGCTTGCTAATTCTATCCCAGAATGTTAGCATGGATTGGTGAGAGGAATCGATGACAAAATTCGACAAAATTTACCGCCGCATTCACAGTTTCCGCGATGAGATGGTTGACCTGCAGACACGCCTCTGCGCCCAACCCGCCATCTCCCCTCTGGCAGGCGGAGAGGGAGAGGTCAAGAAGGCAGAAATCCTGCTTGATTTCGTAAAATCTTTGCCCTGTGAGGAAGTTTTGGTCATCAAGGCTCCGGACCCGGACGCACCGGCAGGATTCCGTCCGAACATCCTTGCTTTTTTCCCGGGCAAGAATTCTTCCCGCACTATCTGGGTGATGACCCATATGGATGTCGTTCCCCCTGGAGACCTAAGCCAATGGAGAGGCGACCCGTTCAGGGCCTGGGTTGAAGAAGGAAAAATCTATGGTCGGGGAGTAGAAGACAACCAGCAGGACATGGTGGCCTCGCTTTTCGCCATCAAAGCTTTTTTGGCTGAAAAGATTGCTCCAGCCTACAATGTCGGACTGGCCCTCGTCGCCGACGAAGAAACAGGAAGCTCGAAAGGAATTGACTATGTCCTCCGAAATTCCAATCACTTCCGGAAAAAAGACTTGATTGTTGTGCCCGACGCCGGGAATAAAGAGGGCACTCTAATTGAGGTGGCTGAGAAAGGAATCCTCTGGTTGAAGTTCAGGACAGTTGGAAAGCAGGCTCACGCCTCGACACCCCAGAAAGGAATCAACAGCTTTAAGGCGGCGTGTTTCCTGGTCACCGAGCTTGAGAACCTCTACCAAATCTTTAAAGACAGGGACCCTCTCTTCGAGCCTCCTTATTCCACCTTCGAGCCGACGAAAAAAGAGGCCAACGTGCCCAACATCAACACCATCCCTGGAGAAGACATTTTCTACTTAGATAGCCGGCTCCTCCCCAAGTATTCTCTCGACGAGATTGAAAAAGAAATCAAGAAAATTGCCAGAAAAATCGAAACCCGCTTTGGGGTGAAAATCAGCCTGGAAGAAAAACAGCGGGCTGCCGCTGCTCCTCCCACTCCGGCTGAAGCCGAGGTCGTGAAGGCCTTGCAGAACGCCGTCCACCAGGTTTATCAAGTCGAGGCCATTCCCCGCGGAATCGGCGGCGGAACCGTGGCTGCGCTTTTCCGGCGAGCCGGGTTTGAGGCCGCCTGCTGGTCCAAGATCGACGAAACTGCCCACCAGCCCAATGAATACTGCCACATTCAGAATATGGTCGGAGACGCCACTGTCTTCGCTCACATTTTCTCGCAAGAATAACTGATAAGCAATGTCCGATGAAGAGATTCATCCTTGTGCTGACCACATTACCGGATGAAAAAAAAGGCCTGGAAATCGCCCGGCAACTTGTCGAGGAGAGGCTGGCCGCCTGTGTGACTCTCTCTTCCGCCTGTCAATCTCTCTACTGGTGGGAAGGAAAACTTGCCCAGGACCAGGAATATCTCCTTACCATTAAGACCAAGGCTTCGCTTTACCCCAGACTGGAAAAGAGAATCAAAGAACTCCATCCCTACACGGTTCCAGAAATCATTGCTTTGCCCATCCTGAAGGGTCATCGGGCTTATCTTCGCTGGGTTGATGAGGAGACTCAGAGCGGATGAGTCAGGAGTATTTTTTCCAGGCTCGACGGGCGACGCGGATTGTGTTCCAGTGGATGGCCACCGTGTCCTCGAATTCTACAGCATAGCCTCCAGCCAGGACGATGGCCAGAGGGATGCCAAGAGCTCGAGCGCCATCGATAATCATCCTATCCCTCTCCCGCAATCCCTGTTTGCTGAGGCAGAGGCCGCCCAACTTGTCTTTTTCATAAGGGTCTGCGCCGGCTAAGTAAATGACAATATCGGGACCAAAGGACCGGTAGAGCCGGGGAAAATAGGTCCGGATTGAAGACAGATATTCTGCATCCCCATCTCCTGACCACAGCCCCACGTCGAGGGAGCTTGGTGGCTTTTCCGCCGGATAGATGTCCATCTGGTGGATGGAAAAGGTAAACACATCGGCCCTGGCTGAGAAAATTGAGGCTGTTCCGTTGCCCTGATGAACATCGCAGTCGACGACCATGGCCTTCCGGATTCTGCCCTCCCGCTTCATTTTCTCGATGGCCACGCCGATGTCGTTAAGGAGGCAAAAACCCTCTCCGTGGTCGGCAAAAGCATGATGGAAGCCCCCACCGAGATGGATAGCCAGGCCATGGTCGAGGGCGAGCTCGGAGGCGAGGACCGTGCCGCCCACGGTCAGCCGAGCAAACTTCACCAGTTCCAGGGAAAAAGGGAGCTCGAGGCGGCTAATTTCCTCGGTCGTGAGTGTGCCGGTCTGGAGCTTCTTAATATACCTGCGTGTATGGACGAGCTCCAGGTCTTCGTCAGAAACAGGCTCGGGTTGATGAAAGCTGTTTTTTTTCGCTCCGCTCAGAAGGAGGCGCTCATAAAGCGCACGGTACTTCCGGATAGGAAAGACATGATTTCCAACGTCAATCATCCAGTACTCATCGCTGTAAACAAAAGGAAGGGACTTCTTTTTTTGCTCCCAGAATTTTAAGAAACGCATCCCTGCGCTCGGATCCAGACGAGAGCCTATAACCATACCAAAAAAACAAGGCAAGGAAAAGAGATGACCCAAAATT
>FWPV01002132.1_pt1 | contig 31722 bp, 23 predicted proteins | sample 2228371 | NCBI WGS metagenome assembly FWPV01 (sample SAMEA103939776, study PRJEB20133) | metagenome
GTGAGAAGGCCGAAGACGACGACCGAGGCGACGATCCCCGTTTCCACCAGGGGCAGGCCGATCCCGGCCCAGGAAAGGCCCGCGCCCGCGGCCATCGCCGCCAGGAATGCCGCCGCTCCGGCCCAGAAGCGCCTGGGCAGGACGAAGCCCGACCAGAGCCCCACCGCCAGCATGGCCAACAGGTGGTCCGCCCCGAAGACCGGGTGCGCGAGGCCGTGCAAGAAGCCGTTCGCATCGCCGTGGCCGGTATGGGCCAGCGCCGGGCCCGCGAGTGAGACCAGCACGACTGTCAGAAGTTTTCCCATCTTCATCCTCCCTCAGCGGACCTTCACGGTCGTCAGTTCCTGGCCGTCCGGCGACATCACGTGGGTCGAGCACGCCAGGCACGGGTCGAAGCTGTGCAGCGTGCGCAGGATCTCGACCGGCTCTTCCGGCCTTTCCATCTTGGTATTCATCAGCGCGGCCTCGAAGGCGCCGATGTTGCCGGCCGCATCGCGGGGGCTGCCGTTCCAGGTCGTCGGCACGACGCATTGGTAGTTCTCGATGCGCCCGTCCTTCACGTGGATCCAGTGCCCGAGCGCGCCGCGCGGTGCCTCGGTCATGCCGACGCCCCTGGCGTCCTTCGGCCAGGTCGAGGGGTCCCATTTCGCGACGTTGGCGGTCGATTCGTCACCGTTCCTGATGTTCGTCACGAGCTTGTCGAAGAAGTGCTTCTGGAGCCGCGCGCAGTATTCGGCCTCGAGCGCCCGCGCCGCCGTGCGGCCGAGGGTGGAGAACAGCGCCGAAACCGGCAGGTCCATGGTGCGCAGAAGTCCTTCGACCTGGTTCCTGATGTCCTCGTGGCCCGAGGCATAGCCGACGATGTAGCGGGCAAGCGGGCCCACTTCCATCGCGTGGCCCTTCCATCGTGGCGCCTTGATCCACGAATATTTCGCGGCCTCGTCGATCTCCTGGATATTGGTGCGCGAGCCTTTGGTCGCGGCACCGAGTTCGAACCGCGGCTCGGTCACGCCGTCCCACGGGTGAAGACCCCGGCCCGGCTCGCCATATGCGTACCAGGAATGGTCGACGAACTCCTGAATCTGCTCAGGGTCGCGGACGTCGACGTCGTGCACCTCGTTGAGGTTGCCGTCGATGATCGCGCCCCGGGGAAGGTGGAGCTGCCCGGCCGAGAAGTCGTTGGCATGTTCGGGGATGTCGCCGTAGGCCATCACCGAACGGCCCGAGAGCCCTCCGCCATAGAGCCAGTCCTTGTAGAAGCCGCCGATGGCGACAACGTCGGGCAGATAGACGTTGTTCACGAAGGTCTGACACAGGTCGATGATCGACGAGACGTGGTTCAGACGCTCCATGTTGATGGCGCCGACCGCGCCGGTGGAATGGACGTTGATCGGGCAGGGCACGCCGCCCACCAGCCAGTTCGGATGGGGATTCTTGCCGCCGAAGATCGTGTGGATCTTCACGATCTCCTTCTGCAGGTCGAGCGCCTCGAGGTAGTGGGTCGTCGCCATCAGGTCGGCCTCGGGCGGCAGCTTGTAGGCCGGGTTGTCCCAGTAGCCGTTCCTGAAGATGCCGAGCTGCCCCGACTCCACGAAGGCCTTCAGCCGGTTCTGCACGTCGCGGAAGTATCCGGGCGACGACAGGGGATGCGAGGGGCTGACCGCCTGCTGCAGCTCGCTGGTCGCCTTCGGGTCGGCCCGCAGGGCATTGACCGGGTTCACCCAGTCCAGCGCGTGCAGGTGGTAGAAGTGCACGACGTGGTCGTGGATCTGCAGGTTCAGCTGCATGATGTTGCGGATCGAGTTCGCATTGTCGGGGATCGTGATCCCGAGAGCGTCCTCGACGGCACGCACGCTCGTCAGCGCATGGGTGCCGGTGCAGACGCCGCAGATCCGCTCGGTGAAGGCCCAGGCGTCGCGCGGATCGCGGCCTTTCAGGATCACCTCGAGCCCCCGCCACATCGTGCCGGTCGAGACCGCGTTGGTGATGATGTTGTTCTCGTCGACATTGACCTCGCAGCGCATGTGGCCCTCGATGCGCGTCACGGGATCGACGACGATGCGCCGGCCCGAATTGTCGAGCGAGAAGCCGTTCGGGGTTTGCACGACCATGGCTTAGACCTCCTCGCGCTCGGTGGTTCTTGTCTGGGTCTTCTTCTGTGCGGCCTTCAGCGCCGACACGGCGGCATGAACCGCCACGCCTGCGCCGACGACGCCGGCGGCGGCCAGGCCCACGCGGTCGGCATTGGCTTCGACACCGAACTGCGTCAGGTCGGTCACCCGGCTGTAGAAGGTGCCCTGATCCCAGAACCCGTCTTCCGAGCAGCCGATGCAGCCGTGGCCGGACTGGATCGGGAAGCTCGTCCCCTCGTTCCAGCCTATCGTCGAGCATGCGTTGTAGGTGGTCGGGCCCTTGCAGCCCATCTTGTAGAGGCAGTAGCCCTTGCGCGCGTTGTCGTCGTCCCAGCTCTCGACGAACTGGCCGGCGTCGAAATGCGGCCGGCGATAGCACTTGTCGTGGATGCGCTGGCCGTAGAACATCGCCGGCCGTCCCTGGCGGTCGAGTTCCGGCAGGCGGTCGAAGGTGAGCATGTAGGTGATGACGCCGGTCATCACCTCGGCGATGGGCGGGCAGCCCGGGATCTTGATGATCGGCTTGTCGGTGATGACCTTGTGGACGGGCGTCGCCTGCGTCGGGTTGGGCTTGGCGGCCTGCACGCAGCCGTAGGACGCGCAGGCCCCCCACGAGATGATGGCCTTCGCGCCCTCGGCCGCGTGGCGCAGCTGCTCGACGAAGGGCTTTCCGCCGACGATGCAGAACATCCCGTCCTCGTTCAGCGGCGGGTTGCCTTCGACGGCCAGGATGTAGTTGCCCCGGTATTTCTCGATCGACTCCTCCAGCGCGGCCTCGGCTGCGTGCCCGGCCGCGGCCATCAGCACGTGGCTGTAGTCGAGCGAGATCATCGAGAGGACCACGTCCTTGGCGAGTGGGTGGGCGCCGCGGATGAAGCTTTCCGAACAGCAGGTGCATTCCAGCCCGTTGACCCAGATGACAGGGGTCCGGGGCTTGGTCTCCATCGCGTGGGCGATCTTCGGCACGAAGGCCGGGCCGAGGCCAAGCGCGCTTGCCGTGAGCGAACAGTATTTCAGGAAGCTGCGGCGGGTGATCCCCTGCCGGCGCATGACCTCGTAGAAGGTTTCGATCTCGACCAAGGTGTCCCTCCCTCGATTCCCCATCTGCCGGGCAGGCCGGCGGCATCCTGGTCACAAGGATCGTTGGCAAGGGTGGCGCGGGCCATGAAAAATGCATGCCGCGGCATACGGCACGGGTCTGCGGGATATTTCCCATGAGTTTCAAGCCCGTAGTCGTTCCGGGGCGATGTGGGCCGGAGCGCGCTGGCCGGTAAGCGGTTTATCGGCCCATCCGGGTGCCGGTCAGAGACTTTCCGCCGCGGCGATCAGCGCCTGCCCCAGCGCGAGCCCGCCGTCGTTGGCGGGGACGCGGCTGTGCAGGAGCAGCGGCACGCCGTCGAGGCGGCGGACGAGCGCGGCGAGAAGCCGGGCGTTCTGGAGGCAGCCGCCGGAAAGGGCGACGGCCCTGGCGCCGCCACTCTCCACCAGCCGCCGGGCGGGGGCGGCAAAAGCCTCGGCCAGCCCCTCGTGGAACCGGGCCGAGATCACGGCGGCGGGGACGCCTGCGGCGAGGTCCGCCGCCAGGGCGCGGAACATCGGTGCGGGGTCGATGGCCTCGCCCGTGCCGAAGGGGTAGGGGTCGGTCTGCGGCCCCGCGAGGGCTTCGAGCAGCATCGCGGCCTCGCCCTCGTAGCTCTGGGCCTTCACGGCGATCCCGAGGGCCGCGGCGACGGCATCGAAGAGCCGCCCGGCCGAGGACGACATCGGCGCATTCAGCCCCGCGGCAGCGGCCTGGCGGACGGCGTCGCGCGGGAATCCGGCAAGGAGTTCGTCGGCCAGGTCCGGTAGCCCCGCCTGATCGAGCCGCATCAGGAGGTTCCGCCAGGGCTCGCGCTGGGCCGCGTCGCCGCCCTGTAGCGGTGCGGGCCGCAGATGGGCCACGCGGGTGAAGCCGCGGTAGTCACCCACCAGCAGCTCGCCCCCCCAGACCGTTCCGTCGGCCCCGAGGCCGAGTCCGTCGAGCACGATCCCCGCGACGGGTCCGCCAGCACCTGCGCACGCCGCCTTGCGCCGCCCGTCCTGAGTCAGTGGAAGGGCGGGATCCGGCATCCTGGAATCGAGCGGCCAGAGGTTTTCCGCCAGGCAGGCGGCAAGGTGCGCGTGATGGTGCTGGACCGCGACCAGCGGCAGGCCCATGGCGGCGGCATGCTGCGACGACCGGTATCCGGGATGCAGGTCGCAGGCGACGACCTGGGGCCTGTGGTCGAACAGCGCGCGGCAATCGGCGTCAGCCTTGCGGAACTCCTCCCAGGTCAGCGCGTCGTCGAGATCGCCCAGGTGATGCGAGAGCATCGCCTGGCCATTCTTCACGAGGCAGATCGCCGACTTCAGTTGTCCGCCATAGGCCACGACCTGCGGCGCGCCCTCGAAGCCCGGCGGCAAGGGCAGCGTGCCCGGCACCCGCCCGCGCGCGCGGCGCAACACCATCGGTCCCTGCGGCGTGATCCGCTCTACCCCGTCATCCAGCCGCCGGGCGATGTCGCGATCATGCATGAGGAAGGCATCGGCGAAGGCCCCCAGCTTCGCGCGCGCCTCGTCGTTTCCGATGACCTGCGGCTCGCCCGACAGATTGCCCGAGGTCATCACCAGTGGCCCGCCGAAGGCGTCGAGCAGCAAATGGTGCAGCGGCGTGTAGGGGAGCATCCAGCCCAGGGTCGCCTGGCCGGGCGCGACGAGATCGGAAGGTCGCCTGGCCGGGCGCGACGCTTCCGGCCAGGGGTGCCCCGGCGCCTGCAAGCAGCACGACAGGCGCGGCAGGGTCGCAGAGCAGGGCGGCCTCGGCGTCGTCGAGCTCGGCATGGGCGCGGATCATCGCCAGCGTCCCCATCACGGCAAATGGCTTTCCCGGCCGCCGCTTGCGCTGGCGGAGCAGCGCCACCACCGTCTCGTCGCGCGCGTCACAGGCGAGGTGAAAGCCGCCGAGGCCCTTGACCGCCAGGATGCGTCCCGCCCGCAGCCGCCCGGCGGCGAGCGCGATGGGGTCCCCGGGCACCTCGGCGCCATCCTCCTCCAGCCAGAGCCTCGGCCCGCAGTCGGGGCAGGCGACCGGCTGGGCGTGGAAGCGGCGGTCGGCGGGGTTGTCGTATTCGGCCGTGCAGGCGGGGCACATCGGGAACTCCGCCATCGTCGTCCTCATTCGGTCGTAGGGAAGACCGCGAAGGATCGTGAAACGCGGCCCGCAATGGGTGCAGTTGGTGAAGGCGTAGCCGTGGCGACGCTCTGCGGGGTCCCGGATCTCGGCGGCACAGGCGGGGCAGGTTGCAGCGTCGGGGGTGACGCGGGTTTCGGCACCTGCGCCTCGCGAGGCGGAGATTTCGAAGCCCTCGGGCCTTGTCACGAAGGTGTAAGCTGCACTTTCAACGGCATCCACCCGGGCAAGCGGTGGTGCCTCGGTGGCGAGCGCCGCCTCGAATGCGTCCAGGTCGCCGCCGATGGCGTGTATCAGAACCCCCTCGGGGTCGTTCAGCACTTCGCCCCGGATGCCCATCCGGCGCGCCAGGGTCCATACGAACGGCCGGAATCCCACACCCTGCACCTGGCCCCTGACACGGATGCGACGACCCGGCATCAGTGCACGGTGCAGACCATGCAGGGGTCGAAGCTGCGCACGATGTGCTGGACGGCGAGGGGCGCGTCCTCGCCGTTGCGCACCTCTGCCCCGACCAGGGCCGCCTCGACAGGGCCGGGTGTTCCACCGGCATCCCTCGGCGAGAAATTCCAGGTCGTAGGCGCCACGATCTGATAGCCCGCGATCCGCCCGTCCTCGATCCGGATCCAGTGGCCGAGACTGCCGCGCGCGGCTTCCACCAGCCCCTCGCCAGCGCCCTCCGCAGGCAGCGTCACGGTGTCCATGAAGCGCTCTTCGGGTCGGAGCGCGCGGGTCCACTCCTCCAGGAGAAGCTGGGTCCTCGCGATCTCGACAAGCCGTCCGCCGATCCGCGCCGCCACGCCACCCTCGGCGGCAAGCGCGCGCGCCAGCGGGTGGCCGTCGACCGCCTGACGGGCGAGCGCGCCCGTCTCCATGGTCAGCCCGCCGAGGCGGGGGGCCTTGCACCAGCTGTAGGCGCCTTCGCGCATTTCCTCGTCAGGGCGGGTCTCGCCCGCCGAGGGATGGCGTGCCTCGCCCAGCATCCAGGCATGGCTCAGGTCCTCGGCAATGGCGGCCGTGTCGAGCGGGCGCAACGTTCCGTCCCAGACCCCCGCGGCGAAGACCGGACCCTGGGGGCCGGGATAGGCGCCGTAGGACAGGTAGCGTCCGGGGCCGCGTCCGATACCGGCAAGGCCGAGCTCGGCGGCGATCTCGACGAAGAGCCCGGCATCGCCCGTCTGCCATCCGGCGAAGGCGTCCGCCGTGGAAAGTCCCGCAAAAGCCTCGACCGGTGCGCCGAAGAGCGTCTCTTCGAGATACTTCCGGAACCCGCGCAGGCTCAGCTCTATCCGCATCCGGTCGCGCAGGCTCGGCGCCCTGGTGACGCCGCCGGGCTGGATGGCAAGCGTGTGCGGCCACTTGCCGCCGAGCAGCCCCACGATGTGCAAGAGCTTCGCCCGCGCCTCGATCGCCGTGCGCAGGGCCGAACCCTGCGCGGCGGTGAAGCGGTCGATCGCACGCTTGTGCCACTGTCTTCCGGCATAGGCTGGGCGCGCGAAGTCGGGCATGAAGAACAGGTTGAAATGCGTGACGTGGTCGGCAAGGTTCTCGACCCCGTGCAACAGCGCGGCAACCAGCGCCCCCTGCGGCGCCGGCACCGCCCCGGCGGCAGAGGCCAGAGCGCGCGCTGCCGCCGCCGACTGGCTGATCGAGCAGATGCCGCAGATGCGCGGCGTGATTGTCAGCGCGTCGCGCGGGTCCTTGCCGAGCAGCATCCGCTCGAATCCCCGGAAGAGCGGCGAATTGGCATAGGCCGCCGCCACACGGCCGTCGGCCACCTCAAGGCGGATTTCGAGATCGCCCTCCACCCGGTTGAAGGGCCCGACGAGCAGGGTACGGCCGGTCACGGTCTAGGCTTCTTCGTCGAGGGGGGCACGCGGATGCGGTCGGAGGTGGCGTTGATGCCGATGCGCTCGGGCGTGGCGGCCTTGGAGAGCGACGCCAGCGCCATGAACCAGGCCTTCGGCATGTCGGAGGGCAGGCCGACCGGGATGCCCGCGAACTTCGGGGTTTCCGTGAATGCGTGCCGCGGCTCCTCGAACTCGGGCGAGGTGCAGGCGATGCAGGGATACCCGCCCCGGGTGCACGAGCCTTCGCCGTTCCAGGGGCGGATGTTGCAGTCGCCCACCGCCTGGGTGCCGATGCAGCCCAGATGCTCCATCATGCAGCCGATCTGCGACAGGTGCCGGGCGCTGGCCTTGTATTCGTAGAACTCGTTCTTCGGGCACGCGTGGTGGACGAGGTGGTCGGCGTAGAACCTCGGCCGCCCGAATGCGTCGAGCGCGTCGGCGCCGAGGTCACCGGCGGCGAGCATCACCAGCGTCTCGGTCACCCAGCCCGGATGGGTCGGGCAGCCCGCGATGTTGATCACCGGCAGACCGCCGGCCGCGCGGAACTCGGGCGGCAGGAGGCCCCCCGGATGCGCGCCGTCATACTGCAACCCGACCGCATCTGCGGGGTTCTCGCCCGCCGAGGTGATGCCGCCATAGGCCGCGCAGGAACCGACCGCCACGACATGCCGCGCGACGCCCGCCAGATCGCGCACCCAGTCGAGCATCGGCCGCCCGGTGCCCGAAAGCATGTGGTAGCGCCCCGTTCCGCGCGGGCCCCGCACGATGGATCCTTCGACGCAAAGGATGTCGAGCGGCTCTGCGCCAGTGGCGAGGTTCTCGAGCAGCCTGGCGACAGGTGCGCCGGTCGCCTCGCTGATCGCGGGGTGCCAGAGCAGCCGGATGCCCGAGCCCTCCAGCGTGTCGAGCACGTTCGGATCCTCGGCGCAGAGAAGCGACATCGTGCACCCTCCGCAGCCCGCCGATTGCAGCCAGAGAAGGTTCATTGTCCGCCCCCGAGCGGCAGTTCCAGCCTGAAGCAGGCGCCGCCCTCCGTCCGGTCGCACAGGCGCAGGTCGCCGCCATGTTCTTCCGCGATCTTGTGCGAGATCGAAAGGCCAAGCCCCGTGCCCTTGCCCACCTCCTTGGTGGTGAAGAACGGGTCGAAGATCGCGGCGGCGGCTTCGGCCGCGACACCGGGCCCATTGTCGCGGACCTCGAGAACGGCGCGCCCGCCCTCTTCGGCGAAGTGCAGGACGACGCGCGCGTCCTGCCGTCCGGCGAGCGCGTCGATGGCGTTCTGCACCAGGTTCATCACGACCTGCTGGACATGCCCCGAACGGCCCCGCGCGACCAACCGCTCGGCACCCTCGTAGACGATCTCGACGTCGTGCCTCGACCCGCGTTCGACCCAGTGCGCTGCAACGCGTGCAGTTGCCACCAGGTCGAAATCGCGCATCTCGCCAGAGCCTTCGGCCGACAGGCGGCGCAGATCCTCGACGATGTCGCGCACGCGCTCCGCACCGTCCCGGGCCCCGTCGATGGCCGAGCGCAGGTTCTTCATCTCGCGGTCGAGCTTCAGCTTCTGTCTGAGTTCGATCAACTCGTCGCGCGTGGCGCCGGCCTGGACACGCTCGAAATAGCTTTCGAAACGTGCGGCATATTTCTCGAGCGCATGCGCGTTGGCATAGACGAAGCTGATCGGGTTGTTCAGCTCGTGCGCCACCCCTGCAAGCAGCCGGCCGAGCGAGGCGAGCTTTTCGTTGCGCACGAGCTGCGCCTGCGCCGCCTTCAGCTCCCGGTGGCTTTCGTCGAGCTCGGCATAGGCCCGGCGCAACTCGCCCAGCGGGCGGCCGGTCAGGACGACGCCGACGCCCTTGCCCCGTTCGTCCAGCCGCGGGCTGAGGCTTACCTCGAACGGGGCGGGGCCCTCCAGCGTCAGCAATTCGATCTCGAGGCTACGCGGGCGCCTGGTTTGCAGGACCTCGGCCACCGCGTCGGTCAAGCGATGGCGCGCGCTTTCGACCGCGAGGCCGAGCAGCGGCTTTCCCACGGCCTTGTCCGCGGCAAGCGTGTCGCGTGCCGAGCGGCTTGCCTCCTCGACCAGACCGTCGCGTCCCACAACGATGAGAACGTCGGAGACCGAGGCCAGGATCGAGGCCATGAAGCTTCGCAGCGCCTCGAGCTCGGCGTTCTTCGCTTCAAGCCGCTCCTGGTATTCGACGAGCTCGGCATAGGTCTGGTCAACCGCCTGAAGCACGTCGAGCCACGCAGACTCGTCGATCCCGATCGCACCGCTGTCTGTCGGAATTTGGCCTGGTTGGCTCATTGACCGCCTCTCGGAGCCTCAGTCTACGCAAGTCGTGCCGGCACGCAAAGGCTTTCGGCGCCGCCGTGACGCGGACAACCGCCGTCATCGTCATCGGGCCTGTGCGGCGCCACGGGTTTGCGCAGCAAGTCGTCGCCTGTCCGTTCGAAATGGCCGGGACCTCTCGCGGCCGTCCCGGCCTGACGATGGCACCTCAGACCCGTCAGAGCCCGACGGGTGCGACCTTGCCCGCGTCGCGCAATGGCCCCGGCCGATCGCGCGATGCCTTGGCGCGCCTGCGCGCGGAGAGGCCCGCGCCGATGTCGGCGACGAGGTAGAGCAATACGAGTCCCGCGCCGATGAACACGGTGTCGAGCAGCGCCGAGGGCGGCTGGGTCGCCTTCAGCACCTGTCCGGCATAGGCCAGGACCGTGCCGATGGCGAAGACCGGCAGCGACTGCCGGCCCATCAGGACCAGCGGCGCCACCTTCGGGCTGGCTGCCAGCCGGCGCAAGGAGGGAAGGGAGCTCAGCACGTAGGCAAGCGCAAGGATGTGCAGCAGCCGGGGCAGGAACAGGAACCCCTTGTCGAAGGATACGACGAGCGGCGGAAGCCCGAGGTGTTCCCCCAGAAGCCACAGGAGGTGCCCGCCCGTGTCGGCGACCGCGGGGACCTGCACCCAGACCGCCGCGAGCACCAGGTAGGCCCAGGCCGCGCGCAGCGGCCAGGTCCGCACCGGCAGCCAGCGCCGGCCGTCGCGAAGGGCAAGGCCCGTGAGCATGCCCGCGACGAACAGCACCTGCCACGAGAATGGAGTGAAGAACCAGCCGTTGTCGAGCGGCCAGGTGGGCATCCGGATCGCCCAGAGACCGGCGGCCAGCCAGAGGCCCAGCGACGCCGCCATGACCGGGGCGGGCCAGCGCAGCGCCAGCGGCAGAAGCACCGGCACGCAGAGCATCAGCAGCACGTAGAGCGGCAGGATGTCGGCATAGGCGAACTGGTGCCCCAGCGTCACCAGCGGCAGGAAGAAGCCCAGCGGATCGTCGAGGGCCGGGCCGATGTTGCGCTCGATCGCCATGGCGAAGACGGCCGGGTCGCCGCGCGTCAGCAGGAACAGCGCGAGGATCGCCAGGGTAACCGCGACATGGACCCACCACAGCGTCAGCGCGCGCCGCCACGGCCGCAGGACGGCGCCGGGCGAAAGTCCGGCCGCGTAGAGCGGACCGTAGGCCAGCCCCGTCGCGATGCCTGACATCAGGACGAAGCCTTCGGCCGCGTCCGAGAAGCCGAAGTTGCGGGACGTGAAATTCTCCCAGACCGTTCCGGGCACGTGGTTGACGAAGATCATCGCCAGCGCGAGGCCGCGCAGGAGGTCGATGCGATGGTCGCGGGGCTGGGCCATCTCAGGCGACCCCGGCGAGGGCGGGCCGCTCGCTCCACTCGGCAAGGACGGTGTCGTGGCGGGCCACCACGTCGGGAAGCGCCGCGTCCTCGGGCACCGGGAAGGCGCCGGGACCGGCGGGTTTCGAGGTCCACCAGATCAGCAGCGGTGCGGCGAGCATGGGAAGGGTGACGGGCAGGAGCCACAGCATCAGGACCGGCGCCATCAGCTGCGTCGCGGCCATTCCGGCAAGGCCGCAGAGGCTGATCCAGCCGCCAGCCGCCACGGCCTCGGACAGGTAGAGTCCCCCGTCGCCGCGGTTGTTCGGCGGCCAGCCGCCGTCCCGGCCCGACAGGACCTGGAAGACCGAGCGGCTCTGGAACGCCAGAAGCACGGGCGCGAGGACCGAGGACAGCGCCAGTTCCGCCGCCACCGCCCGCAGCGCCGCCCTCGCGCCGCCGTGGCGCCGCGCGCGACCGGTCGCGATCGCATCGAGCGCCACCAGAAGCTTGGGCATCACCAGAAGGCCGAAGACGCCCACGGCAAGCCCGACCGCCTTCGAGGTCTGGTCGTTGGGGAAGACGGGGAAGGGCCAGTTGGGTTCGGGGAAGTAGTCGGGGACCTCGGCACAATAGACCGCCGCGATGCTGGCCGCGATGAAGCCCAACCAGAGGATCGGGGCGATATAGGCGAAGATGCCCTGGACGAAGACGAAGCGGCTCCAGGGCTTCAGGCCGGGCGCAAGGACCAGCCGCGTGTGCTGGAGATTGCCCTGGCACCAGCGCCGGTCACGCTTGGCGTGGTCGACGATGTTCTCGGGCCCTTCCTCGAAAGACCCGTCGAGATCGTCGTCCAGCCGCACTGTCCAGCCCGCGCGGGCCAGCAGCGCCGCCTCGACATAGTCATGGCTGAGGATCGGCCCGCCGAAAGGCGCCTTTCCCGGCAGCTCGGGCAGGCCGCAGCTTTCGGCCCAGGCGCGGATGCGCACGATGGCGTTGTGCCCCCAGAACGGCCCGGTGCGCCCCTGCATCGCCGCGAGGCCGCGCGCGAAGACGGGCGAATGGAACGAGGCCGCGAACTGCATCGCGCGGCCGAAGACCGAACGTGCGCGGATCACCCGCGGCAGCGTCTGGAGAAGGCCGAGCGCGGGGTCCGCCTCGATCCGGCGGATCATCTCGACGATGGTCGCGCCCTCCATCAGGCTGTCGGCGTCGAGGATCACCGCATAGTCCCAGGCCGCGCCGGAGGAGGCGATGAACTCCTCGATATTGCCGGCCTTGCGGCCGGTGTTGCGGCTGCGGCGGCGGTAGAACATGCGCCCCTCGCCGCGCTGGCGCGCAAGGAGCCGGGAGAACCACAGCCGTTCCTGCGCCGCGATCGCCTCGTCGCGCGTGTCGGAGAGCACGGCGAAATCCACCCGGACTCCCGTGCCCGTCGCGGCGACCGAGGCGTCCATCGCGGCGATGCGCGCGAAGGTCACGCGGGGGTCCTCGTTGTAGACCGGCACGATCACCACCGTGCGCCCCGTGACCGGGCCTTCGACGCGTGGCGGAACGGGCCTGCGGCGCGAGGTCAGCCCCAGAAGCGCCGTCGCCGCCCCCCAGGCCAGCCACCATGTCGACAGGAAGATCAGGGCGCTGCGCAGGACGTCGATCAGCGAGATTCCGTCGGCGGTGCCATAGGCGTGGAAGACCGCACCCGCCGTGGCCGCGGCGAGCAGGCTCGCCGCGACGGCAAGCGCGCGCGCCCCTGTGCTGGAGGCGTCCGCCATGGCGCTGGCGCGGGGCATCGGCTCAGCCCGACCGGCGCCGCCCGAGGGCGGCCGACCAGAGCAGGGTGAGGGCCCTGCGCAGCAGCTCGGGCCGGTCGTGGACGAGGGGCTGCTTGGGCATCGCCAGCGGCGCCGCCGGCGGGGCGAACGGATCGTCTGCGTCCACGGCCTGCCGCGCAAGACCGACGAAGTCTGAAGTCCCCGCGTTCATTCCTTGACCCACTGATAATGCCAATTCTCGGTCAGCCTGCGCCCGTAACCCGCCACATGGGCGGTCAGTTCAACCGTCTCGCCAGGCTCGGCGGCCGCGTCGATCACCAGGCGCCAGACCCCGCCTTCGGGAAGTTTCGAGAGCGTCTGCACGACGATTTCGCCGTTGCCGATGGTGGTCACCGCCTCGACCTCGGCCTCGGGCGGAAGCGTGGCGAGGAGGCCGCCGGCGAAATCCACGACGAACTTGCGCGTGCCATCGGTGTTTTCGACGCCCGAGACGCCGCCGACGCCGGCCCGCGTCTCCTTGACGAAGGCGATGTCGGATGCCGGGTCGGGCGCAAGCGCGCCCCAGTGCAGGCGGTAGGCCACCTCGTAGAGCGTGCCGGGCACCGGAGAGGCCTCCGGCACCCAGAAGGCGACGATGTTGTCGTTGACTTCGAGGTCGGTCGGGATCTCGACCAGCCGCACCGCCCCGCGGCCCCAGTCGCCCAGCGGCTCCACAAGAAGCGACGGGCGGCGTTCATAGCGGGCCGAGGCGTCCTGGTAGCTTTCGAAGTCGCGGTCGCGCTGCATCAGCCCGAAGGCGATGGGGCTTTCCTCGACGAACCAGGATTCCGAAAGCCGGATCGGGTTGTTCAGCGGGCGCCAGATCCGGTCGCCGTCGCGGCGGTGGATCGCGAGACCGTCGCTGTCATGGACGTTCGGGCGGAAGTCGTCGAAGCTCGCGCGGTTGTTTCCGGAGAACAGGAACATCGAGGTGAGCGGCGCGATGCCGATCTGTTCGACCTCGGTGCGGAAGAACAGCCGCGCGGTCACGTCCATCTCGGTGGTCGTGGTGGGGCGGATCACGAAGCGGTAGGCGCCGGTGCAGCTTTCGCTTTCCAGCGCGGCGTAGACCGTGGCGCAGGTCGCGAAGGGCCCCGGCTTTTCGAGCCAGAAGCGCGAGAAGCGGGGAAACTCCTCCGGGCTGCCGAGGCCGGTGTTGATCGCGAGGCCGCGGGCAGAGAGGCCGTAGGCGTTGCCGCGGCCGAGCGCGCGGAAGTAGCTGGCCCCCAGGAAGGCCGCCACCTCGTCGAAGACGTCGGGCCTGTTCAGCGGCCCGTTCAGGCGGAAGCCGGCCACGCCCGGCAGTGCCTCGTGCGGGGGGACGCGGTCGGCGACGCGGTCGTAGTATAGGAAATCGTCGGTCGAGAAGGTCATCGGCCGGCTCAGGCCGTTCTCCACCTCGAAGAGCTGGACGGGTTCGTCGAACAGCCAGCCGAGGTGGAAGGCATGGACGTGGAACCCCGCCTCGGGTCCCGCCCATCTGGCACGTTTCGGGTCGAACTGGACGGACAGGTAGTCGTCGTAGTCGAAATCGGTGAAGAAGCCCTCGGCCGCGGCCGGCGGCTCGTGCGGGGTGGCGGCAAGCTGGCGCATCATCTCGGTCAGCCGGTCGAAGTCGAACGGCTCGCCGACCGCTGCGCCGCCCTGAGCCAGCGCCACGCCGGGCAGGCATGCGAGCGTCGCGCCCAGTGCGGTCGTTCCCAACGCTGCAAGTGCAGCACGGCGAGTGGGATACGCCAGAGGATTCGCGTCGCGGGTCATCATGACTCCTGGAGCTCGATTCGGGAGAAACTCAATGAAGTTGACAGGATAGCCATTGTGGCGCCAGATACGCCGCCATGCGCGCCGCGCAAACTGGCCATGCTGCGGATGCATATTCCTGCGCCATTTGGCCCATACGTCCCCATTCCGGTGCGGCAGATGTGCTGCGCCGCGGCAGATTCAACTCCCCTGCCATCGGAAGGGTCCCGAGGATGTCATGGGTTGCGCAGCTTTGTGCCGATCGCCGCGCAGGTTTCGCGCATGACTTCGCCCCTTTGGCGGGCGCCCGCCGCGCGAGCGAGGGCGCGGGGGGCGTGGGGCGACCCCGACGCGGGGTCGGCGCTGGAGGGACAGGCATGCGACCGATGGACGGCATCGGGTCGTGCGGGACAACGCAACGCCTGTCGCTGTGCCGAAGCCTGTGGCGCCGGAGCGGTGTGAGACCTGGGACCGCGAGCGGGATTGTCGGGTCGCACCGGCGACGACATTTTCTTGCAGGAGCGAGCGCCGAGGCGCTCCCGTTGTCACAAATCTTCCGAATCGCTTGACTTGGTTTCCCGCCGGGTGACGATCAAGGCACTATTCATTCGCGCCGCTTTCGAATTTGCAGCCTTCCGACAGACGGATGACGCCGACGCGCGTGGGTGACGGGACGGGGGAAGTGGACGATGGCTTGGTTCGTGGGGCTGGTTGTGGTCGTTGTCGCGGCCATCCTTATCATCCTGTTCCTCAACCGCTATTACCGGAAGGCGACCCGCGAGGTCGCCCTGGTCCGGACCGGCGCCGGGGGCCAGCGGGTCGTGCTGGACGGCGGCTGTCTGGCGCTGCCGTTCCTGCACAAGGTTTCGGAAGTGAACATGCGGACCACCAGGCTCGAGATCGAGCGGCTGGGCCCGAAATCCATCATCACCCGCGACCGTCTGCGGGTCGATGTGGCAGGCGAATTCTATGTGCGCGTCATGTCCACGGTCGACGGCGTCGCCACCGCGGCGCAGGCGCTGGGGTCGAAGTCCTTCCGCGCCGCCGAACTGGCCGAAACGCTGGAGGGCAAGCTGGCCGATGCGATGCTGTCGGCCGCCGCCACCCGCACGATGGACGAGCTTCAGGACGACCGCGCCGGCTATGCCCGCGAGGTGACTGCGCTTCTGGCCGACAAGCTGGCCCAGAACGGGCTGATGCTGGAAAGCGTCTCGCTGACACGTCTGGACCAGACGCCGTTCCACGCGCTGGACGAGAACAACGCCTTCAACGCGCTGGGGATGCGGCGGCTGGCCGAGATCATCGCGGTGAACAAGAAGGAGCGCGCCGCAATCGAGGCCGATGCCGAGGTCTCGGTCCGGCAGAGCCAGCTTGAGGCGACGAAGCGCAAGCTGACCATCGGCCGCGAGGAAGAGGAGGCGATGATCGCGCAGAACCGCGAGATCGAGATCGCCCGCGCCCGCAGCCATGCCGAGACGGCCGAGGAACAGGCCGCGAGCGAGCGGCGGCGTGAGGAAGCGCGGATCGAGCGCGAGATGGAGGTCCGCAAGATCCAGATCGAGCGCGAGCGCGAGATCCGCATGAAGACGCTCGAATCCGAACTGAACGTCGAGATGATCCGCGCGGCGAACGCGGTGAAGCTGGCCGCCAAGAAGGTCGAGGCCGCCGAGGCCGAGGCCCGCGCCATCGCCGCCAGGGCCGAGGAAGCCCGCGCCGAGGAACAGGTGACGACCGCGCGCCAGACCGCGGCCGCCGAACGCGACAAGGCGCTCGCGCTGATCCGTGCGGCCGAGCAGGCCGAGGTCGACGACACCCGCGTGAAGTCCGAGATCGGCACGCTGATCTCGATGGCCGAGGCCGAGGCGAAGGCGACGCTGGAAAAGGCCGAGGCGCAGAAGGCCCGGATGCTGGCCGAGGCCGAGGGCCGCGCCGCCGTGATCGCGGCCGAGAACGCGCAGTCGCCCGACCTGATCGCCATGAAGCTGGACGAGGCGCGGCTCAGGACCCTGCCCGAGGTGGTCGAGCGGATGCTGAAGCCTGCCGAGAAGATCGAGACGATCCGCATCAACGCGATCAGCGGCATGGGCGGGATCGGGGGCAACGGCGGCGGCGAAGGCGGGGGCGAGAAATCGACCGTCAACCAGGTGGTCGACTCGGTCCTGTCGATGGCGCTCCAGCTTCCGGCCGTCCAGAAGCTGGGCGAGGAGATCGGCATGAACATCGGCGACGGGGTGCGCGGCGTCTCGGCGCCGCTGGCCGAACGCGGCAAGGGCAAGCGCGCCGGAAACTCGGGCGAGGACACGCCCGCAACCAGGGACTGACGCGCGCCGGCACGCGCGGACAGCCCGATCACCAACAGGAGAGTTCCCATGATCTCACGCAGAAAGTTCCTCGCCGGCACGGCCGGTGTGGCGCTGGCCTCGCCCGCGGTGATGGGCCGCGCGCAGGACGGTGCCATCCGCATCGCCTCGATCCTGGACCTGTCGGGCGGGCTCGACATCTACGGCGCGCCGATGGACGTCACGACGCGGCTGGCGGTCGAGGACATCAATGCGGCGGGCGGGCTGCTGGGCCGGCAGGTCGAGCTGATCAGCTACGACGCGCAGTCGAACATCCAGCTCTATACCCAATACGCGACCGAGGCGGCGGCGGGCGAGCGGGTGGCCGTCGTCCACGGCGGCATCACCTCGGCCAGCCGCGAGGCGATCCGCCCGACGCTGGCGCGGTTCGAGACGCTCTACTTCTACAACACCCAGTACGAAGGCGGCGTCTGCGACTACAACAACTTCTGCACCGGCTCGACGCCTGCGCAGACCGTGGCCCGCGTCGTTCCCTACGTCATGAACAAGTGGGGTTCCAAGGTCTACATCGTGGCGGCCGACTACAACTACGGCCAGATCACCGCGCAGTGGATGCAGAAGTTCGTGGCCGACAACGGCGGCGAGACGCTGGGGGTCGAGTTCTTCCCGCTCGATGTCACCAACTTCGGCCCGACGATCAACAAGATCCAGCAGGCCGGCCCGAACCTCGTGATCTCGGCCCTGGTCGGCGGGGCGCATGTGTCGTTCTACCGCCAGTATGCGGCGGCCGGACTCAACGCGACGATCCCGCTGGCCTCCACCACCTTCGGCGTCGGCAACGAGCAGAAGCTGATCTCGGCCGAGGAAGGCAACGGCCTGATCGCCGCCTATTCCTACTTCGAGGCGGCCGACAACCCGGTCAACGCCGACTTCATCGCGCGCCTGACCGAGAAGATGGGCGACGCGCGTCCCGGTCTGAACGAGCTGGCCGTGCGGTCCTACGAGGGGGTGATGCTCTGGGCCGAGGCGGTGAAGCTGGCCGGCACCGCGGACCGCGGGCCGGTGATCGAGGCGCTGCGGACGGGCCTGAGCTACAGCGGCCCATCGGGCACCGTCACGATCGACCCGCAGACCCACCACTGCATCCAGAACGTCTATCTGGCCGAGCTCCAGAACCAGGAGTTCCGGATCCTCGAACAGTTCGAGGCGCAGCCGCCGGCGGACACGCAGCTGGTCTGCAACCTCGTCGAGAACCCGAACCAGTCCACCTTCTTCTTCGAAAACGGGCTGGCCGCGGCGGGGATCGAGTGACCTCCGCCTGACCTGACGCGAAAGGACATTCCGGTGGACCTCGTCGCCGCCATCGCCCTTCAGCTTGCCTACGGCATCGCCAACCTCGCCCTGATCTCGGTTGGGCTCGCCATCATCTTCGGGATGATGCGGGTCATCAACCTGGCGCATGGCGAGTTCCTGATGCTGGGCGGCTATACGGTGGTGGTGGCGACGAACGCCGGGGTGAACCTCTGGGTCGCGATGCTGATCCTCGCGCCGCTGGTCGTCGGCATCATCGGAGTGATCGTCGAGCGCGTGCTGATCCGCTGGCTCTACGGGCGGACGATCGACACGCTGCTGGCCACCTGGGGGCTGTCGCTTCTGCTCATCGGGCTCGTCACCTCGATCTTCGGCGCCTCGACCGCCACGACGATCTCGCCGCCCTTCGGGGTCATCAAGATCGGCGCCTATTCGTCGTCGGGCTACGAGCTGTTCCTGATCCTGGTGACGCTGGTGCTGGGCCTCGCGATCTGGGCGGTGCTTCGGTTCACGCGGCTGGGGCTGGTCGCGCGCGGCACGATGCAGAACGCCGAGATGGCCTCGGCGCTGGGAGTCTCGACCAGCAGGATCTACATGATCACCTTCGGCATCGGTGCCGCGGTCACGGGCCTTGCGGGCGGGCTGCTGGCGCCGATCACGGGCGTCCTGCCGACCATCGGGGCCACCTACATCGCCAAGGCCTTCATCACCGTCATCTCGGGCGGCGCCTCGATTCTTGCAGGCACCGCTGCGGGGTCGGTCCTGCTGGGCTTCATCCAGGGCGTGTTCACCTTCCTCAGCGGCCCGACCTTCGGCGAGGTCGCACTCCTGCTGGCGGCCATCGTGCTCCTGCGGCTGATGCCGCGGGGGATCACGGGGCGCTTCTTCCGGAAGTCGCTCTGATGGGGGGCATGGGCTCCGCCATGCGGCCGGCGTGGATCTGGGCGGCGATTGCGGTCGCTTTCGCGCTGATCGCGCCACAGGTCCTGGCGCTCTTCACCATCATCAACCTCACGACGGCCATCGCGCTGGCCATCCTCGCGCTCAGCCTCGCGCTGATCTGGGGTTATGGCGGCATCCTGTGCTTCGGGCAGGTCGCCTTCTTCGGACTGGGCGCCTATGCCTACACCGTCGCGGCGGTCAACTTCGGCGGCACGACCTGGGCCGTCCTCGTCGCGGTGGCGGTCGCGTGCCTGGTGGCGGCGGCGCTGGGGTACTTCATGTTCTACGGGCGGCTTTCGGACGTCTATCTGGGTGTCATCACGCTGACCTTCACGCTGATCCTGTTTTCGGTCATGCGGCGGACTTCGGGGCCGGAATACAAGATCGGCAAGTCGCTTCTTGGCGGCTTCAACGGGATATCCTCGCCGCCCCTGAACCTGCCTTGGGACACGTCGTTCAGGCTGTTTCCCGAACAGGTGTTCTACGTCGCGATGGCGACGCTGATCCTGCTCTACCTCTTCACCGCGTGGCTGGTGAACACCCATTTCGGCAGGGTCTGCGTGGCGATCCGCGAGAACGAGACGCGCGCCGAGCTTCTCGGCTACGACACACGCGCCTACAAGCTGGGCATATTCACCATCGGCGCGGGCATCGCGGCCCTCGGCGGCGTGCTGTTCTGCAACGGGGTGGGGCGGGTGACGCCGGATGTCTTCGGCCTCTACAACGCGGCACTCGTCATCATCTGGGTGATCGTCGGCGGGCGGGGCACGCTGGCCGGGCCGGTGATCGCGTCCTTCGCGCTGTTCTACCTGACGGCCTTCCTGGGCGGGCAGTCGGTCCTGAACGCGAGCCTCGTGCTGGGCATCATCCTGATCGCCTTCGTGCTGGCCGTGCCGCAGGGGATCGCGCCGACGATCCTGGGCTGGTGGCGGCGGGGTCGCAAGCGGGGCGGGCGGACGCGCGTCCGCCGCGGCCCCCGCCGGATGGAGCCCGCGGAATGAGCGCCGCGCGCCGCGGCGAGGCGGTGGTCGAGACACGCGACCTGTGCATGCATTTCGGCGGCGTGCGTGCCGTCGACATGGTGGACTTCACGCTCTACGACCGCGAGCTGCGCTGCCTGATCGGGCCGAACGGGGCGGGGAAGTCGACCTTTTTCAAGTGCCTGACCGGGCAGCTCAAGCCCACCTCCGGCACCGTTGCGATCCGCGGGCTCGACATGACCGGCGCGGAGCCGCACCAGATCGCGGGGCTGGGCGTGGGGATCAAGACGCAGGTTCCGAACGTCTTCGACGGCCTGACCGTCGAGGAGAACGTCTGGCTGTCCGCCCGTCGCTGGCACGACGGCCCGCGCGCCCGCACGCTGACGGGCGAGACGATCGAGCGGCTGAAGCTCGGCGACATCCGCCGATCGCCGGTCGGGCGGCTCGCGCACGGGCAGCGGCAGTGGGTCGAGCTGGGCATGGTCGTTGCGGCCGAACCGTGGCTGGTGCTTCTGGACGAACCGGCCGCCGGCATGACGCATGAGGAGACGTTCCGCACGGCCGAGCTGATCGGCGAGATCAACCAGACCGCCGCGCTGATCGTGGTGGAGCACGACATGCAGTTCATCCGCATGATCTCTCGGACCGTGACGCTGTTCCATGAAGGCCGCATCCTGATGGAGGACACGATGGACGCGATCTCGGCCGACCCGAGAGCGCGCGAAGTCTATCTGGGGCACCGGGCATGAGGGCAGGGGCATGAAGGATACGGGCGGCTCGCTCCTGCGCGTCTCGGGGCTTCGCGCGGGCTACGGGCGCGTGCCGGTCCTGCACGGCATCGACCTGACGGTGGGCGAGGGCGAGATGCTGGGCATCCTCGGCCACAACGGGATGGGAAAGTCGACGCTTCTCAAGACGCTGATGGGGATCGTGCCAGCGACGGGCGGGACGATGGTCTTCGACGGCATCGACCTTGCCCGCGAACGGTCCTCGGGGCGGGCGCGGCTTGGCATCGGCTACGTGCCCCAGGGGCGGGGGATCTTCCCGAACCTGACCGTGCGTGACAACCTTCGGATGGGCGTCGCCGCGCATGACGTGGACGAGGACGAGGCCATCGACCGCGTGCTGGCCGACTTTCCGCGCATCACGCGGCTTCTCGACCGCGAGGGGGGGGCGCTCTCGGGGGGCGAACAGCAGCTTCTGGCGCTGGCGCGCTGCCTGATCTCGGAGCCCGACCTGATCCTGCTCGACGAGCCGACCGAGGGCATCCAGCCCTCGATCATCGACGAGATCATCGACCTTCTGAAGGCCCTGAACGCCCGGCGCGGCGTCGCGATCGTGCTGGTCGAGCAGAACCTGGACTTCATCACCGAGCTGTCGAACCGGGTGCTTCTGATCCAGAAGGGCCAGATCGTGGGCGAGGTCGCGGGGTCCGAGGCCGCCGATCTCGCACTGATCGAGGAATTCACCGGCTTCGGCGGCGGTTCGTCGCCGCGCGCGACCGGCTCCGCCAAGGCCGTCGCCGCCACCCACAAGGCCACGACCCCGGGCGACACGACCAAGCGCCCCGTCCCGAAAGCACCGCTGTCCGAAAGGATCGCCTACATGACCGTCCAGCGCCCCACCCACGCCCAGATGAAGGAGATCGTGGCCGAGCTCGGCATGCACATGTCCGACGCGCGGATCCAGGAGTTCCTCGACATCATGCAGGGCACGCTCGATGCCTACGACCTGGTGGACAGCCTGCCCGACTATCTGCCGCCGGTGCTCTACCCGCGCACCTCGGGCTACCGGCCGACGCCGGACGAGAACCCGATGAACGCCTGGTATGTCAGGACCGAGATCCGCGGCGCCCCGCGCGGGCCGCTGCACGGCCGCACCGTGGCCCTGAAGGACAACGTCTGCCTGGCGGGCGTGCCGATGATGAACGGCGCCTCGACGCTGAAGGGCTACACCCCCGACATCGACGCGACGATCGTGACGCGCCTTCTGGACGCGGGCGCGACCATCGCGGGCAAGGCGCATTGCGAATATTTCTGCCTGTCGGGGTCGAGCCACACGAACGCGACCGGCCCGGTCCACAACCCCTACAAGCACGGCTATTCGGCGGGCGGATCGTCCTCGGGCTCGGGCGCGCTGGTAGGGGCGGGGCTGGTCGACATGGCCATCGGCGGCGACCAGGGCGGGTCGATCCGCATGCCCGCGTCGTTCTGCGGCGTCTACGGGATGAAGCCCACCCACGGGCTGGTGCCCTACACCGGCGTCATGCCGATCGAGACCACCATCGACCATGTCGGCCCGATGACCCAGAACGTGATGGACAACGCCCTGATGCTCGAGGTCATCGCGGGGGCCGACGGGCTGGACCCGCGGCAGTACGACGTGGTGACCGACCGCTACACGTCCCATGTGAACCGAGGCGTGTCGGGCATGCGGATCGCGGTCGTGAAGGAGGGCTTCGGCCAGAAGGGCGCCGAGGCGGACGTGGAACAGAAGGTCATGGCGGCGGCCGAGATGTTCCGCAAGCTGGGTGCCTCGGTCGACGAGGTGTCGATCCCCTGGCACAGGCACGGACCCGCGATCTGGACGCCCATCGCGCTGGAGGGCCTTCAGAACCAGATGATGCTGGGCAATGGCATGGGGACGGGCTGGAAGGGGCTCTACACGACCTCGCTGCTGGATTACCACGCGAACTGGCGAAGCCGGGCGGACGAGCTGTCCGAGACGCTGAAGATCTCGATGCTGGTCGGGCAGTATCACCTCAAGCACACGCGCGGGCATTACTACGCCAAGGCGCAGAACCTTGCGCGGCAGCTCAAGGCGGAATACGACAAGGTCTTCGCCTCGTACGATATCCTGCTGATGCCGACGACGCCGATGAAGGCGACGCCTCTGCCGCCGCCGGACGGGCCGCTGTCGCTGTGGATCCAGCGGGCGTTCGAGGTCCTGCCCAACACCGCGCCTTTCGACATCACGGGGCATCCGTCGATGTCGATCCCCTGCGGGATGAGCCAGGGGCTTCCCGTGGGCCTGATGCTGACCGGGCGGCGCTACGAGGAAGGCACGATCTACCGCGCGGCGGGCGCCTTCGAGCAGGCGGGCGACTGGCGGAAGATGTGATGGTGCCCGTCCTGTCTGCTCCGGGCGTCCGGCCTGCGAACGGGCTGTCGCATGTGAAGGGCGCGACCGACCGTCCGCTGATCGAGGCGACGATCCCCGCGTTCCTGGCCGAGGTCGTGCGACGGCATGGGCACCGGACGGCGGCGGTGTTCCGGCAGGCGGGGGTGCGCTGGACCTATGCCGAGATGGCCGCGCTGGTGGACCGGCTGGCGGCGGGGCTGCTGGCGATCGGGGTCTACAAGGGCGACCGGGTCGGCATCTGGGCGCCGAACCGGCCGGAATGGGTGCTGCTGCAATTCGCGACGGCGCGGATCGGCGCGATCCTGGTCAACATCAACCCGGCCTACCGCACGCATGAGCTTGAATACGCCTTGAAGAAGGTCGGCGTCTCGGCCCTTTTCGTGGCGCCGCAGTTCCGCGGATCGGACTACATGGGGATGCTGGCCGAGCTGGCGCCCGAGATGGCCACCAGCCCGCCGGGGCGCCTGCGCGCGGCGAAGCTGCCGGCGCTGCGGTCGGTGGTGCAGCTCGGACCCGACCCCGTGGCGGGGGCCTACGGCTTCGCCCGGGTGATCGGCATGGGCCACAAGCCCGGTCGGTCGCGGCTGGACGCGATCGGCCGCAGCCTGAAACCGGACGATCCGATCAACATCCAGTTCACCAGCGGCACCACGGGCGCGCCGAAAGGTGCCACGCTCAGCCACCGCAACATCGTCAACAACGCGATTTCCTCGGCCCGGGCGATGCGGCTTTCGCCGGGCGAGAGCCTGTGCATTCCGGTGCCGCTCTACCATTGCTTCGGCATGGTGCTGGGGGTGCTGGCGGCCACCGCCTGCGGGGTGGCGATGGTCTTTCCGGGCGAGGCGTTCGATGCGGGCGATACGCTGGCCGCCATCGAGGCGGAACGCTGTTCGGCGGTGCACGGCGTGCCGACGATGTTTCAGGCGATGCTGGATCACCCCGGCTTCGCGGGTTTCGATACCTCCTCCCTGCGGACCGGGATCATGGCCGGGGCGCCCTGTCCCGAACCGCTGATGCGGCGGGTGATGGAGGAGATGCACTGCCGGCAGATCACCATCGGCTACGGCATGACCGAGACGGCGCCGATTTCCTTCCAGTCGGCGGTGGACGATCCCGTCTCGGCGCGGGTCTCGACCGTTGGGCGGGTGCAGCCGCATGTGGAGGTGAAGATCGTGGACCGCGCGGGGCGGACGCGGCCCGTGGGGAAGGCAGGCGAGCTGCTGACGCGCGGCTACCTGGTGATGAAGGGCTACTGGGGCGACCCGGAACAGACGGCCGAGGCGATCCGCGGCGGCTGGATGCATTCGGGCGACCTGGCGACGCTGGATGCCGAGGGCTATTGCAGAATTGTGGGCCGGATCAAGGACATGCTGATCCGCGGCGGCGAGAACATCTACCCCGCCGAGGTCGAGGAATTCCTGCTGGGCCATCCGGACATCGCGCAGGCGCAGGTCTTCGGCATTCCCGACGAACGGCTGGGCGAGGAGGTGGCCGCCTGGGTCGTGCTGAAGCCGGGACGCAGCGGAGATGCGGAGGCGATCCGGGAATGGTGCCGGGGGAAGATCGCGGGATACAAGATCCCGCGGCATATCCGGTTCGTGGCGGAGTTCCCGATGACGGCCACGGGCAAGCCGCAGAAGTTCCGGATGCGCGAGGCGATGATGGCCGAAATGGGCTTGGGCTGAGACGGAGAAGCGAGAGAGCACAGGCTGACGGCGGTCCTGTGCGCGAAGCCGGGCAAGGAAGAGACGGTGAAGGCGGCGTATCTGAAGGTGGGCGACCCACGCGCGCCGGCACAATATGTGCACTGACGGTGCACCGGTCGTGCACCGTCAGTGCGCGCCGCCCGGCGCCGGCGCCCGGTTGACGGGGCGCGCGGCACCGGGGCTGCCGGTCAGAGCTGGACGCCCCGCGTCAGCGCCCCGTCGATCACCAGGTTGGTCCCGGTGGTGAAGCTCGACGCGGGCGAGGCGAGGAAGACCACGCCGCGGGCGATCTCCTCGGGTCTGGCCATGCGGCCGGTGGGGTTGAGACGCAGCGCCTCGGCGAAGAGCTCGGGGTTGTTCTTCTCGATCCACTGCCAGATGCCGCCGTCGAAATAGGTGTTTCCCGGACTGACGGTGTTGGCGCGGATTCCCTTGCCGGCGAGCTTGAAGGCGAGGCCTTGCGCGTAGTGGACCAGCGCCGCCTTGAACGCGCCGTAGGCGGGGCCGGTGAAGTCGATTTCGCGCCCCGAGACGGACGAGATCAGCGTGATCGACGCGGCCTTCGATTTCTCCAGCCACGGCATCGCCGCGTTCACGAGGCGGACCGAGTGCATCATGTCGGTGTCGAAGCCCGCCTGCCAGGCGGCCTCGTCATCGGCCACGGCGAGTGCGGAGACGTTTGCCACCACGATGTCGATGCCGCCCAGCGTCGCCGCGCTGTCCTTGACCCAGGTGACGAGCGCGTTCCTGTCGGCCACGTCGACGGCGCGGCCGATGACGGTGGTGCCGTGGGCCTTCAGCGCCGTGACCGCCTCGGTCACGCCCTTCTGGTCGCGCGCGCAGATCGACACGTTCGCGCCCTCTGCCGCGAAGATGTCGGCGCAGTGCCGCCCGATCCCCTTGCTGCCGCCCGTCACGAGGACGTTCAGCCCCTCAAGTCCCAGATCCATGTCCCTCTCCCTCAGCCCAGGTAGGATTTCAGCATCGAGGCCCCGAGCGTGTATTTGGGGTCGACCATGTTGCCCACGCGCACCCGTCCGGCCTGCGTGCACAGGAAATACGCCTCGGCCTCGTCGAAGCCGTAGTCGGTGACCATCCAGCGGATCAGGTCGCGATAGGCCATGCGGGCGGCGTCTTCCATCGGGCGGGCGGAGCCGACGGCCATGATGAAGTCCTCGCGTTCCAGCCGCACGCCGGGGATGGTCCAGCCCTTGATGAGGTCGATCTGCACGGTGACGGTGGCCGGGATTTCGACCGCAACGCCGCACAGTTCGCCGTCGCCCTGCCGGCCGTGGCAGTCGCCGATGAAGAAATGCGCATCCTTGCGGCAGACGGGGAAATACATCACCGACCCCGGCGCGACGTCGGGCAGGTCCATGTTGCCGCCCCAGTAGTCGGGCTGGAGGGAGGAGACGGCCTCGATCTCGGGCGAGACGCCCATCGTGCCGACGAAGGGTTCGTAGGGCAGCGTGATCCGGTCGGAGAACTTCACGCCCGCGGGCGTCACCTCCATCTTCTTCACCTTCTCGGGCAAGGGCGCGTTGAGGTGGGTCAGGCCGGTCGAGGTCAGCCCGCCGAAATCCGGGATCAGCGCGGTGGTGCCGGCGGGCTGCGGCCCGCGCGGCAGGACGGAATGGACATAGACGGCGAGCGTGTCGCCCTTTTCGGCGCCCTCGACCGCGATGGGGCCGTTCTGGGGGTTGACGAAGGGCATGTCGAGCACCTTGGACGGCAGGTCGTCTTCGGTCTTCACGGCGCCGCCGAAGGCGTCGAGCGTCTCGACCTCGACCACGTCGCCGGGGCGGATGCGCAGCACAGGGTCGGAATAGGGGCCATAGACGTAGTGGAAGGTGCCCTGCATCGCTTCGGTCAGGCGGTGGCGGTCGCGCGCCGCGCCCTTCGCGACGCCGCGGCGTGCCATGTGCGACTGTTCGAGCCAGGTCATGTCGGTCACTCCCTCGTTGGTTTCATCGTGAGGTATCGCCCGTTCAGCCCCCGGCAAGCGGAAAGGCATGGGGCCAGAAGCGGCGGGCGGTCGGTTCGTCGTAGCGGCCGAGGCGGAGGTCTTCGTGCACCGCCGCGGGGTCGCGGGCGGCGGGGTCGCCGTAGCCGCCGCCGCCGGGCGTGCGGACGCGGACGCGGTCGCCGGGGGCGAGCGCGATGTCCTGCGCCTTGGACAGGTGTTCGGGCACTTCCACGCTGCCGTCGGCGCGCAGGATCTCGACCCGGTTCACCGCGCCGTCCTGACCGCCCATCGCGCCCTGCGGGCCGGTCAGCCCGTGGTCCATCACGAAGCTGGCGCGGGCCTGGCCGCGCAGGAGCTCCACCTCGTAGTCGAGGCCGAAGCCGCCCCGGTGCCGGCCCGCGCCGCCCGAGTTCTCGTGCAGCGCGTAGCGGCGGTAGAGGACGGGGTATTGCTGTTCCATGATCTCGACCGGCGGGGCCCTGGAGATGCCGATGGTCGAACAGCCGTTCGACAGCCCGTCGTGGTCGGCGTTGCCGCCGTAGCCGCCGCCCGAGATCTGGTACATGACGAAGTCGCGGCCCGTCGCGGGGTCGTGGCCGCCGAGGCCGAAGTTGCCCGAGGTGCCGGCGGGTGCGGCGGTGACCCGGCCGGGCGCGGCCTGGACGAGGGCGGCGAAGACGGCCTCGGCGATGCGCTGGCTGACCTCGGCCGCGCAGCCCGAGACGGGGCGGGGGTAGTGCGCGTCGAGGAAGGTTCCCTCGATCCCCGTGACGGCGAGCGGCGCGAAGGCGCCTGCTGACAGCGGCACGTCGGGGAAGATGTGGCGCACGGCGAGATAGACCGAGGAGAGCGTGGTGGCGCGGACCGAGTTCATCGGGCCGAGGCAGGGCGGCGAGGAGCCGGCGAAGTCGAAGGTCAGCGCGTCGCCGTCCTTGCGCACGCAGAGCGCGATGGTCAGCGGACGGTTCACCACGCCGTCGCTGTCGATCGTCGCGGTGGCGTGCCAGGTGCCGTCGGGCAGGGCCGCGACATGCGCACGCATGAGCCGTTCGGCGGTGGCGCGCATGGCGGCGATGGCCTGCTTCACCGTGGCGTCGCCGTAGCGGTCGAGGAGGGCGGAGAGCCGCGCCTCGCCCACCAGGAGGGCGGCGCGCTGCGCCTCGACGTCGCCGATGCGCTGGTCGGCCACGCGGATGTTCGAGGTGATGACGGCCCAGAGTTCGGGATCGAGGCGGCCCCGCTTGAAGAGCTTGACGGGGGGCAGGCGCAGCCCCTCCTGCTCGGACGAGATGGCCGAGGCGGAGAAGCCGCCCGGCACCGCGCCGCCGGTGTCGGGCCAGTGGCCGGTGTTCGAGAGCCAGCAGAAGATCCGCCCCTGACGCCAGACCGGCATGGCGAAGCGGACGTCCATCAGGTGCGTGCCGCCCAGGTAGGGGTCGTTGACGATGTAGATGTCGCCGGGTTCGGGCGGGGCGGTCAGGCCGCGCGCGATCCGGTCGAGGATGTGGCGGGTCGAGAACTGCATCGTGCCGACGAAGACGGGCAGTCCGCGCGCGCCCTGCGCGATGAGCGAGCCGTCGGTCGCGTCGTAGATGCCGTCGGAGCGGTCGTCGGCCTCGGCGATCACGGGCGAGAAGGCGGCGCGCGAGAAGGAGAGGTCCATCTCGTCGCAGACCTGCTGGAGACCGGCCTGAATGACGGCGAGGGTGACGGGATCGATCATGCGCCGCCCCCAAGGGTGACGATCAGGTTGCCTTCGGCGTCGGGTGCCGCGCGGTCGGCTGGGGCGAGGACGAGGGTGGTGTCCATCTGTTCGACGATGGCCGGGCCGGTCAGGACGGCGTCGGGCGGAAGTCTCTCGCGGTCGTAGACGGGTGTGTCGCGCCAGCCGTCGAACCAGACGGGGCGGGTGCCGGTCTGCGCCTGCGCCAGCGTCGGGGCGCGGGCCGCGGGGTCGAGCAGTGCGCGCAGGTCGGGGGCGGGACGGATCCCGGTGACCGATAGGTTGAGGTTGACGAGGCGGGGGCGGATCTCGGGGAGTTCGACGCGGAAGCGGGCGAAATAGGCGGATTCGAAGGCGGCGCGGAGGGCGGCGCGGTCGGGCGGCCCGTCGGGGAGCGCCACGCGCAGCAGATGGGTCTGGCCGATGAACTGCATGTCCGCGCTGCGGTCGATGCGGATGTCGGTGATGGGCGTCGTTTCGGCGGCGACGAGTCGGCGGCCCTCGGCCTCCATCCCGGCGAGGATGGCGGCGGCCTCGTCCATGTCGAGCGCGTCGAGGGGGCGGTTGAGCGTGCGGACGAAGTCGTGGCGGAGGTCGGCCACGACGCAGCCGAGCGCGTTCGTCAGGCCGGGCCGGGCGGGGACGAGGACGCGGGGGATGGCCAGTTCGCGCGCCAGCGCGGTGGCGTGAAGCGGGCCCGCGCCGCCGAAGGCAAACAGCGCGAAGTCGCGCGGATCGGCGCCGAGCGAGACCGAGACCATGCGGATCGCGCCGGCCATGTGGACATTGGCAAGGCGGATCACGGCGGCCGCCGCATCCTCGGCCGACAGCCCGAGGGGGCGGCCGATGTCGCGCGCGAAGGCCTCGCGCACCACGTCGCGCGGCGTCCCGAAGCGGTCCGGCGAGAGGCGGCCGAGCAGGAGGTTCGCGTCCGAGATGGTGGGCCGCGTGCCGCCGCGACCGTAGCAGATCGGCCCCGGCGTGCTGCCTGCGCTTTCGGGGCCGACGCGCAGCATGCCGCCCGCATCGACCCGCGCGATGGACCCGCCGCCCGCCCCGACGGTGCGGACATCGACCATCGGCACGTGGATCGGCATGGCGTATTCGACCTCGATCTCGTTCGACACGGGGACGCGGCCGCCGCGGATCAGCGCCACGTCGGTCGAGGTGCCGCCCATGTCGTAGGTCACGAGGTCGGGGATGCCCGCGCGCCGCCCGGTATAGGCTGCGGCCATGACGCCGGAGGCCGGGCCGGACATGACCGTCTTGACCGCCTCGCGCGCGACATGGCCGGCGGCGACCATTCCGCCGTTGCCGTTCACGACGAGGAGGTCGCGGGCATAGCCGCGGTCGCGCAGGCCGGACTGGAGCCGCGCGATGTAGCGTTCGAGCACGGGCTGGACACCCGCGTTCACCGCCGCCGTCACGCCGCGTTCGAATTCCCGGCTTTCGGACAGAAGCGCATGGCCCGCGGTGATGTAGGGCGTGGGCCAGAGGGTGCGGGCGATCTCGACCGCACGGCGTTCGTGGGCGGGGTTGGCGTAGGCGTGCAGGAAGTGGATCACCAGCGCCTCGCATCCCGCGGCGGCGAGCCGTTCGACGGCTGCGCGCAGGGCGGCTTCGTCGAGCGGCGTGACGACGCGGCCCTGGGCATCCATCCGTTCGGGCACTTCGAGCCGCAGGTCGCGGGGGATGACGGGGCTGAAGCGGCCGGTCATCCCGTAGGCATGGGGCCGCGTGCGGCGGCCGAGCTCCAGCACGTCGCGGAAACCGTGGGTGGTGATGAGGCCGGTGCGGGCCAGCCGGCGTTCCAGCACGGCGTTGGTGGTCGTCGTGGTGCCGTGGACGACGAGGCCCACGTCGGCAAGCGCGATGCCGGCGGCGTCGAAGGCCGACAGAACGCCCGGCGCCTGGTTCGGCAGCGAGGTCGGCACCTTGGCGAGCCGGACCGCCCCGGTGGCCGGATCGACGGCCACGAGGTCGGTGAAGGTGCCGCCCACGTCGACGCCCGCCACGAAGGCCATGTCAGCGCAACCCGTCTTCGCCCTTGACCTGCGAGGTCTCGAGCCCGCCCATCCGGGCGTGGACGCGGCCGCCGCGCGCCATGGCGAGGACGAAGGCGATTTCGTCCGCGCGGGGGCCGTCGGGGACCGCGACGGTGATGGCGTCGAAGTGGCTGCGGACATAGGCCGCGTTGATGTGCCCGAGCGGCACGTCGAGCGATGCGCCGAGCCCGCCCACCTTCATCGCCGAGGGCACGATGGCGCGGGAATCGCCCAGGCGTTCCCGCATGGCGTAGCCGCCCGGGACGTGCCAGAGCGCGCCGTGTTCGATCTCGCCCCCCGCGCCGACGATGGCGCCCTTGCCGTAGGCGTCGATCCCCTCGCGCCCGCCCATCGCGGCGATCAGGCGGTCGGTCATCAGGAGGCCGAGGGGCTTGAGGTCCTCCATCCCCGGCTGGAGGTCCGGGTCGAAGCGCCCGGCGTAGGGGTTGGCGACGACGGCGATGACGGCGCCCCGGCGGCGTGGCGGGTCGGCGGGGGGGCCGCCGTCGTGGCGGATATCCTCGGTCAGGGCGACGAGCTTTCGGACGGGGAAGTCAGGCAAGGGCAGGCTCCGGTGCGGGGGCGGGGAGGGGGCCGCAGGTGCGGACCTCGCCGGCGAGGAAGAGGGCAGCGGCGGTGAGGAGGCCGCGGGCGCGGAACGCCTCGGCCGTGGCGTGGCCTCGGTCGAGCGCGCGGGCGATGTCGGCGGGGGCAAGCGGGCCGACCGCGACGGTCACGGGGCGGTCGCCGAGGTCGCTGTCGGCCTGCATCTCGCGCGCCGGGCGGCGGGTGACGGCGGGGTGGCCGGGCAGGTCCACGGCATTGGCGACCATGGTGGCGGCGGCGTCGGCCATGGCGGCGTTGGGGGCGAGAACGGTGACAGCGTCGGCGATGCCGAGCGACCAGCTGCGCCCGCGCCAGCCCGAGGTGGCGAGCCCGCGCACGGGGCCATCGGCGGTTAGGCACACGCGGTCGGGCAGGCCGGCGCGTGCGGCAATCGCGGCGTTGAGGCTTTCGCCGGGGGCGAGGTGCAGCGCGATGTCGCCGCCGTTGTTGACATAGGCGCGCGTGAGGCCGCCGGGGGCGACGAGGGCGGCCAGGATCGCGTCCGCCCCGGCGCCGGCGACGGCCGCCATCGGCGTGACGAAGGCGGGCCGGAAGGGGCGGACGGCCGCCCCCATCGCGCGGGCGACGGGGCCG
>FWPV01000498.1_pt1 | contig 31721 bp, 24 predicted proteins | sample 2228371 | NCBI WGS metagenome assembly FWPV01 (sample SAMEA103939776, study PRJEB20133) | metagenome
GGGTGGCCGAGTGGCTGAAGGCGGCGGTTTGCTAAACCGTTATAGGGAACGAAAGTCCCTATCGGGGGTTCGAATCCCCCCTCCTCCGCCAAACAAGGGTCGGGAGTTTTTCCCGGCCCTTTCACTTTGAAGGCAGGCCAAGTTATCCACAGCTTATCCACAGGGTTATCCACAGCTTATCCACAACCCAACATGCCTGGCCTGGCTCGAAAAACCATAAACTGTCTCGTGATGAGTCCGCAGGCACTACTCTTTCTTACTTTGTTCAACAGCATTCTGGGGTTGTCGGTCTTGTTTCCCATCCTTGGGCCGCTCTCACGCGAGCTGGGCCTGAGCGAGGTGCAGGTGGGGCTATTTTCCACCGGCTACGCCCTGATGCAGTTCCTCCTTTCAACCTACTGGGGCAGGCAAAGCGAGACCAGAGGGCGCAAGCCCATTCTGCTGCTGGGCATTGGAGGGTTTGCCTCGAGCTTTTACCTCTTCGCGCTTGTAGCCTGGCTGGGCTACCAGGGAGTGCTTTCGGGGGTGGGGTTGTTCGCGCTATTGCTGGCAAGCCGGCTTCTAGGGGGGGCTTTTTCCTCGGCCACCCTCCCCACCGCCCAGGCCTACCTGGCCGACATCACCCCCCGCGAGGCGCGCACCCAGAGCTTTGCCCTTCTGGGAGCGGCCTTTGGCCTGGGCATCATCTTCGGCCCGGCCATCGGGGCGGGGCTGGCCCATTTTGGTCTGCTCACCCCGGTGCTCTTCTCGGCCAGCCTGGCGGTGTTGAACGGCTTGTTTGTGGCCTGGGTGCTGCCGGAGTCGCGCCGGGCAGGCCCTTCGGAGGCCCCGCCCCGGCTGGCCTGGAACGACCCCCGCATCCTGCCCCTGCTGGGGGTGGGGTTGGCGGTCAACCTGGCCTCCGTGGCCATGGAGCAGACCGTGGCCTTCCTTTACCAGGATCGCCTCGAGCTCAGCCCAGCCCAGACCGCCCAGGCGGTGGGGCTGGCTCTGGTGGTCTTCGGGGTGGTGGGGGTCTTGGTGCAAGGGGTCTGGGTGCGCAGCGTGCGCTGGCCGCCTCGGGTGCTTTTGGGCCTGGGGCTGCCCCTGCTGCTTCTGGGCTACCTGGGGTTGGCCCTGGCCCACAGCTTCCTGGCCCTGACCGCCTCGCTGGTGCTCCTGGGCCTGGGCAGCCTGGCCTCCCCAGGCCTTACCGCGGCTTTGTCGCTGGCGGTCTCGGACGACGAGCAGGGCGCGGTGGCCGGCCTGTCCAGCGCAGCACAGGCCCTGGGCCGGATGCTGGGGCCGGTGGTGGGTACCTCGCTCTATAGCCTGTCCCCGGCCTACCCCTACCTGTTTTCGGCCCTGCTGGTGGGGCTGGTGCTGCTCTTTTTACTCAGCAGACCGCTGCTGGCAGGCCGTCGCTAAGAACTATAGCGACTTTAGCTGGGGTAAAGCCCCGCTTCTTGCAAAAGCCGCTCCAGCATCTCCAGGTTCGCCAGGGCGTGCCCTTTGGTGGTGTTGTTGAAGATGAACCAGACCTGGGTGAGGTCCTCCTGCTCGAGGGCCGCCTGGAGCGAACGCACCCAGAAGGCCAGCTCCTCCGGGCTGTAGCGGTAGTCGTGCCGCTCAGACTGATCCTTGCCCTCGTACCACTTTTCCTTGTTGCGCCCGGAGAGCCTTATGTAGGCGGTCTTTCCGGTAATGTGAAGCTGGTTTTTAGGTAAGCCAGGAAGGGGCGGGTAATCGGGGCTGACCCAGACCAGGCCGGCCTGGCGGAAGGCCTGGCGCACTTCCTCGTTGTCCCAGGAGGCATGGCGAAACTCCACCGCCAGGCCCCCTGGGGCCAGGGTCTGGTCGGCAAAGCGCTGGATCAGGGTCGCCAGATAGCGGCGGTTCTCCGGGGTGCGGTGGAAGCTCTGGGGAAACTGGGCCAGGAAAGGCCCCAACACCCCCGCCTCCCGCAGCGGAGCCACCGAGTCGAATAGCCGTCGGTACTCCTCGTCGCTGGCGTCGCGGGTGTGGGTCATGCGCTGGTGAATTTTCACCGCCCAGTGCACCCGCCCCCCGCTGCGCCGCAGCATCCCGGCGAAAGCCTTCTGGCCGGGAATGTTGTAGAAAGAAGAGTTCAGCTCGACCGCGTTGAAGCGCTGGGCATAGAGGGCGAGCCAGGCCTCTTTTTTGGCCTCGGGTGGGTACAAGAGGCCCACCCAGTCCTCGTGGGTGTAGCCGCCGGTGCCCAGGTAGAGTTCCATGGGTTCTATTGTGGCAGCTCGAGGCTTCTGCTGGGTAAAACCCGGCCTAGCCCAGCCAGATTAAAATCTTCTAACCCTGGCCTAAGCCTGAAGCAAGCCGCTTTCCCATACTAGCCTCAAAGGGAGGCGAAGGATGGACTGGCGCAGGTTTGCTAAGGCGGCCATCGGTTGTATCGGGGTTGCGCTGCTAGCCGGATGCGGCGGAACACCATTGGGGGTTGACGGGGGGCAGCAGGTGCGAAGCTGGGTCTTGCGGGTGGAGGTAACCGCGGGCACCAGCCTAGAGGCCCTCGAGCGTCAATACGGCGGCAGGGTGGTGGTCTGGAACCCCCAGGCCGGTTTTGCCCTTTTGGAAATGGGCCTGGCAGGCCAGAGCGGTGAACCCAACCGGCGGGCGTTCCTGGCCAGTGGCCGGATTGCCTGGATGAACGGGCAGTCCAGCCTTTGGGCCGAGGGGCAATCCAGCCTGTGGGCTGAAGGACAATCTAGTCTGTGGGCCGAGGGGCAGTCCAGTCTGTGGGCTGAGGGAACCTACCGTCTCTTCCCGCAAAACACCGACCCCTGGAAGCTGATCGGGCTGGATAAAGCCCACGCCATTGCAACGCGCATGGGGCGTGGGGTTAAGGTAGCCGTGATCGACACTGGGGTGGATCTAAACCACCCCATGATCCGCGCCTCGCTGGTCCCCCCCGACGAGTGGTGGGACTTTGTGGACAACGACCCCCTGCCCCAAGAGGAAGGGGTTACGGGAAAGGGTGGCTTTGGCCACGGAACCAATGTAGCCGGCATCATTTTGCAGTTTGCTCCAGCCGCCCGGATTATGCCCCTGCGGGTACTGGGCCCAGACGGCCAGGGGGATGTGCTGACCCTGGCGGCAGCCATCGACTGGGCCACGCGGCACGGGGCCCAGATCCTCAACCTCAGCCTGGGTAGTGACGAGGTCTCGCCTGCGGTGGAAAGCACGCTGCAGGCTGCAGCGGCCCAGGGTATCCTGATCGTCGCCTCGGTAGGTAACCGAGGCAACAGCTACGTGAGCTACCCAGCCTCCCTGGCCCACCTTGAGGACAAGGCGGGCTACCAGCGCCTGAGCGTGACCAGTGTGCGGGTTGACCTGGAAAAATCCGACTTCGCCAGCTATGGCCCCAGCGTGGAGCTGGCCGCCCCAGGGGAGAGCATCTATGGCCCTGCTCCAGATGGTCGGGTGGCGGCCTGGAGCGGCACCTCAATGGCCGCGCCTATGGCCTCAGGGGCCCTGGCCTTGGCCCTGGGCCAGCCCCTATCGATCCCTGCCTCTATGCTGGCTGATGCCCTCTACCAAAGCAGCAATGACGCCATTTACAACAACGATACCAACAAGGCCTATGCAGATCAGGTAGGCAAGGGTCTGATTGATCTGGAGTCCTTCCTCAACAATGTGGTGGAGCGCTAAGCCCGCGTCAGGGCTGTGATGGCCGTGTTGAACCCTTCTTTTCGCCGTATTCAACCCCTACCCACCCGGGCCCGCCTGGAGGAGCTGATGATCCAGGCCGAGCGGATGGTGGAGCAGAAGGCTGCCCAGTCGGTGGAACTAGCCCAACAAGCCCTGCAGATGGCTCAGCAGCTAAACCTCGAGGTAGCCCAGCACCGGGCCTACCTCCTGCTGGGTAGGGCCCATTACCAAAACGGCAACTCCCGCCAGGCCTTGGCCTATTTGGAGTTGCTTGAGCAGACCCCTCTGGGATCGCGCCTGTCGGCTGAGTGGCATCTGATGATGGGCCGGTGTTACAGCGATCTGGGTGAGGTTCAACTGGCCACCACACACCTGACCAAGGCTGTTGAGCAGGCCCGGGCCGTGGGCTACAACGACCTGACCACAGCAGCGTTCAACGCCCTGGCTGGGGTGTATTACACCCAGGGAAACTATGCGGAGGCCCTTACCACGCTCAATCAGGCGGTGCATCTGGCGCGGGAGCTGGGCCAAACCTACCAGGAGGCCAAATTTCTCAACAACATCGGGCAGATTTTCACCCGCATGGGCAATCATGCCGCGGCCCTGGAAAACCTTCTGCAGGCCTACTCGCTCATCCGTACGATACCCGATAGCGCTCAGAACGAGGCCACTTACCTGCTTAGCATCGGGGCTTTGCACCAACAGATGAACAACCTCGAGCTGGCCTATGACTGCTTCTCAAGGGCGTTGGAGTGGGGGCGTTCAACCCAGAACCGCCGGGTAGAGTGCGTGGCCCTCAACAACCTGGCCAATCTGGCCCTGTTGCAGGAGGCCTGGGAGCGCGCCCAGGAGTCTTTCGAGGCCGCCTTAGCCCTGGCCCGTGACCTCGGCAACAAGCACTTTGAGATCGACAACCTGGATGGTCTGGGGCAGGTATTCCGCGCCCAGGGTGCTTTTGAAAAGGCCATCCACTGCCACCGCCAGGTTCTGCAGATGGCCCAGGCCCTCGAGGATCAGGAGGGGGTGGTGGAGGCTCTGCTCAACCTTGGCCGGGACTACCTGGCGGCAAACTGGGCCGAGGAAGCCCTGACCGCCCTGCTGAAAGCCCTCGAGCTGGCCCAGCAACAGGGCTATCTAAAAGCCGTATATGCGGCTCATCAACACATAGCCCTGGCCTACCGCCGTAAAGGCTCTTTTGAGCAAGCCCTCGAGCATCACGAGGCCTTTTTCCGGGTGCGCGAGCAGGTCCTGGAGCAGGAGAGGAAGCAGCAAGGCCAGATGCTCGCAGCCCAGTTTGCGCTGGAGCGGGCCCGCCATGAGCGCGCTTTGCTGCAACAGCTGACCCAGCAGACCCATAGCCGCACCGCCGAGCAGATCGAGCGGTTAGAGGAAACCCAGCTCGAGCTATTGAACGTTCTGGCCGCGCTGAGCGAATATCGACGCGATCCCAGCGACGAGCACGTCTTCCGAGTAGCGGAATACGCTGCCCAGATCGCCACTGCGTTAGGCTGGCCCAATGAGCGGGTGGAAGAGCTGCGAAAGGCCACCTTGTTGCACGACCTGGGCAAGGCAGGGCTGCCCGAAGGGCTGCTGGAGAAGGGGGGCCATCTCACAGAGGATGAGCGGCTACAAATGCAGCGGCATACCGAGATAGGGCGCGAGCTGCTCGAGTCTGGCCGTAGCCCCTTGCTCAGACTGGCGGCGAGCATTGCCTATAACCACCACGAACGCTGGGATGGCAGCGGCTACCCTCAAGGGCTCAAGGGAGAGGCCATCCCCCTCGAGGCCCGCATCGTGGCTATCGCCGATTGTTACGATGTGCTGATCTGGGGTCGGCCCTACCATCCCCCCCTCACCCCGTTCGAGGCTGCCGCCGAGCTCAAGCGGCAAAAGGGCCATCAGTTCGACCCCAAGCTGGTTAGGGTGGCGCTAGAGGTTTTTCGCTAGGACTACGCTGAGGCTTCCCGGCTGCTCACCTTCAAAGCCCCCTAATCGTCCTCATCGGGCAGAGAGAGCATCCGTGTGGCTGGCACAGTCTGCTGAAAGCGTAGCCGCTCTTCCTGGCGGCGCAGATTAGCCTTTATCAGCTCCTGTTTGCGAAGCCGTCGCAAGGTTTCTCCGTCGGCTTTAGGCAGGTTTGACGCCTGCCTTGCTTGAGTCGCGTTTGGACTGGGCACTTTGGAAGGAGGGATGGTCTTGGAACGGACAGAGCCCGGCTTAGCCGGCGCTCCGCTCCCAGGTGCCGGCGGGCTTACCAGCGGGCTCTTTGGGGAAACGGGCAGTACAGGGAGGGCGACCTGGGCCTGCTCGAGTTCGACCTGCGAGGAGTCTTTGGGAGCTCCAGACCCTCTGGCTACGGTTGCCGCAGGCGCGCTGTGGAGCGTCTGAACAGGGTGGGTAGGGGGGATGGCTACGGCTTGCGGAGGTTGGTTCACCAGGGGCAGGCCCATAACCGGCCAGATCAGGAAGGCAAACAGGCCCAAAAGCACCCCGTGCAGCGGCAACAAAACCGCGCTGAGCCGGAACAAATCGGCCTGGGTGAAGGTAGGCCGCTCCATCTGCCCATAAAGCCCGAGCGGCTTGGCGCTGACCATCAGGCTCAGGCAGTACCCAGCAGCCGCGGTGGAGATAAAGGCCAAAGCGGCGCTATTGTAGCCTGCTCCGCCGGCCAGAACCACCACCAACGGCACCAAAACCGTGGAACGGGCACTGCGGCTCACGATAACCAGGTGCGAGAGCAACGAGAGAAGTATCACCAGGCCCACCAGGGCCCAGGAGCCTTCAAAGCCACGGTTTTTCGCGTATTCGAAAGCTCCCTCAACCAGCGCCTGAGCAGCACCGGAGCGCACCAGGGCCTCGCCCAACTCGAGGGTGGCCGCCATGAAAAGCAGAATATTCCACTCCACCCCCTTGAGGCCCTCCCGGAAAGAGATGATCCCAAAACGCGGCAGGGTCACCACCATGGCCCCCAACAAAGCCACCAGGGTGCTGTCTAGCCGGTGCAGCGGCTCGCTCATCCAAAGCCCAACCAAGCCGATCAGCACTACCAGCATGTAGCGCTCAGCGGGACTAAGCCTGGATGGGGCCAGCGGCAGGTGGGGGGAAGCCTCGAGGCTTTGCAAGCGCTCCTGTCTGCTCAAAAACAGGTGCAGGATAACCCAAGTGGAAGCCAGGCTGCTCGCCAAAGCCAGCGGCGTACCCAGCACCATCCAGCGGAAGAAGTCCAACCGCTCACCCCCCATGCGCAAAATCATCTCAGCGGTGATGAGGTGGGCCCCTGCCCCGATCAGCGAGGCTACTGCCGAGAGCAGAATGACGGTGGGAAAAAGCAGGGCCAAGGCCCTTACCCCCCGCGGGGGCAGCACCGCGGCAAATGCGGTGAAGACCGGAAGGAGCAAGGCCGCACGGCCCGAGGTGGAGGGAATGAAAAAAGCGGTTATCAGGATAACCCCGCTAAGTGCGTAGAAAAGTCCCTGCACACTGCGGGCTCGAGCCGCTAGCGCAAAAGCCAGGCGCTGGGCCAACCCAGACTGCCTGACCGCCGTGGCCACAAAAAAGGCCGCCAGCAAAAGCCAGATCATCGAATCGCCCAGCGAGTCGAAGAACCCCTTAGGCTGCTCCAGTCCCAGCAGCACCAGGCCAGTGGCCGCGGCTAGGGCAATATAGGTGTCGTCGATCCGGGTAAAGACCCAGCCCCCTATGGCCAGTACAAAAACCACCAAAGCCAGCCGAACCTGGGGGCTTTCGGCCTCCACCCCCCACCAGATCAGGAGCACCCCAGCCAAAACAGCCAGAAGGCCTAAAAAAGCGCGCAGGCTGGGCACGGCGCGAGCAAAGGAAGGTTTGACCCGGCTCGAGGAGATCAGCATACCTCTCCTAGGTAAACCTTCAGTGCAAAGCCACCGCCCCGTGGAGCGTGGGTCTTTGGCCCAAGGTCTTGCCGAGCTCCAGCAGGCGCAGGGCCCGGGCCGTCGCATCAGCAGCCCAGTCCTCGGCCCGCTGCATGGCCTCCTCGAGGCTAGCCGGATAAGGCAGGATAGAGCCTACCCAGTCCAGACCGTGGTGGTGAAGGTCTTGCCAGCCCGTGCCCAGGCTGCCGCCCAGGGCCAACACCGGTTTACCCAGGGCCCGGGCCTGCTGGGCCACCCAGTGGGGCACCTTACCGGTGAGGGTAGTGGCATCGAGCCGCCCCTCAGCGGTGATGACCAGATCAGCTTCCCGCAGGTGCCGCTCCAGGCCCAGCAGCGGTCCTACCACCTCGGACCAGGGTTTCAGAGTGGCCCCCAGGAAGGCCATCAGGCCAGTTCCCAGCCCGCCCGAGGCCCCCGAGCCGGGCAGATCGCCATAGTAGACGCCCTGCAGCTTGAGCAGGTGGTAGGCCAGCCGGGCCAGCCCCAGCTCGAGCACCTCAACCATCCCGGGGGTAGCCCCTTTCTGCGGCCCGAAGACCCGGCCCACCCCACGTTCCCCTAGAAGCAGGTTGTGGATGTTGAAAGCAGCCACCACCTCCACCTGGCCAACGCGGGGATGCAACCCGGAAAGGTCGATCTCGGCCAGGTTGACTAGCGCACCGCCACCGAACTCGAGCTCAAACCCCTCTGGATCAAGGAAGCGTGCTCCCAGGGCCTGGGCCATCCCCACCCCCCCGTCGTTGGTACCGGAGTCGCCACAGCCGATCAAAATACGCCTGATCTGGGGCATTTCCAGCAGGGCCCGGATCAGCTGCCCCACCCCGTAGGTGGTGGTGCGCAAAGGGTTGCGCTGCTCTTTGGGCACCAGGCGCAGCCCCGCGGCCGCAGCCATCTCAAGCACACCGGTCTCACCATCGCCCAGGACACCGTAGTGGGCCTCCACCTCCTGGCCCACTGGCCCCAGTACCGAGCACCTGATGATGCGGCCTCCCGTAGCCTCTACCAGCGCCTGGGTGAAACCCTCCCCCCCGTCGGTTAGGGGCAGTAGGGTGGTTTGGGCCTGGGGCAAAGCCCGCCTAACCCCCCGCTGGATGGCCCGGGCCAGCTCGGCCGAAGAAAGGCTTTCCTTGAATCCTCCGGGAGCGATCAGAATCTGCATACGTACCTCCGAATCCGCTGTAGTCTAGAAACCCAGCCCTAAGCTGACTTTAGGCTGACATTAGAGGCGGATAATAAAGTTACTTAAGGCAAACTGGCATCAGCAAACCCCCCGGTAAGCCGGGGGGTTCTGAGCCAAAGCCTATGTACCTACAGGCGGACGCACTGATCCTCCTTGCTGCCTCGCACGGTATTGCCGCCCCCCGTGGGCGCGGGGTCGTTTTCCTTGCACTGCAGATTACCGCTGATCCGGTTGTTCAAAACCTCGACCCCTCCCAAGTTCTTCACGATCTGAACGTTGCCGTTGACCGTGTTGCTCGAGGCCACCAGTGGGCCAGCCATCTCGTCGTACTGCAGATCCCCTGTGATGCGGGTTCCGCTCACAAGGGCGCTTCCGCCCTGTTTGATTTGAACGCTGCCTCCCACCGTGGCCTCGCGCACCTGCACCTGCCGGGCACCCTCAGCCTGGATATTGCCCCGTACCCAGATACCATCGGCCTGCAGGGTGGCGTTTTTGCGAACGAAGAGGTTGCCCTCTATGCGGGTTTTGTTCAGGGTGCAGCTTTGGTTCTCCTTTACCTCGAAGTTTTCTAGCGTGATCGCCCCTACCGTACAGCCCTGGCCGGTCTGCCCATCGCCCAAACCGACACCGAAAAGTATCCCCGCGCCGGCCTGGAAGCCCTGCCCCACTGGGCCACCACAAGCGGCCATCAACATCGCCAAGCTGACCAACCCCACTGTTCTGAGCTTGTTCATACCCACTCCTTTAGAGCAAGCAACCTAAAGCCGATAGGAAAGGGCTCGGTCTTGCTCGCGGCGATTATGGGTGGAGGGGGTTAGGCCTGGCTTAAAGGTGTGTTACGGCAACCTTAGAAGAGGCGGCAAGGCCACACTTGGAAGCTCGAGGCCAGCGCCTTTGCGCCTCTGGCGAGGTTGCCGCCTTGCCCCTCGATTATGGCAAAGGGCGGCCCAGCGCCCCTCCCTCCTCCTCCCAGACCATCAGGTCGGGTTCTGGTTCTACCCCAGCGGGTAAGGCCGCCTCAGCCCAGAAGCCGCAGGCAGGGGACTCTTCCTCCAGGCGGGCCAGCTCGAGGGCTTCCAGGAAATCTGGCCCCAAAACCAAGCTCGAGCCTACCTCATAGGCAGGGGGATGAAGGTTCTGCATGCTGCCCTCCTTCGCTACAATCATCAAGTTTAGAAGAGCGGGTTTGTACAGGAATGAAGGCCAGGTTGGAGCGGCCTAATCCAAGAGCCCCTCAGCGCAGTTTGAGGGGGCTTTGGCGCAGTTCCTGGGCATAACGCGCATGGGTCAGAACCTGCTGGCTCCGCGGATCGTAGAACACGTAGTTAACCAGGCGTCCCCCCCACCACACGGGTACCTGCACCACCCCCCCCTGTACCACGCCCGACTCCCCCAACCGCAGTCGCCCCGCCTGGGCTCGGAAGCTTCGCAGATGGGCGGCGAGCTGGGCAGGGGTGAGGGGCCTAAGCAGAAAAAAGGTGTCGCCAAACTCGTAGGGGATGGGCTCACCGCTTTGACCATCTAAGCTTACCGCGCTGACCAGACGTCCTTGGTACTCCAACCCTACCCGCAAGAAACGCTGGCGATTGTTCTGGACCACCACCCAGATGGCCCCTACCCGCAACTCGCGCTGAATCTGGTGGGACAGGCTGGAGGTTCTGGGCTCAGTCAGGCGGGGTTTGTCTGCGGGCGGCTCAGGGGATGGCTTCTTCTCGTCATCGTCGTCGTTATCGTCGCTATCAACCCAAAGGACATACGGGGGCGAGACCTGCTGGATGCTACCCTCCGCCACCAGGCCAAAGGCCAGTCCCCACAAGCACAGCCCGATCCAAAGCAACCCCTTCATCTTGCCCCAGCCTCAGCCCATACTGCCCCTGGGCAGCTCGAGCCAAAACACTGCCCCACCCCCACTGCGATCCTCAACCCAGACCGCCCCCTGGTGCAATCGGGCCACCTGGGCTACGATGGAAAGCCCCAGTCCTGCCCCTTGGGAACGCTCCCCCTTGCTGAAACGCTCGAAAATTTGCTGGCGGAGTGCGGGAGGAACCCCAGGTCCGCTGTCCCAGACCCGTATCCGCACCCGATCCTCCCAAGCCTCAGCGCTGACCCCCACCGCCCCCCTCTCGCTGTGAGCGATGGCGTTGGAAAGCAGGTTGGCCACCGCCCGGGCCACCAGTCCTGCATCCCCGTGGATGACCACCTGGGGTGGAATCTGGCAGTGCAGCGAGAGCCCTTTCTGCTGGGCTGCCCTGACCAAAGCGGGCAGAATGGTCTCGAGGGCCTCATCCAAACGAAAGGGTGCAAAGGGGTTGCACAGGCCCGATTCCAAGCGCGCAAGGGTAAGTAGATCCTCGGCCAAGCGGGTCAGACGCCCCACCTCCAGGCGCATGCGCTCGAGGGCCTCCCTGTACTGCGCCGCACTGCGCTCCCGCCGAAGGGTGATCTCGAGATCACCTTTCAGCACAGCCAGAGGGGTGCGCAGGTCGTGCGCAGCATCAGCAGTAAAGCGGCTTTGAGCCTCCACCAGGGCCTCGAGGCGCTTCAGCATGGCGTTGAGGCTTTGCTTGAGCCGGGCGATCTCATCTCGGCCAGCGCTGCGGGGAATGCGCTTACCCAGCTCGCCCTGCTCGACGCACCGGGCAGTCTCGGCAATCTCCTGCAAGGGACGCGAGACCCAGCGGGCCATCCAGAAGCCAGCCAGTAGGGCAACCAGACTCCCCAGCCCCAACCAGATCAGTACCGTCTGGCGTAAGCGCTGCAAAACCCGAATGGTGGCCAGGTCGGTCGCGCTGACTACCAGCAGATACTCAATCTGAAAATCCGCTGAAGCCATAGCGATGGGATAGATTACCGCTTTGCGCTCGCGCGGAACCGGATGGGGAGAAAAAAGCGCCTGCCACATAGGGTGGGTCTCCTGGGTTTGCAGCGAGAAGGAAACCACCTCTCCCTGCGAAGCCTTGGCCAGATGCGAGGGGGGCAACTCAACCAAGTCCTCGTAGCCGCCAATACCCTGCAACAGCCGGCCATCCGCGGTGAAAAGGTAGATGCTGGGGTCTGCTATTTCTTCCGGTACAGGAGCGGGCGGCAGTGGGCGCAGCATCACCGGGGGTTGGGCAACCGCCTGAGCGGCATAGGCTCCGGCCAGTCGCTCCAGGTCTTCCTCAAAGTCGGCAGAAAGGTCGTGGGCAAACAGGATATAAGCGGTTGCCCCCGCCCCTAACAGCACCAGGGCCAGCACCAGCGCATAAGCCAGGGTCAGGCGCAGCAGCAGCGACACGATAAGAACTCAAATCTTGGCGTTAGGAGCACGCAATACATACCCCATACCGCGCACCGTGTGCAGCAACGGCACACCAAAGGGCTTGTCGATTTTATTTCGCAAGTATGAGACATACACATCCACCACGTTGGAGTCCAGCCCACCCTCCCCTGCCCATACCGCCTCGGCAATGCGGGTGCGGGAGAGGACTTCCTCTGGGTGGCGCATGAAGAATTCCAACAGGGCGTACTCACGCGCGGAAAGCTCAATCAGTTCACCGGCCCGCTCAACCCTGTGACGGGCGGGATCCAGGGTCAGGTCGGCAAACTCCAGAACCGCGCTGCCCCCTCCCCGGCGCAGCAAGGCCCTCAAGCGGGCCAGCAACTCTTCGAACTCGAATGGCTTGGTCAGGTAGTCGTCGGCTCCAGCATCCAGGCCGTTGACCTTATCCCGCAAGGAGTCCCTAGCGGTGAGCATCAAAATGCCCGCCCGCACCCCCAGGCGCCGCATCTCTTTGGCCGCCGAGGCCCCGTCGCGCCTGGGCAGCATCCAGTCCAGCATGATAAGGTCGTACTCCGTGGTGGCCGCTCGGTAAACCGCTTCCTCGCCATCAGTACAGGCGTCCACGGTGTAACCCTCCTCGGCCAGGCCCCGCACCAGCACCGCAGAAAGCTGTTCGTTGTCTTCCACTACCAGTACGCGCATAGCAACTTCCCTGAAGCAATTGCAAATAATTCTGCAACAGAAGGCGTTGGGGCCCGCTTAAACCCATATTAAGCGGTTCTAATGAAGCGGACTACTCCACCGTTACGCTCTTGGCCAGGTTGCGCGGCTGATCCACGTCGCGTCCCAGGCAGACCGCGGTCTCGTAGGCCAGCAGTTGCAGCGGCACCACGCTCACCACCGGGGCCAGCAGGGGGTGCACCTTGGGCACGTATAGCACGTCCTGGGCAAACTTCCCTACCTCGGTATCGCCCTCCGTGGCAACCGCAATCACCCGCCCCCCCCGGGCCCGCACCTCCTGGATGTTGGAAACGGTTTTTTCGTAGAAGGGGCTATAGGTAGCGAGCACCACCACCGGCAGGCGCTCGTCGATTAGGGCGATGGGGCCGTGCTTCATCTCGCCAGCGGGGTAGGCCTCGGCGTGGATGTAGCTGATCTCCTTCAGTTTGAGGGCCCCTTCGTAGGCGGTGGGGGCCTGGATGTGCCGCCCCAGGAAGAGGTAGTCCTGGGCCTGGTGGTACTTCTCGGCAAGATGGGCGATATGGGGCCGTTGCTCGAGGGTCTCTTCCACCAGCCGGGGTAGCCTGCGCATCTCGGCCAGGAGTTCCCGGGCCGCTTTTTCCTCCAGCGTTCCCCTGGCCCGGCCCATCCACACCGCCAGCATGGCCATGGCAGCCAGCATGGCGATGTAGGCCTTGGTGGAGGCCACCCCAATCTCGGGCCCGGCGTGGATGTAGAGGGTGTCGTCGACCTCGCGGGTGATGCTGCTGCCCTTGGCGTTGATCACCCCCAGGGTGCCGGCCCCTTTGCGCTTGGCCTCGCGGATGGCCTCGAGGGTGTCGATGGTCTCGCCCGACTGGCTGATGCAGATAGCCAGGGTTTTCTCGTCCACCACCGGGTCGCGGTAGCGGTACTCGCTGGCCACCTCGATCTCCACCGGTACCCGGGCTAAAGCTTCCAGCAGGTACTTGCCCACCCAGGCCGCGTAGTAGGCGGTGCCGCAGGCCACGATGTGCACCCTGTCGTAGCGGGTGGGCTCGAGCCCTAGCCCCAGCGTGACCCCGGCCTCCTGCAGCCGCCCGCCCAGGGTGTTCTCCAGCACCCGGGGCTGCTCGTAGATTTCCTTGAGCATGTAGTGGGGGTAGCCCCCCTTCTCGGCGGCCTCGAGGCTCCACTCCACCCGCACCTCTTCCCGCTTCACCGGGTGGCCAGCCAGGTCGGTGAGGGTCACGCCCTCGCGGGTCACGATGGCCATATCGCCGTCGTGCAGGAAGATCACCCGGCGGGTATAGGGCAGCAGCGCCGGCACGTCCGAGGCCACAAAGTTCTCTCCCTCCCCCAGCCCAATCACCAAAGGGCTCACCGTGCGGGCCACCACAATCTCCTCGTGGTTCTGGTGGGCCACCACCAGGGCATAGGCCCCGTAGGCCTCCGAGAGGGCCAGCCGCACCGCCTCGGCCAGGTCGCCCCGGTACTTTTCCTCGATCAGGTGGGCCAGTACCTCGCTGTCGGTCTCGGAGCTAAAGGTGTGCCCCCGGGCCAAAAGCCCCTCCTTGAGGGGCAGGTAGTTCTCGATGATGCCGTTGTGGATCACGGCGATATCGCCCTTTTCGGTCAGGTGAGGGTGGGCGTTGGGGTCGGTGGGGGCCCCGTGGGTGGCCCAGCGGGTGTGCCCCACCCCAAACTGCCCGCTCAAGCGATGCTCCTTGAGGCTATCGGCCAGCACCTGAAGCTTCCCGGCCTTTTTGACCACCTCGAGGTGCCTATTCACCTTCACCGCGATGCCCGCCGAGTCGTAGCCCCGGTACTCCAGGCGCTTCAGCCCGTCCAGTATTACGTCCGACGCTTCCCGAAAACCCACATATCCCACGATTCCGCACATCTTCACAACCTCGCAATCTCTACTGGCCTGCTCTCGTCAATCTGAATCCACCATAGACCTCGAGGGCCAGCCCATCGGTTTCTGCACCGGGCCCTTGGCCTGGCCCCTACCGAACAGGCACGCCGCCAGCCTCCTTTGAATGGGGCTGGTCTGTGGCCGCCTCGCACCAATCACTTCATCCACATTGAACCCTGCTCTTTGGCTGTCCAGCGCTCGCGCTTCTGGCTTTCCCTTCGAGCTGGTCTGGCCCCGGGTCGCCGGGGGCCAGCGGAGAGGGCGGGGTTCACGCCCTGGCGGCATCCGCGGAACTTCGATCTTTCGCAGCTTGCTGCTTATCTCTAGCTGAGACCGCCACCTCGTAAGGTCAGAGCGGCTAATCCAGAATGAGGGCACCGTAGGTTTTCGCTAAGCGCCCCGCTGGATCCGCCTGACCCCCTGCGCTCCTCACTTTGTAGCGTGGCCTCCTTTCCGGGGTTAATAAACCCCTATTCATTGTACGGTTTTTTCGTCTGTGGGCCTGTTCATACTTGACAGCCCGATAAACACACAGGTATGATGCCCACCGGATGCGCAAGGTGAGAGTTTTTTGAGCCCCAAAAAGGGGATGCCTCTTGCCGAGCGTCCGTTGCGGATGTAAGGGGTTTTTGGGAGAGGAAACACGGCAACTCGCCCCCAGAAAAAATCCCGCGCCTCCGCAACATCAGGTTCTTGTGGCGTGCCCATCTGGACACGACATGAGAGTTTGAGGAGGCAGAATGAAGAAGAAGCTAGTAGTTTACTTGGCTGGGTTGCTAACCGTGCTCGGCCTGGGCTTCGGTCAGGCGCAGTTCTCCGACGTACCCGCCGGACACTGGGCCAAGGAAGCCGTCGAGCGCATAGCAGCCTGCGGTCTTATCACGGGTTTCCCCGATGGAACCTACCGTGGTAACACCAACCTGACCCGCTACCAGGCTGCCCTGATCTTCCAGCGCTTGCTGAACGAGATCCAGCAGGGTGGCGAGTGCGTGAAGGGTGACGGCAGCGGCATGAGCGAAGAAGATATGACCGCCATCCGCAACGCCGTGCAGGAACTGGCTGCCGAGCTGGCCGCCCTGGGTGTGCGCGTGTCGGCCCTGGAAGACAACGCCGCCTCCAAGGACGACATCGCCCGCCTCGAGGCCGCCATCGAAGAGCTGAAGGGTGCCAAGGCCGAGCCCGCTGGTATGGATGAAGCCGCCCTGGCCGACCTGGCCGACCGCGTGGAAGCTGCCTCGGTAGCCGCCGACACCGCTCTGGCCCAGGCCCAGATCCTGGCCGAGCGCCTGGATGGTGTGGAAGGCGATGTGGCCGCCCTCAAGACCCAGGTCGAGGCCGATGCCGACAGCATCCGCGCCCTGAACGAACTGGCCGTGCTGCTGAACCAGGACGTGCTCAGCCTGCAAGACCGAGTGACCGCCCTCGAGAAGCAGCTGGGCGATGTGGACTTCGACAGCTTCTCCAACAAAGAAGACGTCAGCGCCATCCAGGAGTTCGCCACCGCCCTGCGCTCCGACCTGGTGCGCCTGGCCGACCGGGTGAGCGCCCTGGACACCCGGGTGGGCGACCTTGACCGGCGCCTGGCCAGCGTGGAAGGCACCCGGCCCAGCCTGACCGGCTCGCTTCTGGCCCGCTACGGCTACCGCACCCAGACCGGCACCCCCGACTTCGACATCGACCGGCTCTTCCCCGCTACCGGCTTCGCTCAGGATAGCGATGGGGCGGACTTCACCACCCAGGCCGATAGCCTGGTGCAGGCCGACCTGACCTTTGGCCTCAAGCGCACCCCTGCTACTGGCTCGGGCTTCCAGCTCTCCGAGGCCAGCGCCACCCTGCGCTTCACCGGAGGGAGTGGGCAAATCCAGGTGCCTGACAATGTGATCTCCCTGCGTAGCGTCAATGTAGCGGGTAGTGTGGATGGCCAGCCGGTAAGCCTGCGCTACAACATTAGCAATACCTTCCGCCTTACCCCCTACTTCATGAACAACGGAAGTGATGCCGCCGGCCGGGGCGCCGTAGTCACGGCCAGCCTCACGAAGGCTCTGCTCTCCCCCAGCTTCACCATTGCTCTGGGCAGCATAAGCAATGCGACCACCCAGGGCAACGCAGGCGATGGGGACTACTTCGGCCTGCGGGGAGCGGTGAGCCTCCTGGGCCTGAACCTGGGGGTGAGCTACGCCGAGAACAACTTCACCGGTGGGCCAGCCAACCGCCGGGCGCTGGTGGGGGCGGATTTTAGCGGCAAGCTGCTAGGCCTTTTTGATCTCCAGGGCGAGGTCATCAACTCCAACAACCTGGTCACCAACACCGCCGATACCCTGTTCTACGTCCAGGCCGGGGCCGGGCTGGGTCCGGTGAGCCTGCGGGCGAACTACCGCTCGGTTGATACCGATTTCGCCACCGGCGACTGGACTACAGGCACCAACGCCGCAGGCCTCTCCCGCAACGATACCGGCCGCCTCTTCAACCCGGCCAATGCCGGCACCGGCTTTGGGGTCATCGCCAGTGCCTCGCTGGGTTTCATCGGGGTGAACGGCTACTTCGACAGCCGCGCGCCCTACGCCGTGCTCACGCCCCAGACCAACGCCTTCGGGCTGGGCGTGGTGCTGGGCCCGCTGGCCGGTTTCAACCTGACCGGCTATTTCAACCAGGCCGACACTGCTGGTGCCGCCCAGTACAGCGTGGGCAACCCCTACAGTAACCAAGGCCCCGCTACCCGGGCCGCCTTCGGCACCAACCTGGGGGCCCGCATCGCCCACGATGGGGCGGCTTCAGGCGCGTTGATCCCCAACCTGAACCTGGCCCTCGAGTTCCGCAGCTCCGATGGGGCCAATGCTGGCTTTGGCTCCAACGGTGCCCGCACCGACCTGGTGGGCGAGGCCAGCTTCAAGCTGGGGCTGGGACCCATCACCATCACCCCCAACTTCCGCTTCCACGGCTACACCGCCGCCACCACCCCCGGTACCGAGCAAAACTACACAACCCTCAAGTACGGGGCGCAGGTATCCACCACCCCACTCTTCTTTGGCCTGAGTCTGAATGGGGCCTTCGCCCAGCGCAACACCGACTTCGCGGCGGGCACCGACGCCAGCGAGACCCTGATCCGGCTGGGCCTCCAGCTCGCCGACTTCCTGCTGCCCGGGGCCAGCCTGAACGTGGAGGCGGCCCAGGTGACCGGCACCGGCGTGGGGGCTTATGCCACCCGGACGGCGAATACCCCCTTTACCACCACCGACGACCGTCTGCTCAACGGCCCTAGTGCGGGCTTTGGCCCAGCTGCTCCGGCCACCGGCGACGGCGGTGTGCGCGGGTTGCAGATCCGCTACACCTATGCAGGCTGGGGTATCTGGTACGGAGTCTTCGACTACGACAACAACGCCACCGACTTCGCCGCCATCGAGAACACCGCCCGGGCTTTCCGCGTCTTCTACGTCCTCAACTTCTAGCCTAGGCCAAGGGTGCAACCCCGCTCGCAAGAGCGGGGTTTTTTGTGGGTGAGGTGCACACACAGCCCCTGGCAAAAGGGCTAAGCTTTAGGCATGTTCCGCTACCAAGGCCCGGAACCTAAAGGAGACCAGCCCAAGGCCATCGAGGGACTGAGCGAGGCCTTGCGCGATGGCGAGCGCTTCGTGACCCTGCTGGGTGCGACCGGCACCGGCAAGACTGTTTCGATGGCGCACACAATCGCCAAACTTAACCGCCCCGCGCTGGTCATGGCCCCCAACAAGGTTCTGGCCGCCCAACTGGCCGCCGAGTTCCGCGAGCTTTTCCCCGAAAACGCGGTGGAGTTTTTCATCAGCTACTACGACTACTACCAGCCCGAGGCCTACGTACCGGGGCGCGATTTGTTCATCGAGAAGGATGCCGCCGTCAACCCCGAGATCGAGCGGCTGCGCCACTCCACCACCCGGTCGCTCCTCACCCGGCGGGATGTGATTGTGGTGGCCTCGGTCTCGGCCATCTACGGTCTGGGGAGCCCGGAGGACTACAAAAACAGCAGCCTGGTGGTGGAGGTGGGGCAGGACTTCCCCCGAGAGGCTTTGCTGGAACGGCTGGTGGGGTTGCAGTACGAGCGGGGGGATTTGCAGCTCGAGGCCGGCCGCTTCCGGGCCAAAGGCGAGGTGCTGGAGGTCTGGCCGGCCTATGAAGAGGAGCCTATCCGCATCGAGCTCTTTGGCGACACCATTGACCGGGTGACGGTGGTGCACCCGGTGACGGGGGAGCGGCTAAAGGATTTGCCGGGCTTCGTGCTGCTCTCGGCCACCCACTATGCCACCCCGGAGTGGCGGCTCAAGGAGGCCATTCCCCAGATTCGCCAGGAGCTGGCCGAGCGGCTTCGGGTGCTGGAGGCCGAGGGGCGGCTTCTGGAGGCCCAGCGGCTCAAGGAGCGCACCCTATACGACCTGGAGATGCTCGAGGTGATGGGCACCTGCCCCGGCATCGAGAATTACAGCCGCTTTTTGTCGGGCAAGGAACCGGGCGAAGCACCCTACACCCTGCTGGATTACTTCCCAGACGACTACCTGGTGCTCCTGGACGAGTCGCACGTCACGGTGCCTCAGCTTCGGGGTATGTACAACGGCGACTACATGCGCAAAAAAACCCTGGTGGACTACGGCTTCCGCCTGCCCAGCGCCCTGGACAACCGGCCTTTGAAGTTCAACGAGTTTTTGGAGCGCGTCCATCAGGTGGTCTTCGTCTCGGCCACCCCGGGGCCTTACGAGCTCGAGGTCTCGAGCCGGGTGGTGGAGCAGATTATCCGCCCCACCGGCCTTTTGGATCCCCAGGTGACGGTCAAGCCCGCTACCGGCCAGATCGAAGACCTGATGGGGGCCATCCGCACCCGGGCCGCCCGGGGAGAGCGCACCCTGGTCACCGTGCTCACGGTGCGCATGGCCGAGGAGCTCACCGCCTACCTGGTGGAACACGGCATCCGTGCCCGCTACCTGCACCACGAACTCGACGCCTTCGAGCGCCAGGCCCTGCTGCGCGACCTGCGGCTGGGCCACTTCGACGCCCTGGTGGGCATCAACCTGCTGCGCGAGGGGCTGGATCTGCCCGAGGTCTCGCTGGTGGCCATCCTGGACGCCGACAAGCAGGGGTTTTTGCGCTCGGAGCGCTCCTTGATCCAGACCATTGGCCGGGCCGCCCGCAACGTGGGGGGCGAGGTTTTTCTCTACGCCGATACCGTTTCGGACTCCATGCGGGCGGCCCTCGAGGAGACCCATCGCCGCCGGGCCTTGCAGGAGGCCTACAACCAGGCCCACGGCATCACCCCCCAGACCGTGCAGAAGTCGGTGCGCAAGCTGGTTAAGCCCGAGGACTACGAGCGCGAAGCCGCCGAGGTGGCCCTGGAAGACCCGGCCCTGCTGCAAAGCCTCTTGGAGCAGCTCGAGACCGAGATGTGGGCCGCCTCCGAGGCCCTGGACTTCGAGAAAGCCGCCAGCCTGCGCGACCAGATGAGGGCCATAGAGGCCCGCCTCAAGGGCCTTCCCGAGCCCTCCACCGCGGGGAAGGGCAAACGCCGTCGCCGGCGCTAGGCGATAATCTCTTCTGGCTTGAAGAAGATCCCGATCTCGCGCTCGGCGCTCTCGGGGCTGTCGGAGCCGTGGATGACGTTTTCGTCCACTGTGGTGGCAAAGTCGGCGCGGATGGTGCCGGGCGCGGCCTCCCAGGGGCGGGTGGCCCCCATCAGGCGGCGCATCTCGGCGATGACCCCAGGGCCCTGCACCACCATGGCCACCACCGGGCCACTGGTGATGAAGGCGACCAGCCCCTCGAAGAAGGGCTTGCCTTTGTGCTCGCCGTAGTGGGTCTCGGCGGTCTCGCGGGCAATGACCATTTTCTTCATGGCCACAATCTGGAAGCCTTTGCGCTCGATGCGGTGGATGATCTCGCCGGTAAGCCCCCGGCGCACGCCGTCGGGTTTGATCATGATGTAGGTGCGTTCCATACCGCAGAAGAGTTTACACGCTAGCGGTCAAGAGAAAAACCCTTACCCCATCTTTTCATTGTCGCCGGGTGTAGCGGAGAACATGGGTTCCTAGGTAGGAGAATATCGAAGGAACCGCCTTAAGGCCCTTTTCCGCTCAAATCTGGACTGTACCATTCAGTACGCCCCCCAGCCATGTCAACCCTGATACACAACGTCCCACCCAGAAATGGTTTCATCGTTTTGGAGGTAAAAAATGAGCAAAGTTCGTGTGCTGGGGTTGGCTCTTCTGTTGGGGTTTGGGTTTTCGCTGGCTCAGGTGGCTGGCCTGAACACCAAGATTCAGAACTATCTTACATGGACGCGGGTCAATAGTAGCAAAATTACCGAAGGAGGCGCGCATCCAGCGGCAAAAGACGTTTATGTGAACATCCCGTCCAATCAACTGGCCGCAGCCTATCAGCGGCCCTTCCCAGCAGGCACCCTGTTTGTTAAGGAGCGAACAGACCCTGCGACACTCAGCGTAACCACGATATATGTGATGGAAAAAAGAAGTGCTGCCGCCAAGGATTGGAGCTGGAGCGTATTTGAACGAAAAGGAGACCGCTTCGAGGGCGGGGTTTTTGCCAATGCGGCCATGTGCATTGGCTGCCACGAGCGGGCCTCGGCAACCGACATGGTGTTCACCAAACCCTGAGTGAGGCAGGCTATTGTATATCTGTGCCGCATCCAGCCTCTCTATTGGCTCATATCCAGCAGGCCATGGGTCTGGCCCCAAACCGCAGGCTGCAGTTCAGCTCTGCGGTTTGGGTATTGCCAAGCACGGGCTGGAGCAAACGGCTGACGCTGGAGGAAATGCAGCGGATGGGCAGCATATGCCCACCCAGACGTATCTCTCAGAACGAGATGATTTACCGCAAAGGCGACCCGGCAGACTGCTTTTTTATATTGCTCGAGGGCTACGTCAAAATCAGCCTACCCACACCTAAGGGCGAGAAGGTGCTAGGCGTGCTTGGGCCAGACGATATGTTTGGTGAATCCTTCCTAACGCTTGCCCAAAGACGCCATAGCGAGGCGGTTTGTCAGAGCAGCACAGCCCTGATCTGCCCTATCAACAGACAACAGTTCCTCGAGGTGTCGGAAAAAATTCCCAGTGCGATGATCGCCTTCGCCACGGTGCTGGCCGAGCGTAATCGCAGGCTCGAGGAAGAGTTGAGTCTCGCCACTCAGCCTAGCGAAATTCGCCTGGCTCGAGTCTTACTGAGACTGGCAGAGCAGTTTGGTATCAAGAACGATGCCGGATGGGTTGAACTCGAACTGGAGTTAAAGCAGGAAGAGCTCGGTTCATGGGCAGGTATAACCCGTGTCCACACCACCCAGATACTGAGTACATGGCGCGGGTTGGGCCTTATTGAGGGGACACGGGGATACTACCGCATTCAAGTTGAAAAAATGCACCAGCGGATAGAGCAGCTCGAGTAAAAGCCCCGCATCCCCTCTTCAAGCCATTAGAGAAATCCTCTCCCTAAAGCAGATTTGGTTCGTTGCCCAAGAGCAACGAACCAAATCGAAATTAGGCATCAAGAGTCTCAGCGATTCGCCGGAGGATTGGCCGGGGTGGCGGGATTGTTCTTCTCTTCGCCGCTCTTGGGCTCCTCTTTCTTGGGTTCTTCCTTGGGCGTAAGCGCGGTCAGCACCGCTTGCAGCTTGTTTTCCACCTTGGCCGCTTTGCGCACCTCCTCGATCCACTTCTGGGCCGCTTCGGCCCGGCGGGAGGCCAGCACCTGCTGGCGGGCCTCTTCCTTCACCTCTTCGAAGGGGCGCAGCACCTCGGCTTTGCGCTCGTTCACGATCAGCACCTGGTAGCTTTCGTCCTCGAGCTTCACCACCTCGCTCACCTCACCCAAGGGCCCCTTGGGGAAGCTGCCCCGGGTCAGGAAGACCAGGCGGTTGGGCACCGGGGGCATGGTGCCGGGGTTGGCCACGCCAAAGTCCTGCACGGTGCCGCTGTTGGCCTTGGCCAGGTCCTCGAGCTTGCCCCCCCTTAGAGCGGCAGCCCGGAAGGCATCGGCTTTGGCCTTGTCTTCCTTCTTGAAGCTCACCGCCTGTACCCTGGCCGAAGCGGGAATGGTGAAGTTGCCCAGGTTGGAGTCGTAAAACTTGCGCACCTCGGCATCGGTAACCTGGATGTCGCGGGTCTTCCACTGCTGGGCCTGGTTGGCAATGTCGGTCTTGGAGCCGAAGAAGGGCTGGCCCAGGGACTTGGCGGCTTGGTATATGACCTCGCGGCTAATCAGCTGCTCGAGGGTCTGGGGCATGAAGAACTGCACCGCCAGTTCACCCAGGCCCTGTTGCAAGAGCTGGGGTACCTGCGGGTTGGCAAAAACCGACTGGGTTACCTCGGACAACTTGATTTCTCGATCGCCAACCCTGGCCACCACGGGGTTCTCAAACTTGAAGCTGGCCCCTTCGGCAAACTTTACATTGGCCCTGGCCTGCAGCTCCTCGATGTAGGCTTCGAGCGCACCCTGCCCCTTGATGCGCTTGGCGTCTTCCTTAACCCGATCCCTGACTTCTTCGAACTTCACGTCGCCGGCCGGCAGGTACTTCTCCACCTTCACAATGTAGAAGCGACCTCCGGCCTCGATGGGCTTGCTGATCTGACCGTCGCGCAGCTTGAACACGGCATCGGCCACCGCATTGGGGAAGACCACGCGGGTCACCGGGCCGGGTTCGCTCTTGCCAGCCTCGGCCCCTAAGGCCCCGCCCTGCTCTGCGTTGAGCTTGGAGTTGGCCTTGGCAATCGCGGCGAAATCGGCGTCAGGTGCGCTTACCTCAGCAAAGACCTTGTCGGCAGTGGCCTTGTCGTCCAGAACAATCTGGCGGGCCTGTACGCGCTCTTCATTCTTGTACTGGTCGCGGTTGAGCTCGAAGTAAAGCCGCATCTCCTCCTCGGTCGGCTCGGCTTTCTTCTGGATATCCTCGATGCGTTTGTTGATGCGAATCTGGTCGCGCAGCTCACTGCGGAGCTGTGAGTCGGTATAACCCACCTGGGTCAGGAAGCGGTCGTAGTCTTCCTTCTTTTGCAGGCCAAAGCGCTCTTTGATGGTGTCGAGCTCTTTTTTAAGCTCCCCACTCGAGACCCCAATGCGGGCCGTGTCTTGCAAGAGCGCATTGGTGATGATAAAGCGTTCGCCAAAGTTGACATCGGCCAGATTTTTCAAAAGTCCCTGGGGATTGGTGCTCAGGATGGGGTCATTCTGCTGAGCCCGGGCCAGGTCTAGCGCATAGACCGGGCGGCCATTCACGGTGAACTCGGTCTTGCCCTGGGTGCTGCGCTGGCCCTGGGGTGTAAACAGCAAAACTGAGCCCACCACAAAAACCAGGGCTAGAACCCCGAAGATAACGGCAACGACCCTTCTATTGATTCCAAACACTTGACTGCCTCCTCTGTGCGGTGCTACCCTTCTGTGTGCTTATGCACCCGTAGCTCAGTGGATAGAGCGTTCGCCTCCGGAGCGAAAGGTCACAGGTTCGAGTCCTGTCGGGTGCGCCATCTTTCGATGGGTCGGGCTTGGCCCGGCCTTTTTTCCGGTAACATCGCCCCACTGAACTCTTTGTACCCCGATTAGGTAAGACCAGGGTTAAGCGTCAGCGAACCTACACCAAGGGCCGATTGTAGCATATTTAGCGACTGGGCCATACAGCATAAGAGAGGTGTGGCCCTGCCCTGAGCCGCATTTTTTGGCGAATGCCGAAGCCCATGCCCGCACCCTTTCCCCTGCCCAAAGACCTGCGCGAAGCGGCCGCTTTGCAAAAACGGCTGGCCAGGGCGGTGATTTTGCAGGGCGACCTGGCCTCGGTTCGATATGTGGCCGCCCTGGATGCTTCCCACCCGACCCGCTTCTCCCGGCACAAAGGCCCCTCCGTAGCGGCAGTGGTGTTGTGGGACAGAGAGAAAGGGGGAGCCCTCGAGGTCGGCACCGCCCAGATGGAGCAGGCCCTCTTCCCCTATGTGCCTGGTTTTCTGTCCTTTCGCGAAGCCCCGCTCTATCTGACCGCACTGGCCCGGCTGTCGCACCAGCCCGAGGTGCTGCTGGTCGATGGACAGGGCATCGCCCATCCCAGGGGGTTGGGGATTGCGGCCCACCTGGGGGTATACCTGGACATCCCGGCCATCGGGGTGGCCAAGACCTTGTTGTTTGGCAGGCCCGAGGGCGACCTGCCCAAAGAGGCCGGCTCGGCCATACGGCTGATGAATGAAAACGTGCAGATTGGCTGGGTTTACCGCAGCCGCACGGGGGTCAAGCCGCTTTTTATATCGCCGGGGCACCGGGTGGGGATGGAGGAAAGCCTGGTTTTTGTGCGTTCGCTGGTCGGGAAAACCCGCCTGCCAGAGCCTTTGCGCCTGGCCCACATCCAAGCAGGAGAGGCCCGCCGGGGATCTCTTAGCGAGGCCAGTCCTGGCCCCCCGGCGAAGCGGTGAGGCACCCGACCCGGAGGCACACCGGTCATGACCCCTGGATGTCTGGGCTATGAGGGTCTGTGGCCAAATGTGAAGTACAACCAAGTTGTGTGGGTTCGTCTGCACTACGGTTTTCTATGTACTTTATTTCGTCAACTAAAGTGAGAAAATCATAAGGAGGTTTTATGGGTAAGGTTTCTCGTCGTGAAGCTCTCAAGCTGGTCGGTGTCGCCGGTGCGGCTGCTGCGGCTGGTACACTGCCGGCTATGGCCCAGGCAGCTCCTCCCACCAACGGAGGAGGCTTCTACCGCTTCAAGCTGGGAGACTACACCCTCACGGTTTTGAGCGATGGTCAGACCCCTCCGGGGAATGCTTTTCCCAACTGGGGGGCCACTCCGGGCCGGCAAGCCGATTTCGAGGCGGCTTTGCGGGAAAACTTCCTCGAGCCCACCCGTTTCATCAACAACTTCAACCCCATGGTGGTGGACACCGGGCAGGCCAAAATCCTGATCGACACCGGGCGGGGACAGGCCGGTCAGATGCTAACCAACATGGCCAATGCCGGCCTCCGCCCCGCCGACATCAACACCGTCTTCATCACCCACGGCCACGGCGACCACATCGGCGGCCTGGTCACCAGCGGCCAGCCCACCTTCCCCAACGCCCGGCACCTCATCGGCGAAACGGAGATGCAGTTCTGGCTCTCCCAGGCCAATCCCCCGGCCAACCTGGTGGCCCTGCGCGAACGCTTTACCCTGGTTCGGCCTGGGGCCGAGATTGCCCCCGGCCTGACCGCGGTGGATACCGCCGGCCACACCGTGGGCCACCTGGCAGTGCAGGTTCGCTCGGGCAACCAGACCCTCTGGCATTTGGGCGATGCAGGCGGGCACCACATCCTGTCGTTCCGCTTCCCCGACCACTACCTGGGTTTCGATGCCAACCCCCAGCAGGCCGTGGCCACCCGGGCCCGGCTTTGGCAGACCGCGGCCGCCGAGCGCATCATGGTGGTGGGTTATCACTTTGCCTGGCCTGCCGTGGGCTATGTGCGCCGGGCCGGCAACGCCTACGAGTACGTGCCGGCTTTCTTCACCTTCTAGTTAAAACCCCGTTCTAACCACCCTTCTCGAGCCTCGAGGGGGGTTTTATACTTTTGTTACGACGCGGGCCGTACAATCAAGCCAAATCAGAAGGAGAAGACTATGCAATCCACCATGATGGATTTTCCCCTTACCCTGACGCACCTGCTCGAGCGGGCCGGCACCCTGTTCCCCCAAGCAGAAATCGTGACCCGGCTGCCCGATCGGTCGCTGCACCGCTACACCTACGCCGACTTCTACCGCCGCGCACGCCGGCTGGCCTCGGCGCTGCAAAAAGCCGGGCTGCAAAAAGGGGATCGGGTGGCCACCCTCTCCTGGAACACCTACGCCCACCTCGAGGCCTACTTTGGTGTCCCGGTGGCCGGGGGGGTGGTCCACCCCCTCAACCTGCGGCTGCACCCCTCCGACATCGCCTACATCATCCACCACGCCCAGGACAAAATCCTGATCGTAGATGACGTGCTGCTCAAGCTCTACGAGGCCGTGCGCGAGCAGGTCAGGTTGGAGCGGGTCATCGTGGTGCCGCTCTCGGGCCAGCCGGTGCCCGCGGGCTTAGAAAGCTACGAGGACTTCCTGGCCTCAGGCGACGACGACTTCGCCTATCCCGCCTTCGACGAACGCGAGGCCGCGGCCATGTGCTACACCTCCGGCACCACTGGCCGGCCCAAGGGGGTGGTGTACTCGCACCGCTCCATCGTGCTGCACAGCCTGGGTTCGGCCCTGCCCGACGCGCTCAACCTGGGCATGCAGGACGTGCTTTTGCCGGTAGTGCCGATGTTCCACGTGCTGGCCTGGGGCCTGCCCTATACCGGGGTGATGACCGGGTGCAAGCTGGTGCTGCCGGGGCCACACCTGGATGCGGAGAGCCTGCTCGAGCTGTACGCCTCGGAGCGGGTCACCAAGACCGCCGGGGTACCCACCATCTGGCTGGGGGTGTTGCAGGCCTTGCAAAAAGAGCCCACCCGCTGGAAGCTCCAACCCATGGAGATGGTGGTGGGCGGCTCCGCCGCCCCCGAGGCCATGATCCGGGCCTTCGACCCGTTCGGCCTCAAGGTGCTGCACGCCTGGGGTATGACCGAGATGAGCCCCCTGGGCACCACCAGCCGCCTCAAGCGCCACCTGCAAAGCGACCCCGAGGAAGCCTACCGCTACCGGGCCATGCAGGGCCTGCCCACCCCTTTGGTAGAGATCCGCGCGGTAGGGGAAGCGGGCGTGGTGCCCTGGGACGGGCGCTCGCTGGGGGAGCTGCAGGTGCGGGGGCCCTGGGTGGCGGCCGGCTACTACAACCTGGAAGAGGAGTCGGACAAATGGACCCCCGACGGCTGGTTCCGCACCGGCGATGTGGTGGCCATCGACCCCGAGGGCTACATCCGCATCGCCGACCGCACCAAGGACCTGATTAAGTCGGGCGGCGAGTGGATCAGCTCCATCGACCTGGAAAACGCCCTGATGGCCCACCCGGCGGTCAAGGAGGCCGCGGTAATCGCCATCCCCGACCCTAAGTGGGACGAGCGCCCCCTGGCCGCGGTGGTGCTCAAGGAGGGGGCCCAGGTGACCCCCGAGGAGCTGCAGGCCTTCCTCGAGCCCCGCTTTGCTAAGTGGTGGCTGCCCGATGCCTACGTTTTCCTGGAGGAAATCCCCCGCACCAGCACCGGCAAGTTCCTCAAGTTGCAGTTGCGCGAGCGCTTCAAAGATTACAAAGCCAAAGCCCAGCCCTGACGCCCCGTCAGGCCGTATAGTTGAGCCATGGCTAATAGCGCAATAGACCGCTTTTTGCAGGAGAACCTCGAGGCCTACCTTCAGGAAACCATACGGCTCTGCGCTCAGCCCAGCGTCTCGGCCACCGGCGAGGGGGTGGTGGCCTGCGCGGCCTTGGTGGAAGAAATCCTGCAAAACCACGGCTTTGAGACCTGGAAGATCGAGGGGTACGGCAATCCGGTGATTGTGGGCCGGGCCGCCGGAAGATCGGAGCGCACCCTGCTGTTCTACAACCACTACGATGTGCAGCCCCCGGAGCCCCTGGAGCTGTGGGACTCGCCGCCCTTCGCGCCCCAAATCCGCGATGGCAAGCTCTTTGCCCGCGGGGCCAAGGACGACAAAGGCGAGTTCTTGGCCCGGCTGGCCGCGGTGGACGCGGTGCGTGCGGCCCACGGGGGGGCGCTGCCCTGCGGGGTGCTCTTCGTGGTGGAGGGCAACGAGGAAGTAGGCAGCCCCGGTATTGCCCGCTTCGTGCAAGACCACCTGGATTTGCTGCGCTGCGACGGGGCCATCTGGGAGGAAGGGGGCATCGACTTCGAGGAGCGGCCTGGCACCTCGCTAGGGCGGCGGGGCATCCTGGCGGTAGAACTCGAGGTAAAGACCCTCTCCCGCGACGCCCACTCCGGCAGCGCCCACCTCCTGCCCAGCGCGGCCTGGCGTATGGTGCGGGTGCTGGCCTCGCTCAAAGATGAAAACGAGCGCATCCTGATTCCCGGCTTTTACGACGATGTGAAGCCCATCTCTGAACTTGACCTCGAGTTGTTCCGCCGCCTCCCCGACATCGAGCCGTACCTGCGCGAGACCTTCGGGCTGCGAGGGTTTGTGGGCGGCCTGAGCGGCTTCGAACTCAAAAAGGCCGTCTTTAACCCCACCTGCAACATTCAGGGCATCACCACCGGCTACCAGGGGCCCGGCAACAAGACCGTTATTCCGGCCAAAGCCTCGGCCAAGCTCGACTTCCGCTTAGTGCCCGACCAGGACCCCACCGACATCCTGAAAAAATTGCGGGCCCACCTCGATGCCGAGGGCTTTACCGACGTGCGCATCACCTACACCGACTATATGTTTCCCGCTAAGTCGGAGGCCGACCACCCCCTGGTCCAACTGGCGGCCAGGGCGGGCGAGGAGGTTTACCGGAAGCCCTACCAGCTGATCCCCCTCACTGGCGGCAGCTCACCCGTGTATGCCTTTGCCAGGCCGCTGGGTATTCCCGTGATCGATGCCGGGGTGGGTTTTGGAATTTCCAACCGTACCCACTCGCCCAACGAGAACATCCGCCTCCAGGACTTCCACAATGCCGCGCGACACATTGCCCGCATTCTGGACGGGTTTGCCGGAATTGGGAACTAGACCGTAGTTGTGCTCAGTGGGGCAGCCTGGGCTGCACCAGGCCATACACGTATGTACCCAGCAGTGCTCCCAGCAAAATGGCTAGCGCACCGGCAAATCCGCTACCCAGCAGGGCGTAGATGGGCCCAGGGCAGGCACCCACCAGCCCCCAGCCCAGTCCAAACACCAGCCCTCCCAGGAGGTAGCGGCTTCGCCCCGGATCGGGCGGGCGGACGAAGAGGGCCTGGCCGGTAGGGGATTTCACCCCCAGCCGCCGCAGCAACCAGAGCGAAAGAGCAGCCGTAAGCACCGCGCTACCCATAATGCCGTACATGTGAAACGACTCGAGGCGGAACATCTCGTAGATGCGGTACCACGAGGCAATTTCGGAGCGAATGGCCACGATGCCGAAAAAAGCCCCCGCCAGCAAGTAGGGCACATGCTCCAGAATCCGGAGGGAGCGATTGGGGCCTGAGGAAACCACAAACTCGTCAGGGATAGGGTGAGCCATTCTTCACCTCAACAAACCAAGCGCCCAGGGCAGCACCCAGTGAGCTGCCACCAGCCCCCCCACGAAGAAGCCTGCTGTAGCCAGCAAGGAAGGCAGTTGCAGGGCCGCAAGTCCGGTAATGGAGTGGCCTGAAGTACACCCTGCTGCCCAGCGAGCCCCGAAACCGACCAAAAAACCCCCCAGCAGCAAAAACAAGAATCCTGCCGGGTTCAGCACGGCTTGCCAGGAGAAAAGCTCTTTGGGCAGGAAGCCTGAATCCGCCGAAACCCCCATCTGGGCCAGGGCGCTGGCGGTCTGGGGGTTGAGCTGTACTGGCTGGGGGTTGGCCCAGAGTACGCCGGCCACAAACCCACCCAGCACAATGCCCAGCACAAAAGCCAGGTTCCAGCTTTCCGCACGCCAGTTGTACTGGAAAAAAGGCCGCCGGCTCCCCAGTGCCGCGCAGATATGCCGCAACGAGGAGGAGATGCCAAAGCGTCGGTTGCCCAGGAGGAGCAGCAGGGGCACGAAGAGACCAATCAAGGGGCCAGACACGTACCACGGCCAGGGTTGGATGAGCCAATCCATAGAATCTCATCATCCAGAAAAAGCTGACAAAGATTGTAAATTAACGCCGAATTCGGTTGGTTCGATCCCCCTGGGCAACCGGCCGAGGGGTGGGATTCAGACCAGATTCGGTTCGTTCGTCGCCGAACGATGACGAACGAACCCGACTGAAGTTATCCGCGTAGCGGAGGGCGATACCGCCCCTTGGAAAGGATACGCTTGTTTCGCCGAGTGGAGCAAGGGGTGTGCTCCAGGATTCAAGTTGCGCCGCGCGCGGCGCAACCAAGTCTCTGGAGTTTTTAGTTTGAATGACTGTTTTTTTGAATCCGGTATCGGTCTGCACCCTCGAGTAAGCGAACCGCCAAAGGCTGCTGGTTTGGTTGAAAAACCTGGCAAAAAACGCAAACGCCATTCCCACAACAAAAAAGAAAATACCCCTTCCCGGCGGAAAGGGGTGGGGCATAGCAGGTTCAGATTCGGCAGTTGAACAAAGCGACCTGACCCCGCACGATCAAGCGCCCAAGCTGACCGATTTCCCAGGTGTAGGTGTTGTCGGAGTAGACCAGGTTGGGACCGGTGCTGACCAAACGCAGCACATGGAAAGCCCCATCGTAGAAGATGCGGGCCTGGTTGTTCCCCTGGTAGTTCACCACCAGGGTGCCACCCTGGCAGGTATAGGTGACCGGGCCGGAAGGGGGGCGCACCGGTTGGACGGGCTGCACAGGCTGTACGGGTTGAACCGGCTGGACAGGTGGGGGGGGTGCAATGCTCACCAGGTTAATGCTCAGGCGTGTGGTGCGGCCTGCCTGGATGGTCACGCTGGTGCGGAAGGAGCTGAACCCAGTGCGGCGCAGTTCCACCGTGTAAGTGCCGGGGTTGAGGGTCACGTTGAGCGGTGTGCTGCCAACCAGCCGACCATTAACCAGCACCTGCGCACCTCTGGGGTTGCTGTCTACCGCCAGGACTCCAGTAGGCGGTGGGGTGGCAACTAGCGGTAGGTTGAGCTGGGTAACCTGGCCGGCCTGGATGGTCACAGGCGTGCGCAGGGGGTTATAGCCGCTGCGGCGTAGCTCGAGGTTGTAGCTACCCGGCAGCAGCTCGAGGGAGAGGGGGGTTACGCCCACCACCCGACCGTTGAGGAGCACCTGGGCTCCGCTGGGAATGCTGCTCACCGAGAGGGTGCCGGTGCTGGGAGGCGGCGGGGCAATTTGCCCGGCGATGTAATAGGCCTCGTCGGTGACCCAGTCCTGGCTGGGAAGGGGGGTGACCACAATCGAGAGGGCCCTGGCCAGGTTGCTCTCGCCCTGGATGCGGGCCCTTCCGGTCTGGATGTCGATAATTTCGGAAACGTCCAGCGGGCGGCGGCTGGCCACAGCCAGTACCCGATCCTGGCCCGCCGGGCCCTCCACGGTAAAGGTATAGCGGGCTCCGGGGCCGGGGAAGATGCTCA